>Ga0210407_10001079_pt1 | contig 26970 bp, 23 predicted proteins | sample IncBWC27MmetaG_FD_150860 | JGI IMG/M metagenome (GOLD analysis project Ga0210407, IMG submission 150860) | Forest soil microbial communities from Barre Woods Harvard Forest LTER site, Petersham, Massachusetts, United States - Inc-BW-C-27-M | ecosystem: Environmental > Terrestrial > Soil >...
ATTAGAACAATATTCCGCATCGCTAAAGGCCTTGAAACCTCTCCAGATTCGCTTTTGCGCCGGACAACCCGGTCGAAGTTCTTCGAGTTTCCGGTCGGCAGAGACGTGCGTTGAAAATACCGCTCTCAGCCTATATATGCAACATCAATATAGGCCATTGGCAGATTCTCGTCTCGGTGCTTCATCTGTAAGTTGTCTCAAGCTAATGGAGAATCAGCCCCTAGTCCTGTTTGGAAGAAAGGTCCGTGCAGTTCGAGATGCCGCACATGTATCTCGGGAACTCGCCGCCGAGAAATCTGGCATTACCGCGAATTATCTGGGGGAAGTGGAGAGAGGCGAAAAATGGCCTTCCTTGGAAATCATTTCTGCTATCGCCACGGCCCTAAGTGTTTCGCCTGCTGTATTCTTCGAATTCGAAGCTCAGGAGACCGACCCTAGCATCTTGATCCAAAAACTTCATCGCATCATCGAAAATCGCACCACCGAACAACAGCAACAGGCACTTAGGGTCTTGAAGGGCCTCCTAGAACCATGAAGCCGATCCAGTCTTTTCCATCACTGCGTCCTCATCCTTGAACGACGCGCTCGTTGACTTGGAGTTTTTGTGCCTTCTGCCGAGATGAGAGAAACGCCTTCCCCGTAACGCTCGTTTCGCTCGAAGAGTAATCTGCGAATGCTTGTTCGGGTTGGCTTCCGAGTTGGCGTCCAACCGGGAGCTGAACAACTTCGTTCTAACACTGTGGCGTTTACGATGAGTGATCGTTTGGCAAGACTCTCGTCATTGCAGAAGAGTGGTGCCTCCTCGATCTCGCATCGCTGCCGTCACCACGTCCGCAGTCGGCCCGGCTATCCAGTCGTAAGACCACGAAGCTAGGACGGCGTTGACTTGCCTAGGTGTGACTACCCAAGCTCCCGAATCGTTCCGGCCAACTAGGATGAGGCTCCGAGAAAGTGGAGCGATGAGGAAGGCCGACGGATCTCGTAGACAACATGGCGGGGCATCAAGACAATCAGGCACACCCCAGCCCACAGGTCTGTCACCGATAATAAAATACTCGCCCGCGGGCGGTCTCAGCGTAAACCAGCGTAGCCGTGGAAACCAGCGCGCTTGGAAGTAATAGCTTTGTATGTGAACGCCTTCCAGAAAGTTTGATCGATCACGCAGGTCCGGAATCCAACCAGCGTCGAGCAAGATATTCAAATCCTGGTCAGCCGCGGCCGTCGTTTCTCCGAGAGTCGGATGCATGAGGCGCACTGGACGCGTACGGTCCGCCACATCGAGCAAGCCCTCAGGAGGAGGCTCGACCTGCTGACCAGCAAGCGGTGTCCCAAACCGGGCGGCCCACTTAGCTTCTACGCGTTGCATTGGCAACGCGCGGGAGGCAGCCCACGCCAAATACCGCATTAACTCGGGCGGAAGATTCTTGACAAGACCGGGGCTTTGGTTTGTCACTTCGCGAAGTGCCCGAGACGCAGGGCCTTCAACATTGTTGGCGAGGTACTCTTCAAGGGTCGCCTCAGCCTGCGCAAGACCTCCAGGGCCATCGAAGAGGTCCGGTGAAGTTCCGATATTTTTTGGCGCTCGACGTTTTACTGAACCATCCGAGAGGTTGCCATACCAAACCCAAGGATCGGGTGTGTTGAGCGAATCAGGATCGCAGAACTCACGTAGGTGGAATTTTGAAACGTAGTGGTGAGCGGCCATAGCGGGTCCAGAACTGTTCTGAGATTGGACGCCGCCAGTGAAAGAAAGATCAAGCATGACGGAGCCAGGAAATAGTACTTAATTGATTGTAACGTACCTTCTCTGGCCGATTCCCCGCCATAAGTGGGCTAGCAAGGCCGCCCTCTGGCTACTCGCCGGATGCCAAGCTTTGGGGTCTGGCGGTATCACCCCGTTGCCTTGACTTGTCTGTAAAACGAGGATATGTTCTGGCTGTCCCCCTGAATCCTGCAAAGGTCCCTTACCAAACGTGAAATAACGAACCGGATATGTTCGGTGTCAAATTTCGATTGGCAGTTTTAGCTAAACCCGATTTAAGCGAGGTGAAATATGTCTTCGGGAGCGACTGGCGCAGCGCCTGCGGGCGCCGCTGGCAAGGATCTTTTTGTCGAAGCCATAAAGCTAAGCCTAGAAAAAGGGAGTGGAATTCCCGCGATACCACTTCTGCAAAAAGCGCTAGCCTTGGGCTTAGCGCCGGGTGATGAAGTCTTCGCGCGCCACGCCCTCGGCGAGGGCTATCGCGAGATATTCGGTAATTCTGGTCTGCCTTGGCGGAAGATGGTCGAGACCAATGAATTCCATCAAAGCATGGCAGAGATAGAAAAGGCATTCGAGCTAGACAGTGTCGGTTCGCTTGGCTTCTTTTCGCAACCGCTCAATATTGGGCGTCTTGAACACCTTGACCTCATGTATACGCTAGCGGCTGATGCCAAGAAGGAGCAGGATGGAACTGACGCGGCCACTGGCTATCTCGCCGGGAAACTCAGAGCCGTTGAATACCTCGCCAGACCACCACTACTGTACAGCCTTTTGAAGCTAGCGGAATTATACCAGGAGACTGGCGCGTTCGAGGAGGCTGCCAGGTGCCTGCGCAAAGTCGTCGCCACCGAACCTTTGTACCCTGCGGATCAAGAACGCAACGAGGAATTGCGCGCAAAGGCACGAAAGATGCTAAGCGATGTTCAGGTACAGCCCAAGAATTCTCCGAGAGCGCCTAGTGCAGAGCGTACGGGATACTGTAAACACTGCGGAAACCCGATGCCGTCTGGAGCACGTTTCTGCACTGCCTGTGGCGGTGCGGTTGGTGTGCCGCAGCCCAAGAAGGACAACGATTCTCAAAGCAGCGTCGTTGGAACTTCCGATATTGCGAGCTTAGAACGTTCGGCTCACGAGCATCCCGACGACGAAAGTTATCAGAAGTTGCTCGCTGTTGCACTTCATGACGAAGCGCTGGCCAATTGCGAACGTGATCCCAAGGACGGCAGCCTTTTGTTTTCGTCTATTCAGCAAATCCGTAACGCTCGCGAACAACTGACAAGTGCACTGGCTCTGAAATTCAACGACCCCCAATTGCGATCCAACCTAGAGGCAGCACTTAAAGACGTTAACAAGATGGAGCAGCGCAAATTCGTCGGGAGCTGGTTTCTTGTAATCGTTTGGGGGCTCTTCTACATAATCCCCGGTGTCGCGGTCTGGGCAGCATTTCGACGGCCTCGCTATCTCATGAACAGGGACTACCTCGATCATTTGAGAACAGGGAAGCATATAGGCGCGGGTGCCCGGATAGGCGGCGCGATGGGAAAGGTCTATGACTTCTGTGACAAGATCTCCCCTGAGTGGGGCTGGATCTTCGGGCTAGCGATTTTTGTAATGCTTAGCCCGATTTTTGTGTTGCTGGGTTTCAAGGAAAACTACATGGATGTGAAAAAAGAAGAGATACCGACTAGCGCGTAATTCAATGAGAGCAACCGGCACAGCCCTGTCGTGCAGAAGTTGTGGCGCAGCGGTCGCATCGGGATCACGGTTTTGCGAGCGTTGTGGAACCCGCGTGGCTGTCGATCTGATGTGTGTGCACTGCGGAACCGCCATGGAACTGGATGCTCGTTTTTGCAGCCGTTGCGGAGCTAGGTACTTTCGCCCTTCCGAGGACATTACAGCAACGGAACTCCTGCTTGCAGCAACCGGCCTCTCATTGCAGCAAGCGGGCCCCCAAATGATTCTCGAAGCTTGTCAAAGTTGTTTTCGGAAGAATCCATCTGCGGATCAGGCAGCGATTGCGGCGGTGCTGGCCATGCACGCGAACGCGAAGCTTGGGTGCTTTTCTGAGGCTAGAGAACATGTGATCAAAGCGCGGCAGTTCTATGCCGCTCATCTCAAACTTACACCGGAACAGCAGGAGAGATACGTCGTGGAGCCTTATCTCATTGATGATCTTCGACCCGCAGGTGACCGGGACTTGGAAGATAACCCTTGGCTTTGGCCAATATTAGGACACGCAGAGTCGCCACTCCTTCCCGGTTCCTACAATGGCGAAACAGAGGCGGCCCGGCAAAAACAAGCCCTGCAAGCGTGGGTGGAGTTTGTCGCGGACCGTCGTGAGGGGTTTATTGGTATCTTAGGCTTTCTTTCTCTTGCCACCGCCCAGTACTCCTCGGCCGCCCGGCACCTTGACAAACTGCTGCTGATCGCAAGACGGTATGAGCATCTTGAACCCTACAGACGAGAGCTCCTGTGGCCCCGAGTGCTTCTTGGCGATTGTTATCGCGAGATTGGTGCGATCGACAAGGCCAAGCGAATGTGGCACCGAGCGGCTTCTGTCCGCGTTTGCTTCGCTGCGGAGGGCGACGATTTTACTCAATATGTGTTGCCTTGGATCGAAAAGGCAGAGTCCCGGCTGTTAGGTGGTGGCGAGACCCTTCCAGCACCGGAGATGACTAGGCGAGCAGGCGAACATCTCCGTCAGGCCACGTCGTATTTGCTCGCGGCTGAGCAGTTTGAAACCAAAGGAGAGGACCTTACGGATCGAGTTCGGCACGCAGGGAGCCAATACACCGAGATGCTGCAAAGCGCTCTCTCCGAGCTCCGGCAAGTCGAATCACTCGACGTGTTTGCGTGGGCCAAAGGGCCAATCGGCGATTCCGAACGGTGGTTTCGCTACGAGTGGGTAAAGGCTGTAGCACTTCAGAAAAACGCAATTTGGCAGATGTCGAATGACCGGTTAGCACTGGCGGCCGCTTCTCTGAAGGAAGCCAACGAGCTGTGGCCGACCCTCTCGTTTTTTGCGGTGATGGGCGGCTTGCAATCTGCTTGCGGTCTCACGGCAGATGCAAGGCAAACGTACCAGACGTGCATCGATCGCGCTGATGAACTAACCGCTGTGGAATCGTCGGAAGACAGCGAACAGACCTTGAGGGAAGTGCATGAAGCCCTAAAGTCATTGCCGAACTGAGACCTTTGGCTGGGCGCACGTGATACACAGTGCGGCGTCCGTATTGTTAAGTGATCGAAGGAGGATCAGAGAGGGACCGATTTGGGGAAGGCGGGGCAGTGGCGAAGACCTATAAATGCGCGAAATGCACGAAACAAATCTCCAGCAACGTCTATTTCTGTTCAACCGAGGAGTGGTATCTCTGCTGGGATTGTGTACGAAAGGCGACGTTCACAAATGAACTTACGTGTCCAAGCTGCGGAAAAAGGGTACACAGGATCGACAAATGAAGTCCCGCCATAGCCCGGTTTGCTTATCGAGATAAATCTATCTATCGAGGAGGGTTTCTGAAGAATCCATTCGAGAAGGCTCCTGAGCGCGAACGTGAGTGCCCGGATTGCCATGGCAGCGGAAAGACGTCGGACGGGAAGACGTGCCGCCGATGTGATGGAAAAGGCGTGATTTTGGTCCGGTAGAAGAAAATCAGGATCGCGGCCGGATCGCAACGCCATGAGTGGTCCCTTTAGATTTTTCCGGATGCCGTAGCAGAAATGTGGAAAACCACCCGCTCACCGTCGTGTGTTGTCCTTCGGCTGGAGGTCACGCCACCGCAGACAAACAACGAAGCTACCGATTAGCCATTTTCTGGGCCATGTGGAGAATAAGCTTCCTGTCGCCTTCTTCAGTCTTGCCCAACAGTCGGCGAAGCTTGTGCAGATAACGGGCATCCTTGCCAGCACTGCCCCACGCGATGTCGTCGGACGACTTCCGCTTTAAGAGATTCGGCAATTGGGGCGGCTCTTCGCCCTCGTAGAAGAGTTGATAGAGTGGGCATTCGAGCGCGCGAGCCAGCTTTTCCAGCGTTTCGATGGCCGGGACGGTATGGCCATTTTCTACGCGGGAGATATAACAACGAAGCAAGCCGGTACGCTTTTCGATGTCGCCCTGGGAGAGTTTCTTTTCCTCGCGCATTTCGCGGAGGCGGTCGCCAATAATCATGGCGCATTATTGCATCCCGGTTTGTGCCGAGCAAGGACCGCCATTTCCAGGAACGGGCGGGTCGTGCATGCCGCTACTCGCAGCAACGCACCGCCCCAAACATGATTGAGCGCTATTTCTCCTCTCGCGCGGGACCACGGGCACGGGCGTATTGACTCCCCGCAGTCCTAGGGCGTAGCATCCTCCTCAACGGTGACGGTATTAAGGTGTAATTACCCGGTCCCCGTTACCGTACAACGGCCTTGCCGCAGGCGAAAGGCCCACCGTCCGCCGAGTGCCAGCGTCATGAAGAATTATCCTTCAATTCGCAATGACGGCGCCCTTCGACGTTGGGTGCGAGCCGCTTTGCTGCTCATCTCTTTTGCGGTGGTTGTCTTGCTCGGGGCCGCGTTCGGACCGCGATCTTATACTGGTCCCCTATCTTCTCTGTTGCTGACGTTCGTCCTGATCGCTCTTTGTGTGGCGATTGTCCTTCAAGCCCGATTCATGATTCAGGCACGCCACGAACAACGCGAGACTGCCGGCGTTCTTGACGCCACAGAGCGCGAATTCGAATCCATCTTCGATAGCGCCCTCGACGGCATTTTGATTCTTGACGACCGGGGAATCTGTCTCGAAACAAATCCAGCCGCGCTCCGCCTCCTTGGAGCGCAACGCGCCGAACTCGTTGGTCAGTCGATTCAGAAATTCCACGCACCGGTGGATGATTTCCAAAATGCTTGGACGCGCTTCCTTGAGCGGAAAGAGGAGCACGGCGAAGCGAAACTCATTCGCCAGGACGGCGGAGAGGTGTTCATCGAATACACCGCGAAGGCCAATTACCTTCCGGGCAGACATGTTGCCGTACTACGCGATATCTCCCTGAGAAAACAAGTGCAAGCGGCTCTCCAAGACAGCGATGAACGCTTTCAGCAGATGGCTGACAATATCCAGGAAGTCTTCTGGATGCTCGACGCTGATACCAAGCACGTCATCTACGTTAACCAGGCGTACGAGACGATCACTGGCCGTTCCTGTGCGTCCCTTGCAGATAATCCCACTTCGTATCAGGAACTCTTTCACCCCGAAGACCGGATTCGTGTTCTAACTCGGCTCGAAGCAGCCGCGCGGACCGGAGAATTCGACGAGGAATTCCGAATTGTTCGACCCGACCATGCAATCCGCTGGCTCTGGGGCCGCGGCTTTCCCGTGCGGGACTCCGCAGGGGTCATTCGCCGACTTGTCGGAGTTACTCAAGATATTACCGCACGGAAATCCGCCGAGGAACAGATGGGGAGGAGCTTGGCCCTGGCAGAGTCCGCGTGGGCCGAAGCCGATGCGTTTCGCAAAACGACGCTAGCTCTCACTCAGAACCTCAAGATGGATTGTGTGTTGGACACTCTGCTCCAGTCTCTGCTGAAGCTCATCCCATGCGAATCCGCACGCGTCCTCCTAGTGGAAACAGACACCCATCTCTTTCTTGAACGCGAGGTTCAACACTCCGAAGCACGCCCACGGCAACCCAAGTGCCCCGATACTCTCGATGCCACGGATAGCCCTTTTCTGATGCAGGTTCTTCTCACCAAGGACAGCGTGCTCGTTCCTGACACCAGCGAAGAACCGCAGTGGTCCGGCTTTAAGGGCCATGCACACATGCGGTCATGGCTGTGTGTTCCGCTCACTGCTTCACAGCAAGTGCTAGGTTTGTTGTCGCTGGGCGACGCACACGCTCATTTTTTCACGCACGAACACTTGCGCCTTGCGAAATCCCTTGCAATTCCCGGCGCAGTCGCCATTCAGAACGCACGCCTCTATGAACGCGCCGAAATCTATGGCACAGAGCTCGAACAGCGCCTCGGGGACTTGGAACAGACAGAACAAGCGTTGCAGCAATCCGAAGCGAGCCGCACACTTTCAGAAGAAAAATTCACGAAGGTTTTTCGGTCGAGCCCCATCGCATTTTCCATCACGACAGTTGCCGAGGGCCGCTTCATCGACGTAAACAAAGCGTTTGAGCAGAGGTATGGCTACTCCGGCGAGGAACTCGTCGGCCGCACCGTCTTCGACATCGGTGTCTGGGATAGTCCGGTCGAACGACCCCAGATGATGAACGAGATCCACAAGCAGGGCCACGTCAGGAACCGTGTTACGCGCTTTCGCACGCGCTCCGGTGAACTGCTGGACACAATCTATTCTGCGGACATTATCGAGCTGGACGGCCAGCAATGCGTTCTGGCGGTTTCCGAAGACCTACCCGACCGCACCATTTTGCAAACGTCTTTGGCTCGCAAAACCGCCCTTGCTCGATAGTTCTTCTGTCGCGCCTAGTTTCTAGGTCCGTTTTAGTAATCTCAGTCAAACTGAGCATCGCCCAGCCATGTCTGAGTCCACCGATCCCACCGTTGTAGATTTCGAGCAGCGAACCAGCAGGGAGCGTAAAATGTACGATTGATGGCCAGCACCACATCAGCTTCCTCTTCAGACCTCGTAGGTCGAGTCCAACGCCTTCAGTTTCTGACCATCGCTTGGATGACCTTGGAGGCTGCAATAGCGCTCGCGTCGGCATCCAAGGCACGAAGTCCAGCTCTGTTCGGATTCGGCGGCGACAGCCTCATTGAGTTGCTTTCGGGAATGGTTGTTCTTTGGAGATTCCGCTCTCAAACAGAAACCGAGACGGCGCGAGCCGAGAAGATAGCTGCTCGCACCGCAGGCGGATTACTGTTCGCCGTCGCTCTGTTTGTGGCGACTGCCTCTTCTCTTGCCTTTCTCGGGTACTACGAACCCCGAACGAGCATCGTCGGTATCGCGTTGTTGGTAGTGGCGGCCTTCGGCATGCCCTGGTTGGCAAGGCAGAAACGAAACTTAGCAACCCAACTTTCAAGCGCTTCCCTCCGAGCCGATGCCGCCGAATCTTCGCTCTGTGCGTACCTATCGTGGATCGCGCTTGCAGGACTCGTCGCCAACGCGCTCTTTGGGATTTGGTGGGCTGACCCGGTAGCCGCACTGACTCTTCTTCCATTCGTCCTCAAGGAAGGATGGCAAACCATCCATGCCTCTCGCCCCGGATGTGATTGCTGTTCAGTCGAGCCCATCAAAGGCTGTCTGGCAGCAAATAAGTGAAGCTCCCGAAACAACAGTGCACGCGCCCTTCTAGCGAAGGAATGCACCCGGCCCCGGCGATTTGCCGGGGCTTTTTTTGAGGTGGCCGCGACTCCGACCGAACCGAACAAATCTTCCACAACACGCGCGCGGCATAGCAGCATTCATCCACGGCACGCGGGCCGCTTTTACGACCACACGTGCGAGGGATTCGTCCCGCTCGAAGAACGTCAGGGCACGATTCCCGAAAACGCCAGGCGTTGTCCCCCGGCCGGCGTGAAACCAGAACCATGTACGAAAACTGAGAACCGGGCCATTCCCTTTTTCGACCGCAGACAGGGAAAAACCTGAGACGCCGGAGCATCCTATGATGACCGCGTCGTACTGCGATTGTCTTATCTGCCGGTTGGAAGCGAGCTTCATCGCCGAACTCAGCGATGACCGAAGCAACCAAGAATTTCGGTTATTCGTTGTTTCCAGCCCAATACTGTCCGCGTTTCCGAGCCCTTCCGAACTTATCCAGAAACTTCGCGACCACGACAATCATCAACAGAGCCCCTCTTCCGATGAACTCCTTCTCGATCTTCTGGGGCGCGGCAGCGACATTCTGTTCCGCCCGATGTGGCAGCGGCTCTTACTGCTGGTCTTCATTCCGACCGTTCATCGCACCACGAGCCAGATCACCGGCACGTTTCCCTCGCTGACTCGCGATGACACGGCCCAACACCTTTTTGCCGTCCTTCTCGAATTCCTTCATTCCAAAGAACTCCGTTCCCGCCATTCGCATCTTGGGTTTACCATTGCGCGCAAGATACGCCGGAGCGCATTCCGGTGGGCGATTCGCGACTCGCACAAATCTTTGCGGAATGAAACGGACGGAACTTCGACCACGGTTTGTGAAACGGATGTGAGCGACGAGGATTCCCACGCCGACATCCTGTTGCAACAGTTTCTTGACGACTGCCAGCGCAGGGGATGGCTCTCTTCCGAAGAACGGGAGCTACTGACTCAGTTCAAGCTCGAAGGCATCTCCTGCCCGGAGCTCGCGCGCCGCAGCGGCCATTCGGTGGTAGCGATCCGGCATCGCATCCAGCGCCTGCTCGATCGACTCCGCCGCATTGCCCAGACATCGGGCAACGGGACACCCGAACAACTGAATCTCTTCCTTCCATGAATCGCATTGCTTTGTGAGCGTGCTACTCGACAGGTTGTAAGTATTCGTTGCAATAAAGTACCAACGAAAAAATATTTCACTAGTACCCGGTCTGTTTTCATTTTCGCTGGCTGATAAGTATAGAGAGGGGAGTTCTCGCCGGTTAACTCCCGCGGACAGGACGCAACCGATTCCTTCGGTGTTTCGCCCTGTGTCGCGTACGGCCCGCTAGTGGGGACGGACGCGATTGTGGGACAACGCTGTACACGGAGCGAACGCTCCAAGTGTGCCTGGACGGGGGGAAGTCCAGGACCCGGCGCATACAGCTGTCCCATCAATCGCCATCTGCTTCCTTCCTGCAGACGTAGCCGGGGACTCCCTCTCAACGGCCCATTTCTAAGACTCGGAAGAGATAGGGAGAACCCGAACATGAAGCGATTCCTTTGCACATACGTTCGCAGCATTTGGCTGCGTGCACCCTTGGTCGCCATCGGTTTCACATTTCTTTTCGCAGCACCGGCCTTCGCCCAAGCGGGGGCTTCGCCGTGGGAAAACGCCGTCAACGTTTTGATGACGGCCTTCACCAGCACCATCGCTCGCGGTCTCTCGCTCGTTGCCATCGTCGTGGCCGGTCTCACCTTCGCCTTCGGGGAAGGCGGCTCGAAGCGTGTGCTTGCTGGCGTGCTGTTCGGCGTCGGCATGGCCATCGCCGCCGTGAATTTCCTGGCGTGGCTCTTTCCCGGCGCTTAGATCACGCGCGTCCCGAAGGGAGAGTTATATGCCGGAAGCTAGACGAATGAACAGAGTCCACCGGTCGCTGTCCCGGCCACTGACGATCCTCGGGGCCGAGCGAAAGCTTTTCTTCTTCGCCATGTGCCTTGGTGCGGCAACCTTCAACCTGCTCAACAGCTTGTTCGGCGGGCTGCTGATGTTTTTGTTGCTCTACTTCATGGCCCGCTGGGCCACGCAGACCGATCCGCAGATTCTGCGATTTCTGCTGACGGCTGCAAGGCTCCGCGCCCAATACGACCCGATGAAGTTCACTCCAATTGCAATCCGAAGGGATGGCCATGCTCAGGCTTAGCCGAATCTTCAAGAACTACGACGAGACCGGCTCCCTCAGCGAGCAGATCAATCTCTACGGCTTCATCGGTCCGCACGTTTTTCTCACGAAGAGCGGGGAAGTGGGCGTCATCCTAGAAGTTCGCGGCGTCGATTACGAGTGTCTCGATACCGCTTCGATTGACGGTTTCACGAAACGTCTTGAGTCGGCGCTGAAGCTCTTCGACGAAAACTACCGCCTCTACCAATACCTCTTCAAGCGGAACAACGAAACCATCCCCTACAAGCTCTACGACAATCCGATCGTTGACACCGCAATCAAAAATCGCATCGCCTACCTCGGTAGCAAGGCCGACACTCTCTTTTCCTTATCGGTCTACTACGTGGTGCTCTTCCAGGGATTTCAGACTTCCGCCAAGCTCGGAAGCGTGCTTGCCGAGTTTCCCAAGAACCCGAAAAAGGCCCTTTCGGATCTGCGGGCACATTTTTCGGGTCAAAAGCAGACCGTTGTTCTTGGGCGGCACGTCAACAATGCCCAGGCAGCGCTCCTTCAAAAAGCCCGTAGCTTCATTCTTCAAGTCAGCGACTTCCTCGCGGTTCGCATGCTCGACAAACAGGAAGCCTTCCGCGTTCTTAAGAGAACGCTCAACTTTCATCCCGACAAACTCGAACTCGCCAAGCTGAAATACGACACCTTCCTCGACTACTATCTGCCCGAATCTCCCCTCGAATGCCATCGCGGGCATCTGCGCGTGGACGACTATTACGTCAAGGTATTGACCCTCAAGGAACCTTCCGCCCAGAGTTTTCCGCTCATCTTCAAGCGCCTGCTCGAAGTGGAAGCGAACTACTACGTCGTTACGGAATGGAAAAAGGAAGATTCGGGCAAGATGCGTCGTGTTATCCAGACCAAGCGCCGCCATTTCCACAACACCAAGCGCTCGTTCGCCAGCCAAGTCAACTTGAACGACGGGAGCCCGCAGGATGTGTTGGTCGACGATTCCAAGGAATCCCAGGTCCGGGAACTCGGCGAAGGCATTGCGGAGATCGAGCTGCACGGGAATTACTTTGGCCAGTTTTCGCTCACCGTGGTGATTTACGACCTCGACATGGCCAAAGTGGATCGGGCGTGCGCTGACTTCTATAAGGTCTTCAGCGTTCACGACGCCCAGCTCTATGAAGAAAAATACAACCTTCTGAACGCCTTTCTTGCAGCGGTTCCGGGCAACCACGTCTTCAACTTGCGTTCGTTGTACCTGCTGAACACCAACTACGCGGATTTCTCGTTCCTCTTCACCCTTCACTGTGGCGAGCCTCAGAACCTCCATCTCCGGCAGGAATATCTCGCGGTCCTTGAGACCAACCACCACACTCCCTACTTCCTAAATCTCCATTACCGCGATGTAGCGCACACCATGATTCTCGGGCGCACAGGTGCGGGCAAAAGCTTCCTTTTGAACTTCCTAATTACCAACCTACAGAAATACGATCCGCACACCTTCATTTTCGATCTCGGCGGAAGTTTTGAAAGCCTCACGCAGCTTTTCGGCGGCTCGTATGTTCGCGTCGGCTTGGAATCCGAGGATTTCAAGATCAATCCGTTTTCTCTGCCCCCGACCAAGGAAAATATCGACTTTCTCGCCCTCTTCCTGAAAGTTTTGATCCAGGGGCAGAGGCCGGGTGAGCTTGACTCCGCTACCGAACGCGAACTCTTCCACCAAGTCGAAAACCTCTATGCCGTGGACCCATCGCTGCGCACGCTGAGCGTGCTGGCGAACACGCTGGGACGCGACGTTGCGGGCCGCCTTTCGAAGTGGACCCGCGGCGGCCAGTTCGGATTCCTTTTCGACAACGCCGAGGACACCATTTCGTTCTCGCGTTTCCAGTGCTTCGATTTCCAACGCATGAGCCAGTACCCGGAACTTCTGGAACCGCTCCTTTTCTACATCCTGCATCGCGCCAATGCCGTCATCGCGGATCGTCAGATTTCGTCCGTTTTCAAAGCCTTCTTCATCGACGAAGCGTGGGTCTTTTTGAAGAATCCCAGCATTCAACGATATGTCGTCGAAGCCCTGAAGACATGGCGCAAGCACAACGCAGCGATGGTCCTTTCGACGCAATCCCTCGATGAACTCAAGCGCTCCGACATCCTCGACGTAATCATCGAAAGTTGCGCCACCAAAATCTTTCTCGCGAACCCCGATATGGACCGGGATCTCTACCGTCGCCAGTTTCACTTGAACGAAAACGAAGTCGAGCTCATTTCAGGCCTCATCCCCAAGCGGCAATTCCTGATTAAGACGCCGGAACTCGCCAAGGTCGCCAATCTCACCGTGGACGCCAAGAGCTATTGGCTATACACGAACGATCCTTACGACAACAAGAAACGCAAAGAGGCCTTCGAGACCTACGGTTTTGAGCGAGGGCTGGAAGTGCTCGCGGGAGTGCGCCTGTGATTGTTCATTGCGCTCTCCAATTGCGGATGGCGGAGAGCAACCCGCTTTACGTATTCCTGCCCCTCGCGCTCGCGGGATTCGCGACCGCAATCATTTTCGGCGTCCAGTGGTTTGTCGGAGGATTTTCCGGCGGCGGCCAAGGTTCCCAGCAACACCAATCACTCTCAAAAGGAGCAAGTCAATGAAACAAATGTTTCGCACGCAGTTGCATAGCTTTCTCTTTCGGATGTTCGCCATCCTTGCTGTGGGCGCAGCCGTCTTCCACGCCTCGCCCACGCACGCCGCAACGGAAGCGGCGGCGCGCGTCGTAAAGTATTCGAAGGAAGATATTATCCCCGTCCGTGCCAAGCTCCGGTTTTCGACGCTCATTCTGCTTCCCGATGACGAGGAGATTCTCGATTTCACCACCGGCGACAAGGAATTCTGGGTTATCAACGGCGCGCACAACCTCTGCTACGTACACCCGGCCCAAGCCGGCATACGCAGCAATTTGAACCTCATCACCGCGAGCGGCCACGTTTATTCATTCCTGCTGACCGAAATCAGCAATCAGCCGAACGCCGAACCCGATCTCAAGCTCTTCGTGGAGCCCAAGGAAGGCTCCGGCCTCGTGGTGAGTTCCGGGCTCCGCGGCTATGTCAGCGCGGGTGAAGCCGCAGCGTACAAGAAGGAATTGGAAACGCTCCGCTCCCAGACTGCGGAGCAAGTCCACGCGGCGCAAGCCCAGTCCACCGAGCAGCTCAACCATTTCCGCTCCAGTTACGCAACGAAACTCCAATTGGACTATCCGCTCGACTCGAAAGCGGGCCGCGAGCCGTTCCTCGTGTCCGCCATCTACCACGACGACTCGTTCACCTACATCAAGTGCAGCGCGCGGGAAAAGCCCGCTCTCTATGAAATCAAGGATGGGAAGCCGAACTTGATCTCTTTTCAGTTCGAAAACGGCGTGTACATCGCATCCAAGATCATCGACACCGGCTACCTCGCTGTCGGCAAGAAGAAACTGCCGTTCGCGCGCCGCGTTTCCGCGAACTGAGGAGCAAACGATGAACCAACCTACCCAACCCGCTCAAGTTCAGGAAAAAGCGCACAAACCCCAAGGACTTTTGCCAAAGAACGTCCAGTCCTGGCTTCTCGTCGGTCTGGCGTTTCTCATGATCGCCATCATGTGGCTGACCGGGGGCAAGAAGCCGTCGACGCCATCCAAAACAGCGTTGTCCGCCGCATCGGTACAGGCACCCTTCGAAGTCAATGAAACCAAGATTGCCGAGATGCAGAACCGCATTCAAGATTTGCAGCGCCAGCAACTTGTCGCGCAAACCGCACTCGCCCAGCAGACCCGGCAACTCGGTGCCCCAGCGCATGACCCCTCGCAGTCTCAACAACCTGGTGCGAGTGGTTCGGGAGAACAGCGGCCGGAAGAGGACCCGATCCAGACGGAACGCAAGAGGCGAGCCTACGTCTCACTCTTTTCTTCAAATATCGCTCTGAGTTACCGCAAACCTCCGGCCACTGCATCGGCACCGGCAACCGAGATGCCCCTCGCCGCCTCAACGCCGCTCCCTTCGGGCCCCGACGCTTCACAGATCGCCCAACTCTTGAAAGATATGCAACCCACTTCGATTTCTCCCGTCCCACCCCGCAGCGATTCCCCGGAAGCAACCAAGGATCGAAAGGAGGAAGCCAAAAATCCTGCCGCCGTGTCGGCTGGCTCCGCCAATGCGGCGGCAGGAAAAACCTACGTACTCTTTGAAGGAACCATCCTCGAAACCGTTCTCATCAACCGTCTCGACGGGGGCTTCGCAGGCCCCGTCGAATGCCTGCTCTCAACCGACGTTTATTCCAACGACCGCCAGCACCTGCTGATACCCGCAGGTTCGAAGTTGCTGGGCGAAACCAGGAAGGTGGACAGCTTCGGCCAGACACGTCTGGCCGTCCTGTTCCATCGTGTGCTTATGCCGGACGGCTATTCCGTCAACCTCGATCAATTCAAGGGGCTCAACCAAATCGGCGACACCGGTCTCCGAGACCAGGTCAACAACCACTACCTTCGCATCTTCGGAGTCTCGCTTGCAGTTGGGGCGCTCGGAGCCGTGAGCGAAGCCGGCACCGGAGGCGGACTCAATGCGACCGGCGGCGACCTCATGCGTCAGGGATTCGCGCAAAGCACCGCGCAGTCTTCCGCGCAAATTCTCGACAAATTTCTCAACGTCATGCCCGCGGTGACCATCCGCGAAGGGCACCGCGTCAAAGTCTATCTCGCGGGCGATCTCGCATTGCCCGATTACATCAACCACAGAATGCCCTCCGATCTGTGAGGGCGAGAAAGGAAGGATGAACGTTCGATGAAAAGAAAGATTCTGCTCTTTGTACTCGTCATGGGGTTGTGCGTTGGCACCGCTTCCGCGCAGTTTGGTTTCGGAATCGTCTACGACCCGACGAACTACTCCAACGCGCTTCTCCGGTATTACCAGCTCCAGCAGCATCTCCTGCAGCTCCGGGCCAGCTACGCGCAGCTCGTCGCGCAATACAACTTCGCCGTCCAGATGGCCAGGAACATCAATAACATGCCCGCGCGGTATCGCGCCCAGTTCTCGCAGTGGCGCGATACAACCGCGCTCAACACCTACGGAAACACCGGAACGTGGGTCAACGGAATCAATTCCGGCCAAGCCGGTTTCGTTTCGAACGGCTACCAGCAAGCCACGACGCAACTTCTCCCTTACAACCAGGCCCAGCTCTCCGGCATGAACGCCGATGAGCTCGCCCGCGTCCAGTCGCAGTACGCCACCGTGCAACTGGCGGACGGTGCGAACACTACGGCCATCGCCACGATCGGTGCCATCCGCGGGAACGCCCAGGATATTCAGACGCAAATCGGCAACCTCGAACAGGATTCGTTGTCGAACGATGCCGATCTCAACACCGAAGTCGCGGTGCTCAACAAGATCAATGCTTCCGGCGTGTTGACCATCCGCACGTTACAAGACTCGAACAAACTCCTCGCCTCGCTTCTCGAAGAGCAAACCATCCTCGCCAAGCAGCAGCGCGAGGCAACAACCAACACCATCAATGCCGACATCCTGCGCCAAGCCAGCCTTTCCGCGAACATGGCGCAGGTGACCGGAACCCTTACCAATTCGCTTCAGAACTTCCGCATGCCGTAAGCGTGCGGAGAAAGACGCCCGAGCGTCGAAGGAGCTGACGGCAGTGCAAACCGACTATCTGCAGTACATCTTCCAAGCCATCAACACCTTGCTCACCCAGAACCTCGGTTTCTTCGACGCTATGGGCCAAAATCTTTACCGCATGTTCGCCACGATCCTCGTGGCTTGGTACGGAATCAAATCCGCCCTTTCCTCCGCCAGCGGCAAGCATCCTTTCCACTTCGACAACTTCGCGAGCCTGCTGCTCACCATCAGCTTCGGCTTCGCGATGGTCAATTACTACAGCACACCGATTCCCGGCGTTGGGGTCAGCTTCCACAATCTCGTAACCAATGAAGCGCAATTCCTGTCAGGCCGGATTGACCAAGCCCAACTCCAAACCGTGATCCAAGGTGTGGCGGATTTCGAATCCCGCATGGACTCCCCGACGTGGGGCGACATTCTCGGAACGGCAATCTACGTGATCGTGACCATCCTGCTCGCCGCGGCCCAGGCCGTGGCGATTGTGGTCATAGCCTATGGATTCATTGCCAGTGCGGTTTGCGTGTTGGTGGGCCCCATCTTTGTTCCATTTTTCATCGTTCCAAAGATGGAGTGGCTGTTCTGGGGCTGGTTTCGGTGTTTCATCCAATACGCCTTCTATCAGGTCATCGCCGCAGCCGTAGTTTTTATCATTGGAAATCTCATGCTCGGCGCGTTGCGCCTCCCACCTGCCGGCGCCCTCTCGACCGTGCAGCTCATCGCCTGGTTTCCGGTCCTTTTTATTACGTTCCTTGCTTCGATCTACGCTCTGCTCAAAGTGCCCACCCTTACGAACCACATCTTCAGCGGCACTGCCGGTGGCTCTTCGGCAGGTTTGCTCGAAGCACCAGTCGCAGCGGGTGCCGCTGTCGCAAGGGAGTTGTGATGGATCGGGATAACACATTCCACGATGCGAAGCGGCTCTACCTCGAATCGTATGGTGATCCGATGGTGACGAATACCTATCTAAAGATTGCTCTTGCCCTACTTTCCATCGTTTGTGTGGCTTTGGCGCTTATCGACCTCAGGACCATCCGCACCTTCCAGAACTTCCGCCCGCTAGTGATCCGCATCGACGATCTGGGCCGCGCCGAGGCCATCAACTACCACAACTTCGAATACAAGCCCCAGGACGCCGAAGCGAAGTATTTTCTGTCCCAGTTTTGTGGTCTCTATTACCGCCGCAATCGCTACACGATTCAGGATGACTTTTCCAAGTCCCTGTACTTCCTCGACGGCAAGCTCACCGACGGCATTCTCGATGCCTACCACAAAGACGACATCATCAAGAAATTCGTCACCAACACCGCCGCGCCGGAGATCGATGTTGACGTAAAGAAAGTCGCGCTTGAAGAGATGCAAACCCCGCCGTTCCGTGCGCGGGTGGACTTCTACATGGTCTATTACTCTCCCGCCGACCACAGCGAGCTGAAACGCGATCTGTACACCGCGAACTTTGTCTTCGTTTTCAAATCCCAGGTGCCCAACGAATTGATACCGATCAACCCGCTCGGAATGACCATCACCTACTTCCGCGAAGATCAGGCGTTCAAATGAGAATCCGAGTCCACACGCAAACCGAAGAGGTCGCGGGCGGACGCAGCGCAACATCGGCCCAACCTCGACGCGCCACACCGTCCTTTACTTCGCGACTCTCCTCCTCTCACGGGCCATATCCCAACCCATCGTTCTCTGCCTTTGGAACAACCGGCGCGCCTCTGGAGAGCCTCCGTTGCTACCCGCTTTCCGCCCGCTCCCGGGAAGACTTGATGTTTGTTCGAACACCCTCACCGCAGCGGAGAAATTCACCATGATCGCCAACGCATTGCTGTTCACCATCGTCATCTTGCTGGGCTACGGGTTTTGGCTTCTCGACCAGTTGAAGTTCATGGCTCGCTACAAAGTGGTCCTGTACCACGCCTACGGAACAACGATTCTGATTTTCCTCGCGGTCCTCTCTGTGAACCTGTTTGGCGCTGCGCTCGCCATCGGCCGCCGCTTCTTCCTCAAGAATACCGGGCGCAAACTCTCGCACCTCGACAAGCAGTTCAACGTCAGCCATGCCGACATGCCCGTTCCCGTGAACGAGGAGGATTTCAACTAGTGTCGCGCGACGCCTTTAGCTACGACCCGCAAGACGCCGGCGACGTGCGCGACACGTCCGCGCGCACCTCCGTCCGCCCGCGCCGACCGGCACCTTCGGACACGCAAGAAAGTAGGAATCCGGCGCAGGAGGCCCGTGGCCGTAGTGATAGCGCCGAGGTTCGGGAGCAGCATCCCACCCGCGACGAACGCAGCGATTCTCCACGCGCCTATTACGTCCGGGACCGTGCCTATCTCCTCCGGGATTCGCAGATGAACTCCCTCAAGGAAATTGGCAAGTTCCGTGTGATTCCGGTGTCAGATCTCGCGAAGTTTGCCTACGGCGGGAATCGCGAACGAATGGAGAAGGATATTCGCGCCCTCGCACGCCAGTCTCTCGTCAAGGATAGGACCCTTGAAATCTCGCAGAAGAAGACGTTGCGCGTTGTCACGCTTACGAAAGCCGGGCACCGCCTTCTCAAGAACACGAACCAAGTGCCCGACGATCAGCCCATCTACCACGGTCTGGTGAAACCCCGCGAAGTCAAACACGACGCCGATCTCTACCGGCTTTATCAGAAGGAAGTTGCCCGCATCGAGCGCGGCGGAGGCCGTCCGGTCCGCGTGCTCCTCGACTATGAACTCAAGCGGAATCTGAATCGCGATCTGGCCCTGCTGGGACCGGAGAAAGACGATCTGGACCGAAAGGGCGAAGTCGCGGAAAAGCACGGCCTGCAGCTCGTCGACGGAAAGATTCCCGTTCCCGATTTGCGTGTGGAGTATGAGACCCCCGAATTGGAATTGCGTCACGTGGACCTGGAACTCGCGACGCGTGATTACCGGCCACGCGCTATGGCGGCAAAAGCCGCCGCGGGCTTCTCGATGTATGCGCGCTCGGAAGACGCATCGCGTCTGCGTCGCGTTCTCGACGAACGCGAAATCACCGCAGGAATCCTCACGCTATGAACATAGCGGCCGCCCATCTCGAAGCCCTAAAAGCTCTCGGCTACACCGAAGTGGAAGCCCGCTTTCTCTACATTGTAGCGACGCATTCCGGCTACTTTGTGGCGCGTCAGTTCCTCGCCTTCACCGACGCCCATTGGGGCAAGCGCACCACTCTCTTCTGGAACAAACTTCACACCAAGCGGCATGCCCGAACCGAGTGCTTTCCAAAGAGAGGAACCGTCTATCACCTGTTCTCCCGCCGTCTCTACCGCCAGATTGACCGCGAGAACATTCGCAATCGCCGGGAACACGAAATCGAGTTCATTCAGCGGCGCATCGGAATGCTCGATTTTGTCCTCTGGAACCAAGGACATCAGTACCTTGAAACCGAGCCCGAAAAAATCCGTTTTTTCTGCAATCAATTGAAGGTCCCGAATCAGTACCTTCCTTCCAAGATCTATCATGGACAGAGAACCTCCCAGCCGACCGTCCGCTACTTCGTCGATAAATTTCCGATGTTTGTTGCGAGTGACGCCTCTTCGCCTGCGGTGACGTTTACCTACCTCCCCGGATCAGAAGCAAGCCTCACGGAATTTGTGCACCATCTCGAAGCTTACCTCCCGCTCTTTCGGCAACTTTCCGCGTTCCGATTTCTCTATCTGGCGAGAGTCGATTCGCACTTCGAAAAGGCCAAAGAACTTTTCGATTCTCTGGTGACCATTCCACTCGGCTCTGACGTATCTGCGGACCTGTTGCGCTACTTCCAAATCCGCAAGACCTGGGATCTGAGCCGGTACACCTCTCTCACCGAGGCTGACCTAATTTTCCGCAATCAGGCCAAAACCAGATTCGCCGGGCAACGCTTCGAACATCTCTATCGCGGATGGAAAGTCGGACGCGTGACCGAATCCGATATCTGCCAGGACTTTGGCGGTAGCAAGCGTCACGCCACCGTGCACTTCGCTGCTGAAGTGCTTTGCCGGTTTGCAGTTCCTGAACAGGAACCTGAGGGAAAAGGGTGCAGAAGGTAAGGACTACACACTCCACCTTCGTCTTCACCAGTTTCTTCACCCTGTGGCGCAAGCAATTTCTTTGAGGAGAGTCGGATGCAGAAGTCAGAGCAAGCAAGAGTCACCGTGGAAAAAACACCAAAACGGGCGGGAGCGACCCCACTTTTTCGGCTTTCAGCCGCCCAAAAAGTTCGTGGGGTCGCTCCCGCCCTGCGGCACGGTAAATCGTGCCGACCGTTTTTTCCACGGTGACGGGGAGTTCGGAAGAAACATAAATCACCAGAGGAGGAACAGAATGTCGATCGTTAAGAAGGCACCAGGGATCATGACTCGGGAAGTAAAGCTCGAAGAGCCGGTCAACCAACTGCTCGAAGACTACGCCAAGTTCATCGAGAGCAACGCCGACCACGTCATCAACGCCGTCCTGAAGAAAGTGCTCTGGCGGGATCAGGACTACCGAAAGTGGCGCGAAGCGCGCCGCACGGCCCAGTCCGGCACCGACAAAGCCCAACCCACCGAAGCCCGAGCGAGGGCCTAATGCAAAGAACACTCGAATCGCGCGTCTTCATCTCGGCCATCCTCGCAATGGCCGCAGGAGCGTTCCTGTTTTACACGCACCCGTTCCCGGACGAGCAGATCTTTCTGCACGTCATCAGCCTGCGCGCTCCCCACGCTTTCTTGAGCTTCAAATACCTCTATTACGCGCTCCTGTTCACCACGCCTTACCTGGTCTGCTCGACGGCGCTTTCGGGCCTCTACATTTTTACTCTGAAAGCACGCCGCACCATCTCGCCAGGACGCCTTCCCCAATACCCCGATCCCAGCAAGAGAGATGACCTCTTTCTTGTCGTCGGCGAAGTCCACAACCCGCGCAAGCCGGTGCCCGCCAAGGCTCCCTATTGGCTCACCATTCCCGAGCGCGGTCTATTCACGGGAATCGCCATCTTGGGCGCTATTGGTAGTGGCAAAACGAGTTGCTGCATGCTTCCGTTCGCCGAACAAGTTCTCGCCTACAAAGCCGCCGACAAAGAGAAGCGTATCGGCGGATTGATCCTTGAGGTGAAGGGGGATTTTTGCGGCAAGGCAAAAGACATCCTCGCGCGTCACCAGCGCGCCGAGGATTACATCGAAATCAGCCTCGATTCCGAGTACTGCTACAACCCTCTTCACAACGACCTGGACGCCTACGCCCTCGCGTACAACATCGCCTCGCTTTTGAACAACCTTTTCGGCCGTGGCAAGGAGCCTTTTTGGCAGCAGGCGTACACCAACCTCGTCAAATTCATCATCCTTCTTCATAAGGCCGCCTACGACTACGTCACCTTCTTCGATGTCTACCAGTGCGCCATCTCTCCGCCGCTGCTCGAAGAACGGATCGACGAGGCCGAGCAGATCATTCTCGGACGCCACTACGTGGCCCTCACGTCGAAGGTCTTTGGCGAACGTACCGCCGACCTTGCCGGCCTCGGTTTCGTTCACGACCAGAAGGAAGACCGCTACCTAGCACCGGCTACTCGGGAGCTGCGCGATATATTAAGGATGCAGGGCATTCCCTCCGAGGCCCGCACGGTACTGGACCCAGCCCAGGCCGACCCCGTAAAGCTTGCCCAACTGGAAGCAGTCCAGCGCTGGTTCCATGACGATTGGAAAAGAATCGAGCCGAAGCTCCGCACCTCCATCGTCGAAGGTGTTTCCGTTTTCCTTTCGCTCTTCGACGACAACCCCAAAGTGAAGCGCGTCTTCTGCCCGAAGAAGGAGTGCTACGACCCTCAGAAGAACGCCAACAACCAGTTCGGAAAGCCGCTGCCTTCGTTTAGCTGGCTTATCGAGCATGGAGCGGTAGCCGCACTGAATTTCCCAATCGGCATGAACGCCGGCCTCGCGAAGGCTCTGGGCGTGATGATGAAGCTCGATTTTGAGCGCTCCATCCTCAATCGCGTTCCGAAAATGGAAGCGCACCCCGAGCAATATTTCCGGCAGGTTCTCTTCCTTTGCGACGAGTACCAGCACTTCGCCACCGTGGGCGAAAGCGACCCGACCGGCGACGAGAAATTCTTTAGTCTCTCCAGACAGCCGAAGTGCATCCCCATCATCGCCACGCAGAGCATCAGCTCGCTGCGATCCGCACTCCCCGCGGAAAGCTGGCGCACGCTGCTCCAGACCTTCCGTACCAAGATTGTTCTCTCCTTGTCCGATGATTTCTCAGCGCGGACGGCGAGCGATTTCTGTGGGCGCGAAGACCAGCTGAAAGTCAGCTACAGCCTGTCCGAAAGCGGGCACGACACCAAGGTCAGTTGGCTCACCGGCAAAGCCCTATCACACAAGGCAAACATCATCGCCTCCAAGAGCTACAACACCCAGAGCGACTATCGCTTCGATATGAAAACCTTCATGGAGTTGCGCAACGCTCAGTCCGTCGTTCTTGCCTACGACGGAATCGATCCGAAGCCACCGATGTTCTGCTACCTCAAGCCTTACTACAACGACCCGAACGAGTCCTACTTTGTCCAACTCGCCAAAGGAAAACTCTAATGAACGGATTCGAAATGATTCTGCCGTTCCTGAAGCCCATCGAGCACCTCATTCTCGACGATTCCATTAGTGAGGTGATGGTGAACGGTCCCGACCGCGTGTTCATCGAAAAACAGGGCTTCCTGCAGCATGTGCCGGGCGTGTCCATCGGCGAAAAATCGCTCATGGTTGCCGTGAAGAATATCGCCCGGCGTCTTGGTGACGACATCTCCGAATCGAAGCCCATTCTGGACTCGCGGCTGCCCGATGGCAGCCGCGTCGCCGCGATTATCCCGCCGTGCAGTCTCGGTGGTGTCACCCTAACCATCCGAAAGTTCAACACCCGCCACTTCGAGATGGAGGATCTGATTCGAGCTGGAACTCTCGACCGCCCCCTCGCGAACCACCTCGAAGATTACGTGCTCGCGCGCAAGAACATCCTTATTAGTGGTGGAACCGGGACTGGCAAGACCACCCTTTTATCGATCCTCGGAAAATTCATCCCGCAGGATGACCGGGTGCTCGTCATCGAAGACACGGCCGAGATTCAACTATCGCAGGAAAACCTTGTCCGGTTTGAAGCCCGCCGGGAACAGAATGGCCTTCCGGCAGTGGCCATCCGCGATCTCCTCAAAGCGGCCCTTCGCCATCGCCCGGACCGTATCGTCTTGGGGGAGGTTCGAGGAGGAGAAGCCTTCGATCTTTTGCAACTCCTGAACACCGGACACTCTGGGACTCTGTGCACGATCCACGCGAATTCGGCGCAACAGGGCCTCGCGCGCTTCACCAGTTGTGTTTTGCAAAGCGGCGTTGAACTTCCTTACCGCGCCATTAAAACGAACATCGCTGATTCGCTCAACGTCGTAGTTCATGTCGAGCGCCGGCCTGGACGCAGATACATTTCCGAAGTTCTACTAGTCAACAGTTACGACCCGGATGCCGACCTGTTCGACTACGGCGCGGTGTTTCTTGCAAAGCAGGACCGCGCATGACCACCGACACCAAATTCGCGCCACGATCTCTGACCGCTTCGGAATACGTCCGGGAACTGTTCGGGCCTGAGGACAACGCCGCGATCCTCGCGCGGAATCGTGCCACCGGCCACACGGTTCAAACCATCTCCAAAGCGGAGACCATCGCCAGTCCCGACTTTCAAAACTTACTCGCGGGTCAGAGTGCCAGTGGCTATGACGTGTTCATGGGAATGAATCCGATTAAAGACGGCGCGTACAGCCGGACCAAGGGAGATATTAAGGATATCCGCCACGTCTATCTCGACCTCGACAGAAAGGGTGACGAAGCTCTCGAAGCGATTCGCAATTCAAGCGAAGTCCCAGCACCAAACTTTGTCCTCGATACCTCTCCAGGCAAACACCAGGTCGTGTGGAAAGTGAGCGGATTCAGTCAAGATGAGGCGGAGTCTTTGCAACACAACCTCGCAAATAAGTTCGGCGGCGATCTGGCGGCAACGGACTCCACGCGCGTGCTGCGCTTGCCGGGATTCGCCAACCACAAACTTCCCGAGGAGTTCATCGTTCAGGCGCGCCAAGAGAGCGATACCGTCTACAGGCTCCGCGACTTCACGATCGACGAAGACTCGCCCGAAGCGCCCCGCCATTTTGGCGAAGCCCAAGAACGAACACGGACCGTTCCCAGCGGCCACAAAAGCCAGTCCGAGCACGATTGGGCCTACGCGAAGCGGGCCCTCTCCCGAGGCGACGACCCCGAAGTTGTGATCAAGCGCATCGCCGACTACCGTGCGGACGACAAAAGCGATCCGATTTACTACGCACGGCACACCGTCGCGAAAGCCCAGGAGCAACTCAAAAAAAACGATGAACACGTGCAACCAGAAGTTGTACAGAGAATCGATTTGAACCATTGATTGGTCACGCGTATGCCTATCATGACGCCTCATCCAAAAACGGCCGAGTCGATATCCAGCGGTGTTCCGCTGCTCACTCCCGGTGAGGTCGCTCATATTACGGGCCTCTCGATCGAAACTTTGGCGCAATGGCGAAGTCAGCGCCGGGGCATTCCTTTCGTTAAAGTGAGCCGTAATTGCGTGCGATATCGTCAATCTGATCTTGACCGCTGGCTTGAAGAGCGCATAGTGTCGGTTGTTGTTGGCACAACAACGGAGAGGAGGCAGAGCTAATGTCGGTATACAAGCGAGGGAATCTCTGGTGGTACAAATTCCAATTTCAGGGACGCTCGATTCGAAAACCTACGAAGTTCACAAATAGAACTGCTGCGCTGCGAGCTGAGGCGAAGCACAAGGCTGATCTACTCGACCGGCGCGCTGGCCTGTCACAGAAAAAGATCGCACCAAAGTTTGAAGAATACGTGAAGGTGTTCTTGGCTTGGTCCAAGCAGCACCACAGGCCAAAGACGACAGCGCTGCACACTACAAACTGCGACACGTTGAAGCGTTTTTTCAAAGGCCACTGGCTAGATGAGATCGACCAAGCCGCGGTCGAGAACTACAAATCTGACCGCATAAAAGAAGATCGTCGCAATGCCGACGATGGCAGCAAAGTCACCGGAGCAACGGTCAATCGTTCACTCACGACACTGAAATTGTTGTTTGGACGAGCCGAGAAGTGCGGTTTTGGCGTCTCCAACCCGGTCCGTGGCGTTGCCTATTTGCCAGAGTCCGCGGGCCGCATTCGGGTCGTTAGCTTCCAGGAGGAGCTGACCTATCTTTCAAAAACCAGCCAGCCGTTGCGAGACATCGCGCAGACCATTCTAGACACCGGGCTGCGACCAGAGGAAGTGTTTCGGATTCGCGTTGAGAACATCGACTTTGCCGCGCGCACCATCTTCAACCCGTTTGGCAAGACTAAAGCCGCGCGCCGGACCGTCACCATGACTGAAGCAGTATGGACAGCGCTGAAACGACGAGCTAAGACTGCGAAGGGAAGTTATGTATTCCCATCTAAGAAACACACGGATCGCCCGATAGCCTCCGTGCGGAAGGCACACAATGCGGCAATCCGCCGCGCTGCCATCAAGCAGCATTTCGTCTTGTACGACCTGCGCCACACATTTGCAACGCGAGCGGTTGCGGCAGGCGTCGATCTCCCGACGCTGAGCGCAATGCTGGGACACACCTCAATAACGATGACCATGCGATACGTTCATCCGGCAGCAGAACAGAAGCGGTTGGCCGCTGCCAAGCTGGAGACATTCCGCGTCAACGGCTTAATCGTGGCTGCTAGTGAACAAGCAGCAGAACTAGAGCGGTTGGCCGCTATCGAACAAGCAGCAGACCAGGAGCGGTTGGCCGCCGCGAAGCTGGAGACATTCCGCATCAACGGTTTAATGGAGGCCGCCAGCGAACAAGCAGTGGGCACAAAAATGGGCACAGAGGCTCGGATAAACTAATGGAGCGCTCGGCTAAGTATTTGAAAAGTTTGGTCGGGGCGTCCGGATTTGAACCGGAGGCCTCCTGCGCCCAAGGCAGGCGCGCTACCAGGCTGCGCTACGCCCCGACAGTGACTGCTTTATTCATTCTAAAGCACTTCCCAACTTTACTCCTAATCCGAGTCGTCA
>Ga0210407_10001081_pt1 | contig 26935 bp, 23 predicted proteins | sample IncBWC27MmetaG_FD_150860 | JGI IMG/M metagenome (GOLD analysis project Ga0210407, IMG submission 150860) | Forest soil microbial communities from Barre Woods Harvard Forest LTER site, Petersham, Massachusetts, United States - Inc-BW-C-27-M | ecosystem: Environmental > Terrestrial > Soil >...
GATCGCGGCCCGCATCGCGTCGCCACGCGATATCTTCCGACGACGTGTCCGCGCCTTGACCGGCACCGACGCGGAAGGAAGCACGTAATGCTTATTATGGCTAGATATTTCTGAGACACGACACTAGACTTGGCTAATCATATGACCAAGCCGAGGTGATTTGATGGACGAGATTGTTCCGGTTCACGCCGCCAAGACGCATCTTTCGCAGCTCCTCGCCCGCGTGGAGGCGGGGGAAGTCATCACGATTGCTCGCGGGCGAACCCCGGTGGCCAAATTGGTCCCGATCGCCCCGAAGGCCAAACGGGAATTCGGCGCAATGCGCGGAAAATCGCGGTCGGCCCGGAGTTTTTCGAGCCCTTACCGCAGGACGAGCTCGATCGCTGGGGTCAATAACGGGTGCGATTGCTGCTCGATACCCATGCGCTGATCTGGTGGCTCGCCGGTGATCCGTCGCTTTCCGCCAATGCAAAGGCAGCCATAATCGACCCCGAAAACGAGGTCTTTGTCCGCGCGGCGTCGGCGTGGGAAATCGCGACGAAATACCGGATCGGTAGATTATCCCAAGCAGCCGCACTCGCTCTGGACGTTTCCGGCGCGCTCGCAAGTCAAGGTTTTACCGAGCTGCCGGTCACGGTGCTGCACGGACAAGCGGCCGGCGGCCTTCCCGGTCCAAATCGCGATCCGATCGACCGAATGTTGATCGCACAAGCCACACTTGCCGGTCTTGTTCTCGTATCAAACGAAGCCGTGTTCGACCGCTACGCCGTGCGACGCCTTTGGTAAAGCTCCCCGGTGAACCCACGATCGCCACGGTTAAAGCATCACATCAGTGGGGGCGGGGTGAAGCCGCCGAACTCGCGCTCGGTCAGCCCGGCGAAGGCGATCGTCGTGCGGTCCTCCAGGTACCCGCCGATGATCTGCATGCCGATCGGCAGGCCGCTGTCGGTGTGGCCAATCGGCATGGTCGTCGCCGGCAATCCGTTCAGCGTGGCGATGCCGGCCCATACGCTCTGGTCGCTGTACGGCACCTTGGTGCCGTCGATGTCCAGCTTGCGGCCGAACTGCGGCGAGTGATCGTGCGGGAAGGCCACGGTCGGCATCGGCGGGCAGAGCACGACGTCGACCCCCTGGAACAAGGCCAGCCAGCGCGCCCGCAGCCCGCCGCGAATACGGCTTACGCGGATCCATTCGGCATGGCTCATGGTCAGACCACGCACGCCGGAGGCCCAAAGGCTCTGATCGTCGGGCGATAAGGCCTTGGCGGCGGCCTCGACGCGCTCGCGCGCCTCCGGCGGCAGATCGGCGGTGAAAAAGGCCGCCAACAGCTGGCGATAGATGCGGCTGGTTTCCGCGAGGTCCGGCAATTTCGGGCTGGTGCGCAGCACCTGGCAGCCGAGCTTTGCGAGCCGTTCGGCGAGCTCGTCCAGTGCCGTCCTGACGCCGGCCGCGGTCGGGCAGAGCGGGTGCGCGTCGATGACCAGAACCCGAAAATCCGCGAGTTTGTCGTGCCGCGGCGGCGGCAACGCGAGCTTGTAGCCGACGCCCTCCGCCAATTCGTCCGGCCCGGCGACGACCGCCAATTCGATGGCGAGGTCGGCTGCACTGCGGGCCATCGGCCCGATCACGGCAAGATCGCCGCGCACCGGGACGGGCGGGGTCTGCGGCGGGCCGGAACCGCGTTGCGGCACAAGATCGAGGCTCGGCTTGTGCGAGAAGACGCCGCAGAAATGCGCCGGCGCCCGCAGCGAGCCGCCGATGTCCGAGCCGAATTCGAGCGGCACGAAGCCGGCGGCGAGCGCCGCTGCCGAGCCGCCCGAGGAGCCGCCGGGCGTCCGGTCGAGGTTCCAGGGGTTGCTGGTCGTCCCATAAACCTCGTTATAGCTTTGCCAATCCCCGAGGCGGATCGGCACGTTGGTCTTGCCGAGGATGACGGCCCCCGCGGATTTCAGCCGCTGAACCACCAGAGCGTCGACCTCCGGCCGCCAATCCTTGAAATTCGGGTTGCCCCAGGTGGTCGGCAGTCCGGCAACGTTGAATTGTTCCTTGACCGTCATCGGCAGGCCGAGCAAAGGCCGGCGTTCGCCGCGGGCGAGTGCGGCATCGGCGGCATCGGCCGCCGCGCGCGCCCGGTCGAAATCGCGCACCACGACCGCGTTGATTTTGGGATCGATCGCCTCGATGCGGGAAATCGCTGCATCGAGCAGCTCGCGGGCGGAGATTTTCCGATCGGCGAGCGCCGTCGCCAGCTCGCCGGCAGTGCGGTATTCCAGTCCTTCCGGGTCTTCGCGCGCCATCGCGCCGGCCGGAATCAAGGCGCCTGCCGCAGCGGCCGCTCCGAGCCCGGCCATGAAGGAACGTCGGTTTGGTTCAAGTCGCATGGCTTTGCCTCCCTATCGCGCGGCAATCGTACAGGGCGTCCAGACCACATGTCCGCCTGAGTACGGCGCAACCCTCGTTACCTGCATACTGTGAGACGGGTCGCCCCGTACTCAGGCGGACATGTGGTCTAGCTGAGCGCCGCCGCTGCGCCATTGGCACGACAATAATCAACTACTTGGGTGTTCCTGGAGCTGATCATAATCCTGAACCTTTGCCGATTATATCCTTTACCTTACTGGCAAGTTGCTTCAAGTTGAATGGCTTGGACAAGAAATCGGTATTGCAGTCGCGATCGAGCCGTTTCCGAAACGCGTCCTCAGCATATCCCGATATGAAGATCACTTTCATATCAGATCGAATGCTGCGCACTTCCCGGACGAGTGCTGGTCCGTCCAATTGAGGCATCACGACATCGGTGATCAGCAGATCAATCCTTTCTTTCGCATCCCGGATCACCTTGAGCGCCGCTTCGCCGCTCTCGGCCTCGATGACCTTGTAGCCTTTATTGCGCAGAGCGCGAGCGCCGAATTTCCGGACAGGATCCTCATCTTCGACCAGGAGGACCGTGGCGGACCCGGTCAAATCCTTACCTGCAGCGGGTTCGGTGATTTCAGTCCGAGCGGTCTGCGCACCATCTTCTGCTTGGTGACGCGGCAGATAGATCTCGAAGCGGGTTCCCTCACCGGGCTGGCTGTTGACGAAGATAAAGCCCCCAGTCTGCTTGACAATGCCGTAAACCGTGGACAAACCTAGTCCAGTCCCGGAACCGACTTCTTTGGTCGAAAAAAACGGCTCAAAGATCCGCTCGAGATTGCCGTGAGGGATACCGACCCCGGTATCTGTCACCTCGATCAGCACATATTCCCCAGCGGGCATCACCTCGTGGCCGCGGCGCTCGGCTCGTTCCCGGCAGATATTTGCGGTGCGCGTCGTTAAGCGTCCGCCGCCGGGCATCGCGTCACGAGCATTGACGGCGAGATTGATGATGACTTGCTCGAGCTGGCCTTGATCGACTTTCACCCGACCGAGCTCGCGCCCATGCATGACCTTGAGCTCGATGTTCTCTCCGATCAGCCGCCGTAGCAAGTGGGACAGATCGACCAGAACGTCGGTGATATTGAGAACACGCGGGTGCAACGTCTGCTGCCGAGAGAAGGCCAATAGCTGACGCACAAGATTAGCGGCTCGGTTGGCATTCTGTTGGATCTGCATGATGTCGGCAAACGACGGGTCCCCGGGTTGAAAGCGCAGCAGCAAGAGGTCGCAGAACCCGATCATCGCGGTCAGCAAGTTATTGAAGTCGTGCGCGACTCCGCCGGCGAGCTGACCGACGGCCTGCATCTTCTGCGACTGGGCGAATTGGATTTCGAGGTTCTTTTGTTCAGTCACATCGATAAAATGGAGTGTGAATCCGCCGCCCGAGAGAGGGCCGGGCACAGAAGGGCCATCATCACCGTCGTCGATTCGGCTGAGGAACAGAACTATGGTCCTCTCGCGTGGCCGCGCGATGCTGATCTCGATCGGTTCGCGTTCCGATTGCCCCCCCGCCGTCGCCGCGAGCTTGGCGGCGATGCCGCGGCGGTCTTCTTCGTTTACCAGGCCAATCAACTTTCGTCCGATCAGATCCTTGGGCGCCATGCCGAACAACTCGCCGAGCGCGCGGTTGGCCTCCTCGAAGCGACCGGACCGGTCGAGCAGCGCGCTGCCGACCGGCGCGTTGGCAAAGAAGCGCTGAAAACGCCGTGCCAATCTGAGCGCGGCCTTCCACTCGCGCTCGGGCGTCAGGTCGCAAACCACCGATCGCGTGCACAGTTCGGCGCCTGACCCGACAACGCTCTGCCCAATCCAAGCAGGAAGAACGCGGCCCTGTCGGGTTTTGAGCAATACTTCGCCGCGATGCGTTCTGCTGCCTGGGTCGCCGATCGGGCCTGAGGAAGCCGTAGCGCCGACCGGTACCGAAGACAGAAAATCTTGCAATCGCGCCTCGGTCGCAAGAAGTTCCGAGGGAGTAACATCTAGCCACTGCGCCAAGGTTCGGTTGACGAAGCGGAAGCGGCCGCTACTATCGGCCGAGTAAAAGCCGATCGGTGCGTTATCAAAAAAGTCTACCAGCTTGTCACGCTCGGCACGGAGAATCATTTCCGATTCACGATGAGCGGTGACATCGCGAATATCCCAGAAGGTGTATCCGGCGCGCCCGGCGATTGGATTTGCCGCTATGCGGAAACGGCCAGCTGCCCCTTTGCGCGGATCGGGCAGAGAAAGCACCTCTGTCCCGCGAACCCCGGCTGAAGCCCGGCTCCTCAACCGGCGAAACGCCGCAAGCGCGCCTACGTCCACGGCCACCGCGCGTTCGATGCGATCGAGGGGCGGTTCATTGCCCGGAAACATATGCTGGAAAGCGGGATTTGCATAAAGCACTTGTCCATCCGGGGCGGCGATCATCTGCGCGTCCGCGGCGGTATCCAGCGCGCGGCGCAGGACATCGAGGCAGTCCGCCGTCACGGTCTGCCTCCCGCGGCGGGCCACTGCAGCGAAGCTGCCGATGGCGGTGAGCCCGATTATCGCAATCGCGGTCGTTTGCCCGATGGGAGTGGTGCTTGTGCATGCCAAGTAACCGGCGCCTAGACCGGCGGCCATGGTGGCCGATAGTTGAACCCCGCTCGCGAGAGACTGGATCCAGTTCGAGCACCGACGGACGGCAGTCCAGCCCCACTCCAGGCCCATCCCTTCAGCATCGACCAGCATTTTTGCCCCGACCGGCTTGCCCGCGATACTGGCTATTATAGTTGGTAATATATTAATAAACTACGACCCTTTAATCAAATACGCTTCATCAATTTGCTATGAGCGTACCACCTGGTCCGTCCTACAGAGTAGGGGAATTATTGTATAGACGTCTTGATGTCAGTCGTCGCGGTGGGTCCGCTCCATGCGCTCGTGCCGCTCCTGCGCCTCTATACTGAGGGTCGCGATCGGGCGGGCTTCAAGCCGGCGGATGCCGATGGGCTCATCCGTTTCCTCGCAATAACCGTAGGTACCATCGTCGATTCTATCGAGGGCCGCATCGATCTTTGAGATCAGCTTGCGTCCGCGCGCCCGAGTTCGCAGCTCGATCGCCCGCTCGGTTTCGAGCGAGGCGCGATCGGTGAGATCTGGTTTGAGCAGGCTCTCCTCTTTCAGATGCTGAAGCGTACCGGATGACTCAGCCAGCAACTCAGCACGCCAGTTTAATAGCTTCTGCCGAAAATATTCGACCTGCAGCGGGTTCATGAACTCTTCATTGTCGGATGGGTGGTAGTCAGGCGGCAGTGACGGACGCATCGGTCTCCCCGAACCTCTGTGAACGAGGCGGCGCGGAGTATATGAATCGCGCTGCCTTGCCGCAAGCCGGAGAATCACAGCGACTGCTTTGATTCTGCTTACGTTTCAGAGGTCGCGGCGGAGGTGGGCCAGGTTGCTGCGGCGAACGGGGCGAAGGAGCGTACTACGTTACGGTCGGATACCTTACGAAGACGTCGACGTGTCGGCAAAGAGGCGACGCCTATTCGGCTGGTTGATGATCACGTGAACCTGCAGTCAGCACTATGCTCGTAGTAGGAGTTCTTTAAGACCTTCTGGTTTACTCTGCGCGCATGGACAAGAACGCTACGCTGTCTAATTGGGCTGAAGACGAGATCTTGTCGGGAATCACCGGCACAGACGTCGACCTGCCGGCGCCGGACACCAAACGCTGGGTGGCGCGGCGCAAGGCGGTGATCGTTGATGCCGTCCGTAGCGGCGCCATCAGTCTCGAGGAAGCCTGCCGTCGCTACGAATTGTCGGTTGAGGAGTTTGCCGCTTGGCAGCGCGCGATCGAGGCCCATGGCGTGGCGGGCCTGCGCGTAACCCGGCTGCAAATCTATCGTGATAACCCCCCGGTGCGTCCGGGGAAGGCACGTTACTGAGCGGCTGCTGCCGGCCGTGCTCGGGTCGGCGAGCGGCGCAGCTGAACAGAGCTTTCAAAAGTACCCACGAATAGCTCCGACAGCAATGGAGTATCGCCGAGGTGGAGCGCTCCGGCTAACCAGTCGGGCATCCGCGAAAGCCTGAGTGCTTCGCTCAGAGGAAAATATCCCAGCAGAGACGACCTGCCGCCATTCTGCGGCATATGCAGCTCAAATTGATCCAAACGACTGGCCTTAGCCGCCAATTCAATTTCGCCAGCCTGAAATGACGAATTTCTGACTCGGACTAGGCTTGAGCATCGATTCGCTTGCATAGTTAACGGCTACTCGTTATGTATCAAAATCATTCGGTTACGCGCCGGGGTTAACCAGGCTGCGATTGCGCCGCACTGGGGACGGAGCGGGTGCTTGTAACCGTCAACGACCACGCCACGACTATGCGATCGAGGCGAGGCCGGCAGGTTGCAGCAACCGATACTTCCCCTATCGGGGAATTCGATTGCCCTTCGATAGCGTGCACCCTCTTAAAGTCAACGAATTCAATTGTCGGACCGTTGAAAGGGCAGTCGCGGAATTCGCGCCAAGTCACCCATATCTCCTGTTCAGAAAGGACGAAATCGGGCGCATTCGCAACGCTTCAAAGAAGAATCGAAAGGTATGGGCGCGTTTACTTGCCGCATTGCATGGAATAAAATCTGTCTCATTTGAGACGGAGACACGAGAGGAAATAAAACGACGAGCTCGCCGACTCATCAATACTTCTTTCTTGGCGATGATAGACGACAGCCATGAATCACCCAAAGCGCTTGAGATAACACGAAATCTCTTACAAGATTTTATCTCGGCTCCCAGTTGGAGTAATCGGCCCATTATCAAGTCATTTCTTGATTGCGCAGAAATAGCAGTTGCCGTCGCACTTGCTTATGACTGGTTGTACGACAAATTGTCGCCAATAGAAAGGCAAGAAATTGAGCAGTCATTACTTAGGAAGGTGCTCGAACCGGCGTTGATGGCATGTGAAGATCGAACATTGCAATGGCCGAAGCGACGCGATAACTGCGCGCTGGTGTCGAATTCGGGAATCGTACTTGCATCCCTTGCGATGCTTGAACAGTGCCCGTCTCTCTCGACACGGCTCGTCGAACGCTGCGTGGCGTCGTCGCTGAACGCCTTTGAGGCCTTCGCGCCCGATGGCGCTTGGCCGGAGGGGCTCAGCTATTGGTCGCTGGCTATGCGATATGCAGGCCTGATGGTCGCTGCGCTTGAGAGCACGCTACGCGACAGCTTTGGCTTGGCGGATCAGCCGGGTTTCGCGCAGACCGGCGATTTCGTGCTGCATGCGGTCGGCCCGTTCGGCGCCGCCTTTAATTTTGGCGATTCCGAGCGCCGATTCGATGTCTCGCCGCTAGCTTGGCTTGCCTACCGCTTTCAGCGACCTGTCGACGGCTGGCTCGCGCGCAAATATGACGGGTGGTACCTGCCATTGATGACGCTGTGGCCGAAGCAGCCGAGGGCCGGACCGAGCGCGCTCAACCTTTCTACTGGCAGAGTATTCCGGGGCAGTCAGCTTGCTTGCTTGCGGAATACGTGGGCATCCGATCGTAAGGCGCGACCGGTCTATTTGGCCATCAAAGGAGGAAATGATTCCGGGCTCGGACCGGCATCATCGGTCCGTCCCGAAGATGTCATGCTGCATGCTCAAGCTGATGCGGGGAGTTTCATTATCGATGGGGCGAGACGACGATGGGTAATCGACCTCGGCTCGGATGATTACGACTTACCGGGTTATTTCGACCATGGCGCCGACACCCGATCGGGACCGCGATGGCGGTATTATCGAATGCACGCGGCGGGCCACAACACCCTCGTCATCAACGGCTGCAACCAAGTTCCGAATGCCCGCACAACAATTCTTGGCAGCTGCGTCGAGGGGAACCGCAAATGGGTGGTGTTTGACCTCTCGCGAGCCTACGGGATGTCGGCCGGTTCGATCCGTCGCGGCGCTGCGCTACTCGGACGGCGGGTCCTCATCCAGGACGAAATCGACCCGGAAATTTCCGGCAATATTGTATGGGCGGTTCATACCAGCGCAACTCCCGATGTGATCGCCGGCTCAGTCGCCCGCTTCCGGCTGGGCGATGACCGGTTCGTCGCGCGCATCCTTGAACCGAGCACTGCTCACTTCGAGCTGACTCTGCCTCCGGCGCCGTCGTCGTTTCGAATAGGCGATGCCCGGCGCCTGCACGGGCGTCCACTCGCCGGTTATGACGGTCTAGTGTCTGAGCTGCCACGCCGCGATGATGACGAGAACGGAAGCCGTGCGGCGGGTGCCCTGATCAGGCGGCTCGAGATCTCATGGCCGAAGGGCGCACGGCGGCTGAGCGTGTTGCTGCTGCCCGATTGCGATGATGACGACCAGACGTTTCCGATAACGCCGCTTGCCGATTGGCTTGCCCATTTTCCTTTTCGGCCCGCCGACCATCCCCTTCCCCGCTACCGCGTCGCGGGCCTCCCTGCCCTCGAGCGGAGCTCTGGAAGTCGAACGGCTGGGGCCGAAAGTATGGGTTTTTCGGGCGACACTCACGAATGAGGATCGATCATGCCTGAAATCTCTAGCGACTGTCGGCCGCGAGACGATGGGTTTGCCGACCCCCGTCGGCGTGTGCTGTTGCTGACCCTGACGATGGCGTCATCTCTCGGAATGGTCGCTTCGACGATCTACGTGCCGTCAGTACCGGCGATCGCCCGCGCGTTGGAGACCTCGATTGCCCGGGTGCAGTTGACGTTTGTGGCCTACCTGTTGGCTTTTGCGATCAGCATGCTCGTGCTCGGGCCATTGTCAGATCGGTGGGGGCGCCGCCGAACAATCATCGCTGGCCTGGTGCTGAGCGCTCTCAGCAGCCTCGCCTGCGCGCTGAGCCCGACGATCGAGTTTTTGATCGCGGCCAGAGTGGTGCAAGGAGTTGGAGCGTGCGCGGGACTGGTCGTCGGGCGCGCGATCACGCGCGAGCTCTGGGGGCGGGAGGCGGCTGCTCAGGTCATCGCGGGGCGCGCTATCGCCGCCACTCTTATGCAGGCTTTCGCGCCGGTGCTTGGCGGATTTCTGCAGGTGTGGTTCGGCTGGCGGGCCAATTTTGTTGTCGTTGCCCTGCTGGCCGGCGCGGCGACGGCGTTGGTGATCCGATATGTGCCAAAGGACCAAGCGGCAAACCGCCCGCCGTTTGGCATCGGCGCAATGTTCGTCGGCTACCGGAGCTTGATTGGCACGCGGCGCTTTCTGTCTTACGCGTTTACTGCGGCCGGGTCCCATGCCGGATTTCACATCTTCGCCGCCGGCGCGCCCGCGGTGTTGATCCTCGGCTTCGGCGTTCGCCCCGAGGATTACGGGTTTTACGCTGCGCTGCCGCCAATGGGTTTCCTCGTCGGTAGCTTTCTGTCGAACCGGCTGACGCAACGGCTCGGCATCGATGGTCTGATCGCGATCGGCTCTTTGGTGCTGATCCCGGCCGGCTCGACCATGGTCACCCTGGCATTGCTTGGTGTGACGAGCCCGTACGCGATAATCGCGCCGATGATCCTGATTTGCTGCGGCAGCGGGCTGATCACGCCCAACGCAACGGCCGGCAGTCTCGGGGTCAACGCCGGGGTCATCGGCACCGCGGCAGGTCTGGGAAGTTTCATGCAAATGACCGGGGCTGCCGGAGCGACTGCAGCACTTTCACTCGGACCGAGCGGCAGCCCGCTTATGCTCGCCAGCGTGATCGCTCTTGCCGGGGTATTCGCCGTAACAGCTTTTGCCGCGTTGATCCAATACGAGTCGCGGGCCGGGCAGGGCGTAGCGCGAGCATGACCGCTTCGGGAAAAACGCGACGGTCTCCGGCCGGCTGGAGCCCGCAGCGCGAAATCGCGACGTATTTTCCGGCGATGGCCACTCTCTGCCAGGCGGTGCAGCCGACGCTTCGAGCGATCCAAGCATCGCTCGATCGTGACGAGGCTCGGGGCCTTGACACCTCATGCCTGCGCCAAGCGATGAGGGAGCTTCGCTGGCGGCTGGAATATACTGCCGACGCGGAGGGTGTTCGGGCGAACTTGGATAGGATCCGTACTCTGGTTGCGCTGCCGAGGCCGCTGAGCGCAGGCCCGGACGAGGAAGGCAGTTACGGGGCCGGGACCGAAGTCTGGTTTCTGAAGCTCGATGCGTCAGTCGACCATTTCCTCGCGGCTGATTTCGATGGCCCGCCGCCACGCTTTCTCGATCGCATCAACGATCCTGGCCGGCTCGAACGTTACCTCGAGGGCCTCCTCGTCTCGCGCTTGGAGGAGGAGGGCATCGACCATCGCAAAGAGCTCAACTTGGCCACCGCCAATCTCGTTCGACTGATTTTGTGGCATCGTCCGAAAGATTACTGCTGGGATCAGCGGCTCGAAGCGGTCATCCGCCGTTTTGTCGCCAATTGGCAGGACCCGGCCACCGGCTTCTTTGGCGCCACCTGTGAAGTCGCCGGACAGCGTCTCCGGACGACCGATCTCAGTCTCACCTTTCACATGGCCCGCTATCTCGATGGCAAAATCGGATATTGGCCGAAATTGATCGATACCCTCTTCGAGATCCGCGACGATCGTTATCCCAATGGCTGGCTCGACGACGAGGGCATGACGAGCCACAACAATTACGATGTCGCGACCCTGTTTAAGCTCGGTTGGACCGAAATGGGTGAAGACCAGCGCAGGCGCGCCTGTACCGAGCTCGACCGCCTCGTCGGATGGTGCCTCGCGACTGCGATCGCCCCGGATGGGTCGGTCGTGGCGCGGGCGAAGAGCGAATCATTGGCGGAGGGCTATTATTTCACGATCGCTTTTCTTGAGACGGTCGGCTACTTCGACCCGGCAAAGCGCTTTTGGACGGATCGCGCGTTTCCGGGAGCACCTGCATTGCGGCGGCAGCTCGCGCGCTATGTCTCGCAGCTGCACCAGGGTGATCCAATGGCTCGCATGGCGCTCGACCGCCTGTCGCGGCACTGAGCCGTTACCGGTCGGCCGCGGCGAGCGCCTCGTCGAGGTCGCGGATCAGATCGTCGGCGGATTCGAGGCCGATCGACAATCGGATCACGTCGGGACCGGCGCCCGCCGCCAGACGCTGCTCGTCGCTCAATTGCCGGTGCGTCGTCGAGGCGGGGTGCAAGATTAGGCTGCGGGTGTCGCCGATATTGGCGAGGTGCGAGAACAGCTGGACATTTTCGACGAGCTTGATCCCGGCGTCGTAGCCGGCTTTGACGCCGAAGGTGAAGACCGCCCCGGCGCCTTTCGGCAGGTATTTCCGGGCGAGGTCGTGGAACGGGCTCTCTTTCAGCCCGGCATAAGAGACCCAGGCGACCCGCGGGTGATCGGCGAGGTACTCGGCGACTTTGCGCGCATTCTCGACGTGCCGGTCCATGCGCAGATGCAAAGTCTCGATGCCGGTCAGGGTCAGAAAGGCGTTCATCGGGGATAAGGTCGGGCCGAAATCCCGCAGTGCCACAGCTCGCGCTTTGGTGGTGAAGGCGAAGTCGCCGAAATTCTCGTAGAATTTGAGCCCGTGATAGGCGGGCTCGGGCTCGGTCAACGAGGGAAAGCGGTCGCCTTGCGCCCAGTCGAAGCGGCCGGACTCGACGACGACGCCGCCCAGCGCATGGCCGTGGCCGCTCAAGAACTTGGTTGTCGAATGGCAGACGATGTCGGCGCCCCAACGGAAGGGCTCGCAGAGATAGGGTGTCGCCAACGTATTGTCGACGATCAACGGGATCCCTGCCTCGTGGGCAATCGCCGCCACCTTTTCGAGATCGAGAACGATGCCGCCGGGATTGGCGAGGTTCTCGACAAAGATCGCCTTGACCCGCGGGGTCAGCGCCTTGCGAAAATTCTCCGGCTCGGTCGGGTCGACAAAATGGCTATTCCAGCCGAGCTTTTTGAACGACAGCCCGAACTGGGTCAGCGAGCCGCCGTAGAGATTGCGCGAAGCGATAAACTCGTCACCAGCCTCCATCAAAGTGAAGAAAATCAGAAACTGCGCGGCATGCCCCGAGGCCGCGGCCAGTGCCGCACGGCCCCCTTCGAGGCTCGCCACCCGCTCCTCGAGGACCGAGACCGTCGGATTGGTCAGCCGCGAGTAGATGTAGCCGAAATTGTGCAGGTTGAAGAGCGAGGCGGCGTGGTCGACATCGTCGAACACATAGGAGGTGGTCTGGTAGATCGGCGTCGAGCGCGCGCCGGTCACGGGGTCGGGGGCGGCGCCGGCATGGATCGCGCGGGTCTCGAACCCGTAATTGACATTGTGCGAGGGTGTGGGCCGCTCTCGGCCGTGCTTGGCGATCGGCGGCTGCGGCGGCCGGTTGCGGATGATGCCGCTGTTGACCCCGCTCCACGACAGCTCGCCGCCCAGCCGGCCGAACTCGATCTTCGGGCAGCGGTTCATGATCACCTCGATGCCGGCCTTCTCGGCCAGCGCCGCCGCGGCGTCGTTGCGGATGCCGAGCTGCATCCACACCACTGGCGCGCCGATCGCGATCGCGTCCTCGACAAGGGCGGGAGCGTCGCGGGCAGGACGGAAGACATCGACCATGTCGATCGGCTCGGGGATGTCACGCAGCGAGGCGTAGGCTCTTTCGCCGAGCAGCGTCTCGCCGGCGATCCCGGGGTTGACCGGGATCACCCGGTAGCCTTTGCCCTGCAGATATTTCATCACAAAGTAGCTCGGCCGGTTCCAGTTCGACGAGGCGCCAACCATCGCAATGGTCTTGACCCGCTGCAAAATCGCGCGGAGCTGCGTGTCGGAATAGGGGATCGGATCGAGGCTGCTCATGGCTCTCTCACTGGTGCGTAGGCGCGGGTTCCCGCCTCGCGCTACTGTGTCGGGCGACCGCATCGCGGGTCAACCCGCAGCACCCGGTTGCCCGGGATGGCAACCAATGCCCGCCAGACCTGCGGGAGGCGGAACGAAACACTAGCGTCGCCGGCGCCCAAAGCGTTATTTGATGCTTCATTCCTCGATCAGGAGACATAAGGTGTATGGTTGGGTGGTCCTGCATTGGTTTGAGCTTATTACGTTGGCGCTCCTTATCCTCAATCTTTGGTTCGTGTCTTCCGTGTTGAGCGTACTGCGAGAAACCAATCGCTGGCTGACCTTGCTCTCGCGCGTCGAATGGGATCGCATGCAAGGTCCGAAAAGCAGCGAATAGCACCGGCCGATTATCGGGACGCCTGCAAGCCCACCGCGCCTGCATTTGCAGGAATTCTGCAGGTCTCCCCGCGCATTTTCGCAATTCTTAGCTATAGTCTCCATATCACGAAATTGAGGATACGTCAAGCCCGCTGGGCCGGGTGCACTCAAGGGAGTTGCTGACTATCGCAATAGTCCTGTCGCGCTGCAGATGGGCGCAGAGCTGCGCGATCGAGGCTGCTCATGCCTGTCTCGCTGTTACGGGGCGTGCGCCTTTGCGCATGCCGCAGTAATGTCGGGGGAGCCGAGTCGAGGCCAACCTTGAGCTAATCTTTGGGGGGAGGATCGCGATGAACCGGGAAGTGAGATGCGCTGCAGCAGCCGGACTGCTAATCGGCATTGGGTTGGCGAACCCGGCGCTCGCGCAAAAGCAAGGCGGCATCCTGCGGGTGTTTCACCGCGACAGCCCGGCCAGTATGTCGATCCTCGAGGAGGGCAGCATATCGGCGATCATGCCAATGATGGGGGTGTTCAATAACCTCGTGCTCTTTGATCAACATGTGCCGCAGAACCGGGTCGAGTCGATCGTGCCCGAGCTCGCAACGAGCTGGTCGTGGAGCGAAGACGGGACCGAGCTCAGCTTCAAGCTTCGCCAGGGCGTCAAATGGCACGACGGCAGGCCGTTCACCGCCGCCGACGTCAAATGCACCTACGACCTGCTGACCGGCAAGGCGACCGAAAAGCTGCGCCTCAACTACCGCGAAGCCTGGTTCCACAACATCGACAGGGTCACCACCGAGGGCGACAACGAGGCGACCTTCCGTCTCAAACGTCCCCAGCCTGCTGTGCTCTCATTGCTCGCCTCAGGCTATTCACCGGTCTATCCGTGCCATGTTTCGGCGCGCGAGATGCGCAGCCATCCGGTCGGCACCGGTCCCTTCAAATTTGCCGAGTACAAACCCAACCAGTCGATCAAGGTCGTGCGCAACCCGAATTACTGGAAGCCAGACCGGCCCTTCCTCGATGGCATCGAATACACGATCATCGCCAACCGCTCGACCGCAATCCTCGCTTTTGTCGCCGGCAAATTCGACATGACCTTCCCCTACGAGGTATCGGTCCCGCTGGTCAAGGACGTGCGCAGCCAGGCCCCGCGGGCGATCTGCGAAATAAAGCCGATGAACGGCAGGGCCAACCTTCTGATCACCGACGCGCCGCCGTTCAACAACCCTGTGCTGCGCCGGGCGATGCAGCTGAGCTTGGACCGCAAATCCTTCATCGACATTCTCGGCGAGGGTCAATACGACATCGGCGCGGTTCTGCAGCCGCCTCCGGAAGGCATCTGGGGCATGCCTCTGGAGATGCTGCAACAGCTGACCGGCTATGGTCCGGACGTGCAAAAGAACCGCGAAGACGCCCGAGCAATGATGCGATCGCTCGGCTACGGACCCGACAACCGGCTAAAGGTCAAACTGGCGTCGCGCAACATCGCCTGGTACCGCGATCCCGCGGCGATCCTGATCGACCAGCTCAAAGAGATTTGGATCGACGCCGAGCTCGATACGGTCGAGACCGCCAGTTGGGTCCCAAAGCTGATGCGCAAGGATTTTACTGTCGCGATGAGTCTTTCGGGCAGTGCGGTCGACGACCCCGACAACCAGTTCTACGAGAATTACTCGTGCCGGTCGCCGCGCAATTATACCGGATGCAATCCCGAAATCGATGCGCTGATCGACCGGCAATCGGCGGAGAGCGACCCGGCCAAGCGCAAGGAGCTCGTCTGGCAGATCGAGCGCAGGCTGATCGATGACGCCGTACGCCCGATCATCTTCTTCATGCGCCAAGGCACCTGTTGGCAGCCCGAAGTCAAGGGGCTGACCCTGATGGACAACAGCATCTTCAACAGCTGGCGCATGGAGGACGTCTGGCTCGACCGGTGACGGCCGCGCCCAACCCCGCGCGCCTGATTTTGCACGAGAATTACACGGCGGCGGGTCGCTTCTGGCCTTGCGGTCCCTTCGGCATGCCATCCCTGGCAATTCGAATCGCCAAGCATATATAGAACGGATGCTTATTATTCCAGGTGATTACCGATGCGGCCGATGGTAAATTACAGGCTCATCAACGGTAAAGGGCAAAATGGTATTGACGCGATTTATATGCTGTATGAACTCAGCCCAGCTACTGGCCAGTCATTCCGCGACCTCGGTGAGGCACGCAGGAATGGCAGAGAATTTCAATTTTTTCCTAAACCTGGCCTAAATTTAAAAAGCTGTGCCGCGTCTACTTTAAAAAAGGGCCGATCAGGAAACGGACTCGTCGCCCTCGTGGAAGAGCAGATCGCGCTCATGCGGGCTTCTTCGCGGCCCTGAATTTCCAAGTGAGTCACTACCTGCCCGCGAGAGTCTGGAACTCCTCGGCGCTGAGACGGATCGAGGCCGCCGCCAAATTCTCTTCGAGATGGGCGATCGAGGAGGTGCCTGGGATCGGCAGCATGACGGGCGAGCGGTGCAGGAGCCAGGCGAGGGCGATCTGCCGGGGCGTCGCATGATGGCGTTCGGCAATCCGGTCGAGCGGTGAGCCCGGGCTGCCGGCGAGCCGGCCCTTGGCGAGCGGGTAATAGGAAATGAAAGCGATCCCGGCGTCGGTGCAGATGTCGATTAGCCCGTCGGATGACCGGTCGCGCAGATTGTAGGCGTTCTGGACCGACACGATCTCCGCCACCGCTCGCGCCCGCGCAAGCTCGGTCGCCGACACGTTCGAGACGCCGATATGGCCGATCTTGCCCTCGCTCTGAAGGTCGACCAGGGCACCGATCGACTCCTCGATCGGCACGCTGTAATCGACGGTGTGAAGCTGGTAGAGCTCGATCCGGTCGAGCCGCAGTCGCTTCAGGCTCTCCTCGCAGACCCGCCGCAGATGCGCGGGCCGGCAGTCGACCGCCCAGCTGCCCGGACCGGGACGCGTGAACCCGCCTTTGCTCGCGATCACCAGCCCCGCTGGGTAGGGGTAGAGCGCCTTGGCGATCAGCGTCTCACTGACACTCGGCCCATAGGAATCGGCGGTGTCGATGAAGGTCACCCCCATGTCGACCGCTCGGCGCAGCAAAGCGATTACGTCGCTCTCGTCGCGGGGAGGCCCCCATACACCGGGGCCGGCAATCCGCATCGCGCCAAAGCCGAGACGGCCGACCGTCGGCCCTCCCCGCAAGGTCAGCGTCGCCGCGAAATCGCCGCTGGCGCTCACCCCGGCAATTTCCAGCCGAGCCAGTCACAGACCGCGCGACCCATGACCAGCTCGAGGTCGCGGCCTTTGAGCCATGGCATCTCTTCGGTGAACATCGTCACGCATTCTTTCCACGAGCACGGCATGCGGGTGATGTCGGTGCCCCAGAAGCTGCGCTGCGGCCCGAAGGTCTCGACGATCTGCTGGGTGTATTTGTGGATGTTGCGATAGGGGTAGGGCTCGCCCGAATTGCCCGGCGCGCCGGTGCACTTGACTGCCACGTTCGGGTGCTTCGCCAAGGCCAGCAAGGCCGCCTGGTTGCCGTGCGCGGCGTCGTCCTTGCCGTCGCGGACGCGGGCGTAATGGTCGATCAGCAATTTCAGGCCCGGATGGCGCTCGGCGATCCGGCCGACCAGCGGCAGATAGTTCGAGGCCATCAATGCGATCGGGATCCCGGCCTTCTCGGCAGCCGGCCACAACCAGTCCATCGTGCCATCGGTCATCCAATTGGCCTGGTGCGGCTGGGTGAAGGCGTAACGCAGCCCGAGCATCCCCGGCCGGCTCTTCCAGGTGTCGATCAGCGCGCGGTTTTCCGGCCGTTCGGGCGGAAAGTTGCCGAGGATCCCAAAGCGGTTCGGGTATTTGGCCGCTGCTTCTTCCGAGATCTTGCCCGAGTTCGGGTCCCAGCCCGGCGGGTGCAGCAGGCAGGCATTGACCCCGGCGGCATCCATATCGCGAATGCACTCCTCGGCCGAATACGAGGTGACCTGGCGGTGCGACGGATTGGTCGGCGGACCGGCCGACCAGATGTGGACCTGTGCGTCGACGATCAGCATGTTGTCCCCCTTACTGGCTACGATCGGTGGCGGTCATGCTACGCGATGTCGCTCGTCTTCGGATAGCCTCTCGCACATCCTAGCGGTGCCGGAGGAGTTGGTGAGCAGCGCCGATGAAATCACTGTCGAATTGGTGCCGGCCGCAACCGACGACATGCGCGCTCTGATCGGCGAGCTCGATCGAATACTCTCGGCGGAGTATACGCCGGAGCAGCGGCATGGCTTGGCGTTGGAGGCGATCTTCGCGCCCAATATCCGGTTCTTCGTGGCGCGTTTGAATGGTACAGCGGTGGGATGCGGCGGGGTGGCGTTCTTCGCCGACTTCGCCGAGGTAAAGCGCATGTATGTTCGCGAGGTGGCACGCGGAAGCGGCGTGGCTCAGGCGTTGCTCGTCCGCATCGAGCAAGCGGCGCGCGATGCCGGCTTTTCGCTGCTCCGGCTGGAGACGGGAGCGCGTCAGACGGCGGCACTCCGGTTTTATCAGCAGGCCGGCTTCCAAATCTGCGCGGCATTTGGCGCCTACGCCACAATGGCACCGCAGGCGATCGCAACCAGCGTTTTCTTCCAGAAGCAACTCAGATCGCCCGACGCGTGATGCCTGGTTACCTGCGACGCCTTCACACCATACGGCGCAAAAATGTTTACCGTTTCCTATCCCCTCCGTCCCTCGTGGAGTTAGAATGGGCTGTCGGTTCGCCGGCATATCACTCGCTAACCCCCGTCACTAGGAGGATGCGTCGATGATTTACGAAGTCCGCACCTATACGCTGCGCCCCGGGACCGTTCCCGAATTCGAAGAGCGCTACGAAAAGCGGCTGCCCTCGCGGGTAAAACATTCGAAACTGGGCGGCTTCTGGCACACCGAGTTCGGCCCGCTGAACCAGGTCGTCCACGTCTACCCCTATGACGATCTGCAACACCGCACGAGGGTGCGCTCGGCGATGGCGAACGACCGCGAGCGCAACGCGATGCCCGGCGGCGGCGAATTTATAGTCGCGCAAGAGGCCGAGATCGTGATCCCGGCGCCGTTCATGCGCGAGCTCGGCAGCCGTAATTACGGCACCGGCAACGTCTATGAGATGCGCACCTACACCTACGCCCCGGGCGACATCCCGAAGGTGCTCGACGCGTGGGGCAAGGCCATCGAGGCGCGCGAGAAGTTCTCGCCGCTGGCGGCGTGCTGGACGAGTGAGCTCGGCGGGCTGAACAAATTCACCCACATCTGGGTCTACAAGGATCTGAACGAGCGCGCCCGCGTCCGCGAAGAATCCCGTCGGCCTGGCGGTGCGTGGCCGCCGCAAGCCGGGGTCCGGCCGGTGCGGCAGGAAAACAAGCTGCTGGTCCCGGCATCTTTCTCGCCGGTGCGCTAACCGGCTCTCGCCGCGGCGCCCTTGTGTCACCCGCGCACGAGCGCGGGTGACATTGGCCCGAACGTCGCTTGCAGCGGCTGGGACGCTCGGTATCGCAGCCGTACAATTTTGACGCCCGCGTCCGAAGTTTTCCCGAGTGTGATCCACCTCACTCAGACGCGGTCCAATCTTGATTATCTTCGCCGGTGCAGCGCCGATCGAATGCTTGTCTCGGCGCTTGAGAGGAGGATCGAATGAACCGGACATCTTTGAGGGCCACGATCCTGACCCTTGCTGCGCTGGCGTTCGCGATCTTTGCGGTCGTGGCTAATGCAACGACCCCGTCCATCCCGATCCCGCTGCCCTGAACCTTGCGGCAGGGCAGCGATCTCGGCGTTCGGGCCTCGGCGAGGGTTAGTCGCCGAGGCCTGAAACGCCTCCGCTTTTCGGGCCATGCCCTCGGCCCGGCAGGGACGTCGTAGAAGGCGAGGGTCATCGAGACGCTCGTGTAGAACCCCATCAGGCAGATCAGTCGTGATGCCGACATGGCCGAGCGCCTCGACCGTGTGGCGCAGCGGCATGCGCCTGGTGGCGCTATCGCCTTGATTAGCCGCGGCGGCTTATCATTTTCGAGAAGCGGTGGATTCCACCGCGACAGCCGCCTTGAAAGACACCGAAATGGCTCAGCCCGAAGACCCTGGTGATCGCACGGCCCGGGTCCCCGTGAACATTATCGACACGGTCAACAAGGTGGTGCGGACATCGCGCCAGATGCTGCCCGAGCTGGGCCGCGAGCCCACTCCCGAGGAACTCGCGGAGAGGCTGGCGATGCCGCTCGAAAAACTGCGCAAGGTCTTGGCGATTGCCAGGCAGCCGATCCATCTGGAGACTTGGACCGGCGGCGAGCCGGATCCTCATCTCGGCTGAAAACCAGCTTCAGCTGGGCTCAGCGGGCGATGCCCTCGGCGCCTGCGGGAACGTCGTAGAAGGCGAGGGTCATCGAGACCATCGTGTAATAGCCCATCAGGCAGATCACGTCGGTGACACCCTCATGGCCGAGCGCCTCGACCGCGCGGTCGTAAAGCCCCTTGGCGACCCAGCGCGAATTGGCAAGACACGTCGCCATCTCGTAGACGACCTGTTCGCGCTTGTCGTCGAACGAGGTCGGCAGGCCCGACAGCAATACCTCGACCTTGTTGGCGGGCAACCCGGCGGCCTTGCCGGCGCGCTCGTGCGCATTGGTCGGGTAGATCGAATGCCATTTGCTGTTGATGATGATGACGGCGATCTCGCGCTCGCGCTCGCTGAGCGAGTAGCCGGTGCGGAAATACGCTCCGAGCGGGCCCGCCGCCTTCGCCAGCTTGGGGTTGTGCACCCAGATCTTGCTCGGCCCGCCCACCTGCCCGCGGGTCTCGATCAGCGATCGATAGCCCTCCTGCTGCTCCGGCGTCATCCGGTCATAGGGGATCTCGGCATAGCGGCCAAAAGTCGGTGTCTCAGGCATCGGGCGAATTCCTCTCTCTTGGGTTAAGGTATCGGCGGCGCAGTTTGCCTCCGGTCAGAGCCGGTAGGCGAGCGCCATTCACACCCTGGCGCCGTGCGCGTTCAGTATCCTCTGAGCGCTGCTACGCGAGGTGTTGGGAGCAGGCCGGAGTCTCGCGCCTCGAAGGGACGCCGATTTTACGCTACAGCTAATATCCTTGACGGCCTCGGGTTTCCGCTGTCGCGTATTTTCATATGGCTGTCACGTTCGACCCTGAGAAGAGCACAAGGAACATTGCCGAGCACGGGCTGTCATTCAAGCGCGTGGGTCTCGAATGGGACACGGCGGTGATTGCGGAGGGACACCTGCCGCGGTTACGGCGACCTCCGAGCCGATCCTTGCGTTCGCGTTAGCTGCCCGCCACCTACCGGTCCCGATGGCGAGCCTCTCCCGTTAGGGCGTTGTCGCGCGTCTCGCCCGCGTGAAGGAGCCGGTGGGGCAGATTTCCCCCGCGGCTGGCGACGTTTAGAACTAATGCCCGGTCGATACCCGACCTACTATGGTGAGAGATCAGCGTGCCGGACCTGGCAATTCAGGAGCGGGCTGAAATCTTACCTCTACGTGCGTGACGCCTCCTGCTCTTATCACGACAGTAATCGGCTGGAGAATTGGACGGCTCCACGAGCTGCGTACATCTGCCGAGCTTATGGTATAGGTGCCCGGCGCAAGATCCATTGAAAAACTAGCAGTGGCGTTGACAGGTATCGGCGGCACCCCTCTTTGTTCACTTTGAATAAAAAGTCCAACCCGGTAGGGCCGGTCCTTGCAGTTAATCGCGCCAGGTTCGCATCCTAATGTAACCGTTCCCTCCAAAATGCCGGTTTCCCCGGCGGCGCATAGGGGTTGAGTAACTTCTCGCGGTTCAGCGGCAAGCGACAAACCGGAGCCTTCAGCGTGGAAGATCAACGTTAGTTGGAACAGCGCGATCAGCGCCGCTCGACATCCCAAACGGGTGCAGATGATAACTTTCTCATGCTTGACTTTACGAGAACTTTGGGCACGGATCCCGCTCGAGGTCGACGATTTGTGTTCTCGCACGTCGGACGACCTGCTGTGATGCCATTACCCCGATAATGTCATTGCACCGCGATAACGCAAGCGATCTCAAATGTCACCTCGAAGGCCACCCGTCGTGAGTTGTAAAATCTACCGACATACTGCTAACCCACTCCGTCCGCTCCCTGGCGCCGATTTGCGGTCCGCCGGCGAGCAACCGAGCTTCGGGGTTCGGAGGATGTCGGAAATTTTTACACCGCAGGTAAGTGACGCCCTGGGGCATACCGTTTTGAAATCGTGACATTATCCTGACAACTGAAATCGGTAAAACGTCGGCAGCCCTGTCAGGAATTTTTACAGCTTTCGGCAGGCGACTGCCGGACAATCCAATAAGTTGACAATCCAATAAGTTGACAATCCAATAAGTTAATGAAAAAATGCGCATATCAGATTCTGGCCCGTCTGGCCCGGATTTTGCCAAGCGTAAGCACGGCTGGCCTCGGCCTGAGCCGATCGAAGTCATGAAAACGCGCGAGGGAGGAAAGGGGATGAGAACGAACTTTATTCTGTTCGCGTTTGCTGCGAGCCTGTTGTTTGCGCCGGCAGCCGTCGCTGGCCTCATCGTCAACGCCCCGATCGACGTCGTTGGCCACTTGCCTCTCGCGACCTTCACCGGCAACAATTTCGCGACCCAGAGCTACAAGGATTGGGGCAATGAGCCCTTTGTTGCGGTAAACCCGACAAATACTAACGACATCGTCGTTTCGAGTTTCGCTTTTCTCACACCAACGAATCCCAATGCCAGCCTCTTCCACTCGACCGATGGCGGTGCCAACTGGACACTCCAGTTTAGCGTGCCGCCGCCGTCACCCAGCGTCGGGGTTCCGAGAGACTGGAATTTTACTTATAACAGTTCTGGCGTATTACATGGTACAATTCTCGGTTCCGACGGCAACATTTACCAGGGCGCTACCGCCAATCCAAACTCGGTTGCAGCGTGGGCCTATACGGGTGGTGGGACGCGGATCAACACGGCCTCAGTCGGGTTTTCAGACCAGCCTTGGCTCGCCTTGAACGGCAACAACGTCTTCGTCGCCTACGACGCCTTTCAGGCGGGTTTTGTTAATCCTGCGGAGCGCGTGGCAGTCTCCACCAACAGTGGCATAACTTTCCCTCTCGACAATCAGATCAGCAATGGCGCGCAATCGAACTCCGTCAATCCCGGGACCCGCATCAAGACGGACAGCGCCGGTAACGTTTACAGCATTTTCGGAGTCGGTACCACCACAGCTACACCCGGCGTACACAACGTAACTTATTACCTGAACCGCTCAAGAGATGGCGGGGCGACTTGGGATTTTATCGGAAGTAGCGTCGTCGGCGGCATCGTGATTGACAGTGGTGTGTCGACCCAGCTGTGCAACTCCTGCACGCAGGCTTCGAACAACTGGTTTGCCAACGTCAACGACCTGCGCGGCAACATCACTGCCATCGCCCCCGACAGCACCGGCGCGCATGTTTACGTGCTGATCGGTAAGCAGGACGCAAACGGCGTCGACCGGATTTACCTCGTCTCCTATGTACCGTCCGGCACCAACCTGGTTCAGACGCACGAGATCGTCGTTTCCCCGGCGGGCCAGCGAGCCGCGCTGCCGGCGATCACTGTAAAAGCCGACGGCACCGTCGTGCTGATGTACGAAACCTTTAATTCGCAGGATGGTAAAGTCCATGTGCACGTCGCGTCTTCGGATGATTTTGGCGCCACCATTTCCTCAGACACTGACGAGTACAGCTTCACACCGCTGACCCTGCAGCAGGCCACTGGCAGCACCGACACCAACCGCGAATTCGGCGATTTTCTCTTCCTGACGTCGGTTGGCGATACTTTCTACGGAGTGTTTCCCGGGCTGGGCAACGTCAACGCCGGTGGCATCAATACAACCGGGCTGATCGATCCGTTCTTCTTCTCTGGGGTTGATGCCGTCCCCGAGCCTGGTTCGCTTGCGCTGCTGAGCACGGCGCTCCTCGGGCTCGGCTTCTTGCGTCGCCGTCGCCCGACCTGCTGATCCCCGAGCAGACGCATTCCAGGTGAGATCGCCACCGCCGGTGGCGGGTGACCCCGCAAAGAACGTCTCGTTGACGTCGGTGCCCCACCCCAGCCGGCCCGGCAATACGAGATCGCGGTTCTCGACTTGGAAAGACGATATCGTCACCGGGCCGCCAGTCATTCCCGAGTAGGCTGAGGCCGGTCGCCGATCGCTCGATGTTCGCGGCCCCTCCCCACCACCCCTAATTTTCCCCGTACCTGTCTACCGAGCGGCTAGGGATCCAGCACGGAACGCCGCCGCTTGCGCAACAGCTCTGCCAGCCGCTGCTCGCGCCCTCGAGCAATTTGGCGATCAAGGCTCCGCCGAGAAACGCCTTGCGTGCGATTATCACGATGATGCGGATCCCCCCTGCACCTTCTGAGAGAGACACAGCGGGTCGAGCCCTCCCAGAGGCCACGATAGGATTCCGAGCACGCTTTAACGGACAGCCTGCCATCGGGTCGGATATGCGGCGGATCCGTGCAGTAGCGGCAAGCCGGCATCGTCGCTCGTACTGGTTTGGCGAGCGACGACGCCACTGCGTGTGTCGGGTGACGCGTTTGCGCCGAAACCGGACCGCGGCCATAGCACACCACGCAGGCGACCCCTTGGCAAACGTCATCCCGAACCACGAGCGCGCGTCCATCCGGTCAGGCTGAAGCTTTCGAGGCGGCAGGCCGACGATCGCTTGCTCCGTTTGCAGTTCACGATCATCAGCGCGCGGGGTAATCTGCGACCGTGTCGCGGCCAAAGTTATGTGCCGGTGTTCGGGCTGCTCCTTCCGGACCGGACGTGAATGCTCTGTATTTGGCCCAAGACCTCACAGCGTGAAAGAGGAAGTGGACGATGAAAGCTGGTGTGGTTTATCCGCAGATCGAACTTGGCGGCGATACCGGGGCGGTCAAGGCGTTTGCCCAGGCGGCCGAAGACCTGGGTTACGACCATATTGTGATCTACGATCATGTCCTCGGCGCCGTTCATGAAGGCAGAGAGCCGAAGTTGACCGGCCCTTATAAAGAAAACGATCCGTTCCACGAGCCGTTGGTCACCTACGCTTACCTCGCCGGTGTTACCAAGAACCTCGGATTGACGACGGGCGTGATCATTCTGCCGCAGCGACAGACTGCCCTGTTCGCCAAACAGGCCGCGGATGTTGACCTATTCTCAGATGGCCGGCTTCGCCTGGGCGTCGGGGTCGGCTGGAACTGGGTGGAATACGACGGTCTCGAAATGTCCGGACATTTTCGCCGCCGCGGCAAGCGGCAGGAGCAGCAGATTGCCTTAATTCGCAAGCTGTGGGAGCAGCCTGTGGTCGACCATGAAGACTCCGATCACCGGATCGACAGGGCCGGGATATTGCCGCGCCCGAAACGGAAGATCCCGATCTGGCTGGGAGGTTTCAGCAAGGCCGCGTTCGACCGGGCGGCTAGGATCGGGGACGGATTCCTTTTTTCGGGCCGGACTCAAACCGAGGCGATCCAAATCAAAGCGAGGATTGTGGCTAAGCTGCTCGAGCTCGGAAGGGATGCCGATGGATTCGGCTTCGAGTCCATCCAGCAATACAGTCGCGGGGACAACCAATGGCCTGGCGATATTGCGGCGTGGCGCAAGGCTGGGGGGAGCCACATATCTGTCGTGACGATGGGCGCGAACCTCAACACGGTGGACGGCCACATCGAAGCCATCAAGCGTTGGCGTGACGTCTACAACTCAGTCCGTTAGAGCTCTGCAGCGCCACACTTTTCCCAATAAATCGGGTGAAGCGGATCCTCTTGGACGATCAGAAAGCCCGATTTATTGCAAGGGGGTCCGGTGATCGGGTGCCAGTCGATGTCGCCGAGCTTCATCGGTTCGATCGGCAAGCATAACGGCGACGCTTTGCTCTATCAAACTGACGAGCACCGAGGTGTCGGAGGGCGGCGTATCGGTTCTTAATCAAAGAGGAGACGTCATGATAGATGAAGCCCTGTCGCCCCTCGGCCCAACGCGGCCGGACCGGGGTGCCACATCGCGCCGTGACATCCTGTCGAGCGTAGTCACCGCGGCGGCTGTTACGGGCGCCGTCGCACCAGCGCTCGCCCAGGATACAACCTCGCCCAACCTGCGCTTCATCAATCCGTCGACCATAGCCAAGCCGCCAGGCTACACCCATGTAATCGAGGTGACCGGCCCCGGTCGCACTGTCTACATCGCCGGTCAGACCGGGCGTGATGCCACCGGCAAGCTCGCCGGCGCGCCTGGCGAATTCAGAGCTCAGGCGACCCAGGCGTTCGAGAACCTGAAAAACGCACTTGCCGCGGTCGATGCCAGCTTCGAGCACGTGGTCAAGCTCAACAACTATCTCGTCGACATCACCGCGCATTTTCCAATCTACCGGGAGGTGCGCGACAAATACGTGAACAAGGAGAATCCGCCGGCCTCAACCACGGTGCAGGTGGGTAAGCTCGCGCGCGACGACCTTCTCTTCGAGGTCGAGGCGATCGCCATACTGCCGCCGAAATGAGCGCAATGCCCGACATCGCGCCGGCGTAACCCGCGCGTTCGCGGTCTCGCACGACTGCGCGTCATCGACACCTCGGTGACGCCGACAGTAACCTCTACCGACACCATTGCGCCGACGATCATGATCGCCGAAAAGGGGTTCTTTTTTGTGGTTGGTCCGGTGCTGGCCTCTAATATAAGAATCCGGTGTAAAGTGATCGGCAGCTGCTTAGCCGATATAAAGCGTCTTAAAGGCTTGAATGCACTCTAGGGACGCCGGCGGTCGCCGGCGTCCACCAGAGCGGAAGAACCTCCCCGAAAGGACGGCCCCCCTCAGTTTTGGCTCTGCGATAAAGTCAGGCAGCTTACCGAGCAACCCCGACGAGCTTGTGGCCATCGGGGTCACGAAGATAAGCGAGATAAGCGCCATTTGGGCGCACGCCAGGCGGATCCTCGATTGACGTTCCGCCATTCGCGACGCCAGCTTTGTGCCACGCTTCGGCCTGCGCCGCATCCTTCATCACAAACCCGATCGTGCCGCCGTTCGCTTGGCTGGCCGGCTTGCCATCAATCGGCTTGGTCACCATGAACCGGCTGCCATTGTGCGAGTAAGCCAGTCGGCCTCTGGCGTCCTCAGTGCCGGGCTGAGCGCCCATCGCGGTAAACAAGGCATCATAGAATTTCTTCGACCGGGCGGTATCGTTACTCCCGATCATGATGTGGCTAAACATTCCGTTCTCTCCTCCTAGAAAAAGACAAACGACCGTACCACGACGTTCTTGCGGCATCGGGCGTTGGCGGGCGCGGTCGGGTCGACACAGGCAGTATGGAACGACCAGCGCGAAACGGAGCCGTCGGTCACCGAGTCATAGCACTTGAGCATCGAGACCTCGG
>Ga0210407_10001084_pt1 | contig 26850 bp, 27 predicted proteins | sample IncBWC27MmetaG_FD_150860 | JGI IMG/M metagenome (GOLD analysis project Ga0210407, IMG submission 150860) | Forest soil microbial communities from Barre Woods Harvard Forest LTER site, Petersham, Massachusetts, United States - Inc-BW-C-27-M | ecosystem: Environmental > Terrestrial > Soil >...
ACATGGACCTGAACCATGCGCGTCTGCCAATTCCGCCACTTCGGCAAGTGACCACAATGCGGGGCGGCCGGGGCCGCCTTGAAGGAAGATGCTACGGCATCTATTCTACAGGGGTGATACGGGGTGTCAAACTTCCGCTCTTGGCTCTTGGTTCTTGGCTCTTTGTCATCATCCTGGGCCGAATGCAAATTGCTGAACGCTTTGCATCGAGAGCCAAGAACCAAGAGCCAAGAGCTGGTGTGTCCTATGGCAAGTCCCAAAGCGGCGCGATCAAAGAGTAAGAGGGCGGATGAAGTGGCGCGCTTGCGCGTGCTGGCGCACGACCTCAGCAATTCTCTGGAAGCGATTCTGCAGGCCACGTATTTGTTGCAGCAGGCGAAGATCGAAGGCGACAGCCAGCGCTGGGTGAACTTGATTGATTCTTCATCGCAGGAGGCTGCGCGCATCAACGGCGAAATCAGGGTAGCGCTGCGGGCGCTGAGCGGCGAGTGATCCAGTCCGCGCACCGGTTCACACACGAGGCGCGGTTCCTCATCTAGAATACTCATTCAACAAAAATCACAAGGAGAAATGCGAAATGGAACGCAAGGCAAGTGCACTATGGCAAGGTGGTCTGAAAGACGGCAGGGGAGAGTTCGCAACCAGCAGCGGAGTTTTTTCGCATGTGCCGTATTCGTTTAAGACGCGGTTTGAGGGTGCGCCGGGGACTAATCCGGAGGAATTGATTGCGGCCGCGCATGCGGCTTGTTTTTCCATGGCGCTTTCAGCGCAGCTTGGAGGCGCGAATCTTACTCCTGAGAGCATTAACACTACGGCAAATCTGACAATGGAGAAACTCGATTCAGGCTTCGCGATCACCAAGATTCATTTGGACGTCACGGCTAAGATTCCTGGCGCAAGCGATGCTGCGTTTCAGAAGGCGGCAGCGGATGCGAAGGCGGGATGCCCGGTATCGAAAGTGCTGAATGCGCAAATCACGATGACCGCCAAGCTGGAAGGCTAGGCTTCAGTAGAAGTCGGAGCAGCTCAAGTAATATCCGCATTGCGGGCACTTGAGCTTGCATTTCTGCTCCACGAGGTCCGTGGAGCAGGTGGGGCAGAAGCGGGAAGGGTCGGGCGGCGGGTTTTCGGTTTTACTGGTATGCCGCGGCTCGACCGATTCAATCATTTCCGCAAACTACACCTGCGAGCCCGCGCTTCGCAAGTGAGATCTTCGCGGGTGGCGACTTTGCAATCAATCGAGGAGAGCATGCCCTCCTCGATTTCGTGTTTGCAGCCGCCGTTTAGAAACCCGGCATAAAGGAATAGCCGATTGAAATCGCAAAGCGCGACGGGTTCACGTTGTTGAATTCCTGATTGTTGTGGACGATGTAGTAATGCGCTTCGGGGCGGATGAAGGCGTGGCCCCAGAAGTAGATGCGAAAGTCAGCGCCAATGTGCCCGGCGAAATGGTTGCTACTCACGTAGTTGGTGCACGATGTAAATCCGCAGGTTGTGAAAGGGGTGTAGAAGCGCAGGTCCTCGCCGCCGATGCCGGCCATTACATCGCCCCCGATCCTCTGCTTGATGGAGGTCACTCCGTACACGGCGTTGAAATCATAAAAAATGGGACGGTATTTCTGAACAATCCCAAAATTGTTGACCGCGCCCCCGTAAGTGGACTGGCTGCCTCGCCATGCGACCTCGCCACCAAAGCCGATGTGGCGTTTCAAGAGAACAATCCCGCTGAAGCTAGGGTAGAGGCCTCCACTCAGCGACGGGAAGCTGTTGGTCCCGTTGTTGGAGGCGGCAGGTGCGGTCACCGTGCCAAAACCAAAAGCCGCATCAAATTGCTGCGCTTGCGCGATGCCAGCAAAACCCAAGAGGACTGGGACAAGGACAAGAAGCAAGAATGATTTTTTCAAGACAATCTCCTGGCTGATATTTCCGACTACCCGGGATGGAAGACCCAAACCCACGAGCTGGAAAAAAGTTGCTGATCTACTTCAGGTTAGATGATAACCGCTGCGGATTTGTTTCTCTGCCAAGCATTGTAAAGAAGAGTCGCGGCGATCTCAGGTCGCCGCGTGGGGCTCAGCCCTTCACGCTGACCTTCGAGAAGGACAGCACGACCGTACCCGGACGGGGGACGCCCATCGACGTTGCGGGGCGGAAGGTAGTGAAAATCAGCATATTTTTCACCGAATGGGGCAGGTCTTTCACATTGTCGGGGTCGGAGAGAATCCTATAGTCTTGAAACCGGCCGTTGGCGTCGATATAGGCTTCGATCACCAGAGAGTCCTCGTTGAGGGAGCCCATGGTCATGCCAAAACTGGACTGCTGCAGTTCTGGCTTGGTGGAAAGCAAAAGCGGGACGTCGCTGCTATCGGCCTGGACCGGGGTTATGAATCCGACGAGCAGGGCAAAGACAGCGATGGTCGCAACCAGGCCGGCAGTAGCGGGGACCATGAATCCGCGCAGAGAATTCTCGATGCGCAATCCGAGATTCCCGAAGAAAGGCTGGCGCGCGCGCACCACTTCGCGGGAAATCGCCAGGCGCAGCTTCAGAGATAAATCCTCTGGGGCTTTGGCGCGACCGATGTTCGACAGCAATTGCTGAGTGCGGCGCAGGGACTGATACTGCTGTTCGCACGATCCGCAATCTTCAAGATGACGGCCCAGCGAAAACATCTGCTTGCCGGTAATGGCTCCGTCGAGATAAGCCGAAAACATTGACTTTGCCTGGACGCAGGTCATCTAGTCACCTCAATTCGCTGGCCACGAAAAACTCGGGCGCTGGCTTCATGATTGGGTGTTCCATGGTCCGGCTTTCGACAATCCAAAGACAGGCGGGCAACGTCCAGGCCCATTTCCGGCCCGACTTCTTTGGCAAACTCGGTCAATCGTTTGCGGAGCGCGTCGCGTCCCCGGGTGATGCGGGATTTCACCGTGCCTAGTGAAACTTGGGTGATTTCCGCGATCTCTTCGTAGGAAAGATCTTCGATGTCGCGAAGCACAACCGCGGTCCGGTAAGGTTCGGAAACTTTGCGCAGTTCGTCCTCTACTCGCGCCTGAAGTTCGTGATCGGCAACGTTCTCGAAGGGCGACTTGTGCTTATCGACCAGCGCCGCATTCACTGACTCGGAAACGGAATACTCGGTGCTGTCGGAAGGCTCCATGGACGTTTCTTTGGCTTTGTGCCGGAACCACCAACGGCGGCGGTTCGAGGCCTCGTGAATGGCGATGCGATAGATCCAAGTTTTGAGACTGGACTGGCCGTGGAAATACTTCATCCCGCGAAAGACTTTGAGGAAAACTTCCTGAGTGGTGTCGGCGGCGTCGGAAGGGTCGGTCAGGATGCGATAGATGACGCTGTAAACCGGCTGATGAAATTCGCCGACCAGCCACACGTAGGCCGACTCTGACCCGGCCTTGAGTTCCGCGATGACTGCGGCCTCCGGCACTCCGATCGCGCTTGCGAATTCGGCCAAGTTGGCTGCTCCCGCCACTGCGTTCGTGGCGAATACCACGCTATTATAAGACCATCGGCACAGCCCGGTTCACTTAGTTTCTTAGACTCCGGAGAGGGTACGAAGGTTCCCGGGAACAAAGTGGAATGGATATCGACGTGTGGCGTAGACCTGCCTTTGCGTTCCGCACCCAAGATTCTAAAAGACTTAGCGGCCACTCCTAAGGATGAGGTGTTGGCTGCGCCGGAGGCGCCGTCGCTGGTGGGGTCGCAGGCTTGGTCGGTTTCTTGTGCACTGGAGCCTTTTTGGGCGGCGGCGCGGTATCGTCCACGACAACCTTCTTAGGGGTGGCCTCGGCCGCCCGTGCTGCCTGCAGCGCTGCGCGAAGTTGCCCCAGCTCCGTCTCCTTGGCGCTGGAAAGTTTGTCCATGCGGTCGGCGAAGGCACGCCGCGAGTCTTCGAGTCCGCTCAGGTCTTTGTTCAGTGACTGGAATTCTTCTTTAGTTCCGAAGGCTCCAGTGGATTCGACAACTGACCCAAAAACGTCATAGAGCAGGTCGAGGGTGCGATAGACCTTGAACGTCAGCGTCAGATTTTCAGGTGAGTTCTTCAGGTCCGCAAGCATGCCGGGCAGAGCCAGTTGCAAATTCTGATTGATGGACGCACTGTCTTTTTCAGTCTGCTGTTTGGTGCCCGAGTCGGCCTTCCACTTCTCGACTCGCAAACGCGCCAAGTCCAATTGCGCGCTCTGCGAGGTCTGCTGGAGATTCGCAACCAGCTGGTTGAGTTCGGTAAGGGACGTATACGATACCGCTTGCGCCGCGGCAGTCGCCTGGGCCTGGCTCATGACGGCCAAGGAAATCACGGAGAGAAAGGCTGCAATCTTTAGGTGCTTGTTGATCATTAAGGGCTCGTCTTCGCTCTGTAGGTCAGCAAGTCGTTATTCGAAGCTTGCTCGATTCAGAATACTCATTTTGTTTGCTTTCCTCAAACCGGATTCTGACTGGTTTGATTGACTAAGTGTTGGAGGTGGGCGAGAATCGTAACTGGAAACTTTCCCCACGTGGGCCTGTGGCGCAGCTGGGAGCGCGCTTCCATGGCATGGAAGAGGTCGTCGGTTCGATCCCGACCAGGTCCACCAAAATCCTTCAGCTTCAACGCTAACCCCAATTAGGGCACAACCGTACCCATTCTGGATAGACGGGTTAGTAATCCTACAACCGCATGGCCGGCACCGCCACGTCGCGCTGGATCTTATAAGCATTGGAAATGTATTGCAGGACCATGCGCTGGGTGTTGAAGAAGGACGCATTCAGGGCGATGGTGTAGCGCATGATTTCGGCGAAGCGGTTGGGGCGTCCGTAGAACATGGGGACGATGTCGCGCTCTAGTTTGTCGTAGAGGGCGGCGACTTCGAGCGAGGGATCTTCGGCGACTTCGCTGCTGCCGATGGCCCATCCGGTGATGCCCTCGATGTGGCCTTCGGCCCACCAGCCGTCCACTACGCTGAAGCTGGGGACGCCGTTTAACGCGGCCTTCATGCCACTGGTGCCGGAGGCTTCCTGCGGGCGCATCGGTGTGTTCATCCACAGATCGACGCCGGAAGTGATGAGTTTCCCCCACCGCATGTCGTAATTTTCCACGTACACGGTCTTGATTACGTCGGCCAACGAACTGGCGCCACCGACTACGCGACGAATCAGGTTTTTGCCGCCTTCGTCGTGCGGATGGGCTTTGCCGCCATAGACGAGCTGAATGGGGCCGATTTCGCGGGCGATGCGGCGCAGGCGTTCGGGATCCTGAAACAGCAGATCGGCGCGCTTGTACGTGCTGGCGCGGCGGGCGAAGCCTAGAGTCAGAAGCTTCGGGTCGAGTTGCACTCCGAATGACTTGGAGATCTCCTCGAACAGTTCAGCCTTGGCTTGGCCGTGCGCGTGTTGAATGCTGGGAATCGGAATGCTAATGGCGTAGCGCAGATAGTTGTTGTCAGTACGCCAGCCCGGAATGTAGGAGTCGAAAAGTTCGGCGAATGCAGGTGACGTCCAGGTGATGGCGTGGACTCCGTTGGTGATCGCGCTGATGTCGTAGGCGGGAAACATTCCGCGGGAGACTTCGCCGTGGCGCATGGCGACGCCGTTTACGTAACCGGAAAAGCGCAGCGCCAGGAAAGTCATGTTGAGGGCATCGTGTTCCCATGCGTCGGCTTCGTCGAGCAGCGCGAGTTCTTCGCGGCCCAGGATTTGGCCAACCAGGCTGCGAGGGAATTGATCGTGTCCGGCGGGGACTGGGGTGTGGGTGGTGAAGATACACATGCCGCGTACGCCATCGATGTCGAGCTGCTTGACGCGTCCGGCGAAGCTTTGTTCGAGGCGCCGTTCGAGCAGGCCCAGCGAGAGCAGCGCCGAGTGGCCTTCGTTCATGTGAAAAGTTTCGAGTTGGCCGGGATAGAGTTTCTCCGTCATCCGGAAGCCGCCGAGGCCGAGCACAATTTCCTGGGCCAGGCGATAGCGCTGGTCGCCGCCGTAGAGTGAGTCGGTCAGTGCGCGGTCGTACTCAGAATTTTCGGGGACGTTGGTGTCGAGCAAATACACCGGCACAATTTCTCCGGTGATGCCGGTGATGACATATTTCCAGGCGCGAATCGAAACCTGGCGGCCTTCAATCTCAACCGTGACGCGCTGCTTCACTTCGGTGATTTGGGTTTCCGGATCCCAATCCTGAGTTTGCTCGAACTGATTTCCCGACGAGTCGAGGATCTGGCGAAAGTATCCCTTGCGATAGGCGAGGGTGACGGCAACCAGAGGCACGCCCAAGTCGGCGGCCGAACGCAGCGTATCGCCAGCCAGGATTCCGAGACCCCCGCTGTAAGTAGGGATGTCCGGCTCAAGGGCGATCTCCATTGAAAAATAGGCCACCCGGGGTGTAGTCGTCTTCTTCATGAACCCTTTCACACTGGTGCGAGAGGAAATGTGGCTGTGGTCCTTAGGCGCGCTTCCGAGGAACTCAGTTTTGGCAGTATAACGTTAAGGTGCTTCGAGTTCCAGAGAATGCTTCAGCTTTCTCTCTCTATTAGGAATCGGGCCAAATCCTTGAGGACACTGGCGGAGTCGCCAAACTTTTCCACAGCCTGATTCGCCGATTGCAGCAAGGCGGCGGCGCGTTTGCGCGATTCGTCCAATCCGAATAAGGCCGGGTAGGTGGCCTTTTCGGAGGCAGCGTCTTTGCCCGCAGTTTTTCCCAGTTGTGCGGAAGTTTGGGTGACGTCGAGGATGTCGTCAACAATCTGGAATGCGAGGCCGATTGCCTGTCCGAAGCTGCGCAGTTGGTTTACCTGTTTGGACGATGCACCCGCGTAAATGCCGCCGGTCACTACGCTCGCAGTGATCAACGCCGCGGTTTTCGAACGATGGATATATTCAAGCGTCTCGGCATCGGGTTTGGCGCGCTCTGATTCCAGATCGACAACCTGCCCGCCAATCATCCCGTTGACGGTGCCGGTGCCGCGAGCGATCTCTTCGATGATTTTCACTCGAGCCCCCGAGGGGCAACGAAGTTGCGACAGAACTTCATAGGCCTGAGTTTGTAGCGCGTCTCCGGCAAGAATTGCGATGGCCTCGCCGAAGACTTTGTGGCAGGTGGGGCGGCCGCGGCGCAGGTCGTCGTTGTCGAGGGCAGGAAGGTCGTCGTGGATCAGGGAATAGGTGTGCAGCATTTCGAGTGCGGCGCCGAGGTCTTCGATCCCTGCGGGCAACGACCCGGCAACCGCGCGTCCTCCTTCCATGCACAAAATTGGGCGGATGCGTTTGCCTCCGGCGAAAACGCTGTGCCGCATGGCCTGATGAATGGAAATAGGGCGTTCGCTGGCGGAAGGCAGCAGGCGCTCTAAGGCCGAGTCGGTGAGCTTGCGTCCATCCTCTAGGGTTTGTTGCAGCATGGAAGGGAAGTATAACAACAGCATTCAGCACTCAGCATTCAGCCATCAGGAAAACCATTGCCTATACGCGATCATTCCGCAACCGACCGCGCTGGTTCTCGTGGCGAACAGCAGGTTCCTCACCCGCAAGCGGGTTCAGAATGACAAGCCTTGGGAGAGCGGAGATTTTCCTGATAGCTGACGGCTGAGAGCTGATTTACGCCGCCATGGTGCGATTCTTGGTTTCGCGCACCGTGGCAAACAGAATCCCACTCATGTCAGACGAAGGTAGGCAGTCATCGGCGCCGGCGCTCAGACTATCCGTCCACATCTCTTCGTCTGGGACGCGATGATTGCAGACAATGCGGGTTTCCTGGAAGTCTCGTTTCAGGGATTCAACATCCTTGAGAGATGCGGTCTCCAGGTCAACGACGATTGCAAATGCGCGACTTTCGGCGGCAGCGTGGCGCAGGTCGTCGAGCGACGCGGCGACATGCACACGGTGAAATGAATTTGACAGTGATGTGGCAAGTATCTGGGCAACGTTGGGATCGCTCTGCAGCAGGACTATGTTGGTGGGTTTCATAGCTCCTCGGTTCTCGCCGCTTTACTACGGCTGCTGTCCCTCCCTTTGGGGGGAGCTGGAAGGTTTTGCCGCGTTGCGTCGTTCCGGCTCGCTATTGGCGGTCGAACGGCTCGGCCTGTATCTTGCCGTTTTGCTTTAGGAGAATTTCTACCTTGCCTTCAGCTTCCTCCAACTCTTTCCGGCAGGAAGCAGAAAGTTGCATTCCTTCTTCGAAAAGAGTCAGCGATTTTTCCAGGGGGACTTCGCCCTGTTCCAGTTCCTGAACAATTTTCTCCAGACGCTGGATACACTCTTCAAATTTTGGCAAAGAGGAAGAACTCCTGGCGCCATCTTACACCCGGCCATTTGTGGAAACAATCTCCGAAAAGCAACGGCCGTGAATCCTTACGGTCTACAAGTGCACTGCGGGTTGCTCTCGCGTTTGGAACGGGTTTGGAGTGACACTATTTTGAGCCAACAGCTAAGAGCCAACAGCTGCACTTCCCCCCAACGCCTCCAGAACGTCGACGGCAGAGGAGTAGCGTCCCTGCGGGGCGCTGATCTGCGCGCCTTGCACCATCTGGCGGACTGAGACCAGCATTTCCCGAGCGATGGCGATGCCTTCCTCGCGAGCGGCTTCCGGAGATGCTGCGCGCGTCATGCGCTCGAGAATCGAATCGGGGACCGAGACGCGCAGCTCATTCTTCATGAACTCGGCATTGCGGGCGCTGACCAGGGGCCAGATTCCGGCGATGACCGGGATGCGGCAATGCTCGATCTTGCGCAGGAAATTCTCCAGAAGGGAGAGATCGAAAACCGGCTGAGTGACGGCGAATTCGGCTCCGGCCTCGACTTTGTACTCGAAGCGGGCGATTTCTTCATCGATGTTGGGCACGCCCGGATTGGCGCCAACTCCGATGGCGAAGGCAGTGCCGGTGCCGATGGGATTGCCGCCAATGTCGAGGCCGCGATTCAGGGTGTGCACGATGTTGACCAAGCCGATGGCGTCCACGTCGAAGACCGCGGTCGCGTCGGGATAGCCGCCCATCTTGGGAGGATCGCCGGTGATGCAAATCAGATTCTTGATTCCAACGGCGGCCGCGCCAAGCAAGTCCGACTGGATGCAGAGCACGTTGCGATCGCGGCAGGTGTAATGCAGGATGGCCTCGATCCCGGCCTGTTGCTGGAGCAGCAGGGAGAGCGCCTGGTTGCTCATGCGGGCAGAGGCGCGCGGACTGTCGGGAATATTGATTCCGTCCACGCCGACCGACTTCAGGTATTTTGCGCCTTCGAGCTCTTTCTGAATATTCGTGCCCTTGGGAGGAACAATTTCGACCATCGCGACGAATTCGCCGCGGGCAATCTTGTGGCCGAGCAGCGATCTTTTTTCCAGCGGCACGGCAGCGACTGCGCGGGGCGCGGCCTCGGTTGTGACTTGAGCGTCCGCAGCCCGGGCGCGGGCCTGGGTGGCGCGGAGCGCCGACTTCATCACCCGGATGTGCTCTGGAGTCGTGCCGCAACAGCCGCCGATCAGACGCACTCCGGCGGCGACGAATTTCCGTGCGTAGCTGGCCATGTATTCCGGCGAGCACAGGTAGATATTTCGCCCTTCGACCGAGCGCGGGATTCCGGCATTGGGTTGAGCGGAGAGGGGAAGGGTGGTCGCTGCGCGAACCCGTTCCATTGCGTCGAGCATGGCCACTGGGCCGACGCTGCAATTGCATCCGATTACGTCCGCGCCCCATTCTTCGAGGCGAGGCGCGAAAATCTCCGGAGTAGAGCCGTCGGTGCAGTTGGATTCTTCGTCCACCGTGACCTGGGCAACAATTGGGATGCGGGGGTTGACCTCGCGGGCGGCCAGAAAGGCCTGATGCAACTCCTCGAGATAGCCGAAAGTCTCCAGAATCAGAATGTCGGCGCCGCCTTCAATTAAGGCGGCAATCTGTTCCCGGAAGGCGTCGCGCGCTTCCTGCAGGGAAGTCTTGCCCAGAGGCTCGATTCTGATCCCCAGTGGGCCTACTGAGCCAGCCACCCAGGCGTCAAAGCTCTTGGCGGCTTCCTTGGCCAGGCGGGCGCCGGCGAGGTTGATTTCCCGAACCTGGTTTTGAAAGCCGTGGCGTTCCAGCCGGAAGCTGTTGCCGCCAAAAGTGTTGGTTTCAATGACTTCGGCGCCGGCTTGCAGATAGTCGTGGTGCAGGCCACGAATCAGGTCCGGCTGCGAAACGTTGAGTTCGTCATAGCAACGGTTGATGAAAATGCCCTTTTCGTACAGCAGAGTGCCCATGGCGCCGTCGCACAGCACCGGGGAAGCCTTCAGTCGCGCTAAGAAATCACCTGCCATACTCTCGAGAATAACAGGAGGAGCAATCGGCTTGCATTGTCCGGTGTGATCGCGGCAGGAAAAATCTTTGGCTTGGGGTCTCTGCTATAATCCGCCTTTCGCATCTAACTCTCTATCCTTCAATGCTCTTCGGAGTTCCGCGGTTGAAAAAAAGCTTAATTGCCTTAACTGTGTCTTTTCTCGCCAGCGCCTTGCTGGTTTCATGCGGTGGCTACTCATCCAGTGGACAGCCGCCCAGCAAGGTGACGTTTCGCGCCTTCGTTTCAAATCCTCTCAGCGAGAACAGCGGCGGAGCGATTCTCCCGGTTCTCAACATCGTGGACGCCACCAAGGACGTTGCTTCCATTGCCGCAGTGTCTCTAGCGGGGGTCCTGCCGGATGCGGGCATGATGGTTGTGAGCCCCAAGAAAGACCAGACGTTGGTGGTGAGTCCCACCAGCAACCGGATTGCGGTTGTGGCTAACGCCAGTGAGGCAGCTACCGCCAACATCATGTTGCCGGGGGCAACGGAAAGCCTGTTTGTATGGACGGATGACGCAAGCGCCTTCGTCGCCGTGCCTAGCGCTCCGGAGCCGGGGCAGGCTGCTGGCGGCGTAGTCTGGGCTGATATTTCCAGCGGAGCCACCAAGGCGACAATCCCGGTTCCGGGTGCCCATTATGTAGTTCCCAGCCCGACCGGCAACCAGATTCTGGTCTTTTCCGACAATTCCGATGCGGTGACGTTGCTGTTTCCGGCGCTGCTTGGAACCGGCCCGCAGACCAGCACCCAAGTTCCCTGTACCGGAGTGCCCATCGCCGCCTGCACCGTAAGTGGCTTCGACCGGCCAGTCTGGGGCGTCTTCAGTGCGGACGGCTCCACGGCCTACATTTTTAACTGCGGGGCGGAATGCGGAGGCAGCGGACCGGCGAGTATCCTGGCGCTACAAATGGCGACGGAAACGCCGGGCACGACGATTCCGCTGGCCAGCGGTGGGTTGATTGGCGGGGCCACGGTAGGGCTACTGTCCGGTAATTTGCTTTATGTTGCGGGAACGCCTCCGGGGACGGCCTGCGGCACAGGGACAGCGGCGCCGAATTGCGGTGTGCTCAGCGTAGTTGACATTACCTCTTCGACCACCGTGGCCGCCACGCTTATCCCGGACGGCTACCACAACCGCATTCAGTTGGGCGCGAATGGGCAGTTGTTCGTGGGCTCCCATAACTGCATCAACGTGACTACCTCGACCGAGACCAGAGGCTGCCTGGCTATCTTCGATACGGTCAAGTCTCAGGTCACCATTCCGCCCGCGAACGGCGACGTCACCGGAATTGAACCGATTCCAAACCGTACCGTGGTGTACGTCTGCCAGAACGGGGCGCTCCAGATCTACGACACCGCAACCGATAAGCTGCAAACCACACAGGTCAACATTATCGGGCAGACCATTGACGTGAAGGTTGTGGACTTCTGAGGAACAGCACACAGCAGTCAGCACTCAGCACTCAGCACTCAGCTAAAACCACAATGCGCAGGCTGGATGCTTGCTGGACACGTTTTTCGACAACGCCAAACAAAACCAAGTTGTCCGGCTGGTCGCTTCTTCGACTGGCGGGGCAATCAGCCATGCGCATCGTGATCTAGCTGAATGCTGATGCTGACTGCTGAATGCTATTTCGGTTCCAGAATCAGCCGGTGCGCCGTCGCATCCTCCACCGCTGATTTTGAAAATGGCAGCGCGAATGTGTAGCCGGTGTACCAAGCCTTCCACTGATCGAGATAGTAGGGACTGAGGAAGTTTCCCGACTGGCCGGTCACGACGTTCAGGGTGGAAGAATCGAGATTCGAGAGGTCGGCGGTGAATCTCTCTGAAGGGCCATAGTCGCGGCCTGCGGCTTTTACGGTGTATCCGCTGCCCGACTGCGGCTGTTCTCCCGGTCCGGTCCATCGGCGCAGGAGCGGGATTTTTCCGAGGATCGGATTCTGGATGGTGACGGAATCTTCTGGACCCCAGTGCCAGGAATTCAAATCAGGAGGGGCTTTCTTGAGCGCCTCATCCATCGCGGCGGCCAGCAGGTCGTCATAGCTGGAGTAAGCGGGCGGGAGCCAGCGGGCCGGTTGTTGGGTGAGAACATTCTCCAGCCATACCGTTTCCATCATCCAGTGCGATGTGGTCCAACTCGGGGGACCGCCTTGGAGAGGGTACCCGCCGAGTTTTGCCGTCAGCAGCATGTTCCGAAGTTCGTTTCTAGCTTCAGTCGCGATCGTGGGCGCGGCTGCGTTCGCATCCATCTGACCATTCCATTGGCGCAGGATGTCTGCCGCCTGGTGGGCGCGTGACGAAGCACTCTGCGCGTGGTCGATGGCATACACAAATTTGTCGGCCAAAAAGCGATCGAGTTCGGAATATACGTCGGTTTCGAGAGCGAGCATATCCGAGGGCGCGAACTTCTTTCCCGATCCGAGCACGCGATAGATGCGGTCGGTGCGCCACGGAGCTTCCCACTGCACGCTGATGGAATACGGATAACCATCCGGCGTGATACGGCCGTTCGCGGTGGCGATGATCCCGGACGGGGGATTCAGCACGTTCGGAAGCTTGTCGAATGGAATGTAGCTGGTCCATTCGTGGGCGTTGTCACTTCCGTCTACTGGCAGGCTGCCGTCGCCGGCGGCGCGAATCGGGACTTTGCCCGTCGCTTGGTATCCGATGTTTCCATCTATGTCGGCATAGACAACGTTTTGCCCAGGGGCGTCGAATTCTGAGAATGCGCGGCGGAACTGGTCCCAGTTCTGCGCCGAGTCCACGTGGAAAAAGGGATTGCGGATCCCGTCGTAGAGCGTCCAGCGCAATGCGATCTTGCGGGTTTCACCGGCGGCGAGCTCGCTCACGATGGGGCCGTGCCGGGTGACTTCGACGTTGACTACGACATCGGGCTTGCCTTTTACGTGGATCACTTCCTGACGAACGTCCGGCTGCTTCCATCCGTCGGGAGTCAGGTATTGGCCTTGCGCGTTGAAATTTTCAATGAAAGCATCTTCGATCGCCGGTCCCACGTTGGTGAATCCCCATGCCACGCGTTGGTTGTGCCCGACAATCACGTACGGATAGCCGGGGAGAGTGACTCCCGCGACGTCGAAATCGCCGGAGCGCAAGTGGGCTTCGTACCAGAGGCATGGCATCTGATGACCGAGGTGCATGTCATTCGAGAGCAAAGGCTTGCCGCTGACGGTATGAGCTCCAGAAACTACCCAATCGTTGGAACCAAGTGCGACCGGCTGGTCGCGAAAGAACGGCTCGAGCCAGGGCCTGAGTAGCGCGGACAATTCAGCGGGCGGGAGGGGAACGATCGACGCAGCTGGGCGCGCCGAAGTCGGCGGGTGATCGGGCGGCTGATTGTGGAGCGATGGACTGTCCAGCGATGGAGACGCGGCGGTTGGTGGATGGTCTCGCCACGAAGTATTTACGTAGAGATCGGCAGTCAACTCGGGACCCAGTTTGGCCAAAACTTGCTCTCGCGTAAGGGCGGCGACGGGATTGGTGCTCAGGGTCTCGACCATCTGGTAGGCGATCATCAGCGAATCAGTTTCCGTCCAGGGGCGCGGCGAATAATGCAGGGCGCGGAACTCCAAAGGCAGGCGGTCGCGATGGCTGCGAATGAAGGCATTCACGCCGCGCGCGTAAGCGGCGAATTGTTCGTGGTCTTCCGGAGTGGCTGCCAGCAGGCCCCTTTCCGCAGTAGCCCTGATGCCAAGAATGCGCTGCTGGCGATCATGCTGGAGGGCGACGTCGCCGACGATTTCAGAAAGATCTCCGGACGCGGCACGGCGAAGAAGGTCCATCTGAAACAGCCGGTCTTGCGCGGTGATGTAGCCCTGGGCAAAAAAGAGATCGTCCAGGGTTGCGGCTTCAATCGTGGGAACGCCGTGATTATCGCGGCTCACGCTCACCGGAGCGGAAATGCCGGGAACCGGAACAGCGCCATCGAGGTCGGGAAGCGCCGAACGGGCTATGGAATAGAGCCACGCGACCCCGGCGGCGCAAACTAGCAGCAAAGTCAGCGCGAGCCAGCCTAGAAAGCGCAACGGTCGAAAGCGGCGAAGCGCCGCAGGTGGAGTCTGGATATTGGAGCCCATGCGAAGAATCCGATTGTAGGTCGGGAAGAGAGGAAATGACAAACCATCGGGTGATCTGGTGATCGGGTCATCGGGCGATCTGAACCCCGTTCGCTCGGCGGTTTTCAGATCACCCGATGACCCGATCACCAGATCACCCGATGATTCGATGATTTTGCCTCCAGCGGAAAGGCCAGTATTATCTTTAGACCGATGACTTGCTCCCATTGTGCTGCGGAAATGCCGGAGATCAGCGTGTTTTGCCCGGGCTGCGGACGCTCGGTGGGTGCTCCCAAGGTGTTGCAGGCAGCGGATTCCCGCGACGCACTTCTGGCAGCGTTGGCCTACTTGACGGTGGCTCCGGCAATCGTGTTTCTGGCGATTCCGGCGGTCAATCGCAGCCGCTTCGTGCGGTTTCATTCCTGGCAATCGATATTCTTTGCCTCCGCCGCTGCGATCACCGCTTTGGTCATGAAATTACTGTTCGGAGTTTTCGCCGTTCTGCCGGCCATTGGCCTTCTCCTCGCATGGCTCTGCGTTGGGGTGACGTTTATCGGGACCGTGGTGCTCTGGGTCCTGCTGACGATTAAGGCTGCGCAAGGCCAAAGCTATGAATTGCCGGTGATCGGAAGCATGGCCGCGCAACTGGCAGACAAGGGAGTCCCGCGCTGATTCTTCGGCACTTAGTCCGCCGTGCCCATAGGTGGGCTTGACAGGAACCTTGGGGTCTGGCATTCCTATACTCTTTTGTTTCACGTTCTTCGTTTTTGTTCTTTGCGACCGTTTGTTCTTTGCCCGGGTGCGGTTGAAGCTGGTAGTAGTCGGAAAGGAAGCTCTTGAAAGTCAAAGTTTTTTATCACGACCGGTGTTTTGACGGTGCTTCGTCAGCGGCTTTATTTTCGCGTTTTTATCAGGAGCGGATTCGGAATGAAAATGACGTCGAATTCGCGTACTCCGGACTGCTGCATCGTGCTGGCGCTTTGTTCAACGAGGCGGATTTCGACGGCCAGGAGAACGCCATCGTGGATTTCAAGTATTCCAGCTCGCCGAAAATTACCTGGTGGTTTGACCACCACGAGAGCGCATTTCTGACGCCGGCGGATGCGGCGCACTTCGAACAAGACCAGAGCAACCGCAAATTCTATGATCCCGGATTCAAATCCTGCACCAGCTTTATTGCCATGATTGCCGAGCAGCGGTTTGGATTCAATCCCGCGCCGGTCGCCGAACTGGTGCACTGGACCGACATCATTGATGGAGCGCTTTATCCCGACGCCAAAACTGCCGTCGAAATGAAAGCTCCGGCCATGCAGTTGACCATGGTGATTGAGACCATGCAGGACCCTGATTTTATTCCGCGACTGATTCCGCTGCTGGCGACGACGCCTCTGGCGGACGTGATCCGTGCGCCATTTGTTGCCCCGCTGCTGCCTCCCTTGCTCGAACGGCACCGGAAGTCCATCGGCATCTTGCAGGAGCGGACCGAATCAAAAGACGGAACACTTTTTTTTGACATCACTGATCTTGACCTGGAAGGCTATAACAAATTTGTTCCATACTATTTGCACCCGGAGTCCGTCTATAGCGTGGGGCTGAGCAAGAGCAGTTTCCGGGTGAAAGTTTCGGTAGGATCGAACCCGTGGGCGCCGTCGCCGCCAGTGGTGAATCTGGCGAAGATTTGTGAACGCTACGGCGGCGGCGGTCATGCGCGGGTGGGTGCGATCTCCTTCGATGTGAGCCAGAGCGAACAAGCGCGGCGCGCGGCGCAGGAAATTGTGCAAGAGCTTCGCGCCAGCGTGCGCGACTCCGACCAATGAATTCAGGCAATCCAGCATCGCAAAATGTCCTGGACAGCAAAGAGCACCGCGCCCGGCTGCAGGCCCTGCGCACCGTGGCTTTGCTGGAGTTCATCAAGGGCCTGCTGGTGCTGGGCGCGGCGCTGGGCATTGCGTTTTTTGTGGACGCTACCGATGTCGCGGAATGGTTTCTCCGCTCGCTGCACATCAGCCCCGATCACCACTTTGCGCAACTGCTGCTGAAAACTGCGGGCCGGTTGAGTGACTCCAAGGTATGGGTGGTGGTCACCGTTGCCTGCGCGTATTCAGGATTGCGTTTTGCGGAAGCCTATGGATTGTGGCGTGCCCGGGCCTGGGCGGAATGGATTGCTCTCATTTCCGGGATGCTTTATCTTCCCTTTGAAATCCGGCTGCTGATGCATCGTGTGAGTCTGTTGCATCTCGGGTTTCTGGTGGTCAACGTCGCCGTCGTCGTATTCATGTTTTACCTGCGAATCTATCTTCCCGGCCGCGAGCGGAAAAGGGCCTCTCTGCCCATCAGTTAGAATTCAATATAGAGCTGCGTGATCGAGCCGCGGAGACCTTGCTCACTTCCGGAAAGCTAAGCCGAAGAAAGTTCCTGTACACCGGCGCCATCGCGGCTGCAGGGGTTGCAGTCACCGGCGCCTGGGGTTTTTCGGAGTCGAATCATCCGAAAGTGACCCGGCTAGAAATCCCGCTCGCCCGCTTGCCGCACGCCTTTGACGGCTTCACCATCGCGCAACTGAGCGATTTCCACTATCACAATCAACTTTCGGTGACGCCGATCCGCAAGGCGGTCGAGATCGTCAATGGCCTCCATCCCGACCTAATTGCGCTGACCGGGGATTTTGTTACTGTGCCCGCGCTGGACGCGCTGATTGGAAACCCCCGGCGATTTGCCGAGACCGCCGAGCCTTGCGCGCAGCTTCTGCAAGACCTGCGGGCGCCACTGGGAAGGTTCGCGGTTCTGGGCAATCATGATGGCAGTTCGGATCCTTCGCGGGTGTCGCGAGCGTTGCGCGATCACGGAATGCCGGTGCTGACCAACCGTGCGGTTCCGCTGGAGCGTGGGAGGGACCGCATCTGGCTTGCGGGAATTGATGATGTGCTTGAGGGCCGGCCCGACGTCGCGCTGGCGCTCGAGAACATTCCTTCCGCAGAGTTGACGATTCTGCTGGCGCACGAGCCCGACTTCGCCGACGAAGCCTCGCTGACTCCAGTCGACCTTCAACTTTCCGGCCACTCCCACGGCGGTCAAGTTTGGATTCCCGGAATCGGCGCGCCCTGGTTGCCCGCGTTGGCTAGGAGATATCCGCGGGGACTCTACAAAGTTCGCGACCTGACTCTCTACACCAACTTCGGCATTGGGACCATTCACGTGCCAGTGCGAATCAATTGCCCGCCGGAAATTACGATGATCACGCTGCGGACCAAAACCGTTTAACCGCTGAGACGCCGAGAAGCAATTTCATCTTTCCGGCGATCTCGGCGTACTCGGCGATGTAAAGTTTTTTGCTTGCGCTGTGATGAAGCCAGTGGTCACGCGATCAGAAAAGATCCAAACAAGCTATAGAGAAGCACACCCAGCACGATCAGCGTGAACAGCACGTACATGCGGTCGCCTTCGATGGAGAAGGCCGCCACCGAAAACATTACTCGAACGATGGGGGTTGCAATCAGCACCAGCAATCCCAACTGCATGATCGCCAGCGAATCTCCGGAGAAGGCAGCGTGCACGATTCCGTGCACCGTGCGCAGCGCGTCCGGCACGGCATGGAAAGTGTGATAGTCCACGCGCGCGATGGGATGCGCCCCGAGGTAAAGCACGGCGCCCAGGATCACCACCGCCGCCGCCGTGAGCACGCCGGCGCGTAACAAGTAGGCGATGACAATCTCGGTCCGTTGCTCGTACCACTCCTGATTCTGAAGATTGTGCGCTCGGCGATCGGCAATCCGCCGGTCTTTAATCGGACTCGGACCCGGAATCTGCTCGGTCATCAAAAGCCTCCCCGGAATCCTTTGAACAACATTTCGAGACCCAGCAGCACGATCACGACGCTGAACACGAGCCGTAGAGATTTGGTCTGGGTCTTCACCAGAATTCGCGTGCCGATCAGCGAACCGAGCAAAACTCCCAGCATCACCGGCATCGCCAGGGAAGGATCAATGTACCCCCGGCTGAGATAAACTCCGGCGCTGGCCGCCGCGGTGACGCCGATCATGAAGTTGCTGGTTGTGGTCGAAACTTTGAACGGGATTTTCATCGCCTGGTCCATGGCGACGACTTTGAGCGCGCCGGAGCCGATTCCCAGCAGTCCGGACAATGCTCCCGCACCGAACATCACGCCGAATCCGGTCGGTACGTTGTAGACGTTGTAGCTGCGGAGCCCGCTGGTGTCAGGAAAGGTGCCGTTCATTTTTAATTTCGTGGCCAGCGGGTCTGGAGGCTGTTCTACGGCGGAGCGGGGACGTATGCGGCGCGAGACGTACGCCGAATACGTCAGTACCACTCCAAAAATAATGGCGATCGCGTTCGCTGGAACCTTCGCCGTGAGATACGCGCCGAGCAGCGCGCCCAGGGTGGTCGCGATTTCGAGAAACATTCCAATACGAATATTCGAAAAACCTTCTCTTACGTAAGCCGCGGCCGACCCGGAAGAAGTCGCGATGACCGAGACCAGCGACGCGCCAATGGCGTAGCGCAAGTCAACGTGGAAGAAAATTGTGAGCAGCGGGACGAGGACCACGCCGCCGCCGAGTCCGGTGAGCGCGCCGAGAAAGCCGGCGGCGAGGGAGCCGATCCAGACGAGAAACGTGAATTCGAGAACGTTCAAACAAATAGTCTGACACATCAAGGCACCGGCTGGGGCATCCGCGGACGGAGCGACCCTCCGCAGTTACTTCTCCGCGGCGCGGCGACGGGCGAATCTAATGGCATGACTCACGAGAAACTTGTCACGAAAGCCGTGGCCTGGCTGCGTAGCTACGGATGCGGCGTGGTGCTCTCCGAGCAAAGTTGCGCCAGCGGAGAGACTCCAGACGCCATCGGCTGGAAGCGGGGCTGCCATTCGGTCACCGTGGAATGCAAAGTTTCACGTGCTGATTTTCTTGCCGACCGCGAAAAACCTTTTCGCCGCAAGCCACACCAAGGCATGGGATGTGAGCGGTTCTACCTGACCCCCGCCGGATTGCTGCGGCCGGAAGAATTGCCTATCGGATGGGGATTGCTGGAACTTCGCGGAAGAATGGTCGACATGGTTTGCGCGTCATCCGGGAAGCTGCGTGCTGCCGTCGGATTCCGTCGCGAGATGAATCTGCTGCTCGCCAGCCTCCGCCGCGTTGAGGTGCGGATCGAGCCGCAATCCATCACCGACTTTCTCAAATGGAAAAACCGCATGGCGGAATATAACCGCGGAAGTTTGCCGCAGGGAATTGTGTCGGCGGGCGACGAGGCGAATTGTTTTCTGGGGGCAGAGGCGGTGGATGGCGACTAGCGATTCCACGGAATTGAGTCAACGAGAATCATTGTCCGCAAGCTGCGCGCCCATCGCGGGCCCGAACCGGATCAGGACGTATCGCTCAGCAGGAACCCGGCCAATCGCAAAAGGCAGTGGCCCCCAGTCGGAGGAGTAAAATCCTGCTCCGAGGTTTCCTTTCATGGTGGCGATTCCGACGGGCATTCTGGTTTCGATGACCTTTCGTGATGCCTCGAACCTCGGGCGTACGTCAAACAGCGTCACACCGTTGTCGGGGATGACGAGGAAATCGCCGGGGCGGAATTCTAAATGCTCCATGTTAACTGGGCGAGATCCCAACGATTGCATGTAATACTGGAAACCCCAGTGGCCCTCAAACCACAAGGTGGCGCCGCTGTTGTCGCCTTTTTCGGCGGCGCATAACGACGCAACCAATTCTGCTGTTCTGCGAGCGGAGTTCGCCATATCTGCGTCGGCCCAAGCAATCCAGAAGGAGAGAACGCCGGACACAATCAGGGGAATTGCCACCTTCAGCCGGACCCATCCCGATGCCGTCAATCGCAATCCCTCGATCCGCCGCGCCAGCAGAATTCCAACTGCGGGGATCAGCGGGAGAACCGAACGGGCGTTGTTCGTCCAGTTCAGGAAACCGGCGAAGATGAAAGTCCCCCACACCCACAAGAAGAGAAAAAGCCCGGCGGGATCTCTTCGTTTCCAGACGTCCGCAGCCGCGAGGGCCAAGACCGAAATTCCGGCGGCGATGCAGATTGCCAACTGAAGGCCCACCACTGCCCATCGCTCATGAAAGTCACGCGGAGACAGCGCGGCCCCTAAGCTCACCCAGCCGAGGCTGACAGAAAAGCCTGCGATCAAAGTTACCGCCCCAGCGGCGAGCCTATGCTTACGCGACCACAGAAGCGGAGCAAAGGTCAGCGCGGAAAGCGCGCATCCCCCGGCGAACGACAGGTCCACCAATCCCTTGGCGAGGCTGGAGGTCTTCGCGCCGCGGCGCGCGATGGCCGCAAAGTGTGAAGCGTCGGTAAACATGCCGTGACCGTAGAGAGCCTTGGTCCAAAGCTCGTAGCCGGCAAGGGCCAGAACTGGAATCAGAAAGTACCACGCCCAATTTTCCCAACGGCGCCGGCGGGCGAGTGAGTAAACGACAAGCAAAGGGATCAAGGCCGCGCCGAAATACTTGGTCAAAGCCGCAGCTGCAATCAGGAAAGCCGAGGCCAGCAGGAATCCCGGTTTTTTCTTCTCCAGTCCATCGATCCTCAGCCCGTCAAGTCCCAGCCCGTCGATCCAAAGAATGATTGCGACCACCCAGAGGGCTGCCATCATTGTGTCGCACATCACACTGGTGGAGGAGACTAAGACCCCGGGCGTCAACAGCGTGGCAGCGGCCGCCACCAGCGGATACTCGGTGAATCGCCGCGCCAAATTATACGTGCCCAGTACCAGCACCAGCGCCGGCAGCAGGAACGCGAGGTGCAGCGACCGCTCAGACCATCCCGCAATCCTCCCCGCAGCGGCGGCGTAGTAAGCAGCCAGCGGAGGGTTCTTGGTCTCCCGCGACATGGGCGCCGGCGTCCGGTACCAGTTGAGATTGAATCCGTAGGGATCGAGCGGATGGTGGGCGATCTGCTGCGCCGTCCAGACAAACAGGGTGTCGTCGATGTGAAAGGCCTTGTTGGAGAATGGCAGTAAGCAGAGCAGAGTGAGAACTACCAGCAGACTCTGCGAACGGAAGCTCGCCGATTTAGGGAGTTCGAGGATTTGCAAGGCAATCTGACCGCGAAGCTTTTTGACATCGTACCCTAACTGCGAGAAGGGGACGCGGCTTGCTATGTATCATGGGTGTGAGCAAATCCCCATGGCGAAAGCTTCCTTTACAAAACGCGAGTACAACAACCTGTTCGATTCTCGTGGAGTAATAAAGAACTACAAGAAGGCCTTCCCTGTATTGGTCTTTGCGGCAAAGCTCGGGGACCCCCACGCGCAAAATCTTCTTGGCTACTGTTATGACCGAGGGCTCGTGACAAGGCGCAATGAAAAGGCAGCCGCTCATTGGTACAAATATGCCGCGCAAAAAAACCACGTCGAGGCGATTTACAATCTCGGTTTGTGTTACGACCACGGAAGCGGAGTTGCGACGAGCGCAAAGAGAGCTTTTTCTCTTTATCACAAGGCCGCGCTCATGGGGCATAGATGGGCTCAATGTAATCTGGGGGTGATGTATTCGGAGGGGACGGGAACCCGGGCGAACCCACCTGCAGCGGTCCGCTGGTATCGCAAAGCCGCCCATCAGGGAGATGCGAAGGCACACTACAATCTGGGCCTCTGCTATCTGGACGGCGACGGAGTTCGCAAGAGTCGTAGTCTCGCCATGTCCTGGTTCAAACAAGCTGCAACTAGGGGTCACAAGAAGGCTGCAAAAGAATTGCGTCAGCTCAAAATATCTCGCGCGAAGTGAATCTGGCTATCTCACAGCTCCCGCCGCCCCTCCATCGCTTTCAGCATCGTGATCTCATCTGCGTACTCGATGTCGCTGCCGGCGGGGATGCCGGTGGCGATGCGGGTTACTTTCAGGCCGACGCGGCGGAGTTGGCCGGAAAGATAGGTCGCGGTGGCCTCGCCTTCGACAGTGGGATTGGTGGCGAGAATGACCTCGTCGGCCTGGCCGGCTTCGACGCGCTTCATCAGATTCGCAATGCGCAGTTGCTCCGGGCCCACGCCGTGGATGGGCGAAATCGCTCCGTGCAGCACGTGATAGACGCCGTTGTAGTGCCGCGTCTTTTCGACGGACGCAATGTTGGTCGGCTCTTCGACCACGCAGATGAGGCGCTGGTTGCGGGTCGCGCTGGAACAATAGACACAGGGATCGACGTCAGTAATGTTGTTGCAGATGGAGCACAGGCGCAGGCTGGCCTTGACGTCTTGGATGGCTCCGGCGAGCGCGTCGGCGTCGTCGTTGCTGGAGCGCAGAATATGGAACGCCAGACGCTGCGCAGACTTGCTGCCAACGCCTGGAAGTTTTTTCAGCTCGTCGATCAGACGGGCCATGGGTTCAGCGAAGCGAGACATATTTTGATCGGATGATTTGGCGATTGGGTCATCGGGTGAACTGAAACTCCCGCGAGGCGGGTTTAGATCACCCGATGACCCGATGGCCCGATGGCCCGATCATCCGATTCCCGGCAGGTTCAACCCTCCCATCATGCTGCCCATGGTGGATTGCATCGCGTCATCAACTTTCTTGGCAGCGCCGTTGACGGCGGCTGCTATCAGGTCTTGCAGCATCTCGATGTCGCCGGACTTTACTGCTTCGGGATCAATCTTGAGGCTCAGCACCTGTTTGCGGCCGTCCATTTTGACGGTAACCGCGCCGCCGCCCGACGAAGCCTCGACGACTGTCTCCTGCATTTTCTTCTGCAGGACTTCGTACTGCTTTTTCGCCTGCGACATTAATTCTTGAATGTTGAATCCGCTCATAGGGGCAGCTCTTGGCTGTTGGCTTCTTAGCTCTTGTCTCTTAGCTTCTGCCGGATGATCTTTTCTAAAGTCTAAGAGCTAATGGCTAAGATGTTTATTTCTTGTAATCAATCACCGTTCTTATTTCCGCGCCGAATTTTTCTTTCATGCGCTGGACTACCGGTTCCTGTTCGGCGCGTCCGCGGCTGCTGCCGTTTCCGCCGTTGTTTGTGTTCGACGCGGGCTTTGCCGCACCCGGTTGCGCGGTCGTCGGTTGAACATTTGCGCCGGGGACGATTTGCAATCTCACGGCGCGGCCTAATGCTCCGTTCGCGCTGGAGATAATCATCCGCTTGGCGTCGTTGCTGACTGACATGTCGATCAATGTTGCCGAAGACGCGACGCGGATGATTAAGTTGCTGGCGTCAAGCTGCCACTCTCCAGCTTCGAGCATTTGGGAGAGCATGCTCAGTCCGGCGGCCGCGAGGGCGTTCAGCACCGCAGAGCGTACGTCTTCCAAGCTGGCGGGCTTGGCTTCGGGCTTGGGCTGGTCTTCTGGCGCGGGGGCCACCGGCGTGGGGACTACAGCGGGTGCGGCCGATCCCATTACCACCTGTTGGGTGCTTGGTGACGATGAGGAACGAGAGAAAGAGCCTGGGTTTTCCGAAACCTCAGACCGCGGCGTGCCCTTGCGCGCCGAGTCGGCTGCGAATGGCGAAATGAAAGGGCGCGGCGCGGCCGGGGGATCTGGTTTTCTGGCCTCCGGTGCGATTGTTAGTTTGCGTTCTGGCGTCGAGGCCCGGTCAGGCGTCGCTCCGCTCAACAATTGCTCCAGCGGCAGCAGTCGCTGCGCGTGGGAAAGCTTCAACAACCCCAACTCAAGATGGAAGCGCTGTTCCTGGCGATAGCCGAGTTCCGAATGCGTCCGGAGCATGATTTGCAAATGCCGCGACAAGTCTTCTTCGGAAAACAATTCCGCGGTCCGCGCGACGCGGGCGCGCTCATCGGATGAAATCTGGAGCAGGGAAGAGTCGGGTCCGGCAACCTTCGCGACCACGGCGTTGCGTAGAAACCGTACCAACTGCTTCGCGAAGTGAGCGGGATTCTGTCCGTCGGTGAGCAGGCGGTCGGTGATCTGGAGAATTTCCTGGCTCGCGCTGCGCGAAACCGCTTGCATGATTTCTTCCAGCACGCCGGTTGGCGCTGCGCCGATCAGTTGGCGCACTGATTCCGCGCTCAGACTGCCCTGGTTCTCGCTGGAGGCAATGGCCTGATCGAGAAGAGAAAGTGCGTCGCGGACGGATCCGTCGCCGGCCTCGGCTAAAAGTGCGAGGGCGTCTTCATCGGCGGAAATGTTTTCTCGTCCGCAAAGATCTTTGAGCTGCTCCACAATCTGCTCGAACTTCACAGCGCGGAAACTGAAATGCTGGCAGCGCGAGCGGATGGTTTGGGGAATGTCCTCGGGCGCAGTGGTAGCCAGCATGAAGACGACGTGTCCCGGCGGTTCTTCCAAAGTCTTGAGCAGGGCGTTGAAGGCTGCGTCCGTGATCTGATGGGCTTCGTCAAGAATGTAAATCTTGAAGCGGTCGCGCGCGGGGCGATAACGGGTGGCCTCGCGGAGCTCGCGAATTTCATCAATGCCGCGATTGGTGGCGGCGTCGATTTCGATGACGTCCACGGAATTTCCGGCGCGAATTTCGATGCACGAATCACAGACTCCGCAGGGCTCGGTAACCGGCTTGTCTGAGGAGCGGCAGTTCAGCGCCATCGCCAGGATGCGCGCGATGGTGGTCTTGCCGATGCCGCGATGTCCGCTGAAAATGTAGCCGTGGGCGGTGCGTCCCTGCGCGATGGCGTTTTTCAGGGTGCGGGTGACGTGGTCCTGCCCGATGACGTCAGAGAATTTCTGCGGACGGTATTTGCGGGCCAGGACCTGGTAGCTCATGAAGAGATTCAGTGATTATACGCGACGGCGGAAGGCGGTAATCCGGGCGTCACTCCCCGGCTGTCGGCCTGCAAGAACGTTTGTGCGGACTCATTTTGGTGGCGGTCAGCAGGCCTTTTGCCCAAAAAGGAATTTGAAACCAGGAATCGGCCAATCTTTCAATCTTTGCTTGCGAAGACGCTTTGTAGGAGTTACCCTTCTGCCTTGGATTCTTGTGAAAAGGAGTTTGCCATGCAATTGAAAATTGGCGTCCGGCAACTCAACGATGGGATCGTCGTGGTGGACTGCGCGGGACGCATCGTGTTCGGTGAAGAGACTGCTGAGTTGCGCGATCAGGTGAAGGCGTTGCTCAGCACCAATCGCCGGGCGATCTTGAACCTTGCCGAAGTGACTTACATCGATAGCGGCGGGCTGGGAACGTTGGTGGCCCTCTACACCACGGCGCGGAATGCCGGCGGTTCGCTCAAGCTGGCGCGGCTTACGCAACGCGTCGGCGATCTGCTGCAGATCACCAAGCTGCTGACCGTATTTGAGGTTTACAACAGCGAAGAAGAAGCAGTGGAGTCGTTTGGCAAAGAGGCTGCCGCATAACCTTGACTCGCAGTGGGCCGCGACCGAAGGTTTCTCCGCAAGCGCGAATCCGAGCGGCTATTCAGAAAATTCCAAGGGGAAAAGTCTCTACCTACGGCGCCATCGCCCGGGCAGCTGGAATTCCTCGTGGCGCGCGCCAGGTCGCGCGAGTCTTGCATAAGTCGTTTGGCTTGCCCTGGCAGCGCGTGCTCGGCGCAGGTGGCGCGATTAAACTTTGCGGAGATTCGGCAATCGAACAGCGGCTGCGGCTCGAAGCAGAAGGAGTGCACTTCCGCGGGCGGCGGGTGGATATGAAGGCGCACGAGTTTAGATTCTGATCTCAGTGAGTGTAAACGCCTGATAACGACAGTTGACCCGGCCATGCTGTATCCTCTGGCGCATGAAGGAACCCAGTCTCAAGGTGATCGGGGTTTATCGGCCCGTCATTAGTGCTGAAATGTGCGCGAACAATTTCAAGTGACAGGCGATGAGCAGGCCACTCGTGAACATTTTGAGAAGTTGGTCCTCATCGAAGCAGTGGTGGAGGGACTCACTGGACGTTTTGACTTCAGCAAGTTCGGACAGATGTTGTCCGGCTACCGCAACTATCCCGATAACATGCAGCTCGGTTACGACGAAGGGTTGCTCTCTGCGGACGGCGAAACTCTGATTCAGCGGAGAATGTACTGCGTGCAAGGGACTGGGCCTCTGCGCTTCGCAGTGTATTTGCACTTTTACGATCCCCAGCGTCCGCTTCACTGGCAAGGTGGAGAAGTATCGTGCCCACCCGTGCAAGAAGCACCGATCCGTTTGATGATGCTGATCCCGTACTGCGCTTGCAGTTGAAGACCTGCGGCGTCGGACCTCAACGAATGGCGTAACATCGCCATATCACTCATTGGGCCCAATCCAGTTTCCCCGGCTGACTAGTCTTAACACCGACAGTCAACCGATACCTACTGTGTTTTCACGAGAAATAAAACAAGAGCCCCAACGCAATGATGGCGGACAAAAGAACGCCTATCGCGACGCCCCATACCCGTCGCACTTGGCGCCAATCGAGAGGAAGTCTTCTCAAGACCCTAAACCTCTGAGAAAAAAACGAGCGCTTCTTCTCTATGAGAAAGGTACCTGTGGGAATTAAGGGAAGCCAAAACAACACAATGAATATTGTTGTTTGGAATCGTTCTAGCCCGGATGTTGGGTTGTA
>Ga0210407_10001085_pt1 | contig 26844 bp, 20 predicted proteins | sample IncBWC27MmetaG_FD_150860 | JGI IMG/M metagenome (GOLD analysis project Ga0210407, IMG submission 150860) | Forest soil microbial communities from Barre Woods Harvard Forest LTER site, Petersham, Massachusetts, United States - Inc-BW-C-27-M | ecosystem: Environmental > Terrestrial > Soil >...
GGTCAATCTTATTGAGCACCATGATCGGCGGCAATTTCGCGGCCAGCGCCTTTTGAAGGACGTAGCGCGTTTGCGGCAGCGGGCCTTCGCTGGCATCCACCAGAACGAGCACGCCATCCACCATGCGCAGCGCGCGTTCTACTTCGCCGCCAAAATCGCTGTGGCCCGGCGTGTCCACGATGTTGATTTTCGTGCCTTGATATTCGATCTCGGTATTCTTGGCGAGAATGGTGATGCCGCGCTCTCGCTCCAGATCGTTCGAATCCATCACGCGCTCCACCAGTTCCTGGTTAGCGCGGAAAATTCCACTTTGGCGCAGCATGGCATCCACCAGCGTGGTTTTGCCGTGGTCCACGTGCGCAATAATAGCGATATTACGAATGCTCTTCGTCATTGGATAACTGCCAAAAAAGGGTTTACGAGCGCGGTCTTTGCATCCCTGATCGAATCCCGTGCAGGCGGTTCCAGAAGGGGTATCCAGGAGCAACAAACGCACCTTCATATTATCATGCGGGCCGCGAACCCGCCACGGGTCAGTGGGGATGGCGATTTTTGAGGAGCGAATGGATGGTCCGCCGAGGGCCGCGGACCGAAGTAATCTACCGAGGGCAGGGAAGGAAGAGCGGGCGTTTCTATTCGATAGAAATCGTCGAAAAAACGTTCGTTTGTATCGAATAGAGAATTGTTTCTCCTTTGTTTTCAGCAGAGTTCTAATCGGAATGATGATTTTGTGAGGCTTATTTGTATCGATTAGAAATGGCACGGTTCGTGGGTCGTCATTGGCGGGGTGCGGCGCGATCGCGGAAACGGCAGAAAAACTAGCGATTGATTTGGGTCGCTGGTGATTGTTTTCAATGATTTGCGATGATTTTCGATTGTATTTCGCTACCGATTGATTGAGGCAGTGATTAGTGATGAGTGATTCGAGGCAGACCACGGGGCGAAGATTCGCTGTGGGGCGGGCGGGAGCGTCTGAGTTTGCGTTGGCTCGAGCATATTGCGTCCTGTGGAGGCTTGAATAGTGCCCCGACTGACGCTAACACATTCGTTGCTTCAGCGATATTCGTAGAATTACGGATATGGATCGGAAGACGAAAGGAAGACACAGCTATGCGTGTGGATGGGAGCAGCGCAGGATTAGAATTGATTAGCTGAAAGGCAATTGGATAGTAGCACTTGGTTGTGGTGGTGGATCGAGTAGCGTCTAAACCCGAACCCTCGCCTGCGGCGAGCGTGAGGCAGTCGGCACTTCAAAGGCGTTCATTTGGATGGCGCGAAAGGGTCGGCCGCCCGGCAACTGCGATCACTCCAAACGAAAAGGGGACAGGTCAGAACCTGTCCCCTTTTCGCGCTGCTACGGAGGCATTCCGCCGGCGCCGACGTTCTTCGGTTCACCGTCACTTCTTCGCTAAACACACAGTTGAGTTATTGTTCTTCGCATTTGGGTCTGGCGTGCCTGCCGAGACGGTTCCCGAGTCACAGACTGAGCCAACGGCGGACCGGTAAGGAACACTGATTGTCACGGTATCGCTGGCCCCGAACGCGAGGCTTGGCCATGTACAGGTCACGTTAGAAACCGCAACCGTGCAGGTTCCGCCTGTGGACGCATTGATCTTGGCCGCTGGACCTGTGAACAGGCTCGAGTTAGCCACAAGGGCGATGTTCTGACTATCGCTTGGACCGTTGTTGGTGACGGTCAGAGCGAAGGTCGCGGTTCCGTTTCCGGGAGAGCCGATCTTGCTGTCGGTTTGCGTCAACGCAAGATCAGCGGAGGTCTGGACCGTTCCGCAGGTCTGCGAGGAGTTGTTGCTGGGTATGGGATCGAGGGTCGCGGCAGAGATACTTGCCGTATTACAGAGCTGGGTGCCATTTGTGACAGACGAGCCCAAGTGGACGACAAGTGTGAAGGCTGCCGCCGCACCTGCCGCGACGGTTCCGGTAGTACAGGAAATCGTGCCAGTCACCCCGACTGCCGGCGTGGTGCACGTCCAGCCTGCGGGGGTTGCAAGCGACACGAAAGTTGTACCGGCCGGCAGAGTATCGGACACGGTAACGGTTTGCGCGTCACTCGGCCCAATGTCCGTGGCCGTCAGAGTGTAGATTACGTTACTTCCTGCGATTGGCGCGGAGGGTCCGGTTTTGGTCAAGGCGAGGTTCGCCTTGGTGTTGACGTTCGCTGTAACCGTGCTGGTGTTGTTGCCAGAGTTGGGGTCCGACGTCGTCGAACTAACGGTTGCGGTGTCGGTGATTGTACCGGTCGCCCCTGAGGGTATGTGCACGGTCACCGTGATCGAGGCGATGGCGCCCGCGCCGACGGTGGCTTCCGTGCAAGTGACGGGGCCACTGCCGGTGCAAGTGTATCCCCCACCGGGGGTAACTGACACAAGCGTCGTCCCCGCTGGCAGAGTATCGGACACAGACACGGATTGCGCATCGCTGGGTCCGTTGTTCTCCACATCAATGGCATAGGAGAAGTTTGCTCCTGCGTATGCCAGCCCAAGCGCCGACTTCGAGATGGTCATGTCCGCCGACGCGGTCACCGTTGCGGAGGTAGAACTGGACTTACTAAGATGGACATTACTCGCCGAGTCATAATCAGCGGCGTATTTTCCGTCCCATGAGATTGTCCCGGTATTTCCGACCACCGACCCGCCCGGCGTGCTTGGTGTCACTCTCACATTCACGTCGAAACTTGCCGTGTCGCCGCTGTTCATAAATCCGTCGTTGGCGAGGGCATTGTCAGTCCTGAAGCAATCAATGCTGCCGCCGGCGCCCACCAAGGGCGTGTTGCACGCCCAGCCAGCCGGGATGCTAATGCTGTTAAACTGCAAACTGGCGCTGAGAGCATCAGTGAAGTGTGGCGTTTCAGAGGTCGGCGCGGTGTTGCTCTTCACGTCGATCGTGTAGTCAAAGGTTGTCCCCGCAAACGCACTCGACGGCCCATTTTTGGTGATGTCCATGTCCGCGGGAAGATACGCGTGGGTGCACCCGCTCCCGGCTACTCCTCCTAAAGCCGTGAAAGTCGCGTTGCTCCACTCCGGCTGTGTGTTGTAGGGGTTCCCGTGCAGCGTGAGGTTGCTGCCGTCTGGATTGGTTTGCCCGGGTTGAAAATTGTACGCGCACTTGTCGCCGATCTCACCGCATACAACGTTGGTGCCACAGTTACCGTCGGTCCACGTCGCATTCGGGTATGGATCGGTGATCGCTTCGGACATCTCGTGCGAGAACGTCGAGATTTCAAAGTCCGCGTCCCCGTCTATGGCGCTGTTCGGCTGCCCACTGGTGTTGTTGCAGTCCCAACCTGTGGAATTGACGAAAGGCATGTTCGCGTAGATGCGATTATTCAATATGTTGTACCAATTGTGGTAAGCGCAATACTCATTGCCACCCGGCACGAGTGGGGTGCAATTATTCGTGCCGTCACAGCTTTCAATTCCTTTCTCTGTGAAAACAGCGAACAGATTCCCGTTTCCGGTTGGCCAGCTGTTAACGGAAATTGCGTGATCGACCTCGCTTTGGATGTCGCTGTCCTGCAGCGGGCTGGCCGGCGTCCCCAAATCAGTACTGTTGTAGGCGTTGTAGGCAGTGCTGGTATCGGTGTAGCTGCCGCCGAACGTGACCACATTTTGTATGTAATCCGGTCCCAAGATGCTGTTGTCGTAGTACTGCGTCAGGATGTTCAGGAATGGCGTGCCGCCCACATCCTGGACATACCGCTGGAGCAGGCTTTCGTACCCTGTGGTGATCGTGTTGTTTGGCGTCCAAAAGATTAAGAACACCTTGGTGGTATGCATCACGAAGCCAGGCAGAAGGGCTCCAGCACCCGGTGGAAGGTTATCGGTTGGGGAAAATATCGTTCCTCCGGTCTGATTCTTGCCAGCGGCCTGCTGCTGCTCATACCAACTTCGCGGATGGAAGAGGTGAGGCTGTTGCGTGGTCGCCACGGAGGGCGGAGGCGAGGGCTGTTGGGCAGCAATAGTTCCGCAAAGTGGACCAAACTGCAAAAACGCCGCCAGACCGAGGGCCGGGAGTAATCCGAATCTCAGCGACCTGTATCTCATTTTTTCCTTCCTCCGTTTTCGCGCGGACGAACTATGTCCGTGACGATTGAGTTTTCGCCCTAAACTCAAAACCACCACGTGTTGATGAAGGGACGAGCGAGCAAGGGTGCGCCCCTTTGTGCGAGCGGTCAATTCCGCGTAAGGGTTCGCTCGTTCGGCGGAACTCCAATGGGGCCGTCGGATCGGCGAACCCCAACAATCTAGCCCGGACGACTAATCCAAGAAGGCTATGTCAGCAAATAAACCTGGCCGAGGTCAGGCGACGCCGTAGTTATGGCGATGTCCTTAGACGATTAGGAATTAGGTATGGGAATGACTGATTGGAGCTGCTAAAGGTCAGAACTCATGCTTGAAAGACTGGAGAAAATTGGAGCGAGGGTAATCCTACCGGAAGGGGATAGCCACCATTAACTTGCCCAGGATACCCGACCGCGTCGTGACGCCCATCTTACTCATGATCAAGCGAACGAACTGTTTTACCGTGTTCGGGCTGATGCCCATGCGTCGTGCGACATCCTTGGTGGTCAATCCATCGATCAGATGCTCGACCGTTTCACCCTCTCTCCGGCTTAAATGAAAATAGCGGCTGACTTCTGATAAATCGATTGGAACTCGAGGACGACGCTCCAGCACAAGGGCCACTTCGGCCGGCAGGCTGCCGTGATCTTGAGGTTCGACCAGGAACGATCGGCAGATGTAACGCCGTCGGCCCGAACGGAAGCTGATTGGTGCTAATCCCTTGATGAAGTGCTCTACCTGGAGGATGGATCGAATTCGTCCCTGAAGCATTGCCGTGTTGACACTCGCGCGCAATCCGTCTGGGTAGCACAAGATGCAACTCGCGGCGTTGTTTCTGTAGAGCGGTTTTAAGGCCCTGTCAGCCAGCAAGAATCCGGTGGTGCCTTGGCCTGCCTGCACGAACGACAGATCAAGCGAAGCATGGTCGATGGGTAGAGGCGCGCTTGGTCCTCTGGAGGATCCTTGACCGTTTGCGCCCCCGCTCTCTAAAATCGCCGCTTTTCCAGCTTGCTCACGAACAGCGGGAATTGTTCGAGACCTTTCGTAAGGGAGGTGATAGCGACGCATGGGCAACTCCGACTACCCTATAGTGCACTTCAACCTGAATTCGTATCATTAAGGGCCGAACGACATCATCGCACGCAGTGGAAAATCACACCGATTGTGGACGGTTGAGTGAGGGTTGGAAGGCGCCGACCAATAAAGAGTCTCCGTCGCCGACACAACGCGCTGCCGCAGGGAAAACAGATGCGACATCCTGAGCTCGACTCCGCATCGGTGTCAAGCGTTATCTCTTGATGGGAGAGGCTACTCTCCGGATCAGGTCTGGAGCTGGGTCCGTGGGCCAGCCGGCGGCGCGCTCTCGAGATTTTCGTTGTGTTATTCTCCGCGGTGCGGGCGGCGGCAGCTGCGACGCCGCGAAGAGAGGAATCGATGGGCGTAAGCGTGAATCCAAACATGGTTACGACGGCATTCGATTTGCCGGGATATCGCGTGGTGAAAAGTTACGGGCTGGTGCGCGGAGTCACGGTGCGCTCGCGCAGCATTCTGGGAACCATCGGCGCTTCGCTGGAAACTTTGGTGGGCGGTAATATCACCCTCTTCGAGGAAATGTGCGAAAAGACGCGCGAGGAATCGCTGGAATTAATGATGGAGCACGCCAGCCAGCACGGGGCGAACGCCGTGATCGGCATGCGTTACGACGCTACTGAAGTGATGCAAGGCGTCACCGAAGTGCTTGCTTACGGCACCGCTGTTCAGGTAGAACGCATTGCGTCATAAGCACTGGACGCCATCTCATAAATGTCGCGCTGCGATCCGGGAGCGCGGCTTCAGGGGCTGAAGCTCCTTATTTTCGCGGCTTTTACGGCGGGGCCGAAGCCCCGCCCTTCCGGGTCGGCGATTTAGGGTTCTGGTAATGAGGCACGAGGGCGTGCCGCGCCCTACGACTCGTCTCGGCCTGGCGCGGACTCATCACGAGATCGGCGCAAGGCCGGCGCAACTCGATAGCAGATGGCGCGGACTTGCCCGCAGGCTTACAATAAGCCGTTTGCTCTTAGGGGAGGCACCTCAGCATGAACCGTCCCGTTAAGCTCATCTCCGCGCTCGCCGCTTTCGGTTTGATTGCCACCGCTTTCGCAGTTCGCGCGCAAACTCCGAAAACGCAAATTGTGGAATTTCCCAGCGGCAAAGAAACTGTCAGCGGGTTTCTCGCCGTGCCGGACAAGCCCGGCACATACCCCGGCATAATCGTGATCCACGAATGGTGGGGATTGAACGATTGGGTGAAGGAGCAAACCGAGAAGCTGGCTGCGCAGGGTTATGTGGCGCTCGCGGTTGATCTCTACCGCGGCAAGGTGGCTACGGACCCCTCGGAAGCCCATGAGCTGATGCGCGGCTTGCCGCAAGACCGCGGTATCCGCGACATGCAGGCCGCCTACGATTATTTGGCGGCGCGCAAGGATGTGAAGCCTGGCCGCATCGGCGCGGTCGGCTGGTGCATGGGCGGCGGCCTTGCGCTGCAACTCGCGATCCATCAGCCGCGCCTCGGCGCCATCGTGGTGAATTACGGCGCGCTCCCCACCGATCCGAATGACATCCAGCAGATCGGCGCGGCGGTCCTGGGGAATTTTGGCGCGGACGACAAAGGCATCACGCCCGCGGACGTTCAGGCGTTCGAAAAAACCATGAAGGGGATGAACCGCCGTATTGACGTGAAAATTTATCCGGGCGCAGGCCACGCGTTCGAGAACCCGAACAACACCAGCGGCTATCGTCCGGAAGCCGCCGCGGATGCATGGAAGCGCACCTTGGCGTTCCTGCACAACGCGCTCGGGTAGGCTCGCCTCTACCTGATTCGCGCTACCGAGCGAGTACGCCGGCACGCGCTTCGCCGTTGAACCTGAGATGGAACCGAATGCCCGCGAGAATCATCCAAGGCGCAGGACGAGGATGCCGCCTGCGCCAATCGAAAAGAAAGGAGAAATCAATATGAAGAACAAGACCGATCATAAGAATCCCACGCCCAGCCAAAACGCGGAAGGTTCCGAACGCGCGCGGCCCATACTGCACCAGCACGCTCACGAGATTCAGCCCTACGGCAAGATTGCGAAGTTGCCGATCGCCCTCGACCAGCAGGCCTGCGCCACCAGCGTCGAACTGCTGAATCAGATTCTCGCGGATACGATCACACTGCGCGACCTCTACAAGAAGCATCATTGGCAAGTCGCAGGACACACGTTCTATCAGCTGCATTTGCTTTTCGACAAACATTTTGAAGAGCAATCGGAACTCGTGGATGCCATCGCGGAGCGCATCCAACTTCTGGGCGGCATCAGCATCGCCATGGCGCCCGATGTCGCTGAGACTACTTTCATTCCGCGCCCGCCGCGGGGCCGCGAAGAAGCTCCCGTGCAAATTTCCCGCATGCTCGAAGCCCACGAAATTATTTTGAAAGAAGCCCGCACCGTGGCCAAACAAGCGGCGCAAGCAGGAGACGACGGCACCAACGACCTGCTGGTGAGCCAGGTGATCCGCACGAACGAACTGCAGGTGTGGTTCCTCGCCGAGCATCTGGTGGACGTGCCGCTGGTGCGCGCGGATATCGCCAAAGCAGCCGCGTCCGGATCGTAAGCGCGGCTGGGATCCGGCCCATTCTCGAAGGAGGCACGCAAATGCCAGCTTGTACGCACCTCAATCAGATTCGCAAGGTGAGTCCGAATACGAACGGCTGCGAGGAATGTTTGAAAATGGGCGACACTTGGGTTCACCTGCGGCTGTGCCTGGAATGCGGCCACGTGGGCTGCTGCGATTCATCTAAAAATAAACATGCCACCAAGCATTTCCATCACACCAAGCACCCCATCATGAAATCCATCGAGCCAGGCGAGACCTGGGGCTGGTGCTACATTGACGAAGTGGAGCTGGACTTCACGTGAGGGTGCGAACTCTGGCGCGATGATCCCGAGGGATCCGATCGGGGAGAAATCGCCGCGGCTACTGCCAGCCGGAAAGATAAAATCCGGCAACCTTCGCACGGTCATTTCATCTCCCTCACGGGCAGGTCTCACAAGGCAGTTCATACTTGAGGATGAATTGAGGCTGAGCCTGGCGGTACGCTGGCCCGCTGAGGCCGCCGCCAAAGTGATCTGATGGGGCGACGGCGGCAGGGCCATAATCGAAAATCACGTAGTAATTGCCGGGCGAGATTTTTGCATTGAAGCGATCGGCAATGGTATGGCCGCTGCGATAAATCAGCTCCGCGTCGCCGGGATTGCTGGACGAGGCAGTTGACGAAACAAATCGCTGCCAATGCTTCATGCCCTCCGGAGAAACGATTAGTAGCTCTAACTGTCCCTGGGGACGCGGCTCCACTGTGAACTGACCGTCCACATGGGCATTTGTTGCATCGGCCGGAATGCTGAACTGGTGCGAATAGCCTTCCTCGGGAACAGCCACAAATTCCGGGAGCATGTTGACCGCTACCAGTCGAGTTTTTGAAGGCTTGTGTTCCTTCGCAAAGTTGAAATCCCGCCTGCACGCGCCCAGTAGGGCGGCTGCGCTGGTCGCGGCAACGAGGAAAACAAAAATTCCCAGTAACTGCTTGCGCCGGATTCGAATCCATCGCTCCGGAGTCATGGCGCAGACGGCGCGCGCCCATCGTTCGCTGCCGACCCGTAGAATTTCGGCCAGCCGCCGCGCATTAGGCCGCCATTGTTTTCGCGGATGGCGTACAGCGTACCGGAGTGCGGCTTTACGCCGATTGCTCCATCCGACCTTGTGCCCAGGTACACCGTTCCATCGGGAGCGATGGCCGGGCCGTGTTCGATCAGTGCGTCGACAGGCAATCGCCACTTGATCGCTCCGTGCGGATTCAATGCATACAGACTGAAAAGATTGCCGCCGTTCTTGCCCTTGCCAACATCCTGCGACGGAACGTAAATGGTGCCGTCGGCGGCCAAAGCCGGCGCGCCCGCGATAGGGACGGCGGCTTTCCAAATTTGAGCGCCATCGGGGCTGAGGGCGACCACGCTTTCGAAATTTCCAATATAGATTGTCCCGTCAGCGGCAATGACGGGGTTGGCTGTCCAGTCGCCTGCGAATTCCCACTTCGGGCGGCCATCAAAATCGTAGACGTGAAATTTGCCATCCCATGCGGCCACTGCAATCACTCCGTTTTTTGCAATCGCAGCCGTGCGGAAGGGCGAGGTCCGTGGGCCGTCGGAGAGGCGAATGGTCCAGGAGACATGGCCTGCAGAATCGAAGAATTGGAGCGCACCGCCACCCTCTACGGCGCTCCCCGTCTCAAGAATTTCCGGACTGTCCGGCCCGTACACGTCCTTGAATTGATCGATGATCATGCCGGAACTGGTATCGACAGCACGCAGGAAATTGCTGAAATTGCCAACCAATAGCAGATCGCCCACACCGCGCACAGGAGTCGCTGGACGACCGCAAGACGCTGCGAGCCCACCGCTGGAAGGCAGCCCTGCACCGATCTGCGCAATCCAACGTTTGGAGCCATCCGGATTGAGGGCATGCATCACACAGCCGACATCGACGATGTAGATGTTCCCTTCAGGCCCAACCATCGGGGAGCTGCCTAGCTCCGCGCCGGGGAAGTAGCGCCATTTCATATTTCCATCCGGCGCCAGCGCGTACAACGATTGGCGGCTGGTGAAATAAATTGTCCCGTCTTCGCTGAGGGCCGGAGTGGAAACGATTTCGTCGTCCGCGCTGAATTGCCATTTGATCTGGGGACCTTGGTCAGTAACCGATTTATTGCACCCGCATGCGAGCAGCGCGAGCAACAAGCAACTCGAGCAGATTAAAGCCAGCCGGTTGCGTGCCATTTAGCGGACTCCGCGGGCGGTGTTACGCGAACCTGCTCCGCGCTTGGGCCATTGCCCGTCGAGGCCGCCGTTGTTTTCCGTGTCCTGGATCGCGAACAGTTTGCCCTCGGCATTCTGGAAATAAATTGTGCCGTCATCGCCGATCGTTGGCGAGAAGACTTGCCCGCCCGTTGTGAACTTCCACTTCAGCTTGCCGTCGCTACCAATCGCATACAGATTGTGGTCGGTACCGCCCAGATACAACGTGCCATTCTTGGCGAGCGCGGGCGTGGAGTGAATTTCTCCTCCGCCGGCGAATTTCCATTTGACTCTTCCATTGGGGTCGAATGCGTAGAGATTGCCGTCATCGCCGCCGAAGTACACCGTCCCATCAGATGCGATTGCAGGCGACGCCAAGAGGTGGCGGGTCAGTGAAAATGACCATTTCCCGGTGCCGTCCGGGTTGATCGCATTGAACGCGCCATTTCCACCGACATAAATTGTCCCGTCGCTGCCCAACGCAGGTTCGCCGCCAGCCGCGATGTTTTGCGTCCAGAGCGTATTACGATCACGCCCATACGCCACCAATCCGCCGCTCCCCACGGCGTACATGGTGCCGTCCTGTGTAAAAGAAAAAAAGTACCCGCCGATGCTCGTAGTTGGTTCAGCTCCTTTTCCATCAATGTGTACGGGAACTGCGGAGCCGCCCATGGCTACGAAAACTGTACCGTCGTAGGCTTCGCTCAGCTGGCTGACGCGCTCGCGTGAAACTGCGAACGGTTTCTCAGTGCCGTCGGGTTTCAATTCGATTGCGCCTCCAACGAGCTTGCCCACTTCGGCCGTCTCGTCGATCCAGATATTTCCATTGTCGTCCACCAGCGCGAAGTGAATCGGAAATGCGGGCGATTGATATTGCGCGCCGTAAAACCATTTTTGGGTGCCGTCCGGACGCACGGCGTAAAGCCCAGAGTTACCCGGGACGTATAGAGTGCCATCGGAGCCGATGGCTGGAGATTGATCGTCGAAAAAGCTGCCGCGCGGTACCTGATGGAGCGGCCCGGTGGAAAATTCCCATTTCTTCGTCGGAGCAGGCGCGGAAGATGCGGGAGCAGTGCCTGACGAGTGGCATGCTGCAAGAATCGTCAGACTGAACGCCAGCAGAATGAGCGACGCGGCAAAGCGAAAAGCGCTTTTCATCGCGCGATGATAGCCTGAAACGCACTTCAGTCTTGTGAGCACGCCATTGTGAATTGCTCTTTCGGTTAGCCATCGCAATTGGACATACATCAAGAGCTGAGAGCGGAAAGCACCGCGTATGAGTCTTAGATCTAATCGCGATGCAGCTGCGGGAAGGGCAAGCGGGGGCACTGCAAGAAACTAAATCAATCGAAACAGCTGCGGACCGCTGAGGTCCGTTGGCTGATGTCCACTACCAAACGTACACAGCGCTTACGCGCGGAGGGCCGGAACGGTCACCGATGACCTGTGTTTCGAGAACAATTTCGATATTCTTTCGTTTCCAATCACTGGATACCCGCTTCACCGCTTCGTCCATGCGTTGTTCGTCCACCAAGAACTCCCCGGCGGCGACGGTGCCGCCGCGGCCGATCCCAGCGCCCACGACGACCAATTGCTCGATATTGGGATCAACGAAGCGCGCCACGATAGCGTAATCCGAGTAGGTTCCGGTTTGTTGTACCGTGCGATCCATCATCCAATGGTGGTCTCCGGGATTGGCGCGGTCCTCAATCCATAATTTGTTCATCGCGGCATCGTTGGCAAAGTGGAAACGCAAAGGAGAGGTCAAGCGCAACGTCCAGCTATTGTCAAATGCTCCGATAAATATTGAAGGGGCTCGGCGTAAATCAGTCAGTGTGGTGTTTGACTCACCCAGCACGCGGGAAGTTTTTCCGTAGGTGCGCAGCAGGGCGGCGACGTTTACGAGTGGACTTACATCGTCAATGATGAGTGCGACCATGGTGTCGGGCAAGGTGATTTCGTGCGAGGGATCGGCGGCGTCGCGCAAGCGTATGGTGGAATACTGGCTTTGGTCCGCCACGCAAATGAGCACCGGATTCGGCGAGTTTACGAACGGCTCCCAAAATTGTTTCAGAACCGGCGGGCCGGATACACGCCACAGCGCCGCGGAAGCAACTGCGAGCGTCAGAGCTGCTAGCGCAAGCGCCGGTACCCTGCGTGCCAGAAAATTTCGTTTCGATCGTGGCACAACCGGTAGCGTGGCGACCGGCTGCGCGCTGAGGGCATCCGACGCGTCACTCGGCAATTCCAGTGAAGTTACCGAGGTACTGCTCGGATGGCCCGGCCAGTAAAACTGCGGGGCGTAGGATCCGGCAGGCAAGATCATGCGAATTTCGTGCTTATGCTTGGGGTCTTGATAATACTGTTCGATGCGCTTACGAATTTCCGCCGCGGTGACTCGAACAATCGGGTCCGTGTTCGTGTCGTAGTCGGCGGGCCGGTCGAAGATCTCCACACCGAGGATGCGCTCTTTGAGCTGGTCGGTTTGACCGGCCAATGCTCGCGCCACAACAAGTCTCAGGAAACTCGGATATCTCTTGCTGGAATGAAATAGGGGCGAAGCGAGCAGCAGTTCGAGTTGCTGTTGAACGGCGCCCTTTTCGACTTCGCTACACGGTGTCCAGTTTTCGGTTACCTGCTCTGGTTGCAAGGCTATCCCACCCCACCCCCCGGTGTCGGGCGTTGCTTCGTCCGCGAACGGACCGGTACTTCGACCAATTTTGAGATTATAAATTTAATTTCGATGATGGTACTGCGCTTTAATCCGTGGCGCAATCTAAAAGGCACTGCCCCGGAGCGCTTTTCGGTCGTTTTGGCCCCGCCACAAGTTGTGAGGAATGAACACGATGAGCCGCGGTAAATGACCTTATCGCTCTTATCCCCGTTCCTTTACATGAAAACCGTTGCCAGCCTGCCCGCGACTCTCTATAACTCTGACGACCCAATGCACGGTGTCCTAGTGCTTTCAAACAAAATTTGAAGATGGATGTGCGGTCGCGGAAGCCCATTGGGCGTTCGCCGCTTGTTCGAGTGACACGGCGTGGAGTACTGGCGTCAGCCAGAATTTCGAGGAGGGATTTCCACATGTCAGGCAGAGAACGGTCACGGCAACTCTGGTTATTAGTTGGTGCGCTAGCGGTTCTATTCCTCTGCTGCAAGCCACTCTACGGTCAGTCGTCGGCCGCATTCACGGCCACGCTGAGCGGCCGCGTAAATGATCCCGCGGGCTTGGCTGTCAAAGGCGCGACTGTAACCATCACCAGCGCCGAGCTCGGCCTTACGCGCACGTCTTCGACCGGAGATACCGGCCTCTACACTTTTACGTTCCTGCCCGCTGGTGTGTACGCCTTGGAGGCGAGAGCTCCGGGATTCAAGCAGTATAAGCAAGAGGGAATCACCCTGGCGGCCGGCCAGAGCGCTGAACAGCAGGTTAGCCTGACCGTCGGAGCGCTGACAGAGACCGTCGAAGTTACTGCGCAAGCACCGCTTCTGAACGTGGACAACGCGAATATTTCGCAGGACCTATCCTCTAGATTCGCAGAGGCCCTCCCTTTGAACTTTCGCAGCGTTATCAGTTTGACGCTGATCAATTCCTCGGTCAACAACGCTGCTGAACAGCAGATTGTGGGAGCCCCGGGTCTGGCTCAAACCGCCGACCAGGACATTTCCTTTCTGAATTTCGGCGGCACGTTCTTCGGCACCGCGGAATATCTAATAGATGGAACTTGGGATACGCGTGTTGATTGGGGAGGAGTGATCTACGTTCCGTCAGTGGACGACGTGCAGGAAATGAAAATTATGACCAACGCGTTCACGGCCCAGTATGGGTGGAGCAGCGGCAACGTGGTGAACATCGTGACCAAGTCGGGAACCAACGATTTCCACGGGGATGCATGGGAGTTTTACGCCAACAGCGCTTTGGACGCGAGATACTTTTTCAACAATGGAGCCCAACCGTCGTTCAATCGCAATCAGTTTGGCGGCACGATCGGCGGCCCAATCAAGAAGAACAAGCTCTTTGCGTTTGCGTACTATGAAGGCGAGAGGCAGTCAACACCGTCTACGAACTCATACACACTGCCTACCACAGCGGAGAGGGGCGGCGACTTCTCGGCGCTGCTGGGAGCTCAAGCTGTTGACCCCAACACTCACGCTCCTGTGTTCGATTCCCTTGGAAGGCCAGTCTTCACCGGCGAAATCTACAACCCGTTCAGCACGCGCCAGGTTACCTGCGGAGGGACTGATCCCGTGACCGGGAATCATGTAACTTGCAGCGGCAGCACGGCATTCATTCGAGACCCTATCTCCGGCAACATTTCGACTGGGCTGGGTGTCACGAACAAGATTCCAGCGGCACTGATGGATACGATTGCCGGTAATATCGCGGCTGCGAACTTCTGGCCCACGCCAACCGGAGGGGGAGCGACCGGAACCAATTTCACGCCAACGGGAGCGGCCGCAGAGCATTCGAATGAGTACTCGGGCCGCGTGGACTACAACGTGGACGAGAACAACCGGCTGTATGCGCGCTTTTCGCAGAAGTTCCAGACGAAAACCAACACGCCAGACTTCTACGGAGCTAACGATCCGGCAGGCCCAGGACTGCTCAATCCCAACAATCGCTACAGCATCAACGTGGGCCTGAACCACATTTTCAACCCGACATTTACCATGAACTTGAATTTCGGGGTGAATCGCCACGTCGAGCAGGCCACTGGACAAGGCTTGGGTTTCCAGACCTCGACTCTGGGGCTTCCGTCATTCATTGACGGGATTGCCCCGGCTTTCCCGCAGATATCCTTTAGTGGTGGCGGGAACTATGCCCCCCTGGGAGCGGTCGGCGGGAACAACAGTTACATCGTGCCGCAAACATTCTGGACCAGCTCGGTTGATTTCACGAAACTGGAAGGCAGGCACGAATTGTCTTTTGGATTCACGGACGTGTGGCTGCGGATTGACGGCGGCCACTTCGGACAAACGGCGCTCAATTTCCAAACCGCTTCCACGGAAGGGCCCGATCCGAATAACGCGATAGGGAGCACGGGAAGCGGATTCGCATCTTTCCTGCTTGGAGTGGGAAGTGGAACTAACGGCACGTCGTGCGCCCTTTGCACGCTGTTTCAAGCGTTTCCCGCGACGGATAAGCACTTTCTCGGCTGGTATATTCAGGACGGCTGGAAAGTGACCTCCAGGGTTACTTTGAACCTGGGCCTGCGCTACGAAATCCAAACCGCGCCAACCGAACGTCACAATGCGCAAGAGTCCTTTAGCTTTACAGCGGCGAACCCCCTAAGCGCCCAGATTGGTTCTTTCGTTCCCGGCGAACAGATCTTCAGCTCGCCCAACAATTCTGGCGTTTACAATACTAGGTACGGCAACGTAGCTCCTCGCGTCTCTATTGCTGTCGAAGCGGCCAAAAACCTGGTGGTGCGTGGCGGCTACGGTATCTTTTATGTGCCGAATTACTACGGCCAGGGTCCCAATGATGGATTTTCGCAGCCAACACCATGGAATACGACTCTAAACAATGGTCTAAATCCCGCCTCGACTCTGAGTGGAAATGCAAACGCCAGTTGTGAAACTGCTCCTGGTGTTTTCGCCGCCTGTGGCCCCGCATTCACGACGGAACGGCTGCCGACTGGCAATTCCGCGGGAGGATTGCAGGACGTCGGCTTTGGGGCCACGATCACGAACAACAACAGGAAAACCCCATACGTCGAGCAGTGGATGGTTGGAGGTCAGTAATCGTTTACGCCCAACGACATGCTGGACGTCAGCTACGTCGGGAATCATGGTACGAACCTGCTCGCAACAGGCTTGCAGTGGGATCAAATCTCGCCGGGAAACTTGGCACAGGGGAATGCCCTCTTCAATGCGGTGCCCAACCCCTTCTTTGGCCATATCACGTCAAGCAGCTGCGGCCTCAACAATGCCACGATTACCGTGGCGCAATCGCTGGCTCCGTTTCCTGAATACTGCAGCGTGTTCGAGAACGGGCCTACGGTCGGCACCTCCTCGTACGACGCACTGCAGGTGACATATACGCACCGCTGGCACTCCGGCTTGGACCTCAACCTTTCCTACACGTATTCGAAGTTCCAGGATGACGTGCAAGGATTTTCCGGTTGGGCGTTCCCCGGCAGTGGGACCAGCAACCTGAATTCGAACAACCTCTCTGCCGACTATTCAGTGGATGCGAGCAACGTCCCGCACAGGTTCGTCGCCTCTTACATCTACGAATTGCCCGTGGGCAGGGGGAAACAATTTGGTTCGGATTGGAGCGCGCCTATGAATGCCATCCTGGGAGGATGGGCCTGGAGCGGAATCCTCACCGCGGAGTCTGGATTGCCTCTTTCCATCCAACCAGCGTCGAACAATGTCGGTTTCGGATTTAACCAGCGTCCCAATATCGTGCAAGGGGTGAACGCGATCCCAGCGAACCAATCGATTAACAACTGGATTAATCCGAACGCGTTCTCGCAACCTACCGGCTTCGCATTCGGAGATGCTCCGAGATTCTTCGCGAATCTCCATGGACCTAAGTACTTCAATTGGGACATGGCCATACAAAAATACTGGAATTTCTCCGAGAGCAAGCGGCTGCAATTCCGGTTCGAGATGTTCAACGCGCTCAACCATCCGGACTTCTTCCAGCCGGACACAAATCTGGGTGACGTAAGCTCCGGCAACTTCGGAAGGATAACCTCAGCTTACCAAGCTCGAACCGCACAGGTGGCTGCGAAATTCTACTTTTGACGTAGGGTGCGACCTTCATCTCCCCCACCCGGAGCGCGAAAGCCTGGCAGGCGCCGCCGACTGGATCCCCAGTCGCGGCTCGCCACCCAACCTGCCAGGCGCTTCGTCCTGAGCGCGGCCGACAAGGTTTTTCAATCGTCGGGGAAGCGATGGCCTCTGTGCCAGAACTCTGTATGGATGGATCACGGCTCAGAAATAACTCGGTGATCCTGTCACACTATGAAGACACGGGGCCCACAGATGCTCACAACGAATTTGCTTTACCGCCTTCGTCGCGGCTTGTTCGTGGTGGCAATGGGGGCGCTGACTCTCTTCCACACCCCTGTTGAAGCCGCGGATGCTCCAGGCCGTTATGACCCTGTTGCCGATCCGCGCGCCGTCGTGACCACCGGGCATGCGCGCTTCACGATTTTGACGCCGCAGCTGATTCGCATGGAGTGGGCCACAGACGGCAAGTTTGAAGATCACGCTTCGCTCGTCTTCCTGAATCGGAGTCTCCCCGTCCCTGAATACACGCACGAATCCACGCCTAATGGAGGACGCACAGTAATTCAAACCAGCGCGTTGAAGCTGGTCTACACGCCTGGAATCTCGGATGGTAAATTTGGCCCAGACAATCTCGCCATCACTTTCAGCCTGAACGGAAAAGAGGTCGTGTGGAAGCCAGGAATGGCAGATACTGGCAACCTGCTCGGCACCACGCGCACGCTCGACAGGGTCCAAGGCGCCGACGTGAAGTTGGAACCAGGGCTGATCTCGCGCGATGGCTGGACCATCGTGGACGACAGCGCGCGACAACTTTTCGACACGGACGATTTTTCCTTCCCGGCAGGAGAGCGAAGCCCTTGGCCTTGGGTCACGGCGCGTCCGGCGGGAGACCGTCAAGATTGGTACTTCTTCGGCTATGGCCACGATTACAAGCGCGCTCTATATGACTACACGCGCGTGGCGGGACAGATTCCGCTGCCGCCGCGCTTTGCATTCGGGGCCTGGTGGTCGCGATACTGGGCTTATACCGACCAGCAATTCAATCAACTGATCCAAGGATTCCATCAGCACGACACACCTCTTGATGTCCTCGTGATTGATATCGATTGGCATCCCACATTCAACGAAGTTGCGGGAAACCAGAAACAAGATGCCTCAGGACACCTCCTCGGCTGGACGGGCTATTCCTGGAACAAGTTACTATTTCCTGATCCGGATCAATTTCTAAAGGGCATACACGCACAGGGCCTCAAAGCTACGGTAAATATCCACCCGGCTTCCGGCGTGCAGCCCTGGGAGGATCACTACTCCGAGATGGCGCGCGCGATGGGGATTGATCCAGCGACCAAGCAATACATTCCTTACGACATCACGGAAAAGAAATTCGCAACGAACTACATGAACGACATAATTCATCCGCTCGAGCAACAGGGAATCAATTTCTTCTGGCTCGACTGGCAGCAGGAAGACAAAACCAGCATTGCCGGATTGAATCCCACCTGGTGGATAAACTATGTCTTCTTCACCGACCAACAGCGCCAGGGCAAACGGGCGTTGCTATTTCACCGCTGGGGAGGCCTGGGGAATCATCGCTATCAGATCGGATTTTCCGGCGACACTATTTCTGTGTGGGATTCGCTCGCATTTCAGCCCTACTTCACGGCCACCGCCGCCAACGTGGGCTACGCGTATTGGAGCCACGACATCGGCGGCCACATGCCCGGCGCCATCGAACCGGAACTCTACCTGCGCTGGATCCAGTGGGGAAGTTTCAGTCCAATCCTGCGAACGCACACGACCAAGAACCCCGACGCGGAGCGGCGCATCTGGGCCTACCCCGAGCCGTATTCGGACCTGATGCGAGAGTCCTTCGCGCGTCGCTATGCCCTGCAGCCCTACCTCTACACCGAGGCCAGGAAAACATACGACACCGGTCTGGCGCTACTGCACCCGCTGTACTATGACTGGCCGGACGCGCCGCAGGCTTATGCCGCGAAAAATGAATATATGTTTGGCGACAGCATGCTCGCCGATCCGGTGACGCAGCCGGTCGCAAAGGATTCACAGCTCGCGAAGGTCTCGGTGTGGCTGCCTTCCGGTGACTGGTTCGAACGGGATAGCGGCGCAAACTTTCACGGACCTATAACCTTAGAGCGCGACTTTTCGATCAGCCAGATCCCCTTGTATGTGAAGAGTGGAAGCATCATTCCCATGCAACCACCCATGAGCTATACCGGCGAGAAACCGGTGGACCCGCTCATCCTCACCGTCTTCCCGTTACAGAATGGCCAGGCATCGAAATATCGGCTTTATGAAGACGCAGGGGACACGACCGGCTACGAGCACGGAGAATGCGCGTGGACTTCGATTCATGCTGCTTTGAACGCGGACGGCACCGTGCTTGCGGTGAGCGTTGCGCCTACGGCGGGTCATTACTCGGAAATGCCAAACGAGCGGGCCTATGAACTCCGGCTCCCGGGAAGCTGGCCGCCATCTGCGGTGACCGTTAACGAGCAGTCCTTGGCGCGCTCCAAAGGCACAGGCGGGCCTGGATGGCGGTTTGAAGGCAACACGCTAACTACCGTGATTACGACGCGCAAATTCAGCACCGGTGGCGCGGTCACAATCAAAGTGCGAATCAGTCCCGAGCTTGCGCGCAATCGCGCGATGCTCGACGGCCTTCCAGGCAAGCTGACGCGCCTTCGCGAGACATACGACCTCTTGAATGCCGCCTGGCCGGCAGCCGGCTCTCCTGATCCATTAATTGACGCGATGCAGACGGGAGATCGTATCAGCTATCATCCGCAGACGGCGTTTGCGGAAGCCGGCGGCTTCTCGGCGAAACTTGCCGGCTTAGCCAAGATCATCGACGCGATGCATGCAACGGAAACTTCGCCTGCATTCGCGGCCATGAATCACGACAAAAAATACCAGAGTCAGAAGCTTGAAGAGTACAACGGCCTGATCAGCACTGCTCTTGCGCACATCGCGGACATAAATCCAGCCCCCTCGATATCTTCGAACAATACGACCCGGCCATAACTGAGCCAGCAGATCAAGGGCGCGTCGCAGAGCGGCTAGCTAGAAATTCGCGAGTCGAAGTGAGAAGCTCGGAGGCGGGCAAGGCGGTTCAATCGCTCGAGAAATTTTGTCCGCGGCGAGCTGCGGCCGCCAGGCGATTTCGAATTGTCAGGAACATGGATGACCAGAAGAGAGCTGTTGTCTCTGTTGTATTCTCTCGGTGCGCTTGAACTCGGAAGCGTTCTGCCCGCTCAAGACGCAAAACCCAGCACCTCCCCGGTGTTCCAAGTGAAGGCGTTGAAGGGTGTGGATTTTGTCCTGCGTAACTCGCCCACTGCCCGGAAGCATCTGATTGAAACCATGCCTGGAGGCGTAGCCCTGCTGGATTACAACAACGACGGTTTGCTGGACATTTTCTTCGTGAACGGCGGGCATGTGCGGGACAACATGGCCAACCCCGTCAGCTTCGATCGCCGAAATCCCGCCTATTGGAATCGTCTGTACCGCCAGAATCCGGACGGCGCCTTCACAGATGTCACAAAGCAAGCAGGCCTCGCAGATGCTGGCGATTCAAACTATGGAATGGGAGTCGCGGTCGGAGATTACGATAATGACGGCTTTCCCGATATCTACGTGACGAACTTCGGAAAAAATATTTTGTATCACAACAATGGCGACGGAACCTTTACGGATGTTACCGCAAAGGCCGGCGTTGCCGCTGGCGGCTGGTCTGCCTCCGCCGGATTTTTCGATTACGATAACGACGGCAGGCTGGATCTGTTTGTTACGCGTTATCTCGATTGGAGCGTCGAGAAAAGCAAGACGTGCGGCTCGGAAAAACCCACCTATTGCCCGCCGGGCGACTTTCCTGCCATCACAAACATCCTGTACCACAATCGAGGAGACGGCACGTTTGAAGATGTGAGCGTCGCTTCCGGCATCGCCACGAAGAAGGGCCATGGGCTGGGAGTAGCGTTCGCCGACTATGACGGTGACGGATTCACGGACATTTTTGTCGCGAACGACGTCACCGATCAGTTTCTTTTTCACAACAACGGGAACGGCACGTTCACCGAATGCGGTTTGGATTCTGGCGCCGCGCTTTCAGAGAGCGGGAAAATGCCCTCGGGCATGGGAGTTGCATTTCAGGACTACGACAACGATGGCCTTCCCGACCTTCTCGTCACGCAGCTTCCTCACGATCCTTACGTCCTCTTTCATAACGACGGCAAGGGCTCGTTCAGCGCGCAGGAATTGGAAGCGGGGCTCGGTGCGCTTTCGGGAAACGTGTCAGGCTGGGGAGTCGGATTGGAAGATTTTGATAACGACGGATGGAAGGATGCGTTTATTGTCCAGGGACACGTTTTCGACAACGTTCAGATTTACGATGACTCGCTACGCTATCGGGAACCGCCCTTGCTAGCCATGAACCGCGCGGGTCGTTTTGAAAGAGCCGACCCCGGTTCGGATTTGCCCGTGGCCGGTCGCGGCGCGGCGTTTGGTGATTTGAACAACGACGGATGGATGGACGTGGTTACCACCTCTCTTGGCGAAGCTCCGCAGTTCTATTTCAATCGCCGCGGCCAACTTCACTGGTTGACGATCACGCTGCGCGGAAAACGCAGCAATCGCGACGGTTTCGGCGCTCGGGTTCAAGTCAATGGCCAGACTCGCTTCGCGACAGCTGCGGGAAGCTATCTCTCGTCCAATGATAAACGTTTGCATTTTGGCCTCGGCTCCGCGCAGGCAGCTGACATCGAGATTCGTTGGCCCTCCGGCATTCGTCAGATCGTGCGGGACGTAAAGGCCGATCAATTCATCGTGATTGAGGAATCGGTGCAACCATGATTCACGCGCTGCTGTGGATGTGCCTGCTCTTGCCACCGCAATCGCCGGAGCCATCCGTACCCCCCGATGTGCTCCCGCTGCTGCAATCCGGCATTGACGCAGAAAATCGCGGCGCTTTCGATCAGGCGGTCGCCGCATTTCGCAAGGCCGCGGAACTGGCGCCGAATTCCGCGATCGTCTTCCTGCGCTTGGGCGACACATTCATGAAAGAGCGTGACTACGCTGCAGCCATTCCTCCCCTGAAGCATGCGGCTGAATTGAGTCCGGATGCGCCTGCGGTTCATCAATTGCTCGGATACGCGCTTCTGGCCGCGGGCTATGCAGCCGACGCAATTCCTCACTTGAAGATTATTAATGACTCCGGAGCGCTGGGTATTGCGCAACTGCAAGCGGGGCAAGCCGCGGAAGCGGTGACGAATCTGCAAGCGGCTCTTGCGAAATCGCCGGACGATCCGGATCTTCTCTTTTATCTCAGCCGCGCCGCCACGGCGCTCGCTGGGCAGTCGCTCGATCGATTGCGTTCCGTAGATCCGAATTCTGCACGAGGGCATCAGGCTCTTGGCCAAACCGATTACGAATTGAAGATGCTTCCGCAGGCTGCGAAGGAATATGAACAGGCGATAGCGTTGCGGCCCGATTTGCCGGGCTTGCGGCTTGAGCTTGGACAAGTCTTCGCTGCCGGTTCCGAATGGGCGAAGGCGGAAGAACAATTTCGCGGAGAAGCAAAATTGCAGCCCGGGAGTGCGGAAGCTGCTTATCGTTTGGGAAATGCGTTGCTGCAGCAGGGAAAGATGAAGGAAGCGGCCGAAGAGCTGAAGCGTTCCGATTCGCTCAGCTCCGATATGCCGGAAACTCTAAACGCCCTGGGCAAAGCGGCGGCCATCAGCGATCCGGATGTGGCCGAGCATGCATTGCAGCGAGTGATCGAGCTGGAGAAGCAGACTCCGCTTGCTGGGCAGGCTTATTTGGTCTTGGCTCAGATTCACCGCAGGCAGGGCAAGACCGAGCAGGCAGCTCGTGACATGGAAAACTATCGCAAGATCCAGGCTCTCGCCGGTCACCCTCCATCATAAGCATCCGCTGCAGAATCGATCGTCGTCGTGACGAAGAGGCGCCGCTTGAAAGAAGGAGATGCGCAAGCACAAGTCGGTCCCAGCAAGATGCCCACGACGCTCGAGATCTACACGCTGCCGGTTCACGCGCACTTGCAGGAAGCAGCCGAAAACTTTTCGCAATTGGTGACGAATGGTGACGCGTTTGGCCAAATTGCGGAGGGAAGCCCTGCCACGATTCAATAAAATCAAGCGGAGAGATGGTAGGCCCGTGCGGGCTCGAACCGCAGACCTCCACCGTGTCAAGGTGGCGCTCTAGCCAACTGAGCTACGGGCCTACTGACTGCTCACAATATTAACACAGGGGCGGCGCGCCGCTCGCTCGTCGAAGTTACTGGTTCTTGATTACTTCGCCGCCCTTCATCACGAAGCGCACATTTTCCAGCACGTGCACATCCGCCAGCGGGTCGCCCTGCACCGCGACGATGTCGGCAAATTTTCCGATCTCCAGCGTTCCCACGCGATCGGACCATCCGATCAAATCCGCCGCATTCACGGTCGCCGCCTGAATCGATTGCAGCGGCATAAGTCCCATCGAGACCATTTTGCCGAACTCGTGAGCGTTCAATCCGTGCGGATATACGGCCGCGTCCGTGCCAAATGCCACCTTCACTCCTTCTTTGAACGCGTGCGAAATATTTTTCTGCGCGATGGGCATCACCATCTTCGCCTTTTCGATCATGCTTGGCGTCAATCCGAGCGTCTGCAGATTTTCCATCAGCCAGTCTTCCAGGTACACCGTGGGGACCAGGTACGTCCCGTGCTGCTTCATCAATTGAATATCCTCGTCGTTGATATAGCTGCCGTGCTCGATCGAATCCACGCCCGCCAGCACCGCGTATTTGATACCCGTCGCGCCGTGCGCGTGTGCCGCCACTTTGCGGCCTAGGCCGTGCGCCGTGTCCACGATTGCTTTCATTTCTTCGGGGCTATATTGCGCGAGCGCCGGGTTGTCGCCTTCCGAAAGCACGCCTCCCGTGGCCATGAATTTGATCACGTCCGCGCCGTACTTGATGTCCTCGCGCACTTTCAACCTCACGCCATCCACTCCGTCGGCGACGCCATCGTCTGACCAATGATATTGCGGCGCGAGAAAATTATTGTCCGCGTGGCCGCCGGTGATGCCCAGCGCCGGGCCGGACACCAGCATGCGGGGGCCTGGCACGTCGCCAGCCTTGATCGCGTCGCGCAGGGCGATGTCGGAGTATCCGTTGGCGCCCACGTTGCGCACGGTCGTGAATCCAGCCTCGAGAGTTACGCGAGCATTGCGCGCGCCCGTAAGCGCCTGTCGCGGATACGATGCGTGCAAGCCAGCCGGGCCGGAATCGTACGGCGTCATGGTCAAGTGGGTGTGGCAATCGATCAGGCCGGGCAGCACCGTCGCATTCGATAGGTCAATCGTTTTCGTTCCGGCCGGCAACTGGCCGGAAATTTCCGCCGTCTTGCCGATGGCCTTGATCCGGTCGCCTTCGATCCAGATCGTCTGATCGCTCAGATAATTTCCGGTGCGCACATCCAGCACTTTTCCCGCATGGATCGCAATTTCAGCGGGCGCCGTGCTCTTCGCCGTTTGCGCGGCGCTCACCCACGCCATGCTCGATACCAGGACAGCCAGAATTCCCAGACGCTTCATTCCCATACCTCCCGATTTCATGACGAATCTCGCAGCGCGTGGGATTGTATCCCGCACGTGCGAAGTTGTCCGGGAAAAATTTGTTTCCTCGCCGCATCCCGGTACAGCAGTCGCTCGGGCTGGAAATCCAGTGCAATTATTTTCGTGCAATGCTTGACACGCGTACCGGATGTTGTATGATTATGCAGTGTTATGCATAAATGTGCATAATCAAACATGGGCGCTCATAAAAAATTCCGGCAGGGCCAGATCCTGAAGCTCCTCACCGGCGAAGCAGTCGCCAGTCAGGACGATCTGCGCCGCCAGCTCATTCACCTGGGCGTGCGCGTCACGCAAGCCACTCTCTCGCGCGACCTGCGCGAGCTGCGCCTGGTGAAAACGGTTGACGGCTACAAGCCGCTCGCCGCCGCCAAGGCCGACGAATCATCTCCAGTTCCCGCGCTTGCTCGCGCCCTGAAAGAGTTCCTGCTCGATATCCGCCCCGCGCAGAATATGCTCGTGCTCAAAACTCCCCCAGGCGGCGCGCAGCCTCTCGCTGCGGCGGTGGACTCCGAGCATTGGAAGGAAGTTGCCGGCACTCTGGCGGGCGACGACACCGTTCTGATCATCACGCCGTCGCGCACCGCACGCGGCGCCATCCAAAAACGCGTGGAGGAAATGCTCCGATGAACGACCCTTTACGGGTCGCCGTCGTCGGAGCAACGGGCTACGCAGGATTTGAGCTGGCCCGCCTCCTTCTTCGGCACCCAAAAATCGAAAAGCCGGTTTTCTATCTCCGCGAGGGCCACGCCGGCGTCCGCTGCCTCACGGAGTTGTACCCGCAGCTGCGCGGCTGGGGCGAAGCTCCGTGCAAGCCGCTTTCCGTGGAAGCCATCGCCGCCAGCGGCGCGCAGGTTGTATTTCTTTCGGCGCCTCACGAAGCATCACTCGAACTCGTGCCCGCGCTGCTGGCGGCGAATCCTGCCCTGCGTATCGTCGACCTTAGTGGCGCGTATCGTTTCCGCGATCCGGAAACTTTTGCGCATTGGTACAAGCTAGCTGCGCCGGATTCCGCGACGCTCGCCGACGCTGTCTACGGCTTGCCGGAACTTTACGCCGACGCTCTTCCCGCGGCGCGCCTGGTCGCGAATCCCGGCTGCTATCCCACATCGGTGATTCTGGGGTTGCGGCCTCTCGTGGAAGCTGGCTGGATCGACACGACGCGCGGAATCGTCTGCGATTGCAAATCCGGCGTCAGCGGCGCGGGCAAGGAACCCAAGCGGGAAACTCACTTCGTCGAAGTGAATGAAAATTTTCGCGCCTACGGGTTGTTCACGCACCGGCACACGCCGGAAATCACTGAACATAGCGGCGTCGCGGCGGAAAATTTCATTTTCACCACGCACCTGCTACCGGTCGAGCGCGGCATTCTCTCTACCTTATATATGTGGCTCAATCCCGCTCGTCGGCCGGATGAAATCGAAGCGCGCTATCGTAAATTCTTCGCGACGCGGCCTTTGGTCCGAATTCTCCCGCACGGCTGTTTGCCGGAATTGCAGCACGTAACCCATACCAATTTCTGCGACATCGGATTCGCACTTGATCCCGCGGGCGAACGGCTCGTGGTCGTCTCCTGCCTCGACAATCTGGGCAAAGGCGCGGCGGGCCAGGCAGTTCAAAACATGAACCGGATGTGGGGCTACCCGGAAACGGCAGGTTTACTATGAGACTGGTAATCAAGATTGCAGGCGCGCTTCTCGAAAGTGAAGAAACCGTGCAGGCCATCGCGCGGCAGATCACCGAGCTTGCGCGCGCCGGCCACGAATTGCTGGTGATTCACGGCGGCGGAAAAATTTTCACCGCTACTCTCACGCGCATGGGCATCACCAGCCGCTTCGTCAGCGGCTTGCGCATCACCGATCGCGAAACGCGCGACGCGGCCGTGATGGTGTTCGGCGGCCTGCTGAATAAACGTCTCGCAGGCGCAATTTCACTCGCCGGGCAGCCCGCCGTCGGTATCAGTGCTTCCGATGCTGCGTGTTTTCTTGCCGAGCCCATGCAGCTCGATGAACGCGAAGGCACCCTCGGTTTCGTCGGCTATCTCACCGAGGTCAACGTGGATTTTCTGCGCTCCCTCTGGCGCTCCGGCATCGTTCCGGTCGCTTCCTGTCTCGGACTGGGCGCCGATGGCGAGCTTTACAACATCAACGCGGACCACATGGCCGCTGCGGCCGCGGAATTCATCCGCGCCGATCGCTTGATTTTTCTCACGGACGTCGCCGGCGTTCTCGACGGCCAAAAAGTTTTGCGCGCCGTGCGGGGCGGCGAAATCGAGCAACTCATCCGCCAGAACAAAGTTTCCGGCGGCATGATCCTGAAACTCGAAGCCGCCAAACGCGCTCTTTCCGGCGGCGTCTCCGAAGTGCGTATCGTTGGCGGCACTGTTTCCCGCGCGTTGGTCTCTGCCGTGCAAGGCACACGTTGCCCCGGTACGCGCGTTCTGCCCATCGTTCATGAGGCCGCGAAAGCCGCCCACGGAGCCCCCTGTTGAGAACGTC
>Ga0210407_10001086_pt1 | contig 26809 bp, 18 predicted proteins | sample IncBWC27MmetaG_FD_150860 | JGI IMG/M metagenome (GOLD analysis project Ga0210407, IMG submission 150860) | Forest soil microbial communities from Barre Woods Harvard Forest LTER site, Petersham, Massachusetts, United States - Inc-BW-C-27-M | ecosystem: Environmental > Terrestrial > Soil >...
GAAGCATACCCCGACCTCAAGTCGAATCAGAATTTCCTCGCGCTGCAATCGCAGCTCGAAGGCACCGAGAATCGCATCTCGGTGGCGCGCCGCGATTACATTATCGCGGTGCAGGGCTACAACACCGAGTTGAGGACCATCCCCGGACGCTGGATCGCGTCGATGTTTTACCCCGACGCCAAGGTCAAGGAGACATTCACTATCTCCGAGCAGACCAAGCAGGTGCCGCAGGTAAAATTCTGATGCGTGCGCGCGTCGCGATCGGCGGCATTCGGGCGCGATGGGCGATGCTTGTGCTTGCATCGATCCTCGCTGCACCGGCGCTCGCCGCCGAGCCGAAGTTCCCCGCGCTCACCGGTCGAGTCGTCGATGACGCGCACGTCCTGAGCGCTTCGACCCAAAGCGAACTCACCTACTTACTAACCGCGCACGAACGCGCGTCCGGCCAACAAGTAGTAGTCGTCACGCTCGACTCGCTCCAAGGCGACACCATCGAGGACCTCGGCTATCAGCTCGGCCGCTATTGGGGCATCGGGCAGAAAGGCAAGAACACCGGCGCGATGCTTATCGTCGTGCCCAAGGAGCACAAAGTTCGGATCGAAGTCGGTTACGGGCTTGAAGGACAACTTACCGACGCGATCAGCCGCACGATAATCGAGAACGACATCGTGCCGAACTTCAAGCGCGGAGATTTTAATGCCGGCGTTGTGGCCGGCACGACGTCGATTCTGAAAGTGCTCGGCGGCAGCGAAAGCGTTCAGCCGAGTACCGGATGGAGCGCGCCAGAAGATTCGAGCGACGCAACGCTGGGCTGGATTAACTGTATTATCCTCCTATTCCTGTTCACGTGGATCACCATAGTGGTTTTCAGGGATGCCTTTGCCGGTGGCAACCAAATTTTCCGCCGTATGGGGCGCAGTCCGATGAGGACTTATGGAGGTTGGGGTGGCGGAGGATTCTCAGGCGGTGGATTCTCTGGTGGGGGCGGCGGTTTTTCCGGCGGCGGCGGATCGTTCGGCGGCGGCGGCGCTTCCGGGAGTTGGTGACGATGGCATCACCTTTCACAGTCGAAGAGCACAAGCGGATTGACGCCGCGATCGCAGAGATCGAGCAAGGCACCGCGGCGGACCTTTGTGTCGTAGTGACTCGGGTCAGCGATCGCTATTCGCTTTATCCAATTGCATGGGGCGCGGTTGGCGCGATTCTGTCAGGCACGCTCGTAAGTCTGATTCGGCCCCGGATAGCGAGCCGCGAAATGATACTCATCGAGCTGTCGATCCTGATCGCGGCGACGATGCTGCTCGAATGGCTTCCGCTTCGGCTCCGGATCGTGCCGGAGCGCGTTAGGCACGCTCGTGCATGGCAACTCGCGCATCGTGAATTCAGCGCGCATGTTGCCGGAAGTCCGAGCCGGCACCTTATCCTGCTGTTCGTGTCGCTCGGCGAGCGGTACGTGGAGATAATCGCCGACCACGAGACTTACGCGCTCGCACCGGCAGGAACCTGGAACAAGATCGTCGATGAATTTCTGGCGACCGTGAAAGCCGGCCGCGTTGCCGACGGTGTCCTCGCCGCCGTCGCGGCCTGCGGCGAGATCCTCAAGACGCATCATCCCGCAGCTTAGCGAGCGCGGCGGGCATCTCGAACGTTCCGTCGGCGGAGCAGGGCAGGTCGATCACCCTCACGACCGCGTCGGGGTTAAGCGGGCCGTAGAGGTGTGGGAAGAGAGTGTCGGGATTTTGTTCTTCGTTGAGCGCGGGCATCGGCGGTTCGTACTTGAGCGACGCTCGGAGCCGCGACTCATCGATGCATAGTACGACCAGACCCTTTTGTCCGCGAAAATGCCGGTTCGCCGTGTTCGTCAACTGCGCAATCGTCGAGCAATGGATAAAGCCTTCGGTCGTGAGCGAGGGTGTCGTGTAGCTTCCGCGTGCGAGCGCCGATACCCAATCGGAGCGATGCGCGATGTGCAGTATCAACGGATTCTCAAAACTTCGAGAATAGTAACTCCGCGAATCCATCGCGCGTGGCGCTTGTCGCCCGGTACGACGAGCCGCAGCGGCCCTTCGCGACTGTCGAGCGCCTTGCCATCACGGCGATCGGCCAGAAGAATGACGCGATCGCTAAAGGCGGCATCGAATTCCGTAAGCGAGAAGAGCACTCGGTAGCCGTCCTGGGCGCGGGCGATCACGGCCAGCGTCATGTTTGGTCCCTTCAACTCTTTGCCAAGCGGCGCCCCGGCTTTCTGCAGGATCTCCGCAATCGGCACCCCTCCATACTCAGCCGGAGTTCCTCTGTCGTCGGTGACGCGGATTGTCTGCCTGTGAAATGCCGCCAAATCGGCGATGGTTATATCGAGATGATTCGGGACTTCGCCCCTGACGTGCAGCGCTACAGCTTGCGGCGTCTGCCCGAGCACGCTCGCAGGCGCGCACATGAGCAGCACAAGCAGCGACGATAGAATCGGACGAGATCGCCGAGGTCGATCGACGCGCGTCACGCTAGCCCTTCTGAATCATGACCTCGGTGGCTTTGATCACCGCGGTCACCTTATCGCCCTTCTTCAGGCCCATTTCTTCTGCGCTTCGCTTGGTGATAACCGACTCGACGATATTGTCTCCGACCTTCACGGTGATGAGCGCGGTAACGGTCCCGAGAATTACCTCGGTGATTTGGCCCTTTAGATGGTTGCGAGCACTCAGTGCCATAGAAATGTTCTCCTCAACTATTTCTATCACACATCGGACACCGCATGCTCAGAACGGAATTCGCGCGGTCAGGATGAGGTTGTGGTTGAAGTTGCGGTGCTCGGTTACCGCGACCTGTTCGCCGACGCCGACCGTCAGGCCTACCCGGTTATGAATCGGAATCCGCCCTACGATGATCCCGGGGGTGAGAAAGAGCGTGTTGTGTCCGGTGTCGGCGCCGTACGATTGCCAGGTGTAGTTGGTCTCGAACTCCGGCCAGAAATATTTGCAGATGCGATACTGGAACGCGGTGTTCCATTGAAGCGGCATCCCCAGCCGATCCAGACCGCCGCTCGGAAACGCGACTCCGACAGTCGACTGAACATCGAAGTTGCCGAACCCCTTGCCCGCCGCGAGCGTTGGCGTGAAGAGCGAGTGCCCGTTGCCGTTGACGCTGGAGCCGGTCGGCACGGTGAACCCCATGAAGGCGGTGACGATGTAGTTGTCGTGCTCCTCGTTGGAGGTGAGCAGCCGCACCTTCACGAGGAACGGCCAGTCGGCGAAGCCGTCGGTGTTGCGCGGAATGTTGCGCTTCAGAAACGCGGGAACTCCAATTATGACTTCAGTGCTCTGAAACGGGATTAGTTCGATTCCCTTGCCGCCGCCGAAGTTGTCGGTCGCAAGGCCGTTGCGCGACGACTGGAAGAATTGGTCGTAGCGAACCTCCTGCTCGAGCCGCGGGGTGACCGTCACCAGCGGAGTCGCCCAGTGTGGCTGCTCGCTCTGGATTTGGGTGGCGCGCGAAGACCAGTTTAGGAAGTAATCCTCCACCGCAGAGCCGAATCCCTGTGCCCGGCACGGCGTGGCCGCGGCGATCGCGAAGGCGAGAACACTGGTTGTGCAAGTAATTTTCCTCATGGCGAGAGATTGGATGCCATATTACAAGCGGATTGACAAGCATTCTGGCCAACGCAAAACCGGCCGCCCGCCTGCGCCAAGTTTTGACGCTCCTCGATCTGCGCTGTGAATTCGTTTCCACAACCCGGTCCGAATTCGCGCGTTCGTAACAATCGACTCATCATGTCGTAACGCTTGCCCGTTAATTTTCCGCAGCCGCAAAATGCGGACGGCTTTTTTGTGTACATAGCCGGGCCGCGTTTCCAGTAACGGTGGGCGAACAGTGGATTCCGGAAGGATTCGGATTTCCAGGGAGGGAGATAATGAGACGAAGGATAGGAATGATTGCGCTGTCGGCGCTTGGCGCCGCCTTGATGCTCAGCAGCCTCGCAATCACACCCACTAACGTGAACGCCGCCGAGGAGCGGGCGATCACGCTCTACACCGACCCGGGCAGCGGCCAGGTGTTCACCAAGCGGTGCAAGAGATGCGTCAGGCTGGGCGACTACATCCCGGCCGGATCGACCGAGGAGATCGAGCGCAAAGTCGAGCGCCGAGTCAGCCAACAGACTCAGCAGCAGCTCGATGCGGAGCGCGCAGCAATGCAGGCGGATATCGCCAATCGCGCGGCGCAGCAGCAGCAGTGGAACGCCGAGATGGCGAAGCAGGTATCGACCATCCAGCCGTTCGCCACGGAGTTCGGCGACCGCTGGTTCAAGAAAATCTCCATCGGAACGCTGGTGTACGGCTACTACGGTTTCTGGTCGCACACCGGATTCGGCCCGCAGTTCATGGACGCCAACATGAACTGGCCCGGCCCAGGGAACAACAGCTTCAGTCAGTTTGCGATCAACCGTACTTACATCGACATGAAGTTCACCCCGGTTGATGACGTTGCATTTCGGCTCACGCCAGACCTGTACGCCACGCTGGGAGGCGCGACTGCGGACGCGGTCGGAAAGAACACCGGCTACAACAGCACGCTAGACGGAAACCTCGGGCTCCGTTTGAAATACGCGTACATGGATTACAACACTTTCTTCAAGAAGGTGTTGAAGGTCGCGGCTATAAGCGACGACAAGTTCACCTTCGGGATGCAACAAAATCCGCTGGTCGATTGGGAAGAGAATCTGTGGGGCTTCCGCTATACGGCGCTCACTCCATGGAACTATCTGAGTCTGGCCTCGGCGCAGGTTGGCGCCTCGGTGAAGGGTCCGATCAAGTTTAATGAGACGCAGTACGCCGACTACGACGTGGGCGTATACGATGACTCTAACTTCCACACCCAGGAGCAGAGTGCTTACAAGCAGGTGATGGGTCGAGTGACAGTCAATCCTTTTGGCGCCAAGTCACGGTACGACAGCTTTGGTATCACCGGCTTCTATGATTACGGCTATTCCAACAAGTGCACGCCAGACCTGAACGCCAGCAATGGCACCTGCGGGCATCTGGCACGAGCCGCGGCGCTACTACACTACACGGCCGAGAAGTGGGGGGTCATCGGCGAGTGGGATTACGGCCACGGTGCGTTTAACAGCGGCAACCTGTTCTCGGGCAGCGGGCCGCTCGACGACTTCAACGCCACAGTGACCACCCCGTTTCATGCATGGGACAAAATGGTCAAAAACCTGCAGAACAACACCCAGACCATTCAGATGGGTTGGGACATCCTCGGTCACGTCGATATCCCGCATACGCCGTTCACGGTTTTCGGTTTGTTCCAGCAGTTTCTGCCCAACACGCGCATAGAGGAAAATCCGCTCGATTTCCAGCGCTACGACTTGGGCGTGCAGTGGCTGATCAATAAGTATCTGCGCGTGGCCGCCGACACACAGGCGATCATGTACTACCACGATCAGTTCACGCGCGTGGCCACAAAAGGAAAGGATACGGTTACGCCTTTCGCGGTGCCGCGTGATACACACGCGTTCTTCCTGCACATGGAGTTCAGGTACTAGCTCCCTCACCGGCGGTGCATGCGCAATGCATGCACCGCCGGGCCTTTGCAGAAGGTCGGCGTCGGATGCTTGTGGCGTTGATCGCCCGCAGTTATCATCGAGAGTGATACTGGAATCGACTCGATGCGATGCAAAATCACCTGAAATCATGCTCTCGCGCGCTGGCCACTTGTCTCGAAGTGGCGATTTCCGTTGTCGGCGTGGTGATGCTTCTGTCTTTTCCCGCGGGCGCGTCGCATCGCTTCGATGAGCACTTTCGGGCCAACGAAATCCGCCGCTCAATCGTTCGCCACTCCGTCGTAGCCGGGCCTGAGGCAGATGGCGCACAAACAATCACGCGCATCGACATCGAACCCGCGATTCCAATGCCGGTGATTGCGGAGAGCGCGGTCAGACCTCTTACCGGTATAGAAGTTTCCGCCCAAGTTTCGCTTATCCGTCTCCTACAAAGGTTCAAGCTCGGGCCATCACGCTCGAGCGGACCAGATCTGCTGCTCTAGAACCCAATATTCGGCGCTGAGTGCGAGGCCCACGATGTCGTGCGGCCGCGTCTTGCAATCGTCGCCGGAGTTCGCTCCGGCCCGAAACTAGTCGAGGTTCTACGCCGTGCCTGGTTTTTCATTGCGCAATCCCCACGCCGTGATCGTGGGAGCGTTACTGGCAGTCATACTGGGCATCACCGCCTTTGCGGACATGCCGGTGGATGTGTTCCCGAAACTGGACATTCCGGTCGCGGTGGTCGCGACCTTCTATCCGGGAATGCCGCCGCTCGAAATGGAATCGGACATCACGACCCGATTCGAGCGCTTCTTCACGCTGGGCAGCGACATCGAGCACATGGAATCGCGCTCTCTTCTGGGCGTCAGCATCATCAAAGTTTTTTTTCAGCCGGGAGTGGACTTGAGCGCAGCCGCCGCGACGCTCGGAAATCTCGCGATGGCCGACTTGCGCCATCTTCCGCCGGGAACGTTGCCGCCGCTAATCCTGAAATCGGGTGCGTCGGCGTTGCCGGTGACACTGGTCACGGTGTCGGGCGCCGGCTTTGACGAAGCCCGGCTTCGCGACGAAGCGCAATACAACATCCGCAACTGGCTCGCGACTGTGCCGGGCACCTCGATACCTCCGCCGTTCGGCGGAAAATACCGGCAGATCATGGCCTACCTGAACCGCGACGCGTTGCAGGCGCGCGGGCTCACGCTGATGGACGTGGTTCACGCGCTCAACGACGCTAACCTGATCATTCCCGCCGGCGACGCCAAGCTCGGCTCGACCGATTATTTTATCTACAGCAACAGCATGATCGAAAATCCCGACGACATTAACAACGTTCCGGTGAAGATAGGCGCTGACCAGGCACCGGTGTTTATCAGTGACGTCGGCGAGGTCCGGGACGCGTCGCAGATTCAGCAGAACGTCGTGCGAATCAACGGTCGGCGCTCGGTTTACGTACCGGTCATGAAGCGGGGCAACGCGAGCACGATCGCGGTCGTCGATGGCGCCAGGAAAGCCGTCGAAACAATTCCCGGCCTGCCTAAAGGGATGATCGTCAAGTCGATTTTCGGTCAGGACACTTATATCCGCGCCGCGATCGCGAGCCTCGAGCATGAAGCGGCGTCGGGCGCGGTGCTCGCGTCGGTGATGATCCTTCTCTTCCTCGGCAGCTTCCGCTCGACTGTCGCGATCTTCCTGTCGATTCCGCTTTCGATTCTGGCCGGCGCCTTCGGACTCGCGATGAGCGGCGCAACGATCAACATCATGACGCTGGGCGGTTTCGCACTCGCGATCGGCCGCCTCGTTGATGACTCGACGGTGGTGCTGGAAAATATCAATCGTCATCTCGCTACCGGAAAAAATCCCAAGGACGCGGCGCGCGACGGCGCCGAGGAAGTCGCACTCGCAGTGCTGGCATCCACGATCACGACCATAATCGTGTTCTCGCCGGTCATGTTCCTTTTCGGCGTGGCGAAGTCGCTGTTCAGCGCGCTGTCGTGGGCGGTGGTGCTCTCGATGCTTGCGTCGTACGCGGTCTCGATGACGGTCATCCCAATCTACTGCGCGCGATTTCTCAACAAGGAAGAAGCGATCGAAGCCGAGGAAGGAACGGGCAGGGGACCGTTGGCGGCGTTCATCCGCGCCTACGATCGTTTCGCGGAGCGCTACGAGCATCTGCTGGATCGCGCGCTCAATCGCAAGTCGATCGTGATCGGTTCGGCCACCGCGCTGTTCGCGATAAGCCTCGCGATGTTCCCGCTGCTCGGCACGGAGCTGTTTCCGAAGACCGACGCCGGCCAGTTCATCATCCAGTTCCGCGCACCGCTCGGCACCCGCATCGAGCTGACCGAGCAGTTATGTGAGCGCATGGAAAACCTGGTCCGCGCGGTGATTCCGTCGTCGGATCTCTCCACGACCGTTTCCAACATCGGACTCGCGCCGGGGTTCTCGTCGATCTTTTCGCCCAACTCCGCCAGCGACTCGGGCTTCCTGATGGTGGCGTTGAAGTCGGATCACAAGGGTTCGACCTGGACCTACGTGAAGAAGCTCAAACACCTGCTGCCCGAGAAGATTCCCGAAGTAGCTAGCTTCTTTTCTTCGGGCAGCATCATCGATTCGGTCCTGAATTTTGGGCTTGCGGCGCCGATCGACATTCAAGTGAGCGGGGCGGATTACCCGACGCTGTTCGAAGCGGCGCGCCAGGTCAAAGCCCGCATCCGCAATCTCGCTCAAGTCAACGGCGCGTTCATCCCCGAGGAATCGAACTATCCGACTCTCAGGATCAACGTCGACCGCGTCAAAGCCGCCCGGCTTGGACTGACTCAGCGCGACGTCATCAGCAACGTGATTACGGCGCTGACCTCGAATCAGATGATCGCGCCGTCGATCTGGATCGATCCGAAAAACGGCAACGACTACTTCCTGACCGCGCAGTATTCCGAAAAGGGCATCGACTCGCTCGAAACTCTGCGCAACATCCCGGTGAAGAGCAGCGGCGACGACCGCGCGCGTGGCGATGCGCTGCTGCTGCGCAACGTCGCGACCATCGCGCGCGAGCAGCATCCCGCCGAGGCCGACCACTACAACATCCAGCGCGTCGTCGATGTGCTCGTGTCGCCGAGCACCGACGACGTCGGCGGAACACAGACGGCAGTCGCCCGGGCGCTTAGCGGTCTCAAGCTCGCGCCCGGGATCAAAATCGCGTACCGAGGTTCGGTCGCCGCGATGCAATCCTCGTTTTCCAGCTTCGGCTACGGTCTCGCGATGGCGGTGGTGCTGCTCTACCTCGTGATGGTCGCGCAATTCCGCTCGTTTCTCGACCCGTTCATCATAATGTTCGCCGTTCCGATGGGATTGATCGGAGTGGTCTGGACGCTTTACCTGACCGGCACTACGCTCAACATCGAATCCTTTATGGGGATCATCGCGATGGTCGGGATCGTCGTCTCCAACGCGATTTTGCTGGTCGACTTTGCCAATCAGTGCCGTCGCGGCGGAGAGAATCTGCGCAGCGCCGTGATTGAATCCGCAAAAATCCGCATGCGGCCCATCCTCATGACCACGCTTGCCACGATCGTTGGATTGATGCCGATGGCTCTGAAACTGGGCGAGGGCAGTGAGGCGTCGGCACCACTCGCACGTGCGGCCGCGGGCGGTCTCGCAGTCTCGACAATACTGACCCTGTTCCTGGTACCCGCAATCTACGAAACGTTCTACCGCAATCGAGAGGTAACCAAATGAAGCATCTCGGGTTTCTGATCGGAGCTTTGCTGATCGCGGCGATCGCTACAGGATGTACGCGTGCACATAGCGATACCTCGACGGATTCGCGGCCGTCGGTCGCTGTGATCACGCCGCAGCGCGGCGACGCGATTCGATCGCTATCGATGCCGGGTGACCTGGTCGGATATTACCAATCGACTCTATACGCCAAGGTCACTGGCTATTTGAAAAATATTTCTGTTGATAAGGGCGACTGGGTAAAGAAGGGACAGGTCCTCGCCGAGATTGAGGTCCCGGAACTCCAACAGCGTGTCGAACAAGCGAGGGCCGGCCTCCAGGTCCAGCAGTTGACTTACAACCGGCTCTCACAAGTCTGGAAGAGCGATCCGCGGCTCGTCGCCCGCCAGGACGTCGATATCGCGCAAGGAAAATATCTCGAAGCCAGGGCCCAGCTCGACGAGCTCGAAGCAATGAGCTCTTACACGAAGATCGTCGCGCCCTTCGACGGCGTTATCACCGGCCGCTTCGTCGATCCGGGCGCACTGATCAAAGCCGGCGGAGAGCAGACGTCGTCCGCTCCTGAAGAAGGCTCCGCGCATTCCTCTGGCTCCGCGTCGCCGGTCTTGAGCCTCGCAATGATCGACACGATCCGCACCTACATCTACGTGCCGCAAGGCGAAGTCGGTCTGGTGAAGCGCGGGATGCCCGCGACGCTCACTCTTCAGGATCTGCCTGGCCACAAGTTCACTGGTGAGGTTGCGCGCTTTGCAAACTCCCTGGACCTCGGCACGCGCACCATGCTCACCGAGATCGATCTCAAGAACCCTCGCCATGAGCTATACCCGGGCATGTACGCGAACGTCACGCTGGAACTCGATATGCATCACGAAGTCCTCAAGCTTCCTGAATCCGCAATCGGAGATTCGGCCGAAGGCAGATACGTGATGATCGCGGAAGGCGGCAAACTCAGGAGACAGTTGGTCAAGGTAGGAATCACAACGGGCCGCTATGCCGAAGTCACCAGCGGACTAAGAGGTGGAGAAGAGGTGGTCGCCGCGCTGGATCCTTCGATGGTTCAAGACGAGGCGGTAAATATCGTGCCGATGAGGTCCACTACCGTTCAAACAGCAAACCTGGCTTCCACTACCCATCGCGAATCGGAGCAAGACAGTGAAACACTACAGCCTTAGCATCGCGATCGTTTTCGCCGCTTCCATCGTAGCCGGCCCGCAAAGGGCCACCGCCTTTGAGAGCTTGCGACCCGGCGAGAAACTCACCCTCGAGCGCGCGATCGAGCTGACTTTGGGTAACCATCCGCGCGCGATAGAGATGCGCTCGGCTACTCTGGCAGCCAATGAGCGCGTCGGCGAGGCTCGCTCTGCGCTTTTGCCTCAAGTTTACAGCGCTGGCGAATATTTGCGCTCGTCGGACAATCCGATTGGCAACACTACATATCTGAATCCAGGGTTCGTTCCTCGCATTACGGGGACGCTCCACGGGGGATCGGCCAATGCGGCGCAGAGCTTTTCGGGCACTGACAATTTCCTGACCGGTGTCGCGGTCCAGCAGTTCCTTTTCGATTTCGGAAGGGTACGCGGGTTGATCGACGAACGCGACGCGCAAGCACAGGCGGCCGCGGCTGAATCGAGGCTGATGGACTTGGATCTCGTTTTCGAGGCAACCCAGTGCTACTTCGCTCTGCTCGCGGCGGGACAGAAGGTAAAGGTGTTTCAAAAGGCCGCGGACCAGCGCGCGGAGCAACTGCATGCTGCGCAGGTGAAAGCTTCTGCCGCTCTTACTCCGGAGATCGACGTTCTCACCGCGAAGGCGTCGCTCGCTCGCGCGCAAACCAGTCTTCTCCAGGCTAGCAACGATTCAGCGACCGCGAGGGTAGCGCTCGATAACACGATGGCGATTAGTCCGAATGCTCCCTACTATGATGTCGCCGACGTACTCACCTACAAACCGATCACCGGAAATGTTCAGGGATACTTCGCTTCAGCGATTCGCGAACGCCCCGATGTGACGACGATCGAGGCTAACGTGCGCGCCGCGGGCGCACAGATCGCTCAAGTGCGCAGCGACTTCTACCCGACGGTAGCGGCGACCGCCGGTTACAGTGCGATGGGGACCGGCTTACCCGCCGCAAACAACTACAACGCCGGCATCGTAGTGACGTGGCCGATTTTCAATGGCTTTCTGACTGAGCATCAGCTTGAAGAAGCAAAGGCCAAGCGCAACGTAGTCCGCTATGCGCTCCAGGACCTCGAATTGCGAGTCTGGCTCGAAGTGAAGAGCTCATACCTGGAACTGGAAAACGCTCTGCAACAAATCCATCAGGCTGAAGAGACGCTTGCGGCTTCCTCGGGGCAACTCGAACTCGCCGACAAGCGCTACAACGCCGGCCTCGGCAACATCATCGAGCTAACCGACGCCGAACGCTTCTACATCCAGGACGACGCCACGTATGTGGACGCTCTCTACGCCTACTCGGTCGCGAAGGCGAAGCTCGATCGCGCAACCGGCGCGTCCATAACAACGATCGCGCGTTGAAGAAGGCAGGTCCGCAACGATCAGGCGCGCGAGTCTGCCGGGGCGCTTGTCGGACGGCCAAGGGCGCGTCGCCACAATTTCGACCATCCCGCGCTGACGCCGTCCATGTACAGGTAGATCACCGGCGTCGTGTAGAGCGTGAGCAGCTGGCTGACCAGCAAGCCGCCGACGATCGCGATGCCCAATGGGCGCCGCATCTCGGAGCCCGTCCCATTTCCCAGCGCGAGTGGCAACCCGCCGAGCAGCGCGGCCATCGTGGTCATCATGATCGGGCGAAAGCGCAGCACGCACGCTTCATAGATCGCGTCGTGCGGCGATTTGCCTTCTCCGCGTTGGGCTTCGAGCGCGAAGTCGATCATCATGATCGCGTTTTTCTTGACGATGCCGATCAGAAGTATGACGCCGATCAGCGCAATCACGCTCAGCTCGATGTGAAACAGGAGCAGCGCCAGGATCGCGCCGACGCCGGCCGATGGCAGCGTCGAGAGAATCGTGATCGGATGGATGTAGCTCTCATAAAGAATGCCGAGCACGATGTACACGGCGAAGAGCGCGAACGCGATGAGAAAGCCCTCGCCCTTGAGCGAGTCCTGGAACGCTTGCGCGGTGCCCTGGAAGGTTCCGCGAATGCCGGCGGGCATGTGAATCTCCTGCTCGGCTTGCGCGATCGCGTCAACCGCATCGCCCAGCGCGACGCCCGGCGCGAGGTTGAACGAGATCGTCACCGACGGAAATTGACCTTGGTGATTAACCGCGAGTGCTGTCTTCTCCGGCGCGAAATGAGTGAAGGTGCTTAGCCTGACCAGCTTCCCGGTGTTGGAAGCTACGAAGATCTGGTCGAGCGAGGTGGGACTCTGCCAGAACTCCGGCGCCACCTCCATCACGACATGGTACTGGTTGAGCGGCGTGTACATCGTCGATACCTGGCGCTGCCCGAATGCGTCGTAGAGGGTGTCGTCGATCGCCTGCTGCGAGAGTCCGAGCCGCGACGCGCTGTCGCGATCGACGACGACGTTGGCCTCGAGGCCGCTATTCTGCTGATCGCTGCTGACGTCGGCGAGAATGCGAATGGTGCGCAATTTCTTGAGCACCTTCGGTGCCCATTCGTTGAGTAGATTGAGATCGTCGGTCTGTAGCGTGAATTGGTATTGCGCGTTGCTGCCTCTGCCACCGATGCGCAGATCCTGAACCGCCTGAAGATACAGATTGACGCCGGGGACGTTGGAAACTTCCTTGCGGATGCGCCCGATGACCAGGTCGGCGTTGATCTTCCGCTCGCTCAGCGGTTTCAGCCCGATGAACATGTTGGCGGTGTTGGTCGCGCTGTTGCCGCCGGTGAATGCGATCACGTTGTCTACGGCCGGATCTTTATCGATTGCGGCGACCAGCTGCGTAAGCCGATCGTGCATCGCCTGAAATGAAGTGTCCTGATCGGCCTGCACCGCGCCCATCAGCCGACCCGTATCTTGCTGTGGGAAAAATCCCTTCGGCACGAAGACAAACAAATAGATGCTAAGCACGAGCGTCCCGAGCGCGACCATCAGAGTAAGCGGCTGATGGTCGAGAACCCATTTGAGGCTGCTCTCGTAACGGTCGAGCATGCCCTTGAAAAAGTTCTCGCTCGCCTCATACCAGCGCCCGTGTTTCTCTTCCCCATGCGGTTTGAGCAGCCGCGCGCTCATCATCGGCGTCGTGGTGAGCGAAATGACCAGCGATACCAGGACCGCCGCCGATAACGTGACTGCGAACTCGCGAAACAGCCGGCCGACAATCCCGCCCATCAACAAAATCGGGATAAACACCGCGACCAGCGAGATGCTGATCGACAGCACCGTGAAGCCGATGCCGGCCGCGCCCTTGATCGCAGCGTCGAACGGCGCCATTCCCTGCTCGCGATAGCGCGAGATGTTCTCGATAACGACGATCGCGTCATCGACCACGAAGCCGGTGCAAATCGTAAGCGCCATCAGCGATAGGTTGTCGAGGCTGTATCCGAGCAGGTACATCACGCCGAATGTTCCGATCAGCGAAAGCGGAACCACGACTCCCGGAATCAAGGTGGCGCGGAGGTTACGCAGAAACAGGAACACCACCATGATTACCAGCACGATCGAAATGCACAGCGTGACCTCGACGTCGCGCACCGAGGCGCGGATGGTCGTCGTGCGGTCCATGACGACGGTGAGGTTGATCGCGGGCGAGATCGACGCGCGCAATTGTGGCAGCGCCGCGTTGACTCGATCCACCGTATCGATGATGTTCGCGCCCGGCTGGCGGAAAACGATGATCAAAACAGCGACCTTGCCATCGACCATCCCCGCCGCACGGACGTTCTCGACCGAATCCCGCACCCATGCCACGTCCGAGAGCCGAACTGCGGAGCCGTTGGCGTAACGAACGATCAGCGGCTGGTAGTCTTCGGCCTTGAGCAGCTGATCGGTCGTGCTCAATCCCCACGTCTGGTTGTCGTCGGCCAGCTCGCCCTTGGGACGGTTCGCATTGGCGGAAGACAGCACCGTTCGCACCTGTTCGAGACCGATACCGAGGTTGTTCAGTTGGGTTGGATTCAGCTCGACGCGGACGCCGGGCAGCGCGCTACCGCCGACGTTGACCTGGCCGACACCTTCCAGTTGCGACAGCTTCTGCTGGAGGATCGAATCGGCCGCATCGTACATCATTCCCGGGCGCACCGAGTCCGAGGTGAGCGCGAGAATCAGGATCGGCGCATCGGCTGGATTGACTTTTCGATAAGTCGGCTTGCTCGGCAGATTCGCCGGCAGTTGCCCGGCCGCGGCATTGATCGCAGCCTGCACGTCGCGCGCGGCAGCATTGATGTCGCGGTTCAAATCGAACTGCAATACGATGCTGCTGGAGCCGAGCGAGCTGGTCGAGGTCAGTTCCGTCAGCCCCGCGATTCGCCCGAACTGCCGCTCGAGCGGTGTCGCCACCGACGAGGCCATCGTCTCCGGGCTCGCACCCGGCAGGCCCGCGCCGACCTGGATAGTCGGAAACTCGACTTGCGGCAACGGCGAAACCGGAAGCATCCGGAATGCGATCCCGCCCGCGAGCGCGAGTGCAATCGTCAGCAGCGTGGTGGCCACCGGCTTCCGTATAAAAACTTCGGATATATTCATGACGCTTGAGCCGGGACGCTTTCAGGAACGACACCCTTGGCCCGCCAGGTCGCAAATCGCGCCGCCATCCGATCGAACGCAAGGAAAATTACCGGCGTAGTGTAAAGCGTGAGAATCTGGCTGATCAGCAGGCCGCCGACAATCGCGACACCCAGCGGGCGGCGCAGCTCGGAGCCCACGCCCCCTCCCAGAGCCAGCGGTAGCGCGCCGAGCAGCGCTGCCATCGTGGTCATCATGATCGGCCGGAAGCGCAGCAGGCAGGCCTGGAAGATCGCCTCGCGTGGCGGCCTGCCTCCTTCGCGTTGAGCCTCAAGCGCGAAATCGATCATCATGATTGCGTTCTTCTTCACGATACCGATCAGCAGAATGATTCCGATGAGCGCGATCACGTTCAGATCCATCCCGCAGATCATCAACGCGAGGATTGCGCCAACGCCCGCCGACGGTAGGGTCGACAGAATCGTGACCGGATGGATGTAACTTTCGTAAAGTACTCCGAGCACGATGTACACGGTGATCAGCGCCGCAAGGATTAGCAGCGGCTCGTTGGTCAACGACGCACGGAACGCCGCCGCGGTGCCCTGGAACGCAGCCTCGATACTTTCCGGCATCCCGATTTGCTGGCGCGCATTGTCGATCGCTGCAACCGCGTCGCCGAGCGAGTAGCCCGGCGCCAGATCGAACGAGATTGTAACCGTGGGGAATTGTCCCTGGTGATTTACGACCAGCGGCGCCGGCCCGGCCTCGAAGTGAGTGAACGCGCTGAGCGGCACCTCGCCGCCCAGGGTCGAGCGAATATAAATGTCGTCAAGCGCGTGCGGCCCACGCTGAAACTGCGGCGCGACTTCGAGCACCACGTGATACTGGTTTAACTGCGTGAAAATCGTCGACACCTGACGCTGTCCGTAAGCGTCGTACAAGGTGTTGTCGATCAGGTTCGGCGTGATGCCCAGGCGCGAAGCGGTTAGCCGATCGATAACGATATGCTCCTGCTGGCCGTCGTTCTGCTGGTCGGTGGCGACGTTGCGCAGCGCCGGGATCGCCTTGAGCTTCTCCACGAGCTTGCCCGTCCACAGATTCAGTTCCGTCGCGCTCGGATCCTCGAGGCTGTACTGATACTGCGTCCGGCTCACGCGATCTTCGACCGTCAGGTCCTGCACCGGCTGCAAAAACAGCGTCATCCCATCGACGCTCGCCAGCTTCGGCTGCAAGCGGTTGATGATCGTCGTGATGTCCGCATTGCGCTGCGCGAGCGGCTTCAGGTTGATCAATATTCGTCCGCTGTTGACGGTGGTGTTGGTGCCGTCGATCCCGACGAACGACGACAGGCTCTCCACCGCCGGGTCCTGCAAAATGATTCGCGCCAGATCCTGCTGGCCACGCACCATCGCCGGGAACGAGACCGTCTGCCGCGCTTCGGAAACGCCCTGGATAACGCCGGTGTCCTGCACCGGAAAGAATCCTTTGGGCACGACAATGTAGAGCACGATCGTCAGCACCAGCGTGCCGATCGCGACCAGTAGAGTTTCGGTTTCGTGCTCGAGAACCCATTCGAGCGTGCGTCCGTAAAATGCGATCGTGTCTTTGAAGACCTGCTCCGACCTGCGATAGAACCACGTCTGCTCATTTTCCGGCGTATGCCGCAGCAAGCGCGCGGACATCATCGGCGTCAGCGTCAATGAGACGACCGCGGACATCAGGATCGTCCCTGCCAGTGTGACCGCGAACTCACGGAATAACCGGCCGACGATATCGCCCATGAAGAGCAGCGGAATCAGCACCGCGATCAGCGATATGGTCAGCGACAGAATCGTAAATCCGATCTGCTCGGCGCCTTTCAGCGCGGCTTCAAGCGGCGCGACGCCTTCCTCGATGAAACGCGAGATGTTCTCGATCATCACGATCGCATCGTCAACGACGAAGCCGGTCGAAATCGTAAGCGCCATCAGCGACAGGTTGTCGAGGCTGTAGCCGAGCAGGTACATCACGCCGAACGTCCCGATTATCGAAAGCGGCACCGCGATACTGGGTATGATCGTCGCCGACATGCTGCGCAGAAACACGAAGATGACCATCACCACCAGCACCACCGTCAGCATCAACTCGAACTGCACGTCCTTCACCGACGCGCGAATCGTGGTGGTGCGATCGGTCAGAATCTGGACTTTCACCGACGCCGGCAACGACGCCTGCAAGCGCGGCATCAGCGCCTTGATCCGATCGACCACCGCGATGATATTGGCGCCCGGCTGCCGCTGAACATTGACGATCACCGCCGGCGCGTCGTTCATCCACGCCGCCGCCTTCACGTTCTCGGCGTCGTCGATCACGTTCGCGAGGTCGGCAAGCGTGACCGGCGCGCCGTTGTGATACGCGATGACCAGCGGCAGGTAGTCTTTGGCAGACAGCAGCTGGTCATTCGCGCCGATCGTGTACGCCTGCTGCTTGCCGTCGAAGTTGCCCTTGGCCTGGTTGACGTTGGCGCTCGCGATCCCGGTGCGCAGATCCTCGAGCGTGATTCCGTACGACGCGAGCGAGGTCGGATTCGCCTGGATGCGCACCGAGGGTTTCTGCCCGCCGCCGATACTCACCAGGCCCACTCCGGGCAACTGCGAGATCTTTTCGGCCAGGCGCGTGTCGGCCAAATCTTCGACTTGCGCCAGCGGCAGTTCCTTTGAGGTCAGCGCCAGCGTGAGTATCGGCGCGTCGGCCGGATTCGTCTTGCTGTAAATCGGCGGGTTCGGGAGATCCGTCGGAAGGTAGGTCGCCGCCGCGTTGATCGAGGCCTGCACCTCCTGCTCGGCGACGTCGATGTTCAGATTCAAATCGAACTGCAGCGTGATCACCGAGCTGCCGAACGAGCTGTTCGAAGTCATCTGCGTAAGCCCGGGCACTTCTCCGAATTGCCGCTCGAGCGGCGCCGTTATCGACGACGCCATCACGTCCGGACTCGCGCCCGGATAAAACGTCACCACCTGGATTGTCGGATAGTCCACCTGCGGCAGCGCCGACACCGGCAACTGTTCGTACGCGACCAGCCCGGCCAGCATCAGTCCGACCATCAGCAGCGAAGTTGCGACCGGCCGCAGTATGAACGGGCGCGAAAGATTCACGGAGTGTTCCCGGCCGGCGGCACCGCCGCCGTCTGCACATTCACCCGCGAGCCTTGTTGCAGCTTGTCCACTCCGTCGGTGACGACCATCTCGCCCGCCGCAAGACCTTTGCCGATCGCGATCAGGTCGCCCTGGGTCGCGAACACGGTGACGGGCCGCATCTCCACGGTATGGTCCGGCTTGACGACGTAGACAAACGAACCTTGCTGGCTGCGCTGGAGGCCGGCCGTCGGGATCAGAATCGCGTCGTGCAGCGTTTCGACCAGCAGCCTCGCGTTCACGAATTGATTTGGGAAGAGCGAGTTGTCGTCGTTGGGAAAAGATCCCTTGAGCTTGATCGTGCCGGTGCTCTGATCGATCTGATTGTCGGTCGTGAGCAGCGTTCCAACCGCAAGCTTGTGCTTGAGGTCGCGGTCGTAAGCCTCGACCGGCAGCTGCGGGTTGGCCTTCATCGCCTTCTGAAGGCTCGGCAGATCGTCTTCTGGAATACTGAAATCAACCGCGATCGGCTGCAGCTGCGTGATCACCGCGAGCCCGGTCGCGTCGGTCGCGTGAATGATATTTCCCGCGTCCACCAGCCGGAGCCCGACCCGGCCGCTGATCGGTGACGTGATGCGGCTGTAAATCAGCTGCAGCTTGGCGTTGTCCACCACGCCCTTGTCGCTCTTGATCGTACCCGCGAACTGCCCGACCGCCGCCACCTGGTTGTCGAGATCCTGCCGCGCGATAATTTGCTGATCGAACAATTCCTTGTCACGCGCCAGCAGAGTCCGCGCGTTGATAAGCGACGCCTCATCCTTGGCGAGCGTGCCTTCAGCCTGCGTGAGCTGGACCTGGTATGGACGCGGATCGATCTCGGCCAGCAAGTCGCCGGCCTTTACAATTTGTCCTTCGGTGAAATTAACTTTATCCAGCTGGCCGTCCACCCGGCTTTTGATCGTGACCGTGTTGTAGGCCGTCACCGATCCGATCGCCGAGATGTACTGGTTCAAATCGCCCAGCTTCGCCGGCGCCGCTGAGACCGGAACCGTCGGATGCGCCATCGCCGGAGACACCGCGGACGTATCCCCGCCGCGGGGAAACAAAAAATAAAATCCCAATCCGGCAATCGCCAGAACGACCAGCCACAAACGCCATCGCTGACTGACTTTCTCGATCCATGTATTGACCTGGGTATCCTGCATAAATCGCGCGGCGTTCGGCTTTCCGGTCGTTGGGGAGTCTGAATCCATCATGTTCTCCGTAGCACTCGTCTGAAAGCAAGCGAGCAAGTCGTCAATTCTATTCTTGCAATTATGGACTCGCCAGTCCATATTTGAAACAGGGCGCGGCGACGCTCTCGGTTCCCCTAGTGTCAATTACGAATCTAATTTCCGCCGGTTTCCACCTTTGAGTGCAAAACGACAGCCTGCTTCCGCGCCGATTCGCCGCAAGGAAGGCCGCGGCAGGCCTTCGACCCCGTTCCTGCGCGAGAGAATTCTCGAAAGCGCCGCCAAACTCTTCGCGGAGAAGGAGTTCGACCTGGTCCTCATCGACGACGTCGCCGCGCGCGCCGGAGTCGGCAAGGGCAGCGTTTACCGTCAATTCAAATCGAAGGAAGAACTATACGCGGCCGCGGTGATCGACGGATTCGTGAAACTCCAGGGCGAGATTCGCTCCGCGCTGGCCGGATGCTCCACGATGCGCACGCGAATCGAGACTATCGTCCGCCTCGCGCTCAGGTTCTTCTGGAGCCGGCAACAGTTCTTTTCCCTGCTCCGCGATCCCAAGGCGCTGCCACGCTCCCAGGAACGTCAGTATCGCGCGCAACGCGAGGACTTGTCGCGATTGGTAAGCGCGGTCCTCGACGACGGCGTCAAGCGCGGCGCGATAAGATCTGATATCGACACCCGGATCGCCGCCGAATCCCTGCTCGGCATGATGCGCGGGATCACCCGCTACAGCCGCGAGCACACCACCGCCGATCGCGCCGTGGACGTCATCACCGCGTTATTTCTCGGCGGATGCGCCGCGCGCTAGCCTCGCCTCGATTCGAAAATCTTCGCTTCACTGATGCAGTGACCGCATTGCACGCGCAGTGAATTCTACGCGTTGACCGGATCGTTTCCGTCCTGAGAAAGTTTGCTCACCTCAAATAGGACGGTCCCGATGAAACGACACCCGCTACTCGCCTTCTTCGCACTCACCTTCGGCCTCACTTGGGGCCTCGGCGCGTGCTTCTTCCTGTTTCCCGCCCAGTTGACTGCCGTCTTCGGTAAAGTATCCGTGACGAATCCGCTCTTCATTCTCGCCGTGTACGCGCCCGGCATCTCGGCAATTGTCGTAACCGGTTTCATCGAGGGAACCGCGGGAGTAGGGCGACTGCTCGGCAGATTTCTGCGCTGGCGAATCGGCATCCGATGGTACCTCGCGATTCTCGTCGGCATCCCGATGCTCAGTGTGATCGCGATGCTCCTCAGCTCCGCACTCACGCAAACGCCGCTCAGCATCGATCAGTGGTACCAGCTATTTCTGCTCGGACCCACCGGCCATTGGATCGCCGATGCGGCCGGCGCCGGCGGACTATGGAGCGTCGTGCTCGTCATCCTCGGGTCCTTCTTTGCCGATCCGGGACCGCTCGGTGAGGAACTCGGATGGCGCGGGTTCGCGCTTCCACGGCTGCTCAACGGACGCAGCGCGCTCGCGGCCGGCGTCATTCTCGGGATCATCTGGGGCGTGTGGCATCTGCCCGCGTTCCTTATCGGCGGCACGCCGCAGAACAGCATGTCGTTTCCTCTCTTCATGATCGGCGCAGTCGGCATATCGGTCCTGATGACCTGGGCGTTCAAAGGCACCGGCGGCAGTGTCCTGGCCACCGCCCTGATTCACTGGACCTTCAACACCTGCTCAGATTTGTCGCGGATGCCGCTGGCACTCTTCTCCGTCGGTCTAATCGTAATCACCGCAGCGCTCGTAGTAGCAATCACCGGCGCCGATCTCTCCCGATCAAACGCATACGACGAAACCGCTCTCCCAACGCCCGCCAGCGCCTAGTCCTTCAACCGTGCAAGGAAAAAAGTTGATTTTGTTCCCCTTCCCACATGGGAAGGGGTTAGGGGTTAGGTTTGCACGCATCGTTCGCAAAGCACGCCTGCTCTCTTTCTTGTGTCATCCCGAGCGTAGCCGAGGGACCCCGGATCTTTCTCGGCGCAAAACACCTCGACTCTACTTGGGGCATGCGAAGCCGTGCTGCTCCGAATTCAATGCGCGCCTATCGCATCAGTAGTGCCCGCCCAACTTGCTGTGATCCCAGCTCGCGATTTTTTTCGGAATCACCCTGAGCACCACCCGCTTCGATGCGCTCCTGAGCGGCCCCCGCGCAATCTCGACGCCACCCGAATCCTTCTGCACGATCGCACGCATCGTCGCCTCGACCGTCGCAACATCCTCGATAATCTCGCACTCTCCGCGAATCATCACCCCGCGCAAGTCCGCGTAGGTGCGCCCCGTCTCGACCATCACCGCAACTTTCGGATTGCGCCGTATATTGATCACCTTCTGCGCCTTCCCGTACGAGGTCATCAAAATCGCCCCCTCACTCGCGACAAAGTTCATCGCGACTACATGCGGAAACCCATCCTTGTCCACCGTCGCCAGCGCCGCCTTCCTCGCCGTGCGAAGAAATTCCGTCTGCTGCTCAGGACTCAGCTTGATCTGCTGGCGCCTTTTCATTTCCTGCCCAAGTTAGCGCCGAGGCAAAGCCGCTGTCGAGTCCTTGCTTTTCTCGTCGACGCGTAGCGTGATATCATGATATCAATTGAGGCGCGTCCAATGGCTCAGCTCGTCGTGAGAAATCTCGAAGATGGCGTTAAGGCTCGACTCCAGCGCCGGGCAAGTCGTCACGGCCACAGCATGGAAGAAGAAGTGCGCGACATTCTCCGCAATGCGGTCAGGGCCGACGGCCGCGCCGCCGTTCCGCTCGGCAGCCAGTTGCGCGACCGCTTCGCGCGTATCGGTTTGGACGAGGACATTCCTGAACTCCGCGGGCAGAAGGCGAGGCCGGCGCGCTTCGAGAGATGATCGTTCTGGACACCAACGTCCTCTCGGCGTTGATGCGGCGGGAGGCTGACACGGCCGTCGTCGCGTGGCTCGATCTGCAACCGCCTGAATCAGTCTGGACTACAGCGGTGACCGTCTTCGAGATCCACTTCGGCCTGGGGTTGCTCGCGCCCGGACGTCGCAGGAGGCAACTCGAGGATGCGTTCAGTCGCGTCGTCGATGAAGATTTTCAGGGGCGGATTCTACCCTTCGATCACGAGGCGGCTATGGAAGCGGAAAGTCTCGGTGTGCAGCGGCGGGCAGTCGGAAAGCCCGTCGACTTCCGCGACATCGAGATCGCCGGCATCGTCTCCGCTAGGAGGGCGACACTCGCCACACGCAACGCTCGCCACTTCCAGGATCTCAGGATCGAGTTGGTCGACCCTTGGGCGCGGCGTTAACGCCGGCGAAGCAACGTTCTCGATCTGGTTTGGAGACGCTCGACGCCGAGCGCGGAGTGCGCGAGCCAAACGCGGAGGAGCATTCGCTTCCTCCGCGTTTGGCTGCTCGAATTTTCTAGGAACCGCTTCCGGTGACTTGCGGCTGCTGCGGGCTGTGCTGCGCGTTGTCCGTGATGATTATGACTCCGCTGATCGATCCAGTCGCCGTCGGCGTGAACTGGACCGCGATCTTGCAGGTCGCTCCTGGAGCCAGCGAGCCACCGCAGGTCGTATGCGGCGCATCGATTGTGAATTGCGGCTTGCTCGACGTAATACTGCTGATCGTCACCGAAACCAGCGGCGTGGTGTTCTTCACTGTGATGAACTTATCCGCACTGGTCGTGCTGACCGGCCGCGTCGCAAAGGTCGTCAAGCTCGGCGAAACCGACAACGTTGCGACACCCGTTCCCGAAAGGGGGATGCTCTGCGGTCCGGCCGTCGAGCTATTCGGAATATTCAACGTCGCATGCTCGGTGCCGATGATGCTCGGCGTGAAGGTCACAGTTACCGTGCAGCTGGCGCCCGTCGCCAGGCTCGACCCGCAGGTGGTTCCCGAGATCGCAAAGTCCGTCGCATTGGTCCCGGTGATCGATCGCGCAGAAAGCGTAATCACGGTCCCGCTCGTGTTGGCGGAGTTCTTCAGAGTCACCTTGCTGCCCGGGCTGGTGGTACCCACTGCGCGCGCGGGGACGACGATACTCGAAGGCGTTACCGTGATCGTTACCGGCGCGCCCGTGCCCGTCAGCGCGACCGACTGCGGACTTCCCAGCGCGTTGTCGGTGATGTGCAGCGTGCCGTGTTCTACAGTTCCAGTGCTCGGTGCAAACTTCACCGAAATCGTGCACGAGGTGGAAGTCGCGAGTACACTCGGCAACGTGCCACAGGTGGCGCCCCCAGTGGTGCTGCTGGCGACGAAATCGGCATTGGTAGTCGACAATGCGGTGATCGTTTCACCGACCCCGCTGCTGTTACTCAGCGTAACCAACTGCGCCGCGCTCGTCGTTCCAACCGTCTGCTTGGCAAACCCGAGCGTGGTCGGACTGACTTTGATCGCCGGCGCAACACCCGTCCCGAACAGACGGATCTGCGGACTGCTCGGCGCATCGCTGCTATAGGTCAGCAAGCCCAGCCGCTGCCCGAGCGCCGTGGGCGTGAAGGTTACGTGTGTCGTACAGGTCGCTCCTGGAGCCAGCGTGGCGCCATTGGTGCACGTATTCGTGCCCACCGCGAAGTCCCCCGTGATCGATGTGATTGCCGGCGTCCCGAGTGTCACCGTGCTCGGCGTCGCATTCGTGAGCTTCACGCTCAGCGCCGCGCTGGTCTGCCCGGTGTTGCCGAACAGCACCGATCCGAAAGTCAGCGAGGCCGGCGTCGGCACCAGCGCGCCGAGATTGACGTCGGTCACAAATGAATTGACGAATCCGCCCTGCGTTGTCTGAAACGCGGGCGTGCCGCTGGTCGGGAACACCAGGAAGTCGCTCGAGAACGTCGATCCCGCCGCGTACGAATTCCCCGCGCCGTCGGTCGCGATCCCGTTGCCGACATCGACGCTCGTGCCGCCCAAATACCCCGAGAACGGTACTTGCGATCCGAACCCGTTGAGCTTCGTGATGAATGCGTCCTGGGTCAGGTACTCGCCGACGTACAGTTTGCCCGACAGCAGTTGCAGCGCACTGATCGCACCCGCGAGGTCCGCGTGCTGCGACGTGTACGCCACGCCCGAATTGGTGCTCTTGAACACCGACGTCAACGCCTGCGACGACGCCCCCGCGTACACCGTCGCCGGAGTCGTTGCCGAGTCCAGCGCAAGTGCAAGCGCATTCTGCGCCGTCGTGTACTGCGTCGCCCCCGTCTGCGCGGAGAATCCGTTCCCGCTGACGACCACGCCCGCATTGCCCAGCGTCGAGGCGTACAGCGTGCTCGGTATCGAGCTCGTATCGACTCCCAGCGCCGTCACCGCCGCGTAGTTAAGATTTGTCTGGATCACCGACAGCGACTCGCTCCCGCTCGTCACCGTGCCCTGGTACACGCCCTTGTCGGTGCCGATGTAGATCGTGCACGTAGTTGAACCGCCGAACGCGCAGGTGTTCGGGTCGATCACACTGGCGAAGGTTTGCGTATTGTTCGGGATGCCGGTTGCTTTTGTGAATGTCGCGCCGGAGTCGTCACTGACGAAAAATCCATTCGACGTCGCCGCCGTGTAAGTGCCGGTGAATCCCGAAGGCGTGATCGTCCCGACCTGGTACACCGCGTCCGCGCCGGGGATGCCGCTCAGATTCGAGAACGTCGCGCCGCCGTCACCGCTGAGGAACAACCCCGCCGTCGTTCCCGCGAACAGTCCCGCCGGTGTGAAATCCAACGACTCGATCGCGCCCGACAGCCCGCTCGATGCCGGCTGCGTGAACGTCGTTCCGTTGTTGGTGCTGACCCACAGTCCCGTGGTCGATCCCGCGTAGATCGTCGCCGGAACGGTACCGATGTTGAACGTCAATGCGCTCGACGATCTGATCGATCCCTGCGTCGCCCCCGACCATCCCGAGACCGCCGTCAGCGTCACTCCGCCGTCGGTGCTCGTGAACAGTGCGCCGCTCGGTCCATGCAGCGTCGCGCTCAGCCCCGCGCTGGTCGCCGAGTTCTGCGGAAACGACGCCGACTCGGTTACTCCGGTCACTAGCGAGTTTCCGAATGGATCTACCGAAATTGCGCGCACCTCGTCGTAGCCTTCGCCGCCGAGCAGCGTCGAGAAAAACGGCGTGCCGTCCGTCGCCTTCAGTTCCGCGACGAACCCGTCAACCGTGCCGCCGAGCGTGCTCTGGAAGGGAGTCTGCCCCTGTCCGGTGTCCGAGGTGGTAAAGAAATCCGCCGACGTGGTTCCGCCCGCGATGAATGCCGTGCACTTCGAGACGCATCCCGGAGTTATCGATATCGCATTCGCCCAGTCCGCTCCCGATCCGCCAAGGTAGGTCGCCCAGATGCGCGATACGCTGCCACTGAGCGTCGTGTCGATTCGCCCCGCGATCGCGTCCCAGGTTCCCGCGAACGATCCGCTCGTGACTGCGAAGCCCGCGCCTGCGCTTCCCGCGAAGTACACATTGCTCGATCCGTCGGCCGCGATCCCGTTGAGTATCGTGCCGTTCGCCAGCGGATTCCCCGATGCCGACTGCCCGAAGTACGTCGAGTACCCGCTGCTCACCGTGCCCGACAACGTCAGCTTGGTGACGAAGCCCTCGACCACCGCGCCGCCGCTCGGATTGGTTATTTGAAATGCGTTGCCCGACGTGATCGGAAAATCCGTCGATAGCGTGCTGCCGGCCACGTATGCGTCCCCGGCGCCGTCCACCGCGATCGCGTTGCCGAAATCATTCTCGCTGCCGCCGAGGTATGTCGAATAGACAATTCCCGTCGAAGTGTTGAGCTCGATCACGAACGCGTCGGTATGCACCGCCGTGTTGATGTTCTGATTGAGCGTCGTCCCGCCGGTGATCGACGTGTTCATCGTCGGAAAATCGGTCGCGTTGGTGAATCCCGTCAGGTAGATGTTTCCGCTCGGGTCCAGCGCGACGCCCAGCGCCTCATCGAAGCTGCTGTCCGCGACCGCGGTCTCATCCACGCTCCCGCCGAAGATCGCCGAGTACGAAAGCGCCGTGCCCGTCGAGTTGAACTCCGTCACCACCGCATTGACCGAACCGTCCGCAGGCCCGAATGGACCAGTGGTGGTCGGGAAGCTCGATCCTTCCGCGATGAATCCCGCGACCACGGCGCCAACCGCGGGATTGATCGCTACCGCCTGCGCCTCGGCGAACGTATCGCCCAGGTAGGTCGAGTAGATCAGTGTCGGATCGATGACAAGCTCGCGCCCGCGATCGTATTTCGCAACCCGCACACCAATCGTGTCGCGCCCGGTCTTGTAGTAGCTCACCGCGACCGGAGTCCTGCCTGCCCCCTGCGGCTGATACCCGATCGGCCGGCGCAGGATCATCTCGCTGTTGCCCGAGCCGATCGTCGCATCGCCCGCGCGATTGAATGCGATCTTGTCCGCGCCCTTGAACTTAAGCCGCACCGCCGACGGATCCGCGCCGCGCTTCACGATCAGATCGTATTCGAGCTGTCCGCGATTACCGTAGTAAACCAAATCGATTCCCGGATAGATCGACTCGTAACGCACCTTTTCATAAGTCGGGATTCCGGTTTTCCATTCGGCCGGCTTGTTGCCGATAAAATAATTCGAGACTCCGG
>Ga0210407_10001087_pt1 | contig 26787 bp, 23 predicted proteins | sample IncBWC27MmetaG_FD_150860 | JGI IMG/M metagenome (GOLD analysis project Ga0210407, IMG submission 150860) | Forest soil microbial communities from Barre Woods Harvard Forest LTER site, Petersham, Massachusetts, United States - Inc-BW-C-27-M | ecosystem: Environmental > Terrestrial > Soil >...
TCCAAGCCTCCTCCCGAAAAACCCGCGGCTCGCTCCGCAGTGAAGGCGCCAGCGCCGGGGCCACCGCAAATCCTATGTTAGATCACGATGCGGCACAGCGTCCATAAGCCGGATTGACCACCACCAGAAATTGAGTCGTGGCGTCAGTTGTAGCCGGTACCTCCATCAGGGGCATTTACACAATGACCCGCCGGGCGACAAAGGAAATCTTTCTTGAAGTCCGTGCAGGCCGGGAGCGCCAGAACCAACCCCATGGCGATCGCGCAACGCACGGTGATGCACCACACCGATTTCATTCCTTCCAACATCAGCCGACCCCGCCGCGGGCGAGCATCAAAACACGAGGGACGATTGGAAAATTTGGGTCAGCAATGATCAAGAACGTCATCAGATTGGCGTTGCCGGTGCCTTCGAGAGTGATCTGGATCTGCCCGAGCGCGGCTGCCAGTGGGTCAGCGGATCTGCTCAGGGACGGTCGCCTGACACCGTCGCAGTAACATGCGCGGCCAGGTGGAGCAATCGCAACGTCCAATATTCGCACCGCTAGGCGCCACGACTTGGTAACCGATGATCACCCGGTTGCTCCTGTTTCGGCGTCTGGTGTTGGACCATTCAGAACTTTTGGATCAAATGAGGAGGTCAGATGCGCAAGATCATGCTGCCGTTGAGCATATCCCTAACGCTGCTGGTGATTTGCCTATGGTCGAGCGCCGCGCAGGCGCAGGCACCGCGCACCTGGGTCTCCGGCGTCGGGGATGATGCCAATCCCTGCAGCCGGACGGCGCCGTGCAAGACGTTTGCCGGAGCAATTTCGAAAACCGCTGCCGGTGGTGAGATCGATGCCCTCGACCCGGGTGGTTACGGCGCGGTGACCATTACCAAGGCCATCACGATCGACGGCGGCGGCGGGCAGGTCGCCAGCGTTCTGGTGTCGGGCACCAACGGCATCAACGTTCAAGCCGGAGCGAACGACGTCGTCACATTACGCAACTTGCGCATAAACGGCGTCGAGGGGACCCCGAGTGGCGGCCTGAACGGCATCCGCTATCTGTCCGGCGGCGGTCTGCACGTAGAAGATTGCTACATTTTTGGTTTTACCGGCGATGGAATAAATGTAGCCACTAGCACCAACGCCGCATTATTCGTGAACAACACTTTCCTTACCAACAACGCCAACGGCATTCAGATTGCGCCATCTGGCGCGTCTGTGAGGTCAATGTTGGTCCAGGTACGCTCGCAGGACAATTCTGGCTACGGATTCCTGCTCAATCCCGGCGGCGGTGCCACTGGCGCCGGAACCGTAATCGACGATTCGAGCGCGCTCGTGAACGGGACCGGAATTGGCGTGAACGGCGGCACGCTCTATCTTGGCAATTCGGTGATTTTCCGTAATAACATCGGGGTGTCGATCTCCGGGGGTAGCGTGCTCTCCTACAAAACCAACATGATAGACGGCAATCTCGGAGGGAACGGCACTCCGCTGACCGGTACTCCGCTCAACTAGGTTCTGTTCCACAGCGCGGGCGCCAGACGATGCCTGGCGCTGGCGCGACGCAGTGGTTTAATGCGGCTGGGGTGGTGCACCGAGCCATCCGGAAACAGGATCTCAGGCGCGTCATGCCACCCTCGGCTTGACCGGCGCCGGGGTCGGTTGCGGCATCGGCCGCGGCGCAGCGTCGGTTTCGCGTCCGGCTGTGCGGGCGATCTTGACGAGGGCCTGCAGTAGCTTGGCGACGCCGGCGAGGCGGGTCTTCTCGTCTTCCCAATTGCGCAGGTAGACGATCTTCTGGTCGGGGCGGAGCTTCAACGTGCCCGCGTTGCGCTGGATCAGGTCGACGAGGCCCGCGGGGTTGGCAAAGCAGTTGCCGCGCAGCGCGATCACGGCACCCTTGGGCCCGGCCTCGACGCGCTCGACGCCGGCCTCGCGACAGGCGCGCTTGATCGCGATGATTTCGAGCAGGTTCTCGACCTCGCGCGGCAGCGGCCCGAAGCGGTCGATCAGCTCGGCGGCGAAGCCCTCGATCTCGCGGCGGTCGGCGAGTGCGGCGATGCGGCGGTAGAGGCCGAGCCGCACGCCCAAATCGGCGACATAGCCCTCGGGGATCAGCACCGGGGTGCCGATCGTGATTTGCGGGCTCCACTCCTCGGGAGCCGCCTCGTCGCCGCCCTCGGTCCGCGCCGCGGCGACGGCCTCCTCGAGCATGCTCTGGTAGAGCTCGATCCCGACCTCGCGGATGTGGCCCGATTGCTCGTCGCCCAGAAGATTGCCGGCGCCGCGGATGTCGAGGTCGTGGCTCGCCAGCTGAAACCCGGCACCGAGATTGTCCAGGGTCTGCATGACTTCGAGCCTGCGCTGCGCCGTTGCCGTCAGCTTTTTTCTCTCCGGCAGGGTCAGATAGGCGTAGGCACGGATCTTGGCGCGCCCGATGCGGCCGCGCAGCTGGTAGAGCTGGGCCAGCCCGAACATGTCGGAGCGATGCACGATCAAGGTGTTGGCCGACGGGATGTCGAGCCCGCTCTCGATGATGTTGGTCGAGAGCAACAGATCATAGGCGCGCTCGTCGAAGGCGGTCATCGCTGCTTCGAGCTCGGAAGGCGCCATGCGGCCATGTGCTACCGCGTACTTGATCTCGGGGACGGTCTCGCGCAATTGCTCGCGCACCTCGTCGAGATCGGCGATGCGCGGCACGACATAGAAGATCTGACCGCCGCGATCGCGCTCGCGCATGATCGCCTCGCGGATCGTCACCGGGTCGTAGGGCATCACAAAGGTGCGCACCGCCAGGCGATCGATCGGCGGGGAGGCGATGATGCTCATCTCGCGCACCCCCGACAATGCCAATTGCAGGGTGCGCGGAATCGGGGTCGCGGTCAGGGTCAGGACATGGACGTCGGCCTTGAGTTGCTTCAGCTTCTCCTTCTGCGCCACGCCGAAATGCTGCTCCTCGTCCACGACCAAGAGCCCGAGATGGGCGAAATGGACATCCTTGGCGAGCAGCGCATGGGTCCCGATGATGATATCGAGGCGGCCCTCGGCGAGCTCCTTCTTGACCTCGCGCGCCTCCTTGGCGGCGACCAGCCGCGACAGCCGGCCGATGCGCAATGGCAACCCGGCAAAGCGCTCGGAAAAGCTGCGGTAATGCTGCCGAGCCAGCAGGGTCGTCGGCACGACCACCGCGACCTGCGAGCCGGCCATCGCCGCGATAAAGGCCGCGCGCAACGCCACCTCGGTCTTGCCAAAGCCGACATCGCCGCAGATCAGCCGGTCCATCGGCTTGCCCGAGGCGATGTCGGTGAGCGTGTCGGCAATCGCGGTCAGCTGGTCCTCGGTCTCGGGATAGGGAAAGCGGGCGGCGAACTCCTCGTAGATCCCCTCTTGCGGATGTAGCACGTCGCCCGGCCGTAATTGGCGCTCGGCGGCGACGCGGATTAGCTCGCCGGCGATGTCGCGGATGCGCTTCTTGACCCGCGCCTTGCGCGACTGCCAGGCGACCCCGCCCAAGCGGTCGAGCTGCACCCCGGCATCCTCGGAGCCGAAGCGCGACAGCACCTCGATATTCTCGACCGGGACAAACAGTTTGTCGTCGCCAGCATAGAGCACGCGCAGACAGTCATGCGGCGCGCCGGCGACAGCGATCGTCTCCAGCGCCTCATAGCGGCCGATGCCGTGATCGGCATGGACGACGAGATCGCCCGGCGACAGGTTGTTCACCTCGGCGATGAACTGGTCGAGGTTGCGGCGCCGCCGCGGGGTCCGCGCCAGCCGGTCGCCGAGGATGTCCTGCTCGCCGAGCAGCACGACTTCCCCGGTCGCGAAGCCCTGCTCGATGGGCAATACCGCGAGCCCGACACTCGTCTGAGGGAGCGCCCTCAAAGCATGACCGTCGGCAACTCGGCGCAGGTCGGAGACCCCGCGCTCGCGCAGCACGGTCAAGAGGCGCTCGGCGGAGCCTTCGCTGAAGGCGGCGACGGCGGCCTTCCGGCCGGCTTTGCCCTCGGCCTCGAGATAGTCGCGCACCGCCTCGAACAGCACGACGTTTGGATCGGCGCGTTCGATCGCGAAATTGCGCGCCGGACGGGCGCCGGCATCGAACCTCTCGCCGTCGCCCTCCGGCGAGGCAAAGGGCGAGAGCCGGATGATCGGCCGGCCGCGCAGCCCCGCTTGCCATTCGAGGTTGTCGAGATAGAGCTGGGCGGGCCGGACCGGGCGATAGATCGGCGCCCCGGCGCGCGCCGCCGCCGGCAAATTATGGCGCGCGGCGTAGAAATCGGCGATCGCTTCGAGCCTGTGGTCGCGGACCTCGTCGGCCTGATGGTCGAACGAGAGCCCGGCGCCGGGCAAGTAGTCAAACAGAGTCTCCAGCTCTTCGTAATAGAGCGGCAGCCAGTGCTCCATGCCGACATAGCGCCGGCCTGCGCTGACCGATTCGTAGAGCAGATCGTCGGTGCCGGTGGCGCCGAACTGCTCGCGGTAGCGCGAGCGAAAACGCCGGATCGCCGCGTCGTCGAGCAATACCTCGCTGACCGGCCGCAGTGCCGCTGCCTCGACATTGCCGGTGGAACGCTGGCTCAACGGATCGAAGCTGCGAATGCTCTCCAACCCGTCGCCGAAGAAGTCGAGACGCAGCGGCTCGGCGGCACCCGCCGGGTAGAGGTCGACGATGCCGCCGCGAACGGCGAACTCGCCGGGCTCGCGCACCGTGTCGGTGCGGATGTAGCCGTTGTTGCGGAAGAAGCTCTGCAGCCGGTCGAGCCCGATCCGGCCGCCCGGGCGCAGAGCCAGGACGCGGCCCTCGAAGAGGCTGCGCGGCGGCACCCGCTGCACCAGAGCGTTGACCGTGGTCAGTATGACGAGCGGCGTATCGCCGCCCCCTGTCGCCAGCCGGGTCAGGGTGTCGATGCGCCGACTGACGATCTCGCCGTTGGGCGAGACGCGGTCGTAGGGCAGACAATCCCAGGCCGGAAAGGTCAGCGCGTCGAGCTCGGGATGGAAGAAGGCGAGTGCCTCGGCAAAGCGCGCCATCCTGCCGTCGTCGCGGCAGACATGCAGCCAGGGGAGGGTATGTCCCTCGGCAACGATGTCGCCGATCGCCGCGGCGTCATAGCCTTCGGGCGCGCCAAACAGCGTGACCGGCCGCGGCCGCTCGCTTAGCGAACGTGCTAGATCCTGCATTGCGCTCATTGCCCTCTCCGCCCCTCAGGGGGGAGAGGGAGGGGACCCGCAGCGGCGTTAGCCGCAAGCCCGCGGGCTTGACCCGCGGGGACGGGGAGGGTGAGGTGGGCACCCCGCTGGCGGAAGCGCCCCCACCTCACCCCGGCCCTCTCCCCCCCGAGGGGCGGAGAGGGAGTAGAGGCTGAGGGTCTCATCCCGCAGGCGGGTAATTGCTGAAAGAGAGAAGCAAGCGGGTCACGTCGTGGTCGTGCTCCGGCGGCGGCTCGGCCCGGCCCGAGACCCAATCGAAGATGTCGGCGTCGGCGCAGTCGAGCAATGCCTCATAGCAATCGAGTTGGCCATCGTCGAATCCGGCGAGATGCGCATCGGCGAAGCGGCCGAGGATCAGGTCGCTCTCTTGCGTTCCGCGGTGCCAGGAACGGAATGACAGCCGCTTGCGGCGGATCTCCGGTGATGAGGTCATTTCGTCCCCTTGGCGGTACCCCTGCCGGGGATATAGAGATGCTTTGTGCGTCCCGCCATCCTCGACAAGCTGTTCGCGCCGCTGACGGCACTGCCCGGCATCGGCGCGCAACTGGCAAAGCTGTTCGAGCGCCTCGCCGGGCCGCTTGTGCTCGATCTCCTGTGGCATCTGCCGAGCGGCATTGTCGACCGCCGCGTCTCGCCGCCGATCAGGGAATTGCAGCCGCATCAGATCGCGACCCTTGCGGTGCGGGTGGAGGCGCACCAGCCGGGACATGGCCGCCGTCCTTACCGGGTGCGCTGCACTGACAATACCGGCACCTTGAGCCTGGTCTATTTCAACGTCAGAGGCGACCAGCTGTCCCGCCTGTTGCCGATCGGGGCCGAGCGCGTCGTCAGCGGCCTGGTCGAGTTTTACAGCGGTGTGCCACAGATCGCGCATCCCGATCTCGTGCTGCGGCCGGACGAGCTCGACCGCCTCAAGCCGATCGAGCCGGTTTATCCGTTGACCGGCGGCCTCTCGCCGCGCGTCGTGCAGAAGGCGATCGAGGGTGCGCTTGATCGGGTGTCGGCACTGCCGGAATGGATCGATCCGGGATTGCGCGAGCGCCGCAGCTGGCCGCACTGGGAAAAGGCGGTCCATCAGGCCCACGCCCCGGGGGCCGAAGCCGATGTGCTGCCGACCACCCCGGCGCGCGAGCGGCTCGCCTATGACGAGATCTTTGCCAGCCAGCTCGCGGTGGCGCTGGTCCGCGCGCGCCGTCATCGGCAAAAGGGGCGGGCGATCCTCGGGACCGGCGCGCTGACCGGCCGGGTCGAAGCGGCACTCGGCTTCGCCTTGACATCGGCGCAGCGCTTCGCAATCGCCGAGATCACCGCGGAGATGGCGCAACCCAGGCGCATGGTGCGGCTGCTGCAAGGCGATGTCGGCAGCGGCAAGACCGTCGTTGCCTTGCTGGCGATGCTGAACGCGGTCGAAGGCGGCGGCCAGGCGGCGCTGATGGCGCCGACGGAAATCCTCGCCCGCCAGCACCACGCGACCTTGCAGCGCCATGCCGCGGCGGCCCATGTCGAGATCGGCTTCTTGACCGGCCGCGAGAAGGGCCGGGCGCGCGCTTCGATGCTGGCGAGCCTCGCCTCGGGTCTGACGCCGGTGGTCGTCGGCACGCACGCCTTATTGCAGCCGGATGTCGAGTTCCGCGATCTGGCCCTCGTCGTGATCGACGAGCAGCACCGCTTTGGCGTCGAGCAGCGCCTCGGCCTCTACGCCAAGGGGCGGGATGCCGACACCCTGTTGATGAGCGCCACCCCGATCCCGCGCACCCTGATGATGACCGCCTATGGCGACCTCGACGTCTCGCGTCTCACCGAGAAGCCGCCGGGAAGGCATCCGGTCGATACCCGGACCGTAGCGCTGGAGCGCCTCGACGATGTTGTGGCGGCGGTCGGCCGAGCCCTGGCGCAAGGGGCCAAGGTCTATTGGATCTGCCCGATGGTCGAGGAGTCGGAGACCGCCGATCTCGCCGCGGTGGAGGAGCGCAATCGGGCATTGGCGCCGCTCTTTCCGGGCCGCGTCGGGCTGGTCCACGGACGCATGAAGGCCGCCGACAAGGACCGGGCGATGGCCGCTTTTGCCGATGGCGAGGCAGGTCTCCTGGTGGCGACGACGGTGATCGAGGTCGGCGTCGACGTGCCGGACGCGACGGTGATGGTCATCGAGCACGCCGAGCGTTTCGGCCTTGCCCAGCTGCACCAGCTGCGCGGCCGCATTGGCCGCGGCGACAAGCCGTCGAGCTGCCTGCTGCTGTACCAGTCGCCGCTGGGGGCGGTCGCCAAGCGGCGTCTCGAGATTTTGCGCGAGACCGAGGACGGGTTCCGCATCGCCGAGGAGGATCTGCGATTGCGCGGCGCCGGTGAGGTATTGGGGACGCGGCAGAGCGGGTTGCCCAGCCTGCGCCTCGCCGATCTCGCCCTCCACGAGGAGCTCGTCGCGATCGCCCATGACGACGCGCGCCTGGTGCTCGAACGCGATCCGCAGCTCGAAAGCGAGCGCGGGCAGGCCTTGCGCACCCTCCTCTACCTCTTCCGCCGCGACGAAGCGGTGCAATACCTGCGCGCCGGCTGACCGCGCCTCCGGTGCGCCTCAGCCTGGTGTTGCCGCAGCGGCGGCAGGGCCGGCATTGGATGTGTCTCCGCGGTTCGATGTCGAGCCTAGCGGCGTACCCGCCGCCCCGCCGCCATTCGTGTCGCGTCCCGAACCGCGCAGTAGTCGGGTGGCCACGGCTTCGATCTGGGCGAGCGCATCGGTGGCGCAGAAGCCCGAAGCCAATCCCAGTCCGGCCAACAGAAATATGCTGGTCGAGACGGTTCCGGTGCCGGTTTCGCTTTGCACGCCCAAGAAGATCTGGGCGGCGCGAAACAGGACATAGACCCCGAGGGAGATCGCAGCGCCGGCGGCAGGCTTGTAAAAGAACTCTGCGATCGCAGGACTCTTCAATCTAGGATCGACAAAACACCGCATCACGCTGATCACGCCGCCGAGCAGTCCCATGCAGACAAGCAGAAACATTTCGATCAACTCAAACGGCGATCGCGCCCACAGAGTCAATACTGAGGAGTTCGAATCCAACAGCCGCAGCGCGGGGATTATCTGTGGTGCTTTCCGTGTAATCCCATCCCTGTATTGGTTATAATAGAATGAGAGATTAGCCGCCTTGAACTGCATCTCGTCTTCGGTCAACGCCAACTCATTCGCATGTCTTTGGAGGGTCTGCTTTATCTCGCCACAGGTTTTGGGGTTCGTGCTGGTCGCTTGCGCATTGGGGAGCTCGGCCGCGCTTGCGTTGTCCATGACAACGGTGGCGCCGGCAATATCGTAACAGACGAAAGAATCGATCCGAGACCGGTAGGCGTCATGCTGCGCTCTGAGGTTGGCCAGCGCTTTCTTGAGGTGATCGTCCGCATATCCATCTCGCTGTTCGAGCACAGCGATCAACGCGTTGAAATCGGCCATATTGGCTTGTCTGATTTCAAGAAAGCCGACAGTCAATAAAGATACTGTAAATATTACTAAATACCCAACGAAGACACCGACATATCCTATAAATTTTACAATAGAAGCAAGACTCAATTTTCCAGTGGCAAATACACCGTCAAACGTCTTGGGATCGAATCCGGCCCTAAATGCATCCGTGGTCATTTGATGTCTCCCGTCGGCTCACTATGCTGGACCACGCTTTGGCCAAATGAGTCCGAAGCTGGTCAAGCTAGGCCGTGTCATCTCATATTCGTCGTTCGGAGGCTCAGCGCGTGTGAGCTAGCTCACACCATGCAACATTTTAACCGTGTTGCTTAACCGTGTTGCTTAACCGTGTTGCAGCGTTGCGAGGTTGACTTTTGGTCGGGGACGTGCTATTTTATCAAATCATAAAGTGCGTTTTTTACAACGTCTCATCCCATCGGCGAGCGCTGCGAAATGTCGGCCCAAAGTCTCCCTGCTGCCTCCCTCAGGACCGGCAGTTGCCTCCCTGATGCCCAAGTGCTGCTGCGGGGGGTTAACTATCTGATCGGCATGGCGTTATGGCTGGTCGGCCCGGCGATTTCCGGCCTCCAATCGGGTTTTCTCCCTGCTCTCAGGGAGGCTGGGCGGTCGGGTGTTGACCGCCCGACCGCGCAACTTTGCTCAGTTGATCCCGAGGAGCTTGGCCGCGGTGCCGCCGAGGATAGCGATCTTGTCGTCGTCGCTCAGGCCCGGGGTCGAGAGGACGTGATCGACCGGCACCTTGTTCCATGGGAACGGATAGTCAGTGCCGATCATCACCTGGCCCACCCCGCTCTCGGCGATGAGATGGCGCATCCCTTCGGGGGTGAACATGATCGAGTCGAAATAGAGCTGACCGTCCTTCAGGTACTGGGTCGGCTTCTTTTTGGGCAGCGGGCCGACCCGGTTCGGGAAGGTTGTGATCACCGCATCCGAGCGCGCGGCGTAGGACGGCAGAAAGCCGCCGCCATGCGCGGCGCAGATCTTCAAGCCCGGAAAGCGGTCGAGGGTGCCCTCGAAGATCAGGTGCGACAATGCGATCGTGGTTTCGAGCGGGTTGCCGATCGTGTTGGTCAAGAGCCCGCTGCCCTTGAGCCGGCCGCTCGGCTCCAATTCCCTTGTGCCGAGCGGATGCATGAAAATCAGGATGCCGAGCTCTTCGGCCTTGGCCCAGACCGGGTGGAATTTCGGGTCGGCCAATTCCTGGCCGGCGACACTGCCGCCGACCGAGAGGCCGCGCAGCCCCAAGGTCCTGATCGCGTATTGGAGCTGCTCGACGGCGAGGTCGGGATGCTGCAGGGCCACCGTCGCAAAGGCGACAAAGCGGTCGGGTGTCGCCGAACAGAACTCGGCGAGCTTCTCGTTCTGGATCTTGATCAGCTCGGCCGCCGCGTCGCGTTCGGCGCGGTACCAAAAGGGGTTGATGCTGAGCGCCTCGACGTCGATCCCCTCGGCGTCCATCTCCTGGATGCGGTCGGAGACGTTGGACCACAGCAGGCCCGGCGCCTCCAGCGGGTGGTTGATCACCGCCGCCGCCTCCGGAACGATGGTATGGGCGTGGACGTCGACGGTCTTGACCCGCTTGCCGTTGACGACGACCTCCCGCCGTCGCCCCTGTCCCGGTCCCGGGGTTTGTGGCGGGGTCGCATTCCCCAGGCTGCATCCGACAAAGGCGAGGCCGGCCAATGCGCCGACGATTAGTTCCCCTGAAATAGGCATTTCCGTCCCCTCTTCGTGAGCAATCAACAAGCCGTCGCGGACAGCCTACTATGGCCCGATCGCGAAATCCCGCCTCCTCGCACACGAGGCGGTGCTATAATGTCGCTATGTGCGGTCGCTTCTATCTCACCGCCTCACCGGCGGAAATCAGAAAGCTCTTCAAGCTCGAAAAAATGCCCGAGCTCGTGCCGCGCTACAACATCGCGCCGATGCAATCGACGCCGATTGTGGTCGCCGAGGAGAACGGCAGAGCGCTGATGATGGCGCGCTGGGGCCTGGTGCCGGCCTGGTCGCGCGACCTCTCTCCCGGTGCCGGGATGATCAATGCTCCGGCCGAGACTCTCGACGACAAGCCCGCCTACCGGACGGCCTTCCAGTCGCAACGGTGTCTGGTGCCGGCGAACGGCTTTTACGAATGGCAAGCGCGGGGCACAAAGAAGCAGCCGTACAGGATCACGCTGCGCCACGGCGCGCTGATCGCCTTTGCCGGATTGTGGGCGCGTTGGGCGCCGGAGGACGGCGATCCCGTCGAGACCTTCGCCATCGTTACGACGCGCGCCAGCAAACTGGTCAGCGAGGTGCACGATCGCATGCCGGTGATCATCGCGTCCACCGACTACCAGCGCTGGCTCACGGCACCAGCCGCCGCGGCCAAGAAGCTGTTGTTGCCCTATGCCGCCGGCTTGACGATCACGACGGTCGGCGACCGCGTCAACAGTTTGAAGAACGACGATGTGTCGCTGCTGCAGCCGGCGCCGCCTGGTTGATGACGGCTGCACGGTGATGCGCAATCTCGATACGATCATCCAGGACCTCGTCATCGCCAACCGCATCCTCGCCAAGGAGGAGGTGGTCGACGCCTACGGCCATGTCAGCATCCGACATGCGGACAATCCGAACCATTTTCTGATCGCCCGTTCGGTGGCCCCGGAGCTGGTCGGGGCCGAGGACATCGTCGAGCTCGACCTCGACGGCCAGCCGGTGCGCGATCAGAGCCCCGCCCTCTATCTCGAGCGCTTTATTCACGCCGCGATCTTCGAAGCGCGCCCCGATGTGATGGCGGTGGTGCACGCGCATGCCGAGGACACCCTGCCCTTCGGGATCGCCGATGCCACAGCGCTGCGGCCGGTGATCCACTCGGGAAGTTTTATCGGCAGCGAGGTCCCGGTTTGGGACATCGCCGACAATTTCGGCGACACCAACCTGCTCGTCACCAATATCGAGCAGGGCCGCGATCTCGCCAAATGCCTGGGCGGCAACAACGTGGCGCTGATGCGCGGCCATGGCTTCGCGTCGGCCGGCAGGTCATTGATCGAGGTCGTACGGATGTCGGTCTATCTGCCGCGCAATGCCCGCGCGCTGATGCGGGCAAAGCAGCTCGGCGGTCCGATCAAATACCTCTCGCAGGGCGAGATCGATGCCCGCAACCGCGGCTACAGCCCTTATTCGACCGAGACTTGGCGCGCCTGGCAGTATTGGGCGAGCAAGGCCGGCTGCAGCCACCTCTTGACGCGGCCCGAGGAGCGCGGGCAGCCCCACGACAAGGAGCGAGGTCCATGAGCGAGCCGATCTGGAACAAATTTTTGACCGCGCGCGACAAGGCGGTGTTCGCCGCCGGCGGGTTCGGTGCCCGCGCCGGGTTCGGCAAGCGGCCGGCATTGCTGGTCATCGACGTCAATTGGGCGTTCTGCGGCGAGCGGCCGGAACCCATCCTCCAATCGATCAAGCGGTGGCGCACCTCCTGCGGCGAGGAAGCCTGGGTGGCTCTCGAACACATCAAGACGCTGATCGAGAGGGCGCGCGCCAAGGCGCTGCCGGTCATCTACACTACCGGGGAGCGCCGCGCGGATAATTGGGATGCCGGCAGCTGGCGCTGGAAGAGCACGCGCGGCGAGGAGGCGGGCGGCGGCCCCGACAATGCGGTCGACGGCAACGAGATCGTCGCGATGATCGCACCTGGTCCGAGAGACATCGTGATCAGAAAGCAAAAGCCGTCGGGTTTCTTCGGGACGAACCTCGCCTCCTATCTGACATTGCTCGGCTGCGACAGCGTCATCGTCGTCGGGACGACCACGTCGGGCTGCGTGCGCGCCACGGCGGTCGATGCGTTCAGCCTCAATTATCGCGTAGCCCTTGCAGAGGAAGGCTGCTTCGACCGCAGCGAGGCGAGCCACGCCCTCAGCCTCTGCGACATGCACGCCAAATATGCCGACGTCGTCCCAACGGCCGAAATTCTCTCCTATTTCGATCGGCTTCCCGCCGATCTGTTCGACCTGCCGAGCGGCGTCGGCAGCCCCGCGCCGTCGATCAGGGAAGCGGCCGAATAGACCTCGGAGCATCCCTCGGCGAATTGATCTGGCTGGCGGTCGCCATTATGGCCGCCGGCGTCGTCACCGGCCTCCTCGCCGGATTGTTCGGTATTGGCGGCGGCGCCGTCATCGTCCCGGTGCTGTTCGAAGTCTTCCGGATTGTCGACGTGCCCGAGGCGGTGCGCATGCAGCTCTGCGTCGGGACGTCGCTCGCCATCATTGTCCCGACCGCCGTTCGGTCCTATCGGGCGCACCGTGCGACGGGGATGGTGATCCCCGAGGTCATGCGGTCCTGGGCACCCCCGGCTGTGGCTGGAGTGGCGGTGGGTTCCACGGCGGCGGCGTTCGCCCCCGGCGGCCTGCTGAAGGCGGCCTTCGTGGTGATCGCCGGGATCATCGCCACGAAGCTCCTCGTCGGCCGCGAGGATTGGGTGCTGTCGGATCACCTTCCGGGCCGGCTCGGAATGACCGCCTGTGGCTTTCTCGTCGGGCTGGCATCCTCGCTGATGGGGGTCAGCGGCGGCTCACTCGCCACGATGGCGCTCACACTCTACGCCAGGCCGATCCACAATGCGGTCGCGACCTCCGCCGGCCTCGGGGTTCCGATCACGATCGCCGGCACCATCGGCTATGTGCTGGCCGGCCTGCCATATCAGGCGGCACTGCCGCCGCTGTCGATCGGCTTTGTCTCGGTCATCGGAGTGGTCATGGTCGCGCCGATCTCGAGCTATGTCGCACCCTTTGGCGCTCGGCTCGCCCATACTCTGCCGCGGCGACGACTCGAGATCGGCTTTGGCCTGTTCCTGCTTATCGTATCGGCGCGATTCGTCGTGAGCTTGCTCACGCCGTCGGTGCATTGAAGGCGCTGCTAGGGCAGCGTGAAAGCAACCAGTGAATCGCCTAACCTGGTGCCGAGCTTGCCGTGGCCGCCGGCAGCGATCACCACGAACTGCTTGCCCTCGGGACTCAGGCGATAGGTCATCGGCAGCGCCTGGCCGCCGGCCGGCAGGCGGCCCTTCCAGAGCACCGCGCCGGTGTCGATGTCGAAGGCGCGCAAATAATCGTCCATCGCCGCGGCGATGAAGACGAGACCTCCGGCGGTGACGATCGGCCCGCCCAGATTTGGCGTGCCGCGAATGGTGGGGACGAGGCTCGCAACGAGGTCGGCGGTAGTTCCGAGCGGTACGTTCCAGCGAATAGTGCCATTGGACAAATCGACAGCGACCAATGCGCCCCAGGGCGGCGGATTGCACGGCAGCCCGCTAGGGGAACGCAGCACCTGCCGGCTCATGCCGTAAGGTGTGCCATGCTGCGGCGAGACCTCGGCGCGAAACTGGCCCTCTTTCGCAGCCTTCTCTGTGGCCTGATAGCGGTCACGGGGGATCAGGTGAGCCACCATCGGCAGAATGTTGACGTTCGTCACGAAGATTTGGCGCTGCGGATCGAACCCGCCGCTGCTCCAATTCATGCCGCCGAGATTGCCCGGAAACGCGATCGTGCCCTCAACGCTCGGCGGCGTGAATATCCCTTCGGATCGCAGCTTCTCCATGTCGGTCCGGCAGGCGTTGCGATCTCCCGGAGTAGGTCCCCAGGCATCCTCTGCCGTCAATCGCTGAGGAACGAGCGGCGGCGGAGCCAGCGGAAACGGCTGTGTCGGCGAGGCTTCCTCGCCTTCCGCGTCGCTTTTTGGCACCGGACGTTCCTCGACGCCGAAGACCGGCTTGCCAGTCTCCCGATCCAATACAAAAAGACTTCCGGTCTTGTTGCCTTGAATGACGACCGGCACCTCGCCACCAGTGCGTCGCAATGTGGCGAGCACCGGTTGGGCCGCAGTGTCGTAGTCCCACAGATCGTGATGCACGAGCTGGAAGCCCCACACCATTTCGCCGGTCTTTGCCGACAACGCGACGACGGAATCCGCCCATTTGTTGTCGCCCGGCCGCTTGAGGCCGTGATAGTCGGGGCTGGCGCTCGTGGTCGGCACAAAGACGAGGTCGCGCCCAACGTCGACGAAGATTGTCGACCAGGCATTGCCCGCACCGGTCGGCGCAAGGCTTGCCGGGATTGGGTTCCAGCTCCAGCGAAGAGCGCCGGTGCGCGCGTCAAAGGCTCTGACGAGCCCACTCGGGCTGTCGACGCGATCGTTGTCCGCGATCCCCGAGCCGACGACGACGAGGTCATCCACGATCGCCGGCGCCGAGGTTTCCTCATACTCGCCGCGGCGGGTGATGTTGATGATGCCGCCGGTCAAGTCGATCTGTCCTGCGGTGCCGAAATTGGCGCAGGGCCGTCCGGTTGCGGCATCGAGCGCGAAGAGTCGCGCATCGATCGTCGCCAGAAAGATTCGCCGGCGGCAGGCATCGCCCTCGGCTCTGACGGGATCGGTCCACAATGTTACGCCGCGATTGATGAGGCCTTCGGAATAGGGGGCGTGCAGGTCGATCTTTGGATCGAAGCTCCACTTCTCCCGGCCGGTCTCGTGGTCGAGAGCGACCACCCGATTGAACGGCGTGCTCAGATACATGGTACCTTCGGCGACGATCGGGGTCGCCTCGAACGCGCTCTTGCGGCGGCCGTCGCCGCCGTCGGAAACGTCGCCGGTATGGTACTCCCAGGCGACCTTCAGTTCCGCGACGTTGCTCTTGTCGATCTGGGTCAGCGGCGAATAGCGACCGCCGCCCGCGTCGCCGCCGAAATGGGGCCACTCGGCAACCGTGCGATCGACGGGGTCTGCTGCAGCGGGCCGGGCTGCCGTGACGGCGGCGATCAGAAAGATCGCGAGCGGCAGGCCCCTTACCCCCTCCCTCTCCCCGCGGGCGGCGAGAGGGAGGGACCCCCGGCGCATCGGAGATGCGCCACCCGACAGGCGCGCGCACGCGCGCGCCGAGAGGGGCGGGAGGGTGACGGGCGCGAAGCGATCGGCTAGCCTTCGGCCGCCTGCAGCCATTCCTTGGGGATCGCCTGGGCGCGCTGGTCGGCGACGAGCTTGCGGCGGCGGGCCTGCTCTTCCGGGCTGATCGAGGCCGGGTTTTCGCGGAACTCCGGTCCCATCGCCATCGCCTTCTTGACGGCCGGGCGCTCGCCGATTTCTTCGAGCCAGCGCTTGAAGTTCGGGAACTCGTCGATGTCGATCTTGCGGCTCGACCAGCTCGACGCCCAGGGATAGCAGATCATGTCGGCAATCGTGTATTGGCCGGCGGCGAGGTAGCGCTTGTTGAAGAGACCGAGATTCATCACACCGTAGATGCGATGCGCTTCATTGTCGAAACGGCGCAGCGCATAGGTCAGATCGCCGTTGTTGCCGGCCTCGGCGGCGCGGCGGAAATGGCCTTGCTCGCCGAGCTTAGGGCCCTGATTGGCCAATTGCCAGCCAACCCATTGGGAGACATCGTATTTGCTGCGCGGATCCTGCGGCCAGAACCGTCCGGTCTTCTCGGCGAGATACATCATGATCGGGCCGGATTCGAAGATCGAGATCGGGGCGCCGCCGCCCATCGGCTCGTCATCGACGATCGCCGGCATCCGGCCGTTAGGAGAAATCCGCAAAAACTGGGGCGTGAGCTGGTCGCCGCGGCCGATGTTGATCGGTTTGATCGAGTAGGGGAGCCCGAGTTCTTCGAGCAGAATAACGCACTTCTTGCCGTTTCCGGTCGGCCAGAAATACAGGTCGATCATGGGACTCTCTCCTGTTTCTTAGGGTCCTGAAGTGTGGATTGTGGCCATCGCCGGGAGCAATTGTCCACCGCCAAAGGGAACCGCGAGGTGACGGTCTTGTTGCGTCCAATCGGCGGGGCAACTATTAATCGCTTCGAACGCAAGTAGGAGACGGCGGTGGTTGCGGTTATTGAAGGGAAGGAGGAGGCCTTCGGCGCCAGGTACATCGAGTTCAAGGTCCATCGCAGCGAGACCGATCCCGGTTTCATCCTGGGAAGCTGGCTTTTTGCCCATGGCTCCTCGACGCTCGTTGATCAGAGCAAACCCGACTCTCCGGTAGCGACGGAGTTTCGCCACGTCGTCGACTGCGCCGATCTGCACGGCATACCCTTTGTCTGGGTCAACGACCCCGACGAGTTGTTTCCGCCTTGGGAACGCCGCTGAGCTTGGTTCCCTTATTTGGCGGCCAGCATGTCGCGGATGCCGCGCAATGCCAGATAGTATCCCGGGAGCCCGAACCCGGTGACCATGCCCTGACTGACCCGCGCGGTCTCGGAGACCGGGCCGCGTCGCACCGGGTTCGAGATGTGGATTTCGATGGTTGGGAAACGCACCTGTGAGATTGCCGCGACCAGTGCCGGATAGCCGCTCGAAAAGCCCGCTGGGTTGAACAAAGCCGCGTCGAAGCCATTCTCGTTCGCCTCGTAGAGCTTGTTGACGACCTCGCCCTCGATGTTCGAGTGAAAAATCTCGACCTCGACGCCGAGCTCCGCGGCATATCCGCGGATCCGCTCGTCATATTCGGGCAGGGTCATCGGCCCGAATATCTCGGTCTGGACCTTGCCGCGCATATTCATGCCCGCGCCATGGATGATCAGAATTTTCGCCATCGCATCCTCGTCCTTTGATCTGCAGCCGATGCTAGTTGACGAGCCGATTCATTGACAAGGCTCGCCGTCGGCGTCAGTTGCGGCTAGGCTATTGCCGTCGAAAGGGTTCAGCCGGCGACCGAAGCCGGTCGGGGGGCAAATGCAAGGCGGCATTTGGCCGGGTATCATGGGGGGTGTAGCTGTCGGCTTGCTGCTGGCGCACCCCTATGGCTGGGCCGCCGACTCTTGCCCGAAAACCAAGCCCCGCGCGACCGTCGTCACCGGCAAGCATGTCGATGTTAAAAAGCCTGGAAGCGTGCAACTCGTGACCTTCCCCCATACCGACTGGACCGCGGTGAAAGTCATCCGGGGTGGGGTGCCGGCGACAGAGGCGAAACCGACCGAAAAGCCGGCTGCAGCCGAGCTCGTTACCTTCGCCGACCCAAAGACCAAGCCCGTCAGAGTGCTGCGGGGCGATGGCGAGAATCCGACGGCGGGGCCATCACCGCAGGCGACCGGCATGCGGAGCGAATTGGTGGCCTTTGCCGACCCCAGATTTCGGTCGGTGACAGTGCTGAGGGGCTCGGTCGCACCCGTGCCGTCGCCCGCCATCGGATTGTTCGGTCCAGCGCGGGAGGCAGATCTCGATCGCGTCGCATTTGCCGTAGAGGGAGCGGAATCCAGTCACGGCAGGGATCCGCGAATGTGGAGCCCCGAATGGAGCGCTCCCCAGGGGCCGATGCAGGTTTCCGCCGCCGCCGCAATCGATGTCGGCGGCGGCAACCGGTTCGACATCTTCGAAAACCGGACGCTGGGTCGCGGTTATCTGGCGCTGATGTACCGCCGATACGGCAACTGGCCGGACGCGATCGCCGCGTACAATTGGGGTCCGGGCAACATGGATGCGTGGATCGGCAGCGGGCGCCCGAGTGGGGGCTTCCCCGTCGAAGTCGAGCGCTATCGCGATCGCGTGCTGCGGGATGTCGGGCTCGACCGCGCGGTGGCCGCTCTGTTGTTCGGCGGCAGCGGGCGGATCCTGGCGATCCCCGTCCTCGAGGCTCGACCACGGGGCGCGGTCGCGACCCCACCCGCTGAGGATCGGCCTAGCCGGTATCGGCGGTGAGTCCGGCGCACTCGATGCCGTAAACCGCACAGGTCTCGTCGTTCTCGGAAATGTCGCCGCTGATGCCGACGGCCCCGATGATCTCGCCGGCCCGGTCGCGGATCAACACGCCCCCCGGCACCGGGATTATCCGGCCGCCGGAGGCAGCACTGAGCGCCTGGATGAAGGCGGGATTGGCGGCGGCGCGGCGGGCGAACTCGCGCCCGCCGAACCCCATCCCCAGCGCACCCCAGGCCTTGCCGCCGGCGATCTCGGGGCGCAACAGGCTCGACCCGTCCTCGCGCTTCAATGCCTTCAGCTGACCGCCGGCGTCGAGCACCGCCACGGTCAGCGGTTTGAAGCCGAGCTCGCGCCCCTTCTCCAGTGCCTTGTCGACGATGATCGAGGCCTGTTCCAGGGTCAGCATTTCAGTGTGCCGTCTGCCGGATCAGCGCCGCCCAGCGGTCTAGGACCGGGAGGGTCTCTTCGTCATTTGCCGAAGGTAGGCTCACGACGACCCGCGCGATCCCCTGATCGCGGTAACGCTTGATGCGATCGAGGTCTTCTGGGACGCCCCAGACCGTGACCGGGATCGTGGCCGGGTCGCGTCCGGCCTCGGCCGCCATTTGCCGGAACTCCGGCAGAAATTCGGTGACATCGGAATAATGCGCCCGGCTCGCATTCGGGATCCATCCATCGCCGTAGCGGATCGCGCGCCGCGCGCTGTGCGGGAAAGCGCCGCCAACGATGACCGGCGGCTTCGGCTTCTGCACCGGCTTCGGCCAAGTGCGCATCTTCGGGAAGTCGACGATTTCGCCGTGATATTCGGGCTCGGACTTGGTCCAGATCTCCGTCATCGCCTCGATTTGCTCGCGCATTTTCTTGAAGCGTGTTTTGAAGACGGTGTCGTGATCTTCGATTTCGTCCTGGTTCCAGCCGCCGCCTATGCCAAACAGAAACCGCCCGCCGGAAACCTGGTCGATCGAAGCGACGAGCTTTGCCGTCTGGATCGTGTCGCGCTGGATGACGAGGCACACCCCGGTCCCAACCTTCAGGGTCTTTGTCGCCATCGCCGCCGCCGTCAGGGTCACGAACGGGTCCATCACGTCGTAATACTGCTTGCCGAGCTCGCCGCCTCCCGCCGGTGGCGTTTTGCGGGTGCTGGGGATGTGCGAGTGCTCGGGCGCCCAGACCGACTCGAAGCCGCGCTCTTCGAGCGCCCGACCGAGCTCGGCCGGCGTCATCGAATAGTCCGTGAAAAACATCGCCGCGCCAAAATCCATCTGTCCCTCCATCGGTCCGAATGCCCGAGCTTAACCTCGATCCATCTGCCCGTCTCCCTTCAGGGGAGAGGGAGACCCCGTCGCGCGGCCGGCGCGTATTTGCCCGGTCTACTGCCGACCGCTCGGCTCACCCTCCTTGGGGAATTGGGCCGTAGGGCTGGGTGATCAGCTCCATCAGGTGGCCGTTGGGGTCGTCGAAATAGACGCCGCGGCCGCCGTAGAGATGGTTGATCTCGCCCGGCCGCTCCCGGCGGAAATTCGCGTAATGCGCGACGCCGGCGGCACGGATGCGGGCGAGTGCCGCGTCGAACTCCGCTTCGCTGACGAGGAAAGCGTAGTGCTGCGGGCGAAAGCTCTCGGAGTCGGAAAAATCGAGGGTCACACCGTTGCCCGTCTTGACCGGTACAAAGTGGCCCCACTCGGGCCCGGCCTCCAAGTTCAAGATGTCGGCGAGGAACTTGGCGGATGTCCATTTGTCCTTCGCCGGGATGATCGTGTGGTTGAGCTCGGCACTCATCTTTGCGCTCCTCTCGATGCGGCCTACCGTACCCCCTCGGCGAGCCGTGACAGATGATAGGTGGGGTCGCCGAACACATGTTCGATGACCATAACGCGGCGGAAATAATGGCCGACCGCATATTCCTCGGTCATGCCGATGCCGCCATGCAATTGGACGGCGTTCTGCGCGACAAAGCGGCTCGCCTGACCGACCCCGACCTTGGCCATCGCGATGTTGCGGCTCCGCTCCACGGCGTCGGGCTCGTCGACCATCATCGCCGCCAGCATCGCCATGCTGCGGCCCTGCTCCAAGGCGATCAGCATTTCCGCCGAGCGGTGCTGCAATACCTGGTTCTGGCCGATCGGTTTGCCGAATTGCTGCCGCGTCTTCAGGTATTCGAGGGTCATCGCGTGCATCGTTTCCATGGCACCCACTGCCTCGGCCGAGGTCGCGGCAACCCCGGCCTCGACCACGCGCTCGATGACCGGCAGCGCGTTGCCGGGCTCGCCCAACACGTCGTCGCGGGCGACCTCGACCCCGCTCAACGAAATCTCCGCGGCCCGGGTTCCGTCGCGCATCGGGTAGGCGCGGCGCGCTACACCGTTCGCCTTCGCATCGACCAGAAACAAGCCGATGCCGTCGGGGTCGTCTCGATCGCCCCTGATGCGGGCGCTGACGATCAGCCGGTCGGCGCCGTTGCCATGCAACACGACGCTCTTGGCACCGTCGAGGATCCAGCCGCGAGCGGTCGGCTTCGCGGTCGTCAGCACATCGGTCAAATCATAGCGCGCTTGGCGCTCGCCATGGGCAAAGGCCAAGGTCATTCCTCCTTCGGCTACCTTTGGCAGGATCGCCGATTTCTGCGCTTCGCTACCCGCGAGACGCAGCACGGTCCCGCCCAGCACCACCGTCGCCAGATACGGTTCGAGCGCCAGCACCCGGCCGAACGCCTCCATCACCAGCATGATCTCGATTGGACCGCGCCCGAACCCGCCATATTCCTCGGCGAAGGGCAGCCCCAGCAGCCCCTGCTCGGCATAGCGCGACCAGAGCGCGGTGCTCCAGCCCTCGGGCTCGGCGAGATAGCCGCGGCGCTGTGCAAAGCCGTAATGATCGGCGAGCAGCCGGTCGACAGAGTCGCGTAAGAGGCGCTGCTCGTCGGTAAATTCGAAATCCATTAGAGCCCCAGTACGGCTTTGGTCAGGATGTTCTTCTGGATCTCGTTCGTGCCGCCATAGATCGAGGCGGCGCGCAGGAAGAGATAGCTCTTGGTCGCCTCGCTCGCCCAAGCAGGCCCGAGCTCCGGCTCGTTGCTGAGCGCTTCCAGCTCCTGCGCCCAATCCGGCATCGCCAATGGGCCGCCGACATCCATTGCCAGCTCGGTGGTCGCCTGCAATAGCTCGGTCCCCTTGATCTTCAGCGCAGAAGACAATGGATCAGGCTTGCCCGCCTCTTTCTTTGCGTAGGCGGAGACGACGCGGAACTGGGTGATCTCGAGCGCCTTGATGTCGGTTTCGAGCTGGGCGACGCGCAGGCGGAAGGCCGGGTCGTCGATCAACGGCTTGCCGTTGGCGCGCATCTCGTGCGCCATCCCTTTGGCGAATTTGACCCGCTCCTTCGATTTGCCGAGCCGCGCGATGCCGGTGCGCTCGTGACCAAGCAGGTATTTGGCGACGTCCCAGCCCTTGTTCTCCTCGCCGACCAGGTTCTCGACCGGCACCCGGACATCGTCGAAAAACACCTCGTTCAGATGATGGCTGCCGTCGATCGAGACGATCGGCCGGACCGTGATCCCCGGGGTCTTCATGTCGATCAGCAGGAACGAGATGCCCTCCTGGCGCTTTTTGGCCGCCGGATCGGTGCGCACCAGGCAGAAGCACCAGTCGGCATGGTGCGCGGTCGAGGTCCAGATCTTCTGGCCGTTGACCACGTAGTAATTGCCGTCGCGCTTGGCCGCGGTCTTCAACGCGGCGAGGTCGGAGCCTGCCCCCGGCTCGGAGAAGCCCTGGCACCACCAGTCGTCGATATTGGCCGCACGCGGCAGAAAGCGGCGCTTCTGCTCCTCGGTGCCGAACTGGATCAATACCGGGCCGATCATCGTGATGTTGAACGACGACACCTCCGGCGCCGGCGCCAGCTGGTTCTCCTCGAGAAAGATCATGCGCTCTACCGGCGTCCAGCCGGGTCCGCCATATTCCTTGGGCCAGTTGAAGGCCGCCCAGCCGCGCTGGTTGAGGATGCGCTGCCAGCGTACCGTGTCCTCCTTGCGCGGCGCGTAGCCGAGCCGCATCCGCTCGCGGACGTCGTCCGGCAGGTTGTCCCGGATGAAGGCGCGGAGCTCGTCGCGAAACGCCAGCTCGTCCGCGGTGAAGCGCAAATCCATGACCGTCTCCTCTCTTCCCGGTCGCAGCATTATAGATGATCCGTCGGCGGGCTGTCCGGCTTTACTGGAGGAGACGATGGCAGCACTCGAAGTGAAGGCGGTCGAGCGCCTGTTGGGCACCGGCATTCCCTACGCCTACGCGGTCAAGGCCGGGCCGTGGATCTTTCTGACCGGGCACGAGGCCTTCGATTTCGATGCCGGCATCACCGAGGTGGTGGCGGGCCCGCCGGGGTTCCCACTGTTCGGCCGGCCGCGATGGCGGCGCGAAGGCGATTTCATCCTGCAGCGGATGCAGCGGATCCTGCAGGAACTTGGCTCCGACCTCGCGCATGGTGTGCGCCTCGACCAGTTCTACCCGACGCCGGCTGCGGTCGATCCCTATCACCTGGCGCGGCGCGCCGCGTTCGACGATTACATCCCGCCGAGCACTTCGGTGATCATGGAGCAGTGTTTTGGCGCCGAGAGCGGCATCTCGACTTCGTTGATCGCCGTCGTGCCGAGCACTGAATACGAGATCCGCAAAATTTATCCCCACGATGTCACCGCATCGGCCACCTCGGGCTTTGTCCCGGCCGTCGTCTGCGACGAGTTCGTCTTCATTGCCGGGCAGATGGCCAGCGGGCCGGAGCATGGGCTCGATCCGCGTGCTCACGTCCCTGACCATAGCCTGTGGGCCGGCACGGAGATCCGCAAGCAGACCGAGTTCATCGTTCAGGAAAGGCTGAAGCCCGCGCTCCAAGCCGCCGGCTCCGCACTCGATCATTCGGTGAAGGCCCAGGTCTACCTCAGGAATGTCGCCGATTTCCCCGACTTCATCAATGTCTGGTCGCAATATTACCGCGACATCCCGTGCGCCGTTACGGTGGTGCCGACCAACGGTTTCGCGATGGTCGGCGGCATCATCGAGATCAATCTGCTGGCGCTGACCAATGGGGCAAGGCGCAAGAAAGAGGTCGTTTCAGCGGATATCCCGGACATGGTCACTTATGGGCCATGCGTCAAAGTGGGCGAATTCCTGCTGCCATCCGGGCTGATGCCGATCGGCCGGGACGGCCACGTGGCGGGCAAGGCGATCTCGCCCGGTTTCCCCGGGTTATCGCACGCCGGCTACACGCAGGCCGCCGCGGTGCACGATTATGCCGAAGCGCTGTGCAAGGCCGCCGGCACCTCGCTCGCCAACATGCTGCGCGCCCAGTATTTCGTCTCCGACCCGACGGTATTTCCCGGCATCGCGATGGCCTGGGCTTCGCGCTTCGGCGCTCGGCCGCTGCCCTTCGCCTGCATCCAGACTCCACCCGAGATGCCCGCACCAGGCATGGCCCTGATCGCCGATTTCTGGATCTCGACCGTCTAAAGGGGCTGCCGCTGCTGCGATTTGTCGAGCACCTCCTGGGGCGTCATCGACACGATTTCGGCATAGGTCGGCACAAAGCCCCCCTCTACGATCAGCTTGACAAACTCAGGCCGGATCTCGCGGGCTACCCGCTCGCGGATGCGACGGTGCTCCTCGATATCGGTCCATTCCCCGATCAGATAGAAATGATCGGGATCTCCTGCGTCGCGGCACAGCACCCCGTCCTTAACCTGCTTGTCCGAACGATGAAACGGGTTGTTGTCGCCGTAATCGAACTTGTTGAAGAGCTCGATGAACTGATCGCCCGTGCCGGATCTGACCCGGAAATCGTAGACGTGAAAATAGTTGCCCTTAGTCGCCAGCGGTACGAGAGCCATTGGTATCTCCTTTTTTACGTCCTTGATCTGTTCACGCGGCTTTCAGCGCGCCGTAGACACCGCTCTCGAACTCGCCATAGAGCCGCAGGACGGCGGGATCGGCAAAGGGCAGGATCTGGGTCAGGATCAACCCGGCGACGCGCTTTTGCGGGTCTAGCCAATAATAGGTGTTGTAAATGCCGCCCCAGGTCAGGCTGCCGGCGCTGCGGCCATTCGGTCCGGGCCGCGTGTTGATCATGTAGCCGAGACCCCATTTGCACGGAATTCCGGGAAAGAGGTCGAGGTCGTTCGTGAACTGCGGGTTGGTCGTCTTCCAGAGGCCGGCGTCGATATCGCCGATCTGATTTTGCGCCATCAGCGCGACCGTCTCAGGCCGCAACAGCCGGGCGCCGTTGAAGCCGCCTTGATGCAGCAGCATCTGAAGGAACACCAGATAATCCCGCCCGGTCGAATAGAGGCCGCCACCGCCGCCCCAGAACTCGCGCTGCGGGGGTTTCTCGGGGGGCATCGGCTCGAGAGATCCATCGGCTTTGCGCTGGTGCCGCTGTACGAGCCGAGACTGCTGCTCGGAGGAAATGGCGTACTCGGTATCGGTCATACCCAGTGGGGCGAAGATCTTGTCGCGAAAATAGACGGAAAGGGGCTGTCCGCTGACCGCTTCGATCGCGCGGCCGACCCAGTCGATGCTGATGCCGTATTCCCAGCGATCGCCCGGGTCGAACATCAGCGGCAGCCGCAGCGCCGCGAGCTTGCCCGTGGACGTTGCAGGGGTGCTGCTGGCCTTCACATAGCGAACCAGATCGGGGTCGTCGAATTCATAACCAAAGCCGGCTGTGTGGGTCAGCAGGTGACGCAAGGTGATCGGCCGCTTCGCTGCCCGCAGGCGCGGCGCGCCGGCATCGTCGAAGCCGTCCAGCACCTGGGGTGCGGAGAGCTCGGGAAGAACATTGCCGATCGGCTGCTCGAGCTGCAGCTTGCCCTGCTCGACGAGCTGCATCGCCGCCACCGAGGTCACCGCCTTGGTCATCGACGCGAGCCGGAAGATCGTGTCGAGGGTCATGGCGGGGCCGCTAGCGAGATCGCGCGTCCCGAATGCACCCTCGTAGATGACGCCCTTATCGTTCACCGCCATCGCGACGACGCCCGGCACCTCTTGGCCTTCGACCCCCCGCCGCAGCACCGCGTCGATCTGGGAGCGCGATTGCGTCGGGCCGCCTTGCGCGGCTGCGCGTCCAGCGACGGCGCCGAAAGAGGCCGTTGCAGTGAGCGCGGCTGTAGTCTTGAGGAATTGGCGACGTGTTTGCTGACTGCTGATCATCACGTTACCTCCCATTCGCCGAATTTCATTAACCTTACCTCCGGCGCGGCGAGGCGTCTTTCGCCAATTGTGAGGTGATGTCGGCGAAGGTGGTTTTGAGCGAGGTCCGCACGTCGATCACGGTCGGCTGGCGCGCCGCGAGCGCCTCACGCAGGGCCGCGGCCAATCCCGACGGGTCTTCGACCCGCACACCGCGGCAGCCGAGTGCCCGCGCGATCGCGGCGTGGTCCCAATCCTTGAACTCGGCGGCGAAGGGTCCCGAGCCGTGCAACACCCAGCCGAGCGCGTTGTTGTTGAAGACGACGGTGATGATCGGGATGTCCTGTTCGACCGCCGTCATCAGCCCGTTCATCGTCATCGCGAAGCCGCCGTCGCCGACGACCGCGACGACCGGCCGGTCGGGATGGACGAGCTTGGCCCCGAGCGCGGCGGGGATGCCAAAACCCATCGGCCCTGAACCGGCGGCCTGCAGGAAGCCCTCCGCCCGCTTCGTCTGGTAGAAATGGGTCATCATGATGCGGTTCTCGCCGGCGTCGCAGGTGACTATCGCGTCCTCTGGCAGACCGCGTTGCAGTTCGCCGATGACGCGCTGCGGCAGGATCGGCACGTCGTCGGCGAAAAAGGCGCGGTCGTTGAAGTAGCCGTGCCGTTCGCGATGGGCGGCGACGCGCTCTTCGCCGTCATGCCGGCGCCCCGGCCCGGGCGAGCCTACGGCCTCGATCAGCTGACCGAGCGCCACCGCCGCGTCGGCGACCAGCACGTGCTCGGCCGGATAATTCCACGACGCATTGCGCGGCTCGATGTCAATCTGGACAAAGGTCTGGCGCACCGGGTCGAGCAATGCCCGGTTTTCCCACGCGGTGTCGCTCGGCGACAATTTCGAGCCGACGACCAGCACGAGGTCGGCCTCGGCGACACAGGCATTTCCTGCTTCCGTGCCGAAGGTGCCGAAAACCCCGAGTGCGAGCGGGTGCGTCTCGGCAAAGCAGCCCTTGCCCGCGGCCGTCGTCGCCACCGGCAGCCCGGCGGTCTCGGCCAGCCGCCGCAGCTGGTCATAGGCCTGGGCTATGCGCACTCCGTTGCCGGCGATCACCACCGGCCTTTGCGCCGCGAGGATTACCTTGGCTGCAGCCTCGACTCGTAGCGTCTCGGCGGGCGGCGGGGCTGGCGGCAGGTAGTGGCGGGTCGGGTAGAGGGTCGGTTGCGAGTCCGGGGCGACGGTGCCGGCCAGCGAATCATGGCTGT
>Ga0210407_10001088_pt1 | contig 26780 bp, 18 predicted proteins | sample IncBWC27MmetaG_FD_150860 | JGI IMG/M metagenome (GOLD analysis project Ga0210407, IMG submission 150860) | Forest soil microbial communities from Barre Woods Harvard Forest LTER site, Petersham, Massachusetts, United States - Inc-BW-C-27-M | ecosystem: Environmental > Terrestrial > Soil >...
TCGACGATCGGTTGGTAACAGGACTCTTGACGGGCCTGCATCAACTGGCGGTGTCGGCATGGATCGGCGCGATGCCTTTCCTTCTGATCTCGATCCCCGCGGTAACGGGAAGAGAAACCGCACGGTTCATGGCCCGGCGATTCTCTTCCCTGGCGATGGTGTGTGTGGCAGTGCTGATTAGTGCCGGGATTGCGCTTTCATATTTTTATGTCGGGTCGGTCCCCGCACTATATGGAACCGCGTACGGATTCATGATCCTCACGAAGTCGGCGCTGCTGTTGGTGTTGCTGGCGCTCGGCGGGACCAATTGGTGGTTGGTCCGATCCCTGGATTGCAACGCGGGAAATCCCTCTGGAGTTGCCAGTTCAAAACCGCTGGAGACCTCAACGCAGCCTCTTCTGTTTCTGCGTCGAATCGGAGAAGCAGAACTCGGAATCGGCTTCAGCATCATTTTGGCTGCCGCGTCTTTGACCTCGCAGCCGCCGGCGATTGATTTGGTGCAGGACCGGCTGACGGGGGCCGAAATCGTCGAACGATACCATCCGATTGTTCCGCGTTTCACGACTCCTTCAGTGGATCAACTTTCTCCGGCAACGCCGCTTGAAGAGTCCATCCACAGCTACGACATGTCTGCCGTAGCCAAAGCGCACAACCAGGACCCCGATATCGCCTGGTCTGAGTACAGTCACCATTGGGCCGGTCTGATTCTTCTGGGGATCGGCGCGGGAGCATGGCTGGCCGCGCGCTTTCCCCGTTTTGGTTGGGCGCGCCACTGGCCTTTGGGTTTTGTTGCGTTGGCAATTTTTTCCTTTCTTAGGGGAGATCCGGAAAATTGGCCGTTCGGCCCCATCAGCTTTTGGAAGAGTTTCTATGACCCGGAAGTGGCGCTGCACCGCATCTACGATGTGCTGATCGCTTCCTATGGGCTATTCGAATGGGGGGTGCAAACCGGGCGGCTGAAATCACGCAAGGCAGCATACGTATTTCCCGTCATTATGGCGCTTGGCGGCGCAGGGCTATTGCTCCACACTCATGCGCTTGGCAATGTCAAGAACGAACTGCTCATCGAAATGACCCACAACACTTTGGGAGTCTTGGCAGTTATCGCAGGTTGGGCGCGCTTCGTAGAGGTCCGCCTGCCGATAGGACAAGGCGGACGTGTTTCGCGCATTGCCGCTCAAGTTTGGCCAGCCTGCTTGCTGTTGATAGGGTTCATGCTGCTCAATTACCGCGAGGCCTGATGGTATGCGCCTCACAAATGCCTGCCATGTATGTCCGCACATGCGACGAGTCTGATGCAACTGATTCAGCCTTCACCACAACGAGAAGCGGAATTCTCACGCGCGAAATGAATTCAGCAAACCACAGAGAATTCGGAGGCAAGGAATAGGTGTCTGAACGTCGGTTGCTATTTGTCATCGTGATGATTGCCCTTGCTCTCCGGCTGTTGACCGTCGTGTTTACCTATCGCGGGCAACTCGACCCTCGGCGCGATCATTGGGCATTTGGATGGGAGACCGGCCGAATCGCCCGCTCCGTAGCACTTGGCCAGGGGTTTGCCAATCCACTGTTTGAAAAGACCGGGCCAACGGCGTGGACGACTCCGGTATACCCATACTTTGTCGCCGGGGTGTTCAAGACGTTTGGTGTTTACACTGCGCTATCGGCGATAGTACTCCTCTCCTTCAACAGCCTGTTTTCAGCGCTGACCTGTGTGCCATTGTTCCTCATCGCGCGCGAGACCTTCGGCCAAAAGGCCGCCATGTGGGCGACGTGGGGATGGGCGTTTTTTCCCCCATCCTTCTACTTTGCGTCCTCGTTTATCTGGGAAACTTGCTTGACCACCTTGCTGCTGACCTGGCTGTTCTGGTTCACGATTCGCATCGAGAAATATTCGGGGCTTGCGGCTTGGGCGGGATACGGGCTCTTGTGGGGTGTGATTGCGCTCACCACGCCAACTGCAATTGCTCTTCTGCCTGTTCTCTTGGGCTGGGCGTGCCTGCGAGTGCATCGCCGGGGAGGGCGCTGGGCAGCCAATGCGTCGGCAGTGTTGCTGGTGACGTGCATCACGGTGGCACCCTGGTTCGTGAGGAACCTCCACACGTTTCATCAGTTGATTCCATTTCGAGATACATTTTGGCTGGTGGCCCACGTAGGAAACAACGGGGATACACGTCATTGGGATCCGCCTGAGGCACATCCCTCAACGAGCGCCCGCGAACAGGAGCAGTTCAACCGGCTGGGCGAATTGAACTACATGGCCGCGAAAAAACGAGAGGTGGTGCAATACGTCGTGGGCCATCCCGGCGCGTTCCTCCGGACAACTCTTAGAAGAATTCTGTTCGTTTGGACCGGCTTTTGGAGTGCCTCGAGTGATTATCTTCGCGAGGAACCCGTCGATCCCTGGAACATCCTCATGAGCACTACCTTGCTCATATGCATGCTGTCGGGAATTCGCCGTGGCTTTCGGGAGGACAATCCTTTGCTGGTTCCATTTGTGCTGATCCTGGCAATCTTTCCTGCGGTCCATTATCTGACGATTTATCAGCCAATCTATCGCCACCCGATTGACCCTGAAATCGTGATCCTTGCAGCATATAGTGCGATGGATCTGAGGTCTGACTTTTGCAAATTCCGCTCTAAGATGCGCGATACGATCCTGAGTATGGAAGAATCCAAGTCCGCCACCTGACCCTTCCTCGTTCCGGTAAATCCGCCGTTATTCATGACGCAAGGCTTCCGTAGGTTGTAGTTTGGCTGCCTGATTCGCAGGCAGATAACCAAACAGGATGCCGATGCTGGAGGACACAACAAACGCGATCAATACGGAGAGCCACGCAAACCGGACGCTGAAATTTCCTGGCAGGAAGGGTTCCGCGAGCACCGGGACGCCGATGCCAACAACGATGCCGGCGATGGCGCCTATACTGCTGATCAGCACGGCTTCGAGTAGAAATTGCCGCCGGATATCCTCCCCACGGGCTCCCACCGCTTTCCGGATTCCGATCTCGCGCGTTCGCTCCGTCACGGTAACGAGCATGATGTTCATGATATTGACGCCACCGATTGTCAGAGTGATCAGGCCGATCACAATCAGCGTGATCGAAAGTCCCAATGAGATGTTGCGTGCAGCATTCAACAGAGACCTGAGATTCAGGACATCGTATTTGGCTCCGGCGCGGTGCCTGCTTTGGAGCAGTTGGGCCATCTCGCGGGTGACTTCCGGGACGTCTTCGGCGCTCCGAGCCTGCGCGTAGAGCATCAGCACGAAGTCCGCTACGGTGTAGGTCCTAAATATGGAAAATGGCACCAGCATCGTCAGTGGACGAATGTCGGACTCACCGAATGTGGTTCCGTGTTCGCGGAAGACTCCAATCACAGAAAAGGTCAGTTCGCCCGCGCGCATGGTTTTCCCCACTGGATTGTCGCCGGGGAAGGTGCGAGCAGCCAACTCTTCGGTAATCAGGCAAACCTTGCTGTGCAGGTCGGAATCGCTTTGATCAAAGTAACGTCCACGCAAGACGACCAGCCGTCGAATCTCCTGATAACCATCGGTGACGCCCAGCAGAGTGACCGGCAGTTCGGCTGTTCCAGCGACGACGCCAACGGTGATATTGTTTGATCCCGCGACGCGCACGACCTGGGGAATAGTTTGCTGGATTGCCTGCATATCTGCAGGCGTCATCAAATCTCCCAACGGCGGCATGGTGTGGCCTGGGATCAGTTCTGCATACACCAGGTTCGTGCCAATCGATTCGATCAGGCCGGTGATATAGGTGTTCGCGCTTAGGGAGACCGTGACCACCAGCACGACGCAGGCACATCCGATCGCGACTCCCAGAGTCGAAAGTAAGGAACGGAGCTTATTTGCGCGGATGGCGCGAACCGCTTCCAGCGAAATTCCGGTTGTGATCATAGCGGGAGCAAATCAGTACTCAACTTTGTACACCGCATAGTGTTGATTCGCAAAAACTGGCACGGGCAGATAAGCCACGTCGCGAAACTGGATGATATAGCTCAACCGATTTTCCCGTGCCAACGCAAGCAACCGGTCCCAGGTTAAGTGTCCATAATTCTCGGTAATTGATTTCGATCCCTTCCACTCCTGCCAGGAATAACCAACGAGAAGCATACGCTCTCGAAAAACGTCTGCGAAGGGAGGGTAATGGTAAGCGGCTTGTCCGTCTTTCCACTCTCCCCACGAAGATCTTTGGGAAAAAACACGAAACCCACAGGGATAAGTAGGAACCAGAAATTGCGCATCTTTGGCAGTATTTATCTTGGCCCACTCCTGCACGCTGCGCCAGTCAGCCTCGAGGACAGTCGGCGCGACAGTTGGATTCCAAATACTTGAAACCTTCGGAAATTCATAAACAGCCATTAAGACACACGAAGCCGCAGCCAGAATCAACGTAATCCCACGCACGTGCGTTGGAGAGAGTGCAGGCCTCCGCGGGAAAACAAGCAGGCACCCAAGCAGCGAAAAAAGCCAAAGAATCATCACCATGCTCTCATCCTCATGGATGGTCCACGCGTAAATACTGCAGACAACAATCGCTATGCAAATGAAAATGCGGCAGGAGATTGGCCGGGCAGCCGCTTGCACCATTCTCTCAAACCGGTCCTTTTGGTCCGCCCAGAATAAGATCAATGGTAAATCCCACCAAATAAGCGCGAAGGTATCGGACAGCGGCAGGAGCAAAGCGCTGAAACCGAGCAGATACGACGTAGCAGGCGCCCTGACTGGAGATTCAATTAGTTTCGCTCCGTAAATCTGTATGAGCAAGACGGAGAAGAGGACTAAGAAGGAATCCGAGCGTAACAATTGCAAGCGAGCAATGGTTGGAGTGAGATGTATCACGCTTAAAAGAATTCCAGCAACAATCGGGAGGAGGAACGAAAAGGTCAGAACTTCTAATCGAATCTCCGGGTGATGTCCGCTGGCGCGTACCACCCAGATCATCAATCCCGCTGTTGCGACCAAACCAGCCATAGTGAAAAAGTCAAATACTTCGTGACCGTGGAGCGTGAAGTGAAAGGGATAGAATGCCACGAGCGCTTCAACGTACCCTTTGGGATATCCGCGGTAGCTGACGCCGGAGCTGAACAGAAACCATGGGATGGAAATCACGGCTCCAAGCGTTCCGGCGGCCAGAACGCTCTTCCGATTGCGCCGCCAGTCCATGGCCGCGAAAACGGCAAATGCAAAGAGCATATATATCGAGTACGGAGCACTGAGATACATGTTCAGCGCGCAAATGAGAGCAGCGGCGATCCAGCGCTCCTCGAGCAAGCAGACGGCCGCCCACAGAAGCAGAGCAATCGACAAGGACGAGTGAGTTTGAACTGCGTTCAAAATGTCAGAGGCGCCCAAAGGCGTTAGGTCATTCAAGGGTGGGGAAAGCGCAACTGAGAAAATGATGCATGCAGACAACCATATATCTCGAACCCTGGACTTGAGAAGGAACGCCAAGGCCAGAAAGAAAAGTACTTTTGTGAGCACGAAAAACAGAAACAAGACTTTTTCCGTGCTCATCCAGTCCGAAAGTCGTGCAACTACGGGCCAAAAAATAGTCGGAAAGCGTGTGAAAGCTTCGCGGATAGGATCGTTAGGGTACAGGCTCCGGTCGCGGAGCCAATTGACCAGCGGCAACTCGAATTCGTGATTTCCTCCGCCGTACTCAAAGCCAAACGCCACGATATTCAGGTAGGCGCCAGTCAGACCAAGCAAGATGATTTTGCGGACGGGTATTGTCTGTGGCGGTGGAGAGTCCCAAGTTTGGGTCATGAACTCAATCTGCCGAAAGCAGGAGCCGAATAGTGTAATGGAGACAAGCGCGAGGGGAAAACTCCAATCCAAGCACCGCGACCATGTCATGGTCCGGCCGACTGCCAGACCAAGGCACAGCGCCGCGCATGGAGCCAGGCTTTGGTAACTGCGAAGGTACTCCCCCGGAGGGTGGCTTTTTGTACCGGGTAGAAAAAATCATGTTGTTGACCAGGAAGGGTTTACGGCGAATTCAACTTTCATGGTGTACAGGGCAGAAATGCAGTGGGTCTGGCGATGGGGTAACCAGGAAGGGGAATTATATAGATGACTCCCTTATCCGTTCTGAGTGCATAAAAGAAAAGGGCGACCCGTTTCCGAGCCGCCCATCCTCCGACCGAGGCTGTTTCTCGGCCACTCAAACAAGTGGACGTGACGAGATTCGAACTCGTACTCTCAGTTTTGGAGACTGCTGTACTGCCTTTTGTACGACACGCCCGATGGGATGTTAATTCCGTTAGACGTGTCGTGCAAGGGAGCATGACCACTATGCGGCAATCAGTTTCTTGTAGGTAATTCTTCGGCCCGTTACAGCGTCCACAAAACTGTCGAGCCTCTGTAGCGAGTGTCGCTTTACATTGCCATCATTCAAGCGCCATGTGAACTCATTGACGTAGCGGGCAAGGTGTTTTTTGCTGGCGTGATGGTATGTTCCGTATAGTCCGCGCCGCAGAACGGCCCACACGCTCTCGATACCATTGGTGGACACGCCGTTGAATGAATATTGCGCCATGTAGTGATTGACGGCGGCATGGTTGTAATTCAGTTTCGCAAGGTGTCTGTATGCGCCGTATTCGTCTGTGTGAATCGTTGAGCCTTGCTCGACGTTATCGCGGACGGCTTTACCAAGAGTGATTCGGCCAGTGCCAGCTACAGGAAATGCTCTGGCGCGGCCACCGCGTTCCCGCAAGCCAAGCACTGCGGTCTTGCCGACTGTGCCCGCGCCAAGATTCAGTCGCTTGCTGAAATGCCGATTGGTTTCTTTGCCGCCGAAGTAGGCTTCGTCCACTTCAACGATGCCGCGCAGCATTTCAAGGTCGCTCTTGCAAGCCTCGCGGAGCCGCTGTAGGACAAACCACGCGGACTTCTGAGTGATGCCGATTTCCTTGCCCAGTTGAAGCGACGAAATCCCTTTGCGTGCGGTCACAAGCAAGTAAATGGCGTAAATCCATTTGTGAAGCGGAACATGGGAGCGTTCAAAAATAGTTCCCGTGCGGACAGTGAAATCAACGCGGCAAGAGTAGCAGCGGTAGAAACCGTCTTTGCGCTGGCCGATGCGCTCTTTGCTTTTACACTTCGGGCAGGTCACGCCGTCTTTCCAGAGGCGGGATTCCAGATATTTGCGGGCGGATTCGGCATCGGGATACAGGCTGAAAAGCTGAAAGGTGCTGATAGTTGAGCGGCTCATTGTGTGTCCCTCACTGAGCCAATAATACAGCAAGCCTTGCTGTTATGTCAAGAGAAAAATGGAGAAAAAATGATAGAAACCAAGCGATGGTTTTTAACCTATACGCGGGAACTTGAAGCGGGAGTGCCTGTCGAGAAGTGTCCAGTCGTAGGACTTATTTTGACGGATACCATGCCGGAGCTTTCTGTATTGGGCTCGGTCGAACCTTGCCAATATCGTCCCCAAGAATCGTCGTCAAGTGTCCCTTCGGACAGCGACCAGTAAAAGATTGGGATAAGGGGCCTTTTCCGAAGCCTGTATTCGCGGGCAGAAAAAACCATCCAATTTCTCCGCAATCAGGGTCGCATTTATAATTGAACCAAGTGCCCGCTTGTGGTTGGTTCATAGGGTTTCCTTTCTCGGTCTGCCGCCCCGCCGATTCTTTCTCATGGCCGCTATTTTACGGAAATATTCAGGCCCGCGTTTGGCGGTTTTCCTGCCACCAATCTTGCCAGAATAGGCGGTAATTAAGTCATTTGGAATCAATTTGTTACAGTGCGGGCATCGGAGCATGATTTTGAGAGAATACAGCAAGCGTTGTTGTTTGTCAAGGTAGAAGTGGGGGAGTCAAATATATAATTCCCCCAGGAAGCCACTCCCCCCGGGGGTGGCTTTTTGTATCGATTAGAAAGTACCACTGTCGTTTGTTTTCTAGGGGTTACGGCAATTTCTATTCGCAAGGTGTAGCGATTAGCCTCCACACTACTGGCGGCCAGGGAAATGCAGGGACGAGGGGCGTGGAGCGAGGGGTGAGTAACCGAGTCGGCTAGACTCCAGGAGGATGGTGCCGCGTCCTCTTTCCTCCGTTTATTCCAGTTCCATTTTGGGAAAAGTTGCCTTTGACCCCGCATAATTGAATTCGAACCCGCTCCCGTAAAGCCATTCGGGACGCAAAAGACGCGCATCCGAGAATTCCCCCGACCTACTATTGCCAAGCGAAACGCAGATGGCAATAGTACCCTAGTTTCAATCTGCACGGGTCGGGAGAGGAATCGATGGTCCGTCGCTGCGCTTGGACCAAAATGGGAAGCATGGAGGCGGGATCGGCTTTCATTTGCCACGCCCCTCGTTTTTGTGTGTGCGTGGGGACGGATCTGCGGTGACCTATTCTAAAAGAGGTGGAGTGCCTTGCCCGCCCGTGGTAGGTTGACGCGGGTGAGAAGCAAAGTGCCCAGTTGGCCGTAATTGGTAGAATCGCAAGGCGTTCGGAGGCTGTACACCCAATCCCATCGCGCGACGGGCAATGAATCACCGGCAATGGCACGGGCGCGAAGACCACGAAGGATGAAATGACTCCTGAGAATACCTCCCTCGAAGTAAGTTGGAAGAGCGACCCCCGATGGGTTGGGATCACCCGGCCCTATTCGGCGAGCGACGTGGAACGGCTGCGCGGGACGCTGCGCGTCGAGTACACCCTGGCGAAGGCTGGTGCGGAGCGCCTGTGGAAGCTTCTCCACACCGAGCCCGCCGTCAAGGCCCTGGGGGCCATGACCGGAAACCAAGCAGTCGAGCAGGTGGCAGCCGGGCTGCCTTCGGTCTACGCCAGCGGTTGGCAGGCGGCTGCCGATGCGAACACGGCGGGGCAGATGTATCCGGACCAGGGGCTATATCCCGTCGACAGCGTGCCAAGGCTCGTCCGCTCGATCAACAATGCCCTGCAACGCGCCGATCAAATTGATCACGCCGATGGTGAAAACAGTACCTACTGGTATGCGCCGGTCGTGGCTGACGCAGAAGGAGGGTTCGGGGGGGTCTTGAACGCCTTCGAGCTGATGAAGGCGCTGATCGAAGCCGGTGCGGCCGGCGTCCACTTCGAGGACCAGCTTTCATCGGTTAAGAAGCTCGGCGCCATGGGAGGCAAAGCGATCGTCCCAACGCATGAGTACATCAAGAAAATCATTGCCGGCCGCCTGGCTGCGGACGTGATGGGCGTGCCCACCGTGCTGATAGCGCGCACGGATGCCCACGGTGCAAAGCTGATCCGAAGTGATTTCGACGAACGGGACAAACCGTTTTTGACCGGGGAACGAACGGCTGAGGGGGATTTCATTTTCCGAGGCGGGCTCGATGCCGCCATCTCGCGCGCCATCGCCGCTGCTCCTTACGCTGATATGGTTTGGTGCGAGACGATGAAACCGGATTTGCAGGAAGCGCGGCGTTTCGCGGAGGCGGTGCATGCGAAATTCCCGGAGAAGATGCTGGCTATCGATTGCGCTTCCCCGCTTAGCCTGAAAAAAGCCATCGGCGAAGCCAACATGGACCGGTTCCACGCCGAGCTCGCGGCGATGGGATACAAATATCAATTCATCACCCTGGCCGGATTCCACTCATTGAACATGTCTATATTCGACCTGTCGCGGCAGTACCTGAGTGCGGGAGTGAAAGGATTTGCCGATTTGCAGGAGCGTGGAACGAAGGCAGCCAAGGAGCACGGCTACCGTGCTTCAAAACAAGCGCGCTTCGTCGGGACAGGGTACTTCGACGATATCGCCCAGGTGATTGCGGGGGCGGAATCAGCTCCCGCGGCGCCAAAGGATCCATGAGGACTGATCGTGAAGTCAGCTCCTAAGTGCATCGCCTGGCGGGCACACCTACCTCAGGGGTTGAAACCCCTGTATTAGCGCCGTCTTTCGGCACGGCTAAAGCCGTGCCCTGACGGGGGAGCGATTTATAAGCTGGCTTGCGTCGCTACTTTTTTTGCATGGCCGCTTGGATTTTCGGGATCATGTCGCGGACCGGGGCGGCAGAAGGACCGTTTGGTTCGAGTTTCAGGTAAGTCTGAAATTCATTGATGGCGGCTTGTCCATCCCCCTTTTTTAAATCTATGTTGCCCATCAGGACGTGCCCCATTGCGAATTCGGGCTGACCTGCGATCGCTTTCGCCGCGTGCGGCTCAGCGTTTTGCCACTGTCCCAAGCCCATGTACGCACGGGCCAGTTCGTAGTGAGCCACAGGAGCTGTCGGTGCGTCCGGCTTGAGTTCCAGACCCTTGGTAAAGGCCTTCTCAGCTCCTGCATAATCCCTTTGCTGATTGAGCGCCGAACCGAGCTGGAAAAGGGCCTCTGTGGCCTTGGGATCCAGCTGGACGGCTTTTTCGAGAGCCGCCTGAGCTTCCTTCCACTTTTTCTGCTCGTTCAAGACGGTGCCCAAAAGTACGTAGGCGTTGGGGAATTGATCGTGGAGCTCGACCGCCTTCTTCAAGTGTGCTATGCCAGCGTCCAAGTCGCGCTTCTGCAAAGCTTCCTGGGCGAGAACAAATTCTTTGCGCGCCGGCTCCGGAACTGACAAGTCCGCGGCTGAAACCGTGGAGCCTTTTGCGTCAATTGAAGCAACGGGCGGAGTTTGCGCCGGATCGGGCTTCAACACAATATTCGCGAGTCCAGACTGTGTGTTTTGAAGATCCAGCCGTGCGCTACCCTCCAAGAAACCAGGTTGCTTTACTTTGACAACATACACGGCGGGGCCCGTGCCCGGAGAGAACTGGCATCGTCCGGAGCTGTCCGTCTGACTCTGGTCAACCATCTCGCCGTTTTGAAGCTCAAGCTCCACGAATACGCCCGTCCCGGCGGAAGTACCGTCGGCATAGCGGACATAGACCTGCACGCGCACGCTATTTTTCTTGAGCCCCTGGCCGAAAAAATCAGCGGGAGTGAACAAACTGGAGAGCACACCAAAACAAAGCAACCATCGGAGGGATATCACGTGCGCACCTCCCGATTAACCTGTGGAAAGGAAATACAGGGGGAGCGAAAGCGCTCCCCCTGGTATTGGTTGCAGTTGACTAGAACTCTAACCGAGCGAACACCCGCGCGTTGAACGGAGACTGAATTCCTGTCGCCGATGCGATGGGTGCGAACGGAATGTTCGCCGGCTTCAGGAAGTCAATGTTCGTGGTTCCGAACCCCAAATCAACGTTCTGGTTGATGTACAGAATGCGTTTGGTGTTGGCGATGTTGAACATGTCAACGCCGAAGCGCAGGTGGGCTTTTTCGGTGACGTTCATGACGTAGTCGGCATGGAAGTCAACGTTGCCCGTGGTCGGTGTACGGCCTTCCTTTCCACGACCGCCGATGGGAACTTCGCCGGCGTTCTGATAGATCGGATGAGCCGCAAGCTCGTTGATGGGAGTTCCGGTGGAAACTCGAATACCGGTCCCCAGTGTGAGGTTTTTCAGCATGCCGTGATCGAAGACATAGCTGAAGTAGCCGTTGGCCACCTGCTGGCGGTCCGTGTTCAACACACCGGGAAGAAACTGATCGCCCAGTTGGTTGAAGCTGCCCGGGGTGAAGTCGAACAGCGAGCTGATGCCCGGGTCGGACTGTCCGTTGTCGTTGCGGAAAGCACCCTCGAAGTTGCCGAAGAGCTTGGCAACGCGGTAGTTGGCGCGCAACTGCCAGTTGTGAGAGAACGACTTGTTGACCTCGATCTCAAACGCCCAGTAGCGGTGAATGGGATCAGTGAAGCCGTCCGGGATGCCATCTGGAATTACGGATCCTGCGGCGATGCACTTTCCGGGGATCGAGTTTCCTTGCGCATCCACCTGACACCCGTTGATACCAACAGGAACGAAACCGAGATCTTTCGTTGAGACCTCGCTGAAGCACGCGGAATTGTTTCCATTTGAATCGGTGATTGGATTTCCGAAACTATCCGTGATTGGTCCCGAATCGAAATGGTCACCGCCGCAGGCTGCTGGCACGCCTACAGCTGTGTTGTAGTTGTGTTGGACCGGGTTGGTGAAGATGTCAAGATTCTTGCTTGGGTTGGTAATGGAGAATTGTTGCGTGATGCCGCCAAGCGCTGCCTCGGGTGCGATTCCGCCGGTATCCTCCACGATTCTCCTCAAACTCCGGCGGATATAGCGCGCCGTGAGGATGACACCATGGGAGAACTCATGCTCGCCGCCGAAGACAAACTCATCTTCGTAGGTGAGGTGCGTTCCGGAGTGAATGAACTCCAAGTTGCCGCCGGTGGACGAAGCAGGTGTTGTGGTTGGAAACCCCCCGGCCAGGAGGTTGAGGTTGTGCATCGAATCTACCACCGGGGTCACCGAGCCGAAGCCATTGAGATTTACGCAGTTGTTGAACGTGTTTCCGTTGATGTTTGTCGGCGTGCACGCCCCCGGTGCGTAGTTTGGACCAATGGCACCCGGAGCGAAGCGGAACCCGGACAGGTCGAGTTCGTTTGTCAAAGACCGTTCTGCAAGATCAAGCGGGAGGTTGTAGCTGTACCGCCCGAAATTGAAGAAGATCTTGTTCTTCCGGTCGCCGATGGGGTCAATATCAACCCCGAAGCGTGGTGACCAATCGTCAGTGAATGTGTACGAAGAAACCTCACCGACCATACGCTCCTGCTGCCAGCGAAGGCCGGCGTTCAGGGTCACATACTTGTTGATCGTCCAGCTATCGTTCACAAAGGCGGAGTGTCCCCGCGAATGGGTGCCGAAAGTCTGGAACCCATCGGAACCAACACCAAATTGGCTGCGATTCATGCGGAGATACACAGGTTGCGGAGTCGCAAAGCCCGGGATGGTCATTGTCGGGCAAAGCGTGCAGGCGGGCCGTCCAGATGTGTCACCGGTAAAGCCTGGGGCGAGCCGCAAGAACCACGCATAGTTGGCTGTGAGGCCATCCCATGCGCATTGTCCTCCCGCAGCACCGGGGCATATGGTTTGATTCGCTTCATTGACAATCGGAGCAGGACCCGCAGGGCCGGTGTAGGCGCGCGCCCCGTCGTAGTAACCCCGAATGTAGGCATAGCCAATGTCGAGGGAGTGCTGCCCCCAGAAGTTGACGATTTTTGTTGTGTTGATGTTGGCGCCGTAGCTTTCGTCGCGAGTGTTCTCAACGAAACCATGGCCCTCGGAGAAGAACTGGCCTTGCTGGCCGGGCAATCCAGCAGTTTGCGTCTGATCGAAGACGTTCGAGATGGATTGATCGAACTGGCTTTCTGTGAACTTGTTGTGCTGCCAGGTGGCCGATGCGTTCAGCACCCAAGTGGGGGAAAGAGTGCCGTTGTAGCGAGCCACAGTGTCGCGGTTCCCGTACGTCAACTTGCTGTAGTTCGTGGTGTTGGGGATGCCCTTGACGCCCTGCACCAGCGTCACCCAGGGGTAATTATTGGAGTACGCCGGGTCGCCGAACACGGACCCTTCGATGGAATGCTTGTCGTTTAGCTTGTAAGTGAGCTTCGCCGCGTAATTGTAGACCCACGTCTTGCCTGTCAATTCGCCGAGCGCAAAGAGTCCCGTGGTTGGCGGAGCAAGCTGATAAGTCGAGTTGAGCGTAGGGTCAAAGGATCCGAAGAAAAAGAGGTTGTTACGCAAATGTGGTACGGACCCGCCGATTTCTCCGGAGAAGTCGGCATTGGCATTGTGAACCAGTTTGCCGAATGGATTCGCCAGACCGAAATCATCGGGGTTTATCCGGTTTGCCTCAAACTGCTGGGGCTGCCAATAACCTGCGACCGCACCATGGTAGTCGTGCCCGCCGGACTTGGTCACGATCTGGACCACGCCGCCCGTCGCGCCGCCGTATTGTGGCTGGAAGGCCCCCGTCTTCACCTGGACTTCCTTGATGAAGGCGAGGTTGATGCCCGTCCCTACCGAACCGTACACGCGGGAATAGATCCCGAGACCGCCGAACGCCGTGTCCGTTATGCTCACGCCATCGGCTACGTACAGGTTTTCCAACCCTGATGCGCCGCCAATCGATGGATTCGAAGCACCCGTGCCGCCGCCGCTGACCACGCCGGGGGCCAGATAAAACAACCCCGCGACGCCGCGCTGCACCGGAAGTTTGTTATAGAAGTCGTCACTCAGATTCGTGGCGACCGCGCTGGTTGTGGTGTCTACGCTGACGGCCGAGGACACAACTTCCACGGTTGACGTCACGCTGCCCGGCTCGAGTTGAATGCGGACAGCCGAAACGCGTCCCACGTTTATCGTGACGTCGGGCACTTCCGCCTTGCGGAAACCCTTCATCTCGATGGACAGCTTGTAAGTGCCGGGGATCAGGTCCTGGTAAACAAAGGTGCCGGATCCATTGGTAATTTGCGACTGCGTGCCCTGCTGGCCTGTTAAGGCCGTTTGGGCGCCCACAATCGCTCCGCCGGTGGAATCAACGACGGTGCCGTTCAGCGAGCCTTTGGCAGCGGATTCCTGCGCCATCGCGCTGGGCGCAAAGGCCACGAGTACGGCGAGGAACAGAATGCCTACCGTCCACGCCTTATTCATTTTCATCTAGAACACTCCTCACGAGCAGTGATTGAATTCCTTCGAGTCATCCGAGCCAGTCTTGCCCCGCGCCCCATTCACAACAAAAGGTTGCAAATGGGGAAGACCTCGTGAGTGCACTAGCAAGTTGAGCGGCAGTCGTCCGGATTGGAGACGGAATTGCAATAAATTGTGAATAACAAGGTAAGTGCATAAGACAAAGTGACTTTTAATTTTGAATGACAACACCTGATAGAAGATGGACGCAGTAGAAGAGGCCGCCTGAGTCAGACTTAAATGCAAATCTCCGAAATACAGTAGTGGATTACCAAGTTCGGGATGAGAGCGGTGATTGGATTCAGGACCAATGAATTGCGATGCTGGGATCGAGGTTTAATATTGGGATGGGCATCGTGGAACCCGGTCAAGAAGTTTTGCGGAACTTATTCGTAGTCAAAATTCAAATGAATGCGTCTAACGAAATAACAAATTGCGACTAATCAACTTTGATAAAGGCGAAAGAGATAGGTAGTGAGGGATCTAAGCCGATGAATAATTCACCGCAGTCCCCCGCACGAGTCCGGTTCGGAGACTTCGAGGTGGATCTGTGCACCGGCGAAGTTCGAAAACATGGTTACCGAATCAGACTCCAGGAAAAGTCGTTTCAAATTCTTTCATTGTTATTGGAGCGCGCTGGCGAGGTGGTGACTCGGGAAGAATTGCAGCAACGCCTGTGGCCTGCAGACACCTTTATAGACTTCAACGAAAATTTGAATACCAATCTCAACCGGCTGCGCCAAGCCCTGGGAGATCCGGCGAACGAGCAAAATCTGATTAAGACGATTCCCCGGCAAGGCTATCGGTTCATCGCGCCGGTCAGCCGTGCTGATTTGGGTATGGACACAAAGGTCCCTCCATCGGCGCCCAATGCGGCCGTTGAGAACCCCGCGCAAGAATCCACGGGCCGCCCCTCGCTGCGATCGGCCAACCGCGCACAACTCCTCGCCGTAACGGCGCTCTTCGCCATCGCCATTTTTGGATTACTTGCGTATTTTCGGTGGGTCGGGCGCTCGGCGGAGGCCGGCCGCGGCCCGCACCGAAACACAATTCTTGTTACCCCTTTCCAGGACTTGAGCGGGGACCCAGCGCAGGACTACTTGAGCGATGGGTTGACGGACGAAATGATCACGCGTTTGGGCGGCATCTCCCCTACACAATTGAGCGTCATCGCTCGAAGCACGGCGATGCAATACAAGAAAGCTGACAAGACGGTTCAACAGCTGGCAAATGAGCAGCACGTGGATTATGTCCTGGAGGGCACATTCCGCAGGCAGGGTGATCGTGTTCGCATCACCGCGCAGCTCTACAATGCGCGCAACCAAGAAAGCCTGTGGACCGAGGCCTATGAGCGCAGCGACAAGGACCTGCTGGCTATCCAGCGGGAGGTAGCCGATCGCATCGCTCAATCACTCTCGCTCGAGCTGCTTTCATCGACGAAAAATCCTCCCGTCCCCTCGCGCCCTGTAAATCCCGAGGCTTATGACGCCTATCTGAAGGGGCTGTTTGAATTAAATGAGCGGTCGCCGGCAGGTCTGCAAAGAAGTATCGGCTATTTCACCCTCGCCTCTGAAAAAGATTCGCAATTTGCCCCCGCCTATGCAGGTCTGGCCTACTCCTATAGTGTGGTCGCCGGCTGGACGTATCTGAGCCCCGGTGAAGCCTTCCCCAAAGCAAAGGCGGCGGCGCAGCGAGCCCTGGCGATTGACAGTTCGCTTGCGGATGCCCACCTGGCCAATGCGGAAGTGCTGCACAACTACGATTGGGATTGGTCCGGGGCGGAGCAGGAGTACCTGCGGGGATTGGAGCTGAACCCCAGTTCCGCCGTCGGTCACAAACTGTATGCAGAATTCCTGACGCACTCGGCCCGTTTCGGGGAGGCCCTCTCGGAAATTCGCAAGGCGCAGCAACTGGATCCCGCATCCCTGGTCACAAATTCGTTCGTCTGTTTCGTGTATATGCATGCTCGCGAATTTGAAAAGGCCATCACAGAATGCAAGAAGGATCTGGAATTGGATCCAAAATTCGTACCGGCGCACGACTGGCTAGCTTATGCTTACTTATTTACCCGGCGATATCGGGAAGCGGCTTCTGAATTCAAGAAGGCGGTGGAATTGTCCGGGAACGCAAATTACTTCCTTACGGGGCTGGCTATGGCCAGCGGATTCGAGGGCGACAAATCGGAAGCGAGAAAAATCCTGGCGGAATTGAAATCGCGCGGCGGTCACATTTATGCCTCACCTTTTGGCCTGGCGGACATCCACATCGCACTAGGAGAGAAGGAGGAAGCGATAGCGATGCTGAGCCACGCTCTGGAGGAACATTCCGCAGACCTCATGTTCCTCGCAACGGCACCTGAATTCGACACTCTGCACGACGATCCAAGATTTCGAGCGATGATTGCGCGTATTGGCTTCCCTCAGGCGGAGTTGAATGCCGCCGAGTGGAAGCTGCCCGCCCACTAATCCGCACCTCTACTTGGCCACGCCGCTTCAGGACTGCGATTGTCCCGCCTTCGCCATAATTTGCAGTGGTTAGGACGCGGCAGTTTTGCTTAGGCACCATCAGTTCTGCGGCGATGAATTGTGGGTGGGTGCGTCCGAGGGCGAAGCCGACGAACCGCCCTTATAGAAACGCCGGAGATTCGGTGACCCGGGCAGCTGCGAATTTTCCGCCATCCCCGAGAGTGTCTTGTCCATTGGTGGGTGGGCGAATTGCCCTCCTCCGGGCTGGCTGCGCAATACGAGCCAGTCTTTTGCGTGGCGGGACAGGAAGTAGGACATCTGCATTGTTGTTCCACCCTGTTTGAGGCGGAATGTGACGTTGGCCTGCGCTTGCTCCCCTTGAATGGAAATCGAGTCAATCGCCATGTCCATTGCCGACATGTTGATTCCAGAATTTTCCTTCAGATGGCGCTCGATTGCTGCTCCGATGGCCGCCTCGTTGGGTGAGGCCGCAGATACGGCTGACGTCGGGGGAGCGGCTGGGGCAACGTTCGCAGAATTTGCACCACCGGTGACGGAGTTCTGCGGCGCGGATTGCTGGACTTTCCCGCATCCGGCAGCGCAGAACACGATAATCGTCAATCCGATGAAGCCTCTGCGAAATTTCATGCCCGAAATCACTCCTCGAATCGGGTAGCCAGTACAACGTGAAGCCCCGCGATTATTGTCACACGACTACGCGGCCATCTGCCAAATCTCTCCTCAGCAATGCCGCGCACTTCATCTCTTCGCCGCCTTCGGCGGTCATGTCACGCATTCCGAATTTAACCCCAATCTTCTTCAGGAACGTGTTGGGGGGATCGCCCCCGGCGAAAATCCAAATATAGTCGTTGGGGATTTCCTGCGGGACCCCGTTGACGTCGAGAACTGCCGAATTGGTCTTGAATTCGACCGGCACCGAATTGAAAATGACTTTCACCTTCCCCTTCCGTATGCACTCGGCGATGCGTTGTGAGTTCCTCTCCTTGATCCGTGAGAAAGCTTCCTTTCGATAGGACAGTGTCACGCTGTTGCCGACCTGAAAAGCCAATCCCATGGCGGCCTCTACCGCACTGTCGCCTCCACCGACGACCAAAATGCGTTTGTTCACATAGTGGTCCGCTTCAATCAACCGATACATTACCTTTGGCAAGTCTTCGCCCTTCACCCCGAGTTTTCTTGGGCTGCCTGCCCTGCCCAGCGCCAGGATTACCGCGCAGGCCCGGTATTGTGACTTCAGTGTGCTAACGGTAAGAATTCCGTCTTCGCCTTTCTTGATGTCCTCTACTTTTTCACCCTGCCGGCACTTGAAGTCAGCGCGTTGCATCACTTTTTTCCAAAAATCAATCAACTCTTCCTTAGTCAGCTCGGTCTTTTTGAATTTTCCGTACATCGGAAACTCGACTGGACTGGTCATGACCAGTTTTTGCCGGGGATATTTCGCCACCGTACCACCAATTTCAGACTCGTCCATGGTGATGTAATTGAGTTTTCTTTCCACAGCGCGTAACGACGCGCTGATTCCCGCAGGTCCGGCGCCAACGATGAGCACATCGTATACACCCGCGGAAGCCCGGCTGGTGCGATTGCTGGAAATGCGACTGGCGATGGTGTCCACGCACTGCCGGCCCTGCGTCACGGCATTTTTGATCAAGGCAAGCCCGCCGAGTTCTCCGGCGATGAACAGATTCGGAACAATGGTTTCATACTCGGAAGTCAAATAAGGCATGTCCGCGCCCATGCTGGGATCGGTCATCACCATGGTGATGGCTCCGACGGGGCAGGCATCGGCACAGAGACTGTGCCCAATACACTTAGAACCATTTACAATGGCTGCCTTGCCCCCGACCATGGCCAGGACATCTCCCTCCGGGCAAACAGTGGTGCAGGCAGCGCAGCCGATACAGTAATTGGCATCGATATGAGGATGCTGAGCGCGCGGACCATCGGATCGCAGTTTCCCTTGCTCGGTGGCGCGCATGGCCGCCGCTTCCGTCTTCTTGAGCCCCTTCAAGTAGCCGCGCATGAAAAACAGCACGACGGCCGCAGCAAATAGAAATGCGAATAGATTCTCCATGATTTTTTACAAATACCCGAAGAGCATGGCCGTGGCAATGTGAAGAATTGCCAACACAACAAAGGCATAGCTAAACGGGCGATGCACGATGTGCCACAGCTGGAATACCTGCTGTGAGCGCGACAGAAATACCATGCGCTTTGACATAGCCGCTTGACGGCGGGCAATGTGCACGATGCGCTCGAGCTCCTGATTTTGTGAGGAAAGAATTCCGCCAATGGCCGCCAATGACCCGCCGAAACTCAGTGCTCGGCGGCGAAGCGCAGCCACACGGAATGGACGCGCCAGGTCCAGTACCAGCATCCAGCAAAGCGCACCCGTGGCCGACTTATGACTCACCTGATCCACGCTGGGAATATGAAATGCGGCGGTCAACTCCTGGGCCGTGAACATCTTCTGGCCGCTGAGAAGATGCGCCAGTTGAACTTGCTCGTCCTGAAGTTCCTGCCAGGTGAACTCGGCTGAATTTAGGCGCCTGGGAATTTGCGCATAGATGTAGCGGCCCACGACACCGCTCAGGGCCACCGCGACCATGATCCAAAACGCCATGCCGGCGATCCCTCGAAATTTGAACGCGGCGTGGAATGCAATGATGATCGGGGCGCTGATCCCCAGAACGATGTGGAAGTCGAGCCAATGTTTCGTAGTCCCGAAGCTACCCAGCCAGCCCCAGCGTTTGCGGAAATAGTAGAGGTAGATGAGTAGGAACAACGCCACGCCGAAGATTCCCAGGTTGATGCCGATTGCGCCGCTGGGCCGCAATAGGTGATGTTTGGGGGAATGTGGGCGCTCCAAGGCGGCGAGGGAGTAATAGTCGTAGCCGTAAGTGGCGACGGTTAAGCAGAACGCGCATGCGATGGCCCAGGCGCCCGCAAGCCTCAAAAGGTGGCCCCGTTCCGGATCCGGCGCGGTCCCAGCCAGGGGACCAATGGTGGTGTTGGTGATCATGGTTTTTGTGTCTCCACAAGTCTTACGTCCACTCGATATTTGCGGTAGTCCGTGAAACGATGGACGTTTCGCCAGTGTTGGCGGGGTGTTTCCAAGTCCACGGTCGCTGAGATCGGCAGCCACTGCGGTTCCTTTTCATCCCGCAACGGAATGGGGCCGAAAACGAGTTCAGCGCGGATAGCTTTCAGTCCCATATCCGCGATGTTTGAGCCGACTTCGGCGGAAATGCGATGGATCGCTCCAGTTCCTGCTTCGATCCAGGCAATGCCTGTCAGGATCACGGGGCGGTCGGCGGCAACCATCTGGTAAAGCCCAGGCGCCGGCTTCTCCGGTATTTGTTCGAAGGCATAGCGCGCTAGTCGCACACCCTGCCACGTGTCGTCGGTCAGACGGGTAAAGCTGAAGCTGGATTCGTAGTGGGGGTGAAGGATCATTGCCAGACCCGAGAATCCATAGGTTTCAAGCAGGGGCCGGGATTCGACATGCGGCGGCTTCTTTTCGAGCAGTCGCTGCTCGTCTACTCGCAGGACGCCGTCGTCAAAGCGCATGCGCAAGATGGAGTCGTAAACAATCTCCTGCTTGTATTCGACTTTCGAATCACCCTTAATCTTTTGTTGCGAAATATCTTCTTCATATCGAAGCGTTCCAAACTCCTCGAAGAATTGCTGCGCGCGGGCGCGCGCTTTTTCGAGCGTCGGGTCGAGTTGATCATGATTCTGAGCCGTCACGCTTGCCGGGAAGCGCAGGATTAGAATCGCCAGCACGAGAAGGCACACCCACAATCTGGCCAGGATTGGCCATGGGGCCGCGGCTTTTTCATTGTGCTTCAATGTCATCCTCAAAACCGCTTTCCGACAATGAATTGAACCTGGTCATAATTCATGGTCCCGCCGCGTTGCCAGGTATAGCCCGCCTGGAAAAACACCACCTTTGCAAGCCACCAATCGAGATAAGTGCTGATGAAATGGGTCTGCGAAGTCCGCGTAAGGGTGGAGTTGAAATTTTGAACTCCGCCAAGGAGTTCCCACTGGAAATTTTCGCGGAAGGAGCGGGAGAGCGAGATTGCCTTGTATTCTCCGGAGCCAAAAGAGCTGTTGAATTTCGAATAGCGAAGATCGGCGCGGATTCCGGTCTTCTTGATTTCCCCCAGAGTGATGCCGAAGAGCTGATTCCAGGAGCTCTTCGAATCTCCGGTGCGTGAACTCTGGCCGATGGTCGTGTAAACGGAAATCTTCTGCGGGAGATTGACGCGCACGCCTCCGCTGATGCCCTGGAAGAGATACTTGTCCAGGAGACCCGTGCCGATCAGGTTCGTGTCGAACGTTGGTATATCGCGGAAGTACGTGTCATTCAGGTTGAATTCCAAGTGTTTGTTTGGCTGAAACCGCAGCGTCAGGTAGCTACGGTTCAATCCACCGTTGCTTGTTACGGTTGGTGGTGAGGACCCGTCGGTGCTTGTGGGAATGACGATGGTATGAGGCGTATCGAACTCAATGGAGTTATAAAGTGCGACTTTCGGACCGAAGAAGATTCCGGTCTCCTCGAACAAGAAATCGCGGTTGGCGTGCCAACCAAGCGTGCTGACCCCAAGCCCAAACGTTGACGTGTAGCGGACACCGCCGAAATCCCCACCGGAAAAGTTGACGAACGCGCCGCCAATCCTCTGATTCGGATTGTAATCGTAGGAGGTCGGATCGGGCGTGGAACCCGCAAAGATACCAACAATCGTATGTTCTCCAACTCTGCGCCCAAAGTAGCCGCCGTCGATCGTGTCGAGGCTGGTTGCCCAGGGGAGGTAAAGCCGCCCGCCACCGGCTACCCAGGGTGAATTGGGATTGTCGTAAGTCATTGCCAGGTGGTAGGTGCGGTTAATCATTTCGGTGATGGTGGCCGGCTGCGCGGGGCCGCTCAACGTCGTGAACCGGCCGCGCCAGTAGCCATTGAAATCCCAGTAGGTGCCGCCGATTCGTCTCATATCCATCCGCACAACCATGCCTATTTCCGAACTCGTACTCGAGGCACTTCCCCGCGTAAAGACGGTGCTGTACTCGACGCCGATCATGCCCCGTGTGCGGTTTATTTCAGGCGATGGCGGCCGCGGAACTGCGGCGCGCGCCTCCTCCACCGCAGGGTCGCCCGAAGTGAAGGAGATGACTTGCGGGTAGGCGCGGCCTCCTGTCAAACGTTCTTGCTTCTTCTGCTCTTCGTGCTGCTGCTTGACTTCTTCAGCTGCGAATCGGGCAACGTCACCCACTTCGACCGGGTCCGTGGATGAGGCGATTTCACAGACGGCCGATGACTCCGCCACGGAAACGACGCGCAGTGTGGCGATCAAGCCCGATGGAGGAGTCGGACCAGGCGTGGTCCGATTTGCGGAAACGGGCGCCAGCATTGGTTGGCGTTCAATCACCAATTCTTGTCCCTCTTTTATTCCCGCCGCCCGGCCGCGATCGAGATAGACCGCGCCTTGCGCGACATATTTCACCCGAAACGTGGCGCGTTCGAGGGCCTCTTGCCCTGCCGCAAAAAAAGGGAACGCCCCGATGAGCATCGGGGCGACGGACAATAACAATAGTCTCTCCCTAGTCATCCCCTCCGCCCCCGTTTTTGTGACAGGCATAACAGTTCACACTGTTGTACACGTATCCCGATATGCCCTGATGGCGGGAATCGGTCTGTGTTTTGGCGTGGCAATTGGTGCACTGGAAAATCGCATAGTTGTTGGGGTTGGTGTGGCACGTCGAGCACACGCCGTTGGCTCCGCCGTGATTCATCGACCACCAGGTGTGATTAAACGTCGCACCCAACCAGTTCGTGGTGATCCAAGTGGTGTGGCAGGTGACGCACGTCGTTGGGAAACCAGCGGCCGTGTGGTTCGGATCCGTCGTCCCCAGATAGTCCGCTTTGTGGCAGGAGTGGCAATCCGTCGGGGTGCCGGCAAATACTCCGCCGATGTGGCACTGGCTGCAGGCGACCTTTGTATGCGGACCCTGCAGCGGGAATGGGGTGTTGTTGTGGTTAAACGTTGCGTTCAGCCACGTCGTCGTCGTGTGGCACATGGTGCAATCCTGCGGGAATCCGCCGGTGACGTGATTGGGAATACCGGCCATGTTCGCAGTGTTGTTGTAGTCCTGCTGGTGGCAGCCGACGCATGTGGTCGGGAGCGTCCCCTTGTAATTGTCCGTGTGGCAAGTGGCGCACGGGACATTCACGTGCGCGCCGGTGAGGGGGAACGTGGTGGTGCTGTGGTCGAACTTGGCATTGAGCCACGATGAAGTGTTGTGGCACACGGTGCAATCCTGCGGAAAATTCAAACCCACGTGGTTTGGAACGCCGGCGATCGTCGCGGTCTTGTTGTAGTCCGGTTGGTGGCAGCCGTAGCAGGTGGTCGGGGCACTCGCGTAACTACCTCCCGTGTGGCACTGCGTGCACTGCAAATTGGCATGCCCGTTGGTGAGCGGGAAGAACTGGTTGTGGTTGAAATTCGCCGAATCCCAGCCGGCCGTGGTGTGACAAGTAGCGCAGGCTGATGCCGCAAATCCGGCCTGAGCGTGCGGCGGATTGTTTGTCGCGTTGTAAGTGGCCATGTGGCACGAAGCGCAGTCCGCGGACAGGCCTTTGTATACGCCGCTGGAATGGCAACTATTGCATGCGACGCCGATATGTTTTCCGGTGAGCGGGAATGTTGTTTGCGTAGTGTGGTCGAATTTCCCGTCCGCCCAGGCGATGGTGTCGTGGCACGTCGCGCAAATGGCCGGAGGAAAGCCGGCCTGGATGTGCGGCGGATTCGTCGCGGAGTTGAACTTATCAATGTGGCAGCCGCTGCAAGTCGAGGGGGCGTTGGCATAACTTCCGCCCGTATGGCATTGCGTGCACTGCAATCCCGCGTGCGCATTGGTCAGCGGGAAGAACTGGGCGTGATTGAAGGATGCCTGGTCCCATCCCGCGGGGGTGTGGCAGGTCGCGCAGGCGGCGGCCGTGAAGCCTGCCTGCGCGTGCGGCGGATTGTTCGTGGAATTGTATTGCGTCATGTGGCAGGAGGCGCAATCCGTCGGTGTGCCTGCGAATTTGCCATTGATGTGGCACAGGTTGCAGGCCACATTTACGTGCTTCCCGATCAGCGGGAAATTGGTGAACTTGTTGTGGTCAAACGTGGCGTTGAACCACGTTGTCGTGTCGTGGCAGGTCTGGCACTGCTGCGAGAAACCCGCCTGCACGTGCGGGGGATTGTTTGTCTTATTGAAATCCGGGGCGTGGCATCCGTAGCAATTCGCCGGTGTGCCTTTGAACTGGCCGTTGATGTGGCAGGCCGTGCATTCCAAGGACGCATGTGCACCGGTTAGCGCGTAACCGGTAAACTTTAAGTGATCGAACTTGGCATCGAACCAGGTGTCCGCGCTGTGGCACGACTCACACGTGGTGGGAAAACTGGAAGCCTTGTGGTCCGGATTGATGGCTCTCTGGAAATCCGCGGTGTGGCACGAAAGGCAGGTCGTTGCCAGCCCCTGGAACTGCCCCACCGCTTCGCCCTTGTGGCAGTCCGCACATTCGAGCGTGGCGTGCATTCCAAGCAGTGGAAACCTGTTGCTGTGCTGCTTCAATTCCTGGGTGTGAATGTTCCAGCCTTTGACGGTGTGACACTGCTCGCATGCGGCGCCCAATTGTCCGCGATGGATGTCCGCGTGGCATGCGGAGCAGGCCGTGCTGATCTTCTTGAACTCGGGGTTCGTATGGCATTCGGTGCAGCCCACTTTTTCGTGCATGCCGAGAAGCGGATAGCGAGTGCGGTTGTGGTCGAATTCCGGAATACCGCGAATCGGTTTCCAACTGGTGTTGGTGTGGCAGTTTTCGCAGGGGATGTTGATGACGCCGTGCGGATTCCGGCTAGATTTTTTCTGCGCGTGAACGGAATGCAATCCAAAGGCGAGGAAGAGCCCAGCAACGACTGCCACCTGGATTAGGCTCGTCTTCAACATGGACACCAGTCCCGTTCGAACCGTGCGCATGGGCTGGGAAGGATGTTGAAAAGCCTACAGTTGTTAGCCACGCCTCTCAACTGGCCCGGAGGTCAGTTTTGGGACAGTACTAAATCCAGAACGCCGGCTGTGCTCCTTCGACGTACCGTTTCCTTTGGTGACATGGACGCACAGCAGCGCCGTTCTCCTGGCCAACAAATCAGTCCGCACCAACAAAATAAACATCGTCACTCCGGTCGAGTAACGAACACTTCGATTCGCTATCGTGATGGTTGGGTGGTGTGAATTGTGAAAAAATTTTGAATTATTCTAATTTGCCATTTTTTGCACGCTGCGATTTGCAGAGGAACCATTTGTGGCACCGCAATCCATGATCAATTGTGACAATCAACACAACGGCGCGGCGTGGGTTTGTAGAAAAGCACTCGTTTCGCTCCGACGACTCGAAATCCTTTGTGACACTGGTCACACGCGACCTTTTCGTGCGCGCCCTTCAGTGAGAAATCTGTTTGTGTTTCATGGTTGAACAGCGAAGGCTTCCACTTGTTTGAGTTGTGACATTCCTCACATTTCCGCGCCTGACCGGACTTTGTAAATTGACCGGCATGAATGTCCTCGTGGCACCCGGAGCAAGCTGTCGGCGCGGTTTTGAAGGACGCCGCACTGAGTTTTCCTCCCGGCTCAGCCGGCTTGTGGCATTCGTCGCATTGCAATTTTATGTGCGCGCCGATTAGCGGAAAGGAAGTCTTCGAATGATCGAAGCCGGGTAGATCCATCCAGGACTTCAGCGAATGGCAGGCCTCGCATCCTTTCGCAGTTCCGGCCGGACCCTTCTCGGCCATGCGGTCCTTGAACTGGCCGTTGTGCGGATCCTTGTGGCAGCCGGTGCAGGTGCGGTCCTCAAATTGGTACGGCACGACTTTGGCTGAGTAGCCGACACGATCCTTCGTGTGGCATTCCCCGCAAGTGATGGCCAGGTGCGCGCCCGCCAGCGGGTAGCGGCTCTTCTGGTGCTGTGCGATGGAATAGGTGGAAGGTTGGAAGCCCGCAACCACATGGCACGGTTCACAGCGGCCGTTGTAAGGCGCCTTCGCGAATTGGCCGCCGTGAACATCGGCGTGGCAATCCAGACAATTTGCGAAGGCAACCTTGTAGCGCGTGGCCGCCCCGGCCGGAACGTGACATTTAGCGCATGGAACGCTGATGTGCTTGCCATCGAGCGGATATGCCGAAGTCCTATGCTGCAAGACTCCGAACCCCGACGGCTTCCAGCCCTCGACGGTGTGGCACTCGGCGCATTCGCCCTTCTGCTGCCGCTTGGCGAACTGTCCGCTGTGCGGATCCGGCGTGTGACAATCGGAACACTTCTCAAATGCGACGGGCTTCTTGAAATTGCCGCCGGCGTGGCATTTGAGGCAATCCACTTCGACGTGCTTGCCGAGCAACGGATACTTTGTCTTCGAGTGGTCGAACTGCTGGCTGGCCGGAATCTTCTTCCAACCGCTGGTTGTGTGGCAGGTTTCGCAGGCCCGCGGAAATGCGCCATGATGCGGGTCGGCGTGGCAATCGGAGCACTTGCTGAATGGAATGCCAGTCAGGCGCGCGGGACTGCCGGGAGTCGCAGAGGTGTGGCATTTGGCGCACGGCACATGCGCGTGCAATCCGGTCAGCGGAAAGCGCGTCTTGTTATGATCAATCTTTGTCGCTACCTTCCAATCCGCGAAGTTGTGGCACTGCGTGCAATTCTGCCCG
>Ga0210407_10001090_pt1 | contig 26663 bp, 22 predicted proteins | sample IncBWC27MmetaG_FD_150860 | JGI IMG/M metagenome (GOLD analysis project Ga0210407, IMG submission 150860) | Forest soil microbial communities from Barre Woods Harvard Forest LTER site, Petersham, Massachusetts, United States - Inc-BW-C-27-M | ecosystem: Environmental > Terrestrial > Soil >...
CAGGAAACGGGAGGCGAGGCCTTCCGCATTGTGTTGTACGTCGATGGCACGCAGAAGGGCGTTTTCCGGCCACAGCTTTCCAAGCCGCGGAAAGACATCATTCTGGCCATCAGTGAGAATTTTGAAGACGAAGTAAAAGACCTGGCATCTGGCAGCCATGAGCTCCGCTTCCAGGCCGCCACCGAAAAAGGGAACGGCAAAGGCGAAGTGGAAGTCAATCTTGATACCGGCAATGTCCACGCCCAGGAACTTCGCGACGCCAGCTACGTAGCCGATGGAAAAGTCACCATCAAAGTAGCCAAAGAAGATTAATTTTAAGGTTAGGGGGCGCTGGGCGGTATTTTCATGTTCTGTCCAGTGCTCCCGGCCACTGCTTTCTGCCGGAACATCCGCACGTCTCTTGCAATCTCCTTCTAACGCCCGGGCTTCTTGTTAGCATCTGTTCAGATGCAAAATTCTTTCGACGTTGTGGTTCTCGGCGCGGGCGCGGCCGGCCTGATGTGCGCCATTGAAGCCGGCAGACGCGGACGACGCGTTGCCGTACTGGAGCGGGCCGATCGCATCGGCAAAAAGATCCTGATCTCCGGTGGCGGCCGCTGCAACTTCACGAATCTGCACTGCGGTCCGGACAACTTTCTCTCCGCGAACCCGCATTTCTGCAAGTCGGCGCTGGCCCGCTATACGCCCGCGGATTTTACTTCGCTGGTGAAGAAACACCATGTCCCTTATCACGAAAAGACGCTGGGCCAGCTTTTTTGCGACCGCTCGGCGCATGACATCGTGAAACTGCTGGAAGAAGAGTGCCGTCGCGCGGGCGTACGCATTTTTACCAATACGGACGTCCGGGAAGTTGGACACAACGCCGGGTTTACGCTGCGCACCAACAGCACGGAATTTCAGGCTGCAGCCGTGGTGGTCGCCACCGGCGGGCTCTCCATCCCCAAGATGGGAGCGACAGCATTCGGATACGACCTGGCCCGGCAGTTCGGGATTGCCATCCAGGAATGCCGCCCGGCGTTAGTGCCGCTCACCTTGAACACGGAAGACCGGAAGCGCTATTGCGATCTGGCCGGGGTTTCCGCGGAAATCATCGCCTCGACCACGGGCCGCTCGCCCAGCTTCCGTGAAAAAATGCTGATCACCCATCGCGGGCTCAGCGGTCCGGCCATACTGCAGGTTTCTTCGTACTGGAAAAAATCCGCGCCCGTTACCATTGACCTGGGCCCCGAACGCGACCTCACATCTCCTCTGCGGATGCCGCAAGCGCGACGCGATCTGGCCGCGGCCAACGCAGCATTCCACGCGGTGCTGCCCGGCAGGCTGGCCGAGCGATGGCTTGACGTGAACTCTCCCGCGGGCTGGACCAATCACGCACTGGAAGAACTGGAACATCACGCGCACCACTGGCAAATCGTGCCGGAAGGCACGGAAGGTTACGACAAAGCCGAAGTCACCGCCGGAGGCGTGGACACCGCCGAGCTGTCGGCACAAACGATGGAAAGCCGTAAAGTGCCGGGCCTTTATTTCATCGGCGAAGTGGTAGACGTGACCGGACACCTCGGCGGGTTCAACTTCCAGTGGGCCTGGGCGTCAGGGTACTGCGCCGGACAGGCAGTCTAGAGCGCTACCGCCGCACGAATCACTCAGTTGGACTTTGCGCCCGGGCCGCTTACCAGGTACGCGGTGAGCGGCGTGCCGTCGTCCATGGCAACGTCGCCATGCTCGAAGTGGAACTCCGTGCCTGCCGGCTTGAGCATTTCTTTGGTGACCGCCTTGTAGGCGGCTGAGATATCGCCGGGTTCGATCTTGCCGCTGTCGTTGGTCTTGACTGCCGTAACGCCAAAGGGAGTCGCGCCGTCAAAATACACGCCTACAGCTGAATCCTTGGATTGCGAAAAAAAGAAGACCGCGCTACGGCCCGGCTTTGCTTCCTTCAACTTCAGGAACGGGCCAAGATCACTGTCTTTGAGTCCCGATTCCCACTTCTCCGGGTCCACGTAAATTGCGAGATAGCCGTCCAGGCTCGGGTGATAGGAATTCACGGCTACGTTAATGGCAGTTTGTATCAGGGAGAGCGGCGTACTCTGTTCCGGGCCGCTCTGGTTCTGCGCCAGGACAAGGCTTGAAAGACACAGTGCGGAAAGAATCAGGCAAGCGACGATTTTGAGTTTCATGGCCATTAATATTACTAAAATTGGCGTCCTCTTTTTTATAGAACTGTCCATGATGTAGAAGGCCCTTTACTTCGACAGCATATCGAGAGACTTCAGCGCGAGGCTGTTGGTATCAACCGCTGCAGGCCCGATGGCGTTGGCGAGCACGATTACCCCGACATTTGCTTCGCGGTTGACATAAAGGTCCGCCCGATAACCGGCAACGGCGCCGCCATGTCCAAAAGCAATATAAGCATCGCGACGGAACACAAAGCCTCCGAGCGTGTAACCGTTGGAGAGTTGGAAGTTGGCCTGCACCGCCGATTGCTCCACATTCCGCTCCAGGCTCGCGGCCTTCAACACGCTGTCGGGGCCTTGACCCATCAGGAAGGAGCAGAAGCGGGCGAGATCTCCCACCGTCGTATAGATAGCGCCGTTGGGGACCTTATAGCCCCGGCCGTTGTCGTGATCGTGCTGCGGGGCTTCGGCATCTACTTTGCCGTCCGGTCCCACGTCGTATCCCTTGGACAAGTGCGGACGTATCACCGGAGTTAGTTCCAAAGCCGTATGGGTCATTCCGAGCGGTCCAAAGATATGTTTTGGAACATAGGTGGTGTACGACTCGCCTGATGCGCGTCCAAGCGCGGCGCCCAGAGTAGCGAACCCAATGTTGGAGTAGGAAAAGCGCGTCCCTGGCTCAAATGTGTAATGGGTATGAGGCAACGCGGCTATGAGCGTCTTTTCCCAATCCGCAACCTGGCCCTGCACATACTTGTCCGTATCGTCAGGTTCCCGGCCCATGCCTGACGTGTGCGTGGCGAGTTGAATCAGGGTAATCGGAGGCGCATCCGGGAACCGGCCTTGCACGGTCTTTACTTCTGGAAAATGCTTTTCAACCGGATCAGAGAGATGGACTTTGCCTGCGTCCACCAACTGCTCCAACATCAAGGCCGTAAACATCTTGGTAATGGAGCCGATGCGGTAGACGGTATCCTTGTCTGCCGGCACCTTTTTCTCCATGTCGGCGTTGCCATAGCTCTTGGTCCAGAGAAGCTGGTTCCCGAACACCACGCCAATAGTCACGCTGCCAACCGGGTGCTTCGCAAATTCAGCGGCGACCATCGAATCAATTTCCGGGCACCGCGCATGCACGCCAGCCAACGTGGGCGTCACGATGCGCTTGGCCAGGGTGTCCCTGTTTCCCTGATGCACCACCATTCCCGTGACCACGCCGTGTTCATCGGTATTGAAAGTGATTTCGATTCGGGCGATCCGGGCGAAATACTGTTTTTCACTCACCGGAAAGATTTCAAATCGCGGTTGTCCTCCTCCTTGCAGGTACAAGTGGTCGCCTTCCCGCAGGATTTTCACGGCAAAGTCCGGGTTCAACTGGTATTTTCCCAGGTACCCGTCGAAGATCTTCGGATCGACCTTGACTGGGGTATGCCCCCAGTTGGGGTCCGGAAGCGGCCAAGCCGTCTCTTTGGTTGCCCGGTGGAAGTCCAGAGGCTTTGCCCCACTGGTCTCTTTCCATGTGCCTGCGATGGTGCCGCCGTCAGCGCTGAGCTTCCCCTCGTAGCTGACCTGATCAGCGTCAATCGAAAACTTGACGACTGGGCCCTCCAGAGTGATCGAAGTAACAGGGTCTCCATCTGGAGTGCCATCGAGGAAGTACAGGAGCGCGCTCCATCTGCCGCTATCGTTCTTGGCCACATGCAGGATAAGGCGAAGGTCCGGGCCTGCCGACTTGAGAGTTCCTTGCCAGTCGCCGGCAATGTCCTGTGCATGCAGCGCGCTCCCTGACAGCATTGCGACTGCGACCGCAATGATCCAGAGCATTCTCCTTCTCATAAGCAATCTCCATTCCCCGGTGGTATGCAACATCCCATCTTTCCTCGGGACATTATCATGATCATGTGCTCCTGACAGTGACAAATTATGGGTAGTGTCCCAAGACTGCAGTCTTTAGGACATTACCCAAATTCAGAAAGGGGACATTTTAAAAGTGGTTTGACAGTGACAAATTATGTCCTTGACATTCGCCTTTGTTTCGTGGTACCAAGCGCATGCAAGAGAGCAATTAGCAGATAGCAATTGGCAAATGGCCGAACCCCGGACTACCCAGGTGGACCCCGGAAGATCTTTGAAAACTAGAGTTAAACCATTTGGTATCAACAACATCCCTCGTAGGGATCGGGTGATCTGGTGATCGCCCGTGATCTGGTGATCGGAAAGCCAAGATCGGAAAGCCAAGAGCCAAGAGCCCGCCGGCCCTCTCTCTGTGTTCCTCCGTGTCCTCTCTGGTTTTGGTTTTCCGATCACGGCGATCACGCGCGATGACGGCGATCACGTGCGATGCCCCCCCTGTTCCTCCCCTGTTATTCCCCTGTTACTCCCCTGTTACGAATTGACTCCGTCCGGGAAAAAGGTTCACGAAAGGCCCGTGGAATCGAGGTTTTGCATGTCTGGAGTATCCAAGCGGTCGCGTTCTCCCCTGTTTTTTTCCCTGTTAGCAGGGAAGCGCCGTGGAAGATCGCCGTGATCGGTTCATCGCCGTCATCGCCGTCATCGGAAGAGCAATGATCGGAAAGGCAAGTCTGGTAACAGGTAACAGCAGATTGGACAGGACCAAGAGCTAAGAGCTAAGAGCTAAGAGCCAAGAGCCAAGGCCAAACAAGCCAGCCCCATTTATCATTTTATTATTCATGCCAGTGCTGCAACTACATACCGAGATCAAGTTCGTCAAAGGCGTAGGCCCGCGAATTGCCGAGTGGCTGGCGCAGAAGAACATCTGCACGGTCGAAGACCTGCTCTACTACCTGCCGTTTCGCTATGAGGACCGGCTCAACCCGCGGGGGATCGGCGAGTTGAAAGCGGGCGAGATGGCTACGGTCATTGCCGAGGTGCGTAACTCGTCGGTGTTCCGCACGCGCAAGCTGCCTATTTTCCAGATGGTCGCCGGCCAGGGCCGGGACACCCTGCGCTGCATATGGTTCAACGGCGAGTATCTGCGCGACCGCTTCAAGCCCGGACAGCTGGTGGCCCTCTACGGCAAAGTGGAAGAAGGCTGGAAAAGCCGCGTACTGGAGATCAAACAGCCGCAATTTGAAATTCTGGATGGAGATGGGGACGGCGACCTGACGCCCAGGGACGCCGCCGCCGAAATCGAATCGCTGGAAGTCGGACGGATTGTCCCGATTTATGAGACGGCCGCGCACGCCAAGCTGACTTCGCGCTGGTTCCGGCGCATCGTGCATGGCACGCTCAAAGACCTGGCGCCGGAGATTCCTGACGGCGTACCCGCGGCCCTGACCAGGCGGCTGGACCTGATCGACCGCAGGACGGCATTCGAGCAGGCGCATTTTCCTGAAGCCGGGGAAAGTTTTTCCGCGTTGCAATCCTTCCGGACTCCAGCGCACCGCCGTCTGATCTTTGAAGAACTCTTCTTTTTGGAGATCGGTCTGGAACTAAAACGACGCCGCATGCGCCAGAAAGCGGGTATTGCTTTTGAGCTGAATGACAAAGTCCGTGAGGCCATCAAGAAGATTCTTCCGTTTCATCCGACGGCGGCGCAGAAGCGCGTGCTTAAGGAAATTGCGGAAGACATGCAGCAGCCTTCGCCCATGCGTCGCCTGCTGCAAGGCGACGTTGGTTCGGGCAAGACGATTGTCGCGCTGCAGGCGGCGGTCATCGCGATCGAGAACGGTCATCAAGTCGCGTTCATGGCGCCTACGGAAATCCTGGCCACGCAGCATTATCTTTCCGCGCGGCGCATTCTGGAGGAAGCCGGTTATCGCGTCATATTGCTCACCGGATCGCAGGAAGAAGAGCGCAAGCGCAGCGCGCGCCGCCACATTGCGCAGGGCGGTGCGCACCTGGTGATCGGCACGCATGCGCTGATCCAGGAAAAGGTTGAGTTCCACAACCTGGGACTGGTGATCGTGGACGAGCAACACCGCTTCGGTGTTATGCAGCGCTTCAAGCTGATGAAAAAAGGCGCCGCCGAGCCGGACACGCTGGTGATGACTGCAACGCCCATCCCGCGTACGCTTGCGCTCACGCTCTACGGCGACATGGATACGAGCGTCCTCGACGAATTGCCGCCGGGCCGCACGCCCATCACCACGCGCCGGGTTGCCGATGATCGCGCGACGGAAGTCTGGGACTTTGTGAAGAAACAAGTCGCCGCCGGACGGCAGGCTTACGTTGTCTATCCGGTGATCGAAGGCGTGGCGGCCGACCAGCCGGAGCTTGAGTTCTCCGGCGTGGCCGCGACTTCGAAAAGCGGACTAAAGGCCGCCATGCACATGTACGACGAACTGAGCAAGAAGATCATGCCCGGCCTGCGCGTTGGCCTGCTGCATGGACGCCTGGATCCAGACGAAAAAGACGGCGCCATGCGCAAGTTTCAGGCAGGCGAGATTGACGTGCTGGTGTCCACCACGGTGATTGAAGTCGGCGTGGACGTTCCCAACGCGACCGTGATGGTGGTGGAACACGCGGAGCGCTTTGGTCTCTCGCAACTGCACCAGCTTCGCGGACGCATTGGCCGCGGCGCCGCCAAGTCGTACTGCATTCTGATGACCGGAGGAAAAGTCTCGCCCGAAGGCGACACCCGGCTCAAAACCATGGTGCGTACGCAGAACGGATTCGAGATTTCCGAAATTGATCTGGAAATCCGCGGCCCGGGAGAGTTCTTTGGGACAAAACAGGCCGGCATGCCCGGGTTCCGCGTGGCCAACCTGATTCGCGACCGCGAATTACTGGAGCTGGCAAAAACCGAGGCCGCGCGGATCATCGAGCAGAAAGATCCGGAGATCACTCCCGCGGACGGCGACCGAATTATGCAGCATCTGAAGAACCATTGGCAGAGGAGGTATGGGTTGGTGGAGGTGGGATAGCTTGCGTAAACACATCCCGAGCGGAGCGAGGGATCCCTACCGTCACGAAAACCTTAAGGGCCGCGAATGAAGGGTGAATCGTTATAGTAGAGTTGGTAACTTGGCAGCCTGGCAAGCCTGTAGAGTTTGGATGATGATAGGGATCCCTCGCTTCGCTCGGGACAAGGAAAAATGAAGATCGCAAACAAATCCGACCTCTACCGCCTCCTCCCGTCCGTGGACGATCTGCTGCGGAACGCAGAAATTGCCGCGCTCGTGGAGCGTGAAGGCCAGCCCGCGGTCACCGAAGCCATTCGCGCGGTGCTGGGGCAAGTCCGGGAAGAAATCACGGTGGGACATCTCTCCAGCGAGGCAGCTGTACAACTGGCGATTGCCGGTTTGGCGGATGGCATCTCGCGGCAGCTGCACAGCGCGCTGCAGTTTTCGCTCAAGCCTGTGATCAATGCCACGGGTGTCGTCCTGCATACGAACCTGGGCCGCGCGCCGTTGCCGGAGTCCGCGCTGCGCCGGATCAGTGAAGTCGCCGGCCGGTACTCCAATCTGGAATTTGATATTACCGCCGGAGAGCGCGGCAAGCGCGATGTCCACGTGGAACGATTGTTCTCGCGGTTGTTGAACCAGGATGGCGTTACCGGCATTCACACCGTTGTAGTCAACAATTGCGCTGCTGCCGTGATGCTTGCGCTGAACACGCTGGCCGAAGGCGGAGAAGTGGTCGTCTCGCGCGGCGAACTGGTGGAGATCGGCGGATCGTTTCGCGTGCCGGACGTGATGAGCAAGTCCGGAGCGGTCCTGCGCGAGGTCGGCACCACGAACCGCACGCGCATCGCCGACTATGAGCGCGCGATCACCGACAAGACCCGTCTGTTGCTGCGCGTGCATCGCTCCAATTTTGCGATTATTGGCTTCACCGAGCAGCCGCAGCTGGAAGCGCTCGCCGAACTCGGACACAAGCACAACATTCCGGTCATGGAAGACCTGGGCGGTGGAGCGTTGCTGCCCCTGCGCAGCATGGGCATCAACGAAAGCGGAGTTGCAGAGAGCCTGCGCGCCGGCGTGGACCTGGTGACCTACAGCGGCGACAAGATGCTGGGCGGTCCGCAGGCCGGCGTGTTGAGCGGACGCGCGGAGATCATCCAGCGCGTGCGGGCGAACCCGCTTTTCCGCGCGTTGCGCGTGGACAAACTTACCTATGCCGCGCTGGAAGCCACCCTCATGGAATATGTGCGGCAGAACCACGACGCGATTCCCGTGGTCCGCATGATGCGTCTGCCCGCGGAGGAAATCCGCCGGCGGGCGGAAGCCATGCGGGCCAGCCTGAACGCCGCATCCAGATTGCGCGTTGACGTGATTGCCGGGGAATCGCTCATCGGCGGCGGGTCTGCTCCCACGTCCACGTTGCCGACTTTTTTACTGGCCGTCACAGCCGGCCCGCTCAGCGCGGACGAGATGGCTGCGCGCCTGCGCCAGAATCATCCGCCCATCGTCGCGCGCGTGGAGGACGGCCGCGTGCTCCTGGATTTACGTACAGTGTTCCCACACGAAGAAGCCGAGGTAGTGAAGGCATTGTCCGCGCTTTGATTCGCAGCTGATTGCTTTGCATGGCAACAATTTTTACTTTAGGCCACTCCACGCGCGATCTCGCTGAGTTTTCGCGCGTACTGCAAGCGCACCAGGTCCGAGTGCTGGAGGACATACGGGCGTTTCCGGTTTCCCGGCGCTATCCGCACTTTAACCGCGAAGCCCTGGGGCTGTGGCTGCCGGAAATCGGCTGCGATTATGTCTGGGAGAAAGATTTGGGTGGAAAGCGCGGCCGGCAGATGCCGCCGGATGAATCACCCAACGTGGCACTGCGAGAAGAAGCGTTCCGGAATTACGCCGACTACATGCTGTCCGCACAGTTTCAGCGGGCCGCGGAGTGCCTGGTGAAAAGAGCGGAGCAGAGCAACACCGCGATCATGTGTGCCGAACACGTTTACTTTCGTTGCCATCGCATGCTGGTTTCGGATTACTTGCTGGCCCGAGGACACACAGTGTTGCACATTCTGGATGAAAAGCCGCCCAAACAACATGCTCTGTCGAAGGATGCGCGGATAATCGACGGGCGATTGATCTATCGCGGAGACTATCTGTTGTGACGTTCCCGGAATCTCCCGTCGCAGTGTAAACTTCTTGGTTTTACCCTTAGTTCTTCGCCGCAAATGCTGGCCGTGGAAAGGTGCATGTGAAACAAATCATAGTTGTAATTTTCCTTGGAACAGTCTGCCTGGGGCAGCAGACGCCGGAACTCACTATTCCCGCGATCTTCGCCGAAGGCGGGATCACCGGACGCGCTCCGGAAGCAGTGAAGTGGAGTCCCGACGGCAAGAAGATCTCTTACCTTCTCCGCGATGACCAGGGAGAAAAAGCGGAACTCGATTACGTTGACGCGGCCACCGGCAAAACAGGAGTGTTGGTTGCGGCGGACAAGCTGAAGCAGTGGACGCCGCCTCTGTCGCAGACCAAGGACGACCGCGAGCGCGACAACCGCCTGCGCTATCACGTTTCGCCGTATCACTGGGCGCCGGATTCCCAGCACCTGCTCTTTGACACTTTCGGCCACCTCTGGCTTTACTCCCTGGCCACCGGCACCGCCATCGAATTGAGTTCGTCGGGCGATCCCATGCGGAACCCGAAGTTTTCTCCGGACGGCGCCAGGCTAAGTTACATTCGCAACCACAATCTCTACGTCCGTCCGATCGAGGGAGGCGGCGAAACCCAGCTGACCGACACCAAGGACGCCAACATCCTGAATGGCGAAGTTGACTGGGTCTACGCGGAAGAGTTGGACGTCCGCAGCAACTATTCCTGGTCGCATGATGGCAAGAGGATCGTCTTTCTGCAGATGAACGAAACCAATGTCCCGGTCTACCCGATTACGGATTTCATCCCGCAGCATCCTACGGTCTACGAAGAAAAGTATCCCAAGGTGGGCGATCCCAACCCGGAAGTGCGGCTTGGGGTGATGGACAGCCACAACGGCAAAACGCGCTGGATACATCTTTCGAACGACAAAGACATCTATGTTCCCAGCTTCGGCTGGATACGCGATGGTCTGATCTGGGCCAAGGTGTTAAACCGCGCGCAGAACCAACTCGACCTTTATTTCATTGACGCGTCCAGCGGCCAATCACGCCGCGTGCTCCGCGAGACAAGCGACACCTGGATCGAAATGGACGACAATTTTCAGGTCCTCAAGCCCGGGAACAGGTTTCTGTGGACAAGCTGGCGTGACGGCCACACTCATGTGTACGTCTATTCCTTCGATCAGAACGAGCCGCTGAAGTCCGATGCTCAACTGGACCACCAGGTGACCAAAGGAGACTTTGAGGTCTTTGGCGTGGAAGCGATTGATGAGGACGCAGGAACTCTTTATTTCACCGCAAATGCCGCAGATGATCGCCAAAGGCATCTTTGTTCCGTGAAACTCGATGGCAGCGATTTTAAGATACTCACCGGGAACCAGCCGGGCACACATGAAGTCAACTTTGGCGCGAACGCAAAAACTTACCTGGACGATTTTTCCGCGCTGATGACGCCGCCGCAACTGTCTCTCTGCCAGGTGAGCGCCGGCTGCCAGGCGTTCTGGCAATCGCGAAGCATAGCGCCCTACAAGCTGGCAACTCCTCAGTTTGTTGACTTCAGCGCGGACGACGGCACGGTGCTGCGCGGCCTGCTCTTTCTTCCACCGGATGCCCGCGGTAAAGTCCCTCTTCTGATGAATCCGTATGGCGGGCCGCACGGCCAGGTGGTCCGCGATCAGTGGGCCGGCACCGGGATTCTCTTCAATGAGGTTCTTTTGCGCGACGGCATAGCCGTTCTTCAGGTGGACAATCGCGGCATGGGCGCGCGCGGAAAGAAGTTTGCCGCTGTGGTGCAACACAAGTTCGGCGAGACGGAGCTGAAAGACCAGCTCGCCGCACTGGACCAGGCGCTGGTGAAGTTTCCGCAGCTCGATGGCTCCCGGCTCGGCTGGTGGGGCTGGAGTTATGGCGGATATATGACGCTGAATGCCATGACCCACTCGGACCGTTTCAAGGCCGGCGTATCGGTCGCGCCGGTGACCGACTGGCGCGACTACGACAGCATTTACACGGAGCGCTACGGAGGCCTGGTCCCGGAATTTGACGCGGCCTATAAGAAGAGCTCGCCGGTAAATTATGCGGGCCAGTTGCACGGGAAGTTGCTGGAAGTCCACGGGACCAGTGACGACAACGTGCACATGCAGAACACTATTCAGATGATCAACGCCTTCATCAGCGCCGGAAAACAGTTTGATCTGCTGCTGTATCCGCGCAAGACGCATGCCATCGCCGGGCCGGTAACGCGCACGCACTTGTTCGTGCGCATTCGCCGGCATTTCCTGCGCGAGTTGCGGGGGGGCGAAACACCGGAATAGGACACATGACGAACCAGACAATCGCGCTCGGCGACTTTGAACTCACCTCCATCTCTGACGGCAACTATGTCGGCGATGGCGGCGGCTTCTTTGGCGTAGTGCCCAAAGTCCTGTGGCAGAAGAAAGTCCAGGCCGATGAACGCAATCGGATCGCCGTGGGTCTGAATTCGGTCCTGGTGCGCACGGGCAAACAGAACGTCCTGATTGACACCGGCATCGGCAACAAACTGCCGGACAAGCAGAAGAAGATCTGGGAGTCACAGGAGAAACTGCTGGAGAATCTTCATGCCGCCGGGCTGGCGCCGGAAGACATTCATATCGTCATCAATTCCCACCTGCATTTTGATCACTGCGGATGGAACACGGTGTACAAAGACGGAACGGTAGTCGCAACTTTTCCCAAAGCCAGATACTACGCGCCGGAGGGCGAATGGAAGCACGGATCACTGCAACTGGAGCGTGATCGTGTGAGTTATATCAGCGACAACTATGACCCGCTGATTCGCTCTGGCCAGATGCAGTTGTTGCCGGGAGAGACGGAGATCATTCCCGGCATTTCCGTGGTTCCGTATCCCGGACACACGCGCCACATGCAGGCGATCATGCTGCGCAGCGGCGACAAGACGGCTTGTTACATCTCTGACTTGCTTCCCACCACCTGGCACCTCGATGTCACCTGGGTGATGGCCTATGATCTGTTTCCTCTGGAGACAATCGAAAACCGCAAGCGGTATTATCAGCAGGCGCTGGCCGAGGACTGGCTTACGCTGTTCACCCATGATCCGAATGTGCCCTGGGCGCAGCTTACACTCGCAGACGGGAAAGTAGTCGCCAGGAGCAAACAACAGTAAGGAAATTATGCGCGGCCCCACTCTTGTCATTCTTCTGCTCGGTTTGTGCGGAACGGTCCCTGCGCAAACACTCCACTTCAACCTGGCCGACCGGGCGGTTGTTCTGGAACGAGTGGCCAACGCGCCGGCTACCAACGAAGAGAGGCGTGGCAGGATCAGAGAATTGTTCATTCAGGCGGGATGCAGCGGCCCGGCGCTGATGGAGCAGAAAGGAGCTGACGCGGAGACGTCCAACATTATTTGCCGCCTGACCGGCGACAGTGATGAAACCATTGTCGTGGGCGCGGCCTACGGCCACGGCGCTTCACCAGCTATGGACGACTGGACCGCAGCCACGATGCTTTCCTGTCTTTATCAGAGCCTGGCCGACAGGAAGCGGCGACACACTCTTCTTTTCATCGCTTTCGCCAGTAACGGAAATGTCCACGCCGGATCCGGATTCTACGCGGAACACATGAGCGACCACGAAGTCAGGCGGACCGAGGCAGTGCTCAACCTGAACGCGCTCGGCTTGTCGCCCACCAAGGTTTGGACGAGCCAGTCCAATAAAGACCTGCTCCACTCTTTAGTGCTTGTAACGTACACACTCAAGCTGCCTCTCAGCCAGGTGGACATGCAGGCTCCGGCAACCACGGCCTCCGCGGCCTTCGCCAGCCGGCAAATACCGCAGATCAACGTCCATTCCCTGACCCGGGAGGACGTCGCCGGCGGCCATGCCGCGGTGCTTCGCCCCGACAACTACCTTGACACGTATCGCCTGCTCAGCGGCTATCTGGCTTATCTTGACGCAACCCTCAAACCCAGGACGCAGGTGAAATGACTTTTCGCTCATGGTCGTCACCTTTCCGCTTTCGGGAACATGGAACAACGCTGTCCCGTGAAATTATCGCCGGGCTGACCACTTTTACTTCTATGTCGTACATCGTAGTGGTGAACCCGGCAATCCTGGCCCAGGCAGGCATTCCGGAGGGCCCCAGCTTTGTGGCCACGGTGCTGGTGGCCGTATTTGGGTGCGTGTTCATGGGCTTGTACGCCAACCGTCCGTTTGCCATTGCGCCGTATATGGGCGAAAACGCGTTCATTGCCTTCACGGTCTGCCGCGTGCTGGGATACAAATGGCAGACCGCGCTGGCGGCAGTGTTTATCGCCGGAGCTCTGTTTGTCGCGATGACCGTCCTGCGCTTGCGGCAGTGGGTGGTGGACGCCGTGCCGGTTTCGCTGCGATACAGTTTTGCCGTGGGGATCGGGCTTTTCCTCACGTTCATCGGGCTCAATCAGGCCGGGATTGTCACGTTGGGAGTGCCCGGCGCTCCAGTCCAGTCCGGACACATGACGTCTGTTCCGGTGCTGGTGGCGATCGGCGGATTCCTCTTGCTGGTTGTTCTGACCATTCGCAAAATTCCGGGCGCGATCCTGCTGGGGATTCTGATCACTGCGATGGTCGCCTTTCTGACCGGGGTCGCAAAGGCGCCGGCTCACCTGGTGAGTCTTCCGCCCAGCATCAAGCCGATTCTTTGGCAGCTTGACTTCCGTGGCGCGCTGACGTGGCACGCCTTTCCCATCGTGCTGACGATCTTCATCATGGCATTTGTGGACACCATGGGCACTTTGATCGGCCTTTCAGCGCGTGCCGGCTTTCTGGACAAGGCGGGGAATCTTCCGGAAATCGAACGGCCCATGCTGGTGGATGCCCTCAGTACATGCTTTGCGCCAGCAATCGGTACGACGACTTCAGGAGCGTTTGTAGAATCGGCCACGGGCATTGAGGCCGGCGGCCGCACCGGATTCACGGTCCTGGTCACGGCTGGATGTTTCGTTCTTACGCTGTTCTTCGCTCCGTTAGCAGCCGCCATTCCCGCGCAAGCTTATGGTCCGGCGCTGGTCCTTGTGGGCCTCTTTATGCTCGCACCGGTTGCCCGCATTGACTTTGCGGACTACACGGAATCCATTCCGGCGTTTGCGGTGGTCACGCTGATGTGCTTCACGTTCAATATCGCGGTGGGGATCACCGCGGGATTTGTTCTGTATCCGTTGTGCAAGCTGGTGGCGGGAAAGTCAAATCAGATCAAACCTGCGCTGTGGGCGCTAACCGCGCTGTCATTGCTGTTTTTTATTTTCTACCCCTATGCTTAGGGTCACGCGGAAACCAGGGAGCCGATTCGTTCTCCGGTCACTACGCGCTTGATGTTGCCGTGCACATTCATGTTGAAAATCACGATGGGCAGGTTGTTCTCCTGGCAGAGAGAGATGGCGGTTGCGTCCATGACCCTCAGCCCACGCTTGAGCACGTCCAGGTAGGTGATGGTTTCGATCATGGTGGCGTTGGTCACCAGTTTCGGATCGGCGTCATAGATACCGTTCACTTTGGTGGCTTTCATGATCACGTCCGCCTTGATCTCCATGGCCCGCAAGGAGGCTGCCGTGTCGGTGGAGAAGTAGGGGTTGCCGGTGCCACCGGCGAAAATGACCACCCGGTTTTTTTCCATGTGGCGCAGCGCGCGGCGGCGGATGAACGGCTCCGCCACCTGGTTCATCTCAATCGCCGACATCACGCGGGTATGCACGTTTTGTTTTTCCAGCGCGTCCTGCAGGGCCAGAGCGTTGATGACCGTCGCCAGCATGCCCATGTGGTCGGCGGAAACGCGGTCCATGTCGCGGGCCTGCTCAGCCACGCCGCGAAAGAAGTTGCCGCCGCCGCACACAATGGCAATCTCCGCGCCCAGTTCATGGACTTCCCGGATCTCGGCCGCAATCGCGTGGATGCGGCCAGTGTCAACGCCAAAACCCTTGTCTCCGGCGAGGGCTTCGCCGGAAAGTTTGAGCAGGATCCGCTTAAAGGCAAGCTGCATGTCGAACTTCAGTATAGCAGCGCGGCTTCAGTCACACCGCAACGCCACCGCAGGATCCACGCGCAGCGCGCGGCGCGCGGGAGGCAGTGTAGCCAATGCCGCCGTTGCGGCCAGCAACACGGTCGCTGCCACGTACGTGAGTGGATCAAGGTTGCTCAGTCCGTAGAGTTCGCTGCGCAGTATAGCGGAGAGAAGCGCCGCCAACCCAGTCCCGGCAATGAGGGCGAGGCCGACCGGCAAAAAGAACCTGGAGAGAATTGTTTCTACAATCCGGGAAGGAGTCGCACCCAGGGCAAGACGAATGCCGATCTCTCTGGTGCGTTGCGTTACGGTGTAAGAGACAACGCCATACAATCCCACCAGAGCCAAAAGCAGCGCGAGAGTTCCCATGCCGGACACTACACCGGCCATCTTCTTTGTGTCGCTGATCTTGTCTTCAAACGAGGCCTTGAGTGTGTGTGCCTCGGGGCTCAGCACCGGATCAAGCGGTTTTGCAATGCCTGCCAGTACGCCGGCCGTTGCGTCCACCGGTTGCGAGGTGCGGACGAGCATGACGGCGGAAACAAAGTCCTTCTCCTGCGCGGGGAAGTACACCTCCACCGCATTGACGTCGCCGAGTGCCAGGATGCGCGCGCTTCCGGCCACACCCACGACCGGAAGTTTCTTCTTCTGCCACGTGAATGTCTGCTGCAACGGGTCTTTGCCGGGCCACATCTTGCTCGCAAACGACTCGCTGACGATCACTATATCGGATTCGTTCTCCTTGAACTCACGTCCGCGCATAAGCGGAATAGCCATTGTCTTGAAGTACTGAGGCGTTATGGAATTGAAGTAGACAATCACTCTGGCGCCCGAGTCAGACGTAAAAGGCCCCCGCCAGATGTGGTTGCCCATAGGCGCAACGGTCGCCAATGTCGATGACACGATTCCGGGTGCGTGGACCACACGGTCCTGCAAGTTGTTCATATACGCGCTGGCGTTGGCCGGAGTATAGGCATGCGCGTACAACTGCGGGTCAATCACTACGACCTGCTTGTAGTCGAATCCCAGGTCCGTGTTGAAGACCTTGTGCAGACCGCGGACCAGCAATCCCGAAACAATCAGAAGGACGCAACTGGCCGCGACCTGGGTGCTCATGAAGATTGTCCTGGTGCGAGACATGTGGTGGGCCTGCCGCGCGGCATGGCGCGCCGAAGGCAGCCCAAACAGCACGCACGCCAGAGCACCCAGTCCAAAGGCAAATAGAGACACCCTCCAGTCAGGCTTCAGGTCGAGGACTCCGGGGCCCCCGAGCCAGACAACCATGGGTCGCGAAACAACCCAGCTGAGAAAGAGGCCGGCGGCGGATCCCAGAATGGCCAGCAGCAGGCTCTCCGTCATGAGCTGTCGTATGATGCGTGAACGCGTTGCGCCGAGGGCCATGCGAATTGAGATCTCGCGTTCGCGGGCCGCGGCCCTGCCGAGCAGCACGTTGCCCAGGTTGCTGCATGCTGCTGCCAGAATGAGCAACACCAGCGCTGCAAACGTTCCAAAAATGGGAAGGGCGCGACGGTCCGCCGGGTCAAGATTCGCGGCATAACCACCGCGTTCGCCAACCAGCCGTTCTCCCGGCGGCAACTCGCCGGGGTGCTGCCGGACTAACTCCTGCGCAAGCGGCGCCAGCGCGGACTCCGCCATCTTTCGGCTGACACCGGGTTTGAGGCGGCCGGTCATGTGAACACCGGATTCGCTCATGTCAAAACTGCTAAGCATCTTCGTCTCAGGAACAAAGTAGGGCGTCTGCGCAATGACCAGCCACGCGGCATCTTCCTGTCCGTGCTCGGGATCGAGTCCGGAAAAATCGTACGCCGTCACTCCCACCACCGTGGCGGGATGCTGGTTCAAGCGTACGGTGCTGCCTACCACCGTGGGGTCGCCGCCAAACCGTCGCTGCCAGAAGCCGTAACCCAACACTGCAACGGCCGGAGCGTCCGGGTTTTCGTCCGTCGGCAACAGAAGCCGGCCGTAGGCCGCTCCCGCTCCCAGATCGCTGAAATAGTTTCCGCTCACCAGCCCCACTCGTACGTCCTCCGCTGTATCTCCAGTCAGCGTCATGTGGGTCGAAGTCTGCGCCAGCACGGCCGAGAAAACCGTGTTGTGATCGCGGTAAAAAGCCACGGCAGGATAGGGCACTTCAGTGGACGCGCTGGTTGGAGAGTTGCACGTCAGACGCACCAGCGAAAGCGGGTCACGCACCGCTAACGGCTTGAAGAACATTACGTCCACAATATTGAACGCAGTCACGTTCACTCCGATACCCAGCGCCAGAACAGTAATCGCGGTACATGCCAGGGCCGGCGACTTGGTCAACAGGCGCGCACCAAACCGCAAGTCCTGGAAAAGACGGTCCAGCCAAGTCCAGCCCCACACCGCGCGGGAACGCTCGCGCAACAGTAAGGTATTTCCGAAATCTTTCCGGCGGTCACGGGCCATCATCTCGCGATGAAAAGCCATATCGTTCTCAAGCGCGCGCTCCAGCTTGCGCCGGTTCACTAAGTAATAAAGACGCCGCAAGAACTCAATCATAAGTACTCCCCGTTAAGCCTTCGCTAAGACTGCTTGAATGCCCGCCATCACGCGGTCAAAGTCGCTCAGTTCCGCCTGCAACTGCTTGCGTCCGGCGGCGGTCAGACGGTAGAAGCGCACTTTGCGGTTGGTTTCCGAGATGCCCCACTCCGCCTGCACCCAGCCCTTCAGCAACATGCGCTGCAGCGCGGGATAGAGCGAGCCTTCTTCCACCTGAAGGGTCTCGTTGGAAAGAGCGTGAATTCGTTGTGCGATTGCATATCCGTGAAGTGAACCAGGTTGCAGCACGCGCAAAATCAGCATAGCCAGAGTGCCGGGAAGGATTTCAGTTTTAGCCATAGACAACCAAGGCCTAGATTATCTATGCCTAGTGAAAAAAGTCAAGAGTTTTTGTTTCCTGCGGCTACGCGGTCAAGCCAGTTGATCAGGTCGCGTGTTACTTCGTCGCGGTTGGTTTCATTGAAAATCTCGTGCCGGGCGCCGGAATAAAACTTGTGCTGCACCTCCTGCAGCCCCGCTGCTGCAAACGCTTTCAGCATGGGTTCGAGCTGCCGGCAGCCGGCGCTGACTGGGTCGTCCTTGCCGGAGATTACATAGACAGGAAGGTCCTTCGGAATGCGGCGAAAACTTGCCAGGGAAGATGCCGCGGTCCATCCGTCTAGCAGATCAATCCAGAGCTGTACGGAGCAGGGAAATCCGCACCACGGGTCGGCAACGTACTTGTCGACTTCGGCACTATCGCGAGAGAGCCAGTCGAATTCCGTGCGCGCGGGCGCGAAGCGCTTATTGAAGGCCCCGAAGGTCAGCGAATGGACAATATTGCTGTGCCCGCGCGCACCCAGACGAAGACGTTCCATTCGCGCGATGAGCCTGCCAGCCATGGCCATCGGGGTGGGTTGACCGCTGGCTCCTGAAAGTACCACTCCGGCAAGAGAATCGCCATGGTCGGAAATGAACTGCAACGCCAGGGTTGCCCCCATGGAGTGGCCGAGCAGCACTACCGGTACGTCTGGATGGTTCGCGGCAATTCTGCAATTGAAATCATGCAGGTCGCGAATGCACTTGCGCCATCCGTCGCGCAGCGCCAGCAACCCGAGGTCAGCTTGTGTCGCCGCGGTGAGACCGTGCCCACGATGGTCGTTGGCATAAACCGCATACCCAACCGCGTTCAGGTCCGCCGCCAGGCGGGCATAACGCCCAGCGTGCTCCGCCAGACCGTGCGCGATCTGTAGTACAGCCCTGGGAGCGCGGACCGGTAGCCAGGCATAGACGGCTATCGCCGTGCCATCTGACGCTACCATGGTGGAATTTCGAGCTTGCATCCGTATCGCCTGCGATTACGAGCTATAGGATACCGCGAGATTGCCACCTTCCCGGTCGCGAGCAGGGCTTGATTCTTTATTGGCGCGACTCCGCGCCAAAAAAAAGGCGGCGCAATTTTGCGCCGCCCTCGCTGATAACTGCCCTACTCCGCTTTCTGGTCCTGTTGTGGCTTGCTGATGGCAACGGTCTCGCCCACATCGCCCACTTTGAAGCGGGCAAAGCGGCGGACGGAGATGTTCTCGCCCAGCTTGCCGATCTTGCTGGCGACGAGTTGGTGGACGGTGATGCCAGGCTCCTTTACAAACGGCTGATCGAGCAGGCAAACTTCTTCGTAGAATTTTGACATTTTGCCCTCCACGATCTTCTCGACGACCGGAGCCGGCTTGCCCGTGGCGGCGGCCTGGGCGCGGTAGATTTCCTTCTCCCGCTCGAAGGCTTCCGGCGTGACATCTTCTTTGCGGACAAACTTCGGGTCCGCTGCGGCAATGTGCATGGCAATATCTTTCACCAGGTCTTTGAAGTCATCGGTGCGGGCGACGAAATCGCTTTCGCAATTCACTTCGACCAGCACGCCGATCTTGCCCCCGGCATGGATGTAGCTGGCGACGGAGCCTTCGCTGGTGATGCGGGCGGCCTTCTTGGCGGCGGTGGAAATGCCTTTCTTGCGCAGCCAGTCCACGGCGGATTCTTCATCGCCGTTGCAGGCTTCGAGGGCCCTCTTGCAATCCATCATGGGTGCGCCGGCGCGCTCCCGGAGTTTGCGCACCTGATCTGCCGTGATGTTTGGCTTCTTGCCGTCGTTCCCGCCAGGAGCTGCCGTAGTAGTCATGGAACCTTCCGTTTTCATTAATCTCTACCTCGGGGTACAACTCTCCCCGCGACACAGTCTGTTCGCGGGGGAAACAAAACTTGGATGGACTCACTCTTTCGGGACAGCGGTGAGACCGTTCAGGAGTTGAAGACTCCAGCCGTCAGAGCACTGCAACGAGCCTGGAGCACAAGCAGGGGAAAGAAACCTAATGGCTTTCCGCTGCAACGTCCACTGGAGTATCGGCTTCTGCTGCTGCCGGCGCCTTGCGGATCTTTCCGCCCAGCACTTCTTCCATGTTCAGCTCTTCTTCTTCGGCGGCATCGGCCGAAGTAGGCGCCGTGATGACGGCATCAGCCGTCTGGGCTGCGGGAGCGTCGGCGTGTTCCGCGCTGGCCACCGCTCCGGCGATATCCGCCGTCTGCTTGTCCGTAGCGGCCTGCACACCTTCCGCGATGGAGTCGGCAATCTTCGAAGCAAAGAGGCGGATGGCGCGCAGAGCGTCATCGTTCCCCGGGACTACCCAATCCACTTCCGTGGGATCGCAGTTGGTGTCCACCACGGCGACCACGGGAATGCCAAGCTTGCGGGCTTCCTTCACCGCAATGGCTTCCTTGTTGGAGTCAATCACGAACACCACGTCGGGCAACCGGGTCATGGACTTGATGCCGGCCAGGTTTGCCTGGAGGTGTTTGCGCTCGCGCTCCAGCTTGATGACTTCCTTTTTCGGCAGCAACTCGTAGCGGCCGTCGCTGGCCATCTCGTCGAGTTCCTTGAGCCGCTTTACGGATTTCTGCACAGTGACCCAGTTGGTCAGCAGGCCGCCCAGCCAGCGGTTGTTCACGTAGAACATGCCGCAGCGTCCGGCTTCTTCGGCGATCGCGTCCTGGGCCTGCCGCTTGGTGCCGACAAAGAGGACCGTTTTGCCCTCGGCGGCGGCTTCCTGTACGAACTTGCTTGCGTCCTTAAACATCTTGAGCGTCTTCTGCAGATCAATGATGTAAATACCGTTGCGCTCCCCGAAGATGTATTCCTTCATCTTGGGGTTCCAGCGCTTGGTCTGGTGCCCGAAGTGGACGCCCGCTTCGAGCAGCTCTTTCATGGTGATATTAGCCAAACTACCTCCTTATTGAGTTGCATCCTTTGCGGCTGGCTTGCCCGCTCGGGATTGATTCCCTAGTCCGCTCCCGTTCGGAGCGGGAGGGAAGATTCTGGTCCCTGCTTGCTCCCTGCCGCCTTCAGGACCAAAAGGACCCAGGGCAAAATTGAAAAAATCCAAGCCGAAAAAACAAGGGACGGCAAAGGCCGTCCCGCCGAACTCTACCGTTTGCTGAACTGGAAGCGCTTGCGGGCGCCTTTCTGCCCGTATTTCTTACGCTCTTTGCCGCGAGCATCGCGGGAGAGAAAGCCTTCCGCTTTCAGCTTCTTGCGCAGTTCGATATTGAACTCCAGCAGCGCGCGGGCAATGCCCATCTTGAGCGCGCCAGCCTGGCCGTTGACTCCGCCGCCGGAAACACTGGAGACGATATCAAAGGCTGCAGTCGTCTCGCTGGTGACCAGCGGCTGGCGGACTTCAACCCGCTGCGCCGGGGTCAGAAAATATTGGTCGCAAGGGCGTCCGTTGACGACAAAATTGCCGCTTCCGGGACGCAGAAATACACGGGCCACGCTCGATTTGCGCCGGCCGGTACCGTAATACTGGACTTGTTCAGCCATCTTTTAAGTTAACTCCAAAATCCTCAACAGAAAATTCTCACCCTGGGCAGATGTTCCGCTCTTGCTATCTTGACAACACTGGCCTGGAACTCAAAGTCAGGGCCACAGGCTTCTGTGCCGCCTGGTCGTGCTTGTCGCCTTTGTAGACTTTCAGCTTCTTGCCCATGGCGCGGCCCAGCTTGTTCTTGGGCAGCATGCCGTGAATCGCTTCCTGCACCACGCGGTCAGGACGACGGGCAAAAAGTTTTTTGAACTCTTCCGTGCGCAGCCCGCCGGGAAAGCCGGTGTAATGATGGTAGAGCTTCTGATCAGCCTTCATGCCGGTCACCCGGATCTTCTCCGCGTTGATCACAATCACGTGGTCGCCGGTGTCCATAAATGGCGTGTACTGGGGATTCTCCTTGCCGGCCAGGATGCTGGCCACGCGGGAAGCCAGACGGCCGAGCGTCTGCCCCGTGGCATCCACCACAAACCATTTGCGCGCAATTTCGTTCCCGCTGGGAAAACGGGTCACCATTTCCTAAACTCCTAGAGAATAAAAACGCTAAGAAACCGCTCGATTGACGCCGCTTACTACTTCCGGATGGAAGGCACAAGGCAGGCTGACCGCAGAGCAGTGAAGAATCAAGGATACCCAAAGGCGCGCCGGAATGTCAACGACGATTCAGGCCTGTAAGTGTCCCGATCCTGCGCGTACACTATCTGGCATGAAAACGAGCGTCCTGGTCCCGTTACTAGCACTACTGGCACTTATGCTGGCCGCACCAGTGAGTTTTGCCGGCGATGACATCGGCACCAAACTGCAGAACCAGTACGGAGGCAAGACTCTCTTCCTGCGGCATCCGGGCAGGGGAGACTCCTTGGAGTATGACTCAGACGGGGGCCCGCGCCAAAACAGTGGTGAACTGCCGTGGACGGTCTACAGCGGCATGCTCGTTGAAAAAGTAGAGGTGCAGCCGGATAGCTTGCGGCTGTCGGGGAAAAGGATATTGATTGAGGCTGGTTCCTCGCGGGAACTTGTCCCATTTTCGCTAAAGCGGTCTAACAAGAAAAAGGAACCAAGTGAACCGCCGGTCAAAGAGTTTTTGCAGGTAGTCAGTTTTGGCGACAATATCTAACCAGAAACCTGACCTATGGCCTTGGGCAACCTTTGGACTTCGCAACGCAGAGGGCGGGAAGCAAGCTTCCTGAGGACGCCACTGCGAATCAAGCCTCTCCTAGTGACGGAACACCGAATGAACCTATCGTGCAATGCTGCGGGAACGGCGTCAAAGCGCCAAAGCCCCGGTATACGCATGAACCCGAATTCACCGAGGCTGCACGATATCTGAAATACCAGGGCGTCCTGGTGCTCGAGGTCGTGGTTGACACGGCTGGTACCGTGGGTCGGGTAAGAACCGTGAGACCGTTAGGAATGGGTTTGGATGAAGCAGCTGTGGAATCTGTCAAGAGCTGGAAATTCACTCCTGCCACGCTTGATGGCAAGCCAGTTGCAGTGCGAATGAATGTCGAGGTAAGTTTCAGTCTGAATTAAGAGCGCTGCAGAATCGCCCGGCAGCTCTTGCCATCGGGCCTCATTCGCTGGGCATTTCCGTAGGATTGACTGGCTCTCCTGAACTCAAATGCTCATGAATGATCACCAAGCCTCCCTCGGGATCCTGGTGGAACACCTGGGTAGTGCGGGCGAAGGGGACATCCACTTTCACGCGCTTGCCGTTGGGCAGGATTCTGATGACGGCAAAGTGGAATGGGTAACTGGCAACGGCCAGATCAGCGCGCAGGAGTTGCACGTGGATGGCGCCAAGTTTTGCGCTGACGGCCGACTTGGGACCGAAGAACTCGCGTTCCCGGCGCACCCACATCAGGCGCGCCGGCTCGGCCCGCCGGCCGTCGGCTGAAAAACAAACGGCTGTCGGCAAGTACCGCCGCTCAAAATCGGCCTTTTCCTTCGCCGTGAATGAGCGCCAGAACTCCTGGACTTCGGCGCGTATCTGGCCATCCGTAATCGGACTCATTCCATCTCCTCGGCTTTGCCCGGACAACGGGTGACATGCAATCCGCCGGCTCAGGCGCGCTCTAGTTATCGCCCTTCGGGCTGGCGGCTGCACTCAAGTGTTCATGCACGATTCTCAGCCTGCCCTGGGGGTCACGCTGAAAAACCTGGGTTGCCCGGCCATATAGAGTATGCCGTTGTCTCAAAGTGCCGTCGGTGATCGTTCTAGCCGTGTGAAATTGGTACGTGTAAGAAACCACGGCCACGTCGCCGACAACCTGCACTTCAAGTTCGCCTAGCTCTGCGCTCACATCCTGGGTTGTGTCCCCGAGTTGCTGCGCCCGGCGCGCCAGTGCCTGGTTCGCAGGTTCGGGTTGCCGGCCCTTCCCGGTGATCACGATGGCGGACGGCGAATACAAGTCCGCCAACTTTTCACCTGACTTGCCGGACATGATGTCCCAGAACTTTCGAACTTCCTGACGGACCTGGTCGGGCACAACTGCTTCCATTGGACGAAGAATAGCACCTGCCCCGAATTTTCCAACCACAAAAATTCGGGAGCGCCACGTTGATCAACGAAAGACTTCACGGCTATGGTTAGATAGAACACGGGATGATTCAACTTTCTAATGCCGGGAAACGCTTTGGCCCCAAGGTCCTATTTCAGGACCTGGACTGGCTCATCACGTCGCAGGACCGCGTGGGCCTGGTAGGCGCGAACGGCACCGGCAAGACGACTCTGCTCAAGGTCCTGGCCGGCGCAGATGGGCTGGATTATGGCGCGATCACCCGGCAGAAGGGGATCCAGTGCGGATATCTCCCTCAGGACGGCCTCACCCTTTCCGGCAAAACGGTCTTTGCCGAATGCCTGTCGGTCTTTGAGCATGTTCATCAGATGCAACGCGAGATGGAAGCGCTGGCGCAGCGCATGGCGGAAGTGGACCATCACGGCCAGGAATACGCCCAGATCGCCGAGCGCTTTCATCAGGTCCAGGCGGAAATCCACTCCCGCGACGGCTACAACATTGAAGCGGGCGTAGGCTCGGTCCTGAACGGCCTGGGCTTCAAGAAAGAAGACTGGGAGCGGCGGACGGAGGAGTTCTCCGGCGGGTGGCAGATGCGGCTCGCGCTGGCCAAGCTGCTGCTGGCCAAACCGAACTTGTTGCTGCTGGACGAACCGACCAACCATCTTGATCTGGAAACGCGGAACTGGCTGGAACAGTACCTCGCCGATTATCCGTATGCTTACGTCCTTATCTCCCACGACCGCTACTTTCTCGATGTGACCGTCAAGAAGATCGCGGAAATCTGGAATAAGAGAGTCTTCTTCTACAGCGGCAACTACGAAAAGTTTCTGGCGCAGAAGACCGAGCGCCGCACCCAGTTGGAAGCCGCCTTTCGCAACCAGCAGGAGAAAGTCGAACAACTGGAGGCGTTCATCAACCGCTTCCGCTATCAGGCCACCAAGGCCAAGCAGGTGCAGAGCCGGATCAAAGAACTGGAGCGCATGGAGAGGATTGAGGTCCCGCCCGACGAAAAGACCATCCACTTCAATTTCCCGCAGCCCAAGCCGAGCGGACGCCAGGTGGTCGAAGCCAAGGGCGTGGCCAAGAGCTACGGACCGAAGAACGTATTTTCCGGCCTCAGCTTTGTGATTGAACGCGGAGACCGTATTGCCCTGGTCGGTGTAAATGGCGCGGGCAAATCAACGCTCATCAAGCTGCTGGCCGGCTTGGAGCCGGTCACCGGCGGCGAAATCCGTCTGGGCCATAACGTGGAAGTGGACTACTTTGCGCAGGACCAGTACAAGGCGCTGGACCCGAAGGCACGCATGCTGGACGACTTGTATGAAGCCGCTCCGCGTTCCACGCAGACCGAACTGCGCAGCCTGCTGGGCTGTTTTCTTTTTTCCGAAGACGACGTGTTTAAGCCCATCGGCGTGCTTTCCGGCGGCGAGCGCAACCGTTACGCCCTGGCGCGGATGCTGCTGCATCCTTCTAACTTCCTGTTGCTGGATGAACCGACGAACCACCTGGATCTGCGCGCCAAAGACGTCCTGCTGGAATCGCTGCAGAAATTTACCGGGACGGTGGTCTTTGTCTCGCATGACCGTTACTTCATTGACAAGCTGGCGACCCGGGTCTTTGAGATCGGCGACGGCTGCGTAGAAGTCTTTCCCGGCAACTATGAAGATTATCTATGGCGCAAACAAGGACAGACCGCGCCCGCTGCAGATTTGAGCCTCGGCTCCAACGGCGTGGAATCCCAAACGCCGGTGTCAACTCAAACAGGAAAAAGCGTTGCTTCATCCAAAAAGCCGGAGGCCATTCAAAAGCGCGCCAACCCCATCAAGCTTCGTCAAATGAAGGAGCGCTACAAGGAAGTGGAAGAAGAAGTTGCGCGTCTGGAGGCGGCGATAGCGCAGGCAGAGCGCGCGTTGCAAAGCTTCGTCAGCGCGGAAGAAACACAACTACAAACCAGCCTGCTGGAACGCTCGCGGCAGGAACTCGCAGACCGCCTGGCGGAATGGGAAGAACTGGCCGGCGCGCTCGAGAATTGAACGGGCTATGTGGCCCAGACCGTCATTGAGGCGTCACCTTTTTCACTAGCAGGGAACAAAATCGCGGAGTCACGGCACCGTGATCTGGGTTGTTGTGGTCCCAATCGAATTCGTGGTCATGTCAAGAACGCCCAAACGCAGCTTGTATTTTCCCGGTTTGAGAGCCAGGGCGTTCTTGCAGGGAAAGTAGCTGCGCTGCACCTGTTGGTAGACATCTACCTTGAAGGCGGCTTTTACTCTATGTTCGGTCCGGACAGCGTCACCCTTGGATGGATACGCCGCGACGGAGCACGTTACGTCCGCGTGTTGCAAATCGTCCTGGTCACGTTCAAACGAGAGCGTATGCGGGTCCACCGCAAAGTTGACCACAACATTATTTCCCGCTTGGCCGGCGGGCAAGACGGCCGCTGCCTGGAACAGCACGCCCGTGGAAGGCGGCGCGTCAAGCAGCATGGCCTCGGTAAACTCCTGGGCGAGTGAGATTGGATCTTCCTTGGTGTTTGGCG
>Ga0210407_10001091_pt1 | contig 26649 bp, 25 predicted proteins | sample IncBWC27MmetaG_FD_150860 | JGI IMG/M metagenome (GOLD analysis project Ga0210407, IMG submission 150860) | Forest soil microbial communities from Barre Woods Harvard Forest LTER site, Petersham, Massachusetts, United States - Inc-BW-C-27-M | ecosystem: Environmental > Terrestrial > Soil >...
GACCTGCGTGCAAAGCTTCGTCCATCGATCACTGGGTGGAGCGCGCATCGGCGGCCCTTCGGCTTCGAAACCGGCCCGAACGATATGCGCGAAGATTCCTTCCGCTACCTGAATGGCACGGCGCATGTTCCGGCGCTCTACGCGTGCCAGCCGGGACTCGACATTTTGAACAAGGCCGGTATCGCCGCCATCAGAGAAAAATCGCAGCGCCTGACGGCTCGGCTCCTTGAGGGAGCAAAATCTCGCGGCTGGCAGGTGAACACGCCAGAAAATCCGGCCGAGCGGGCGGGCACCGTGTCCGTCGAATGTCCCCACTCGTACGAGGTCTGCCGCGAGCTCTTGGCACGCGAAATCCTCGTCGATTACCGTCCTAAGGCGGGCGTACGGCTCTCACCACACTTTTATAACCGCGAAGACGAATGTGATTTTGCGCTGGCGCAGATGGAAGACATTCTGCGCACACACGCGTGGGAACGGCATGTCACCGCGCTTTCGCATGCTTGAGTTCGCCAAGTTCTATTTGGCGCGAGGCGTGGCGTGCTGCGGGAACAGCCGGCGATAGCAACGGAGCACGGAGCAATAGTCGAATGAAGACATTTCGCGACAGCGCACCAGGCGAACCAGCGGCGGGCCGTTTCGGAGAGGACCAGTTCGCTCCGCTCCGTACCGAGATGATCGAGCAGCAGCTTCGCCGCCGGGGAATTGCCGATATGGGCGTGCTGGCCGCCATGACCACCGTGCCACGCCACGAATTCGTGCCCGCTGATTTTCGCCACCAGGCCTATGCGGATGCGCCTTTGCCCATCGGGGACGGCCAAACGATCTCACAGCCTTATATGGTTGCGGTGATGACGGCCGCGTTACGTCTTAACGGGACGGAGCGGGTACTCGAAATCGGAACGGGCTGCGGTTATCAGGCGGCGGTGCTTTCGCGCGTTGCCCGAGAAGTCTTCACCGTGGAATGCCGTCCGGGTCTGGCGGCTTCGGCCACGGAGCGTCTGGCGCGCTTGGGCTTTGCAAACGTGCATGTGCACTGCGGCGACGGAACTTTGGGATTGCCGGAATTTGCGCCGTTCGACGCCATTCTCGTGGCCGCGGGCGCGCCGGCGGTTCCTGCGCCGCTCCTAGCGCAACTTGCCGAAGGCGGCAGGCTGATTCTTCCCATTGGCGGCGCGGAGCATCAGGAATTGCAGCTCATCGAGCGCCGTGGCAACGAGTATCGCAAGCTCCAGATGGAACCCTGCCGCTTCGTTCCGCTCGTCGGGCATCATGGCTGGAAGGAATCGCCGGCACGATGAGCGCCGCCGTTCCGGAACTCTCCATCATCATTCCGTCTTACAACGAAGAAGCACGCTTGCCAGCCACGCTGGACCGCATCGTTGGGTATGTTTCCAAATCGGGCCGTGAAACGGAAGTGCTGGTGGTGGATGACGGCTCCGCGGACCGCACCGCGGCGGTTGCGGAAACTTTCCGCGAAAAGCTGCCGTCGCTGCGCGTTCTTTCCAATGGAGTAAATCGCGGCAAAGGCTACAGCGTGCGACATGGCATGCGCGAAGCGCGCGGCCGCATCGTGCTCTTCACCGATGCCGACCTTTCCGCGCCGATCGAAGAAGCGGACAAACTGATTGCCGTGATGGACAAGAATGACGTGGCCATCGGCTCGCGCGCGCTCGACCGCAGCCTCATTTCCGTCCACGAATCGCTCTTCCGCGAGTTTGCCGGAATTGTTTTCAACAAGCTCGTGCGCATCATTTTGCGCCTGCCGTTTGTCGATACGCAGTGCGGTTTCAAGGCGTTCCGCAGCGAGCGCTGCCGCATTATTTTCGAGCAGCAGCGCATCGAGCGTTTTGGGTTCGATCCGGAATTGCTGTATCTGGCGCGGCATCATGGGCTGCATGCCGTGGAAATTCCCGTGCGCTGGGCACATTCGCCGGCCACCAAGGTGAACATGCTGCGGGACAGCATCCAGATGTTTCTGGACATACTGGTTATCCGGTGGAACTCGATCGCGGGCCGATACCCAAGAGCCTGAGCGGCAATCCATGTACTTTCCAGAATTGCATAAAGGTCCGCATTGGCTCAGGAAAGGGCTCGGAGAGTTTGTCTACGTGGGATGGCTTGATGACGGCCACGTTTTTCAAACCGGAGAAACTCAAACCGTGCTTCGCGAAAAAATTCACGAGCTGTGCCGCAATCCCGTACTCCGAACAAGAGGATTTCATATATGCACGCTCTGCCCACGTGCGCACAACGCGAACGCTCGTTGGGAAGCTTTTGGAACAAGCCAACAAGGATTGGGTTCCGCCGAGATCCACGTGAAAGCCGCCGATGGCTCCATTTTTCTCAGTCCGAATCTGCTCCATCATTACATGGAGGCCCACCAGTACCTGCCCCCGGCATGCTTCCTTGAGGCGGTGGCGCGCCTTTGCATGTAAAAGGGTGCAAAAGTGCCATCTGCACTTTGCATTACAAAGTACTTGACAGCTGACTCCTAGACTGCTAGTTTCTCCCCATGGCTTCTGCCGGCCCACTTCCTGCTCCCAAACGCGAGCCCATTCCCATTGACGCGCGCGCGGCCGATCATCTGCGCTACATCCGCGAAACCATGGAGCGCGCCGCGGAATTCACGGCAGTGCCCGGCTGGGGCGGCGTAGCCATGGGTATCACCGCGCTGGCCGCGGCTTTTCTTGCGGCCCGGCAGGATTCGCCTCGCGCCTGGATCATGGTCTGGCTGATCGAAGCGTTTGTGGCTGTCGCTATTGCCGCATCTGCCGCCGCCACAAAAGCTCATCGCGCCAATTCACGGCTTTTTTCCGGGCCCGGCAGGAAATTCCTGCTGAGCTTTGCGCCGCCCATCCTTGCCGGCGGTTTGCTGACGTATGCTTTGTTCCATGCCGGAGCTTTTGCGGCGCTGCCGGGAGTCTGGTTGCTTCTTTACGGTACGGCGATCGTCACTGGCGGCGCTTTTTCCGTGCGGGTCGTGCCGGTGATGGGCCTTTGTCTGATGGGTTTGGGCGCTACGGCGCTCTTCGCGCCTGCCGCGTGGGGCGACGCGCTGATGGCCGCGGGGTTCGGCGTGGTACAGATCGGTTTTGGGATCTGGATCGCGCGCCACCACGGGGGATAACGGGGAATCGCATGGCCAAGCAGTCGACAGCACAGAACGAACGGCTCCAGCGCACGCGCGAACGCGACGCTTCGCTGGCGCCGGTCCGCGCGCCTGCCCGCGAAACTGTGCCTGCGGACCTCGACCGGCTCATTCACGAGCGCATCCGGCTGGGCATCGTCAGCGCGCTGGCAGTCAACCGCTCGCTCACCTTCAATGAACTGAAAGCGCTGCTGAAGACCACCGACGGCAACCTGAGCGTGCACGCGCGAAAGCTCGAAGAAGCGGATTACATCGTGTGCACGAAATCCTTCGACGGACGTTTACCGAAGACGGAGTATCGGCTGGCGGCGGCTGGGCGGCGCGCGTTGGAGCGCTACCTGAACCACATGGAAGCGCTGATCCGCGCGACGCGCGAGCGCTGAGCGGCAAATTTTTTTGCACCCGTACTTTGTATTGCAGAGTACTCTACATTGGTTTCTCCGCGGCGGAGAAGGAACTATGACCATGCAACGAATGATCCTCCAGCAAATCCCGTGTACGAAGCTCGTCCAATCGATCCCCAGCTTGCACGTAGCCATCATCTCCGACGGCAACGGACGTTGGGCCACGTCGCGGGGTCTTCCGCGCTCCGCCGGCCACCGCGCGGGCGCCGAAGCTGCGCGCAGGGTCATCGCCGCCGCGCCGCGGCTTGGCATTCACACGCTCACGCTTTTCGCGCTGTCCTCGGCCAACTGGAAGCGTCCCGCGGCGGAGGTGAATGCCATCCTTCGCACCTTGCACGAATACCTGCTCGTCGAGACTTCGCGCTGTATCGATGAAGGTATTCGCCTGAGCATCATCGGCCGGCGCGACCGCATCCCAGCCACACTGCGGCAAGCGATCGCCGATTCCGAAGCGGCTACCGCGCGTGGCACACGCTTGCATCTTCGACTGGCGATCGATTACTCCGCGCGGGAAGCCATTTTTCATGCGGCTGCTCGTTTCTATAAAGCCACTGAGCTCTCCACGGAATCGTTCAGCAACGTTCTCGCCGAAGTTCACCGAGGCGGCGCGATGGAAGTCGATCTCCTGATTCGCACGGGTGGCGAGCAGCGGCTCTCCGATTTTCTCCTCTGGGAATGCGCTTTCGCTGAGTTTGTTTTTCTGGCGAAGCGCTGGCCTGATTTCACGCCCGGCGATCTTGAAGCTGCCGTGAACGAATTCGGAAAGCGCGAACGCACGCGTGGCGCCTTGCCGGACGCCATCGCAGGCTAGTACAACCCAATACTTTGGAGAAGGAGGAGAAGCAAGATGTCCGAATTCACTCCCCACTTCGCACCTATCGTTGTGCTTCTTTTTCTTGGGACAGTCTTGCTGGTAGCCATCAGCGTCCTAGTATTGTTCTATGGCGCCGTGCGCCAATCCAAGTTCTTTGCTGCCATTGGCGCGGCTGCGGCCTTCAGCGTCGTGGCCGGATACGCTTTGCTACTCTGCGGAGTATCCCTGGCCAGCAGTGAAAAGGATCTGCCCCCGGGCGGGCGGAAGTATTTCTGTGAGATTGATTGTCACCTCGCTTACTCGATTGTGAGCGCGCGCACCGCAGCCATGATCGGTCCGGAAATGCAGCAGAGCTTGGTGCATGGCCAATTCTTTGTCGTCCGCCTGAGAACGTGGTTCGACCAGTACAGCATCTCTCCGCATCGTGGTGATAGTCCGCTTGTTCCAAATCCCCGGCGCGTCGTTCTGGTTGATGAGAGGGGACAAACGTTTGCGCGCTCGCAAGAGGGGGAAGCTGCACTTCTTCGCCTGGGCGGGTCGTCAACGCCATTGACGGAAGCGCTGCGTCCCGGCGAGTCCTACACCACAGACTTGGTCTTCGACGTGCCGAAGGACGCTCGAGGCTTGCGGCTCTGGATCGCCGAGGATGATCCCGAATCCCGGCTGGTGATCGGCCACGAAAACAGCTTTTTCCACAAAAAGATCTACCTCGACGTGGAAATGAAAGCTTCAAACGCGGGAATCCTCCCACAGTAAGTCCCTTTGCTAGAACAAGTTTCCGATTCTACTGGCAGAGAAGGCCGCCGGCACCCCTGACATTCTGCCGCCCTAGGTCGTCTATATCCCAGGAGTGCGGCATGGGAACAATGGGACTTACGCTGCCCTGGGAAGCTAGAATCCCTCCCGTGCTGCGCGAACGGGAGACGCGAGTGGAACCTTCCGACGAGCTTGCCAGTAGCTCCAACCAAGCTGCTGCCGCCTTGGCCCGAGCAGCGGACACTCGTGCAGAGGACGCCGCGCTGGCAGCGGGATGCCAGTCGGGCGACATGCGCGCCTACGAACGCCTCTACGCGTTGCACGGCGCGCGCATGAAGAATCTCGCGCGCAATCTACTGGGCAGTGCGGTCGACGCGGAAGACGCGGTGCAGGAAACGTTCTTGAAGGTGCAGCGCGGCGTCGCTGGTTTCCGCGGGCAATCCAGTTTTGTCACCTGGACGTATCGCATCCTGGTCAACACCTGCTATGACGCGCGCCGCAAGCACGCGCGAAAGAAAGAAGTTGCGAACGATGAAACCGCGGACTCACCGCGTCCCGAGCCGCGCGCGCCGGGAGCGCATCCTTCGCTCCGACTGGCGCTGGAACGCGCCCTGGCCGGACTGACGCGCCACCAGCGCGACGTTTTTCTCTTGTACGAAGTGGAGGGTTTCCGCCACGCGGAGATCGCCGGAATGCTAGAGATTACTGAGACAGCTTCAAAGAACACTCTTTTCCAAGCGAAGAAGAATCTTCGCCAGATCCTTGAGCCTCCGCGCGGCGGCAACGCCGCGGGAGCGCGGTGAACGACTATGAATATCACGTGTAATGATCGCGACCGCATTTTCGAAGATGGTACGCCCGCTGGATGGGCTGCGTTGGAGGTGCATGCCGCGGTTTGCCCGGCCTGCGCGGAGGAGCTTCGCGCCTGGAAGTCGCTGAGTCTCGCGGCGCAGGAACTCCGCGACTACGCGGATAGCCCCGCGCTCTGGCCGCGCATTCAACGCGCTCTAGCCGAGGAGACAGCACGGCAGCCACGCGGCGCGGAACGATGGAGCTGGTTGAAATTCTGGCGCCATATTCCGATCGGCTGGCAGACAGCGTTAGCGGGCACGTTTGTGCTTCTTATGGCCGTTTCCGCCGGGTGGCTCTACGTTCATGAAACAAAACCTAAAGTAACTGCCGACAATCAATTGCTGAAAAGCAAGGCGCTCACGGAAGTGGAACGCACGGAGTCCGCCTACGTGCAAGCCATCGATAAACTGGCCGCGGAGGCCAAACCGCAACTCGAGAACCCTGCGACGCCTTTGCTTGCCAGCTACCGCGAAAAGCTGCTGGTGCTGGATAGCGCCATCGACGATCTCCGCGCTCAGGCGGGGCAAAATTCGTCCAACGCGCACCTGCGTTACGAATTGCTGGCGATGTATCAGGAGAAGCAGCGTACCCTCGAAGAAATTTTGGAGGAAAAACGATGATTCGGCTGTGGCGCATGGACTCCCCGAAGCCGGTATGGGCTGCGCGGAGGGTACAGCTCGGCTTGCGCCGCCTCGGCGCTGTTGTTTTGCTGGCGGCGTTCCCAGCTCTTGCCGCGACTCCGGCCCAAGAGCAGGTCACGCGCGATTTTCAAAAGACGCTCACTCTCGCCGCGGGCCAAACAGTGCGGATCGAACATAAGTTTGGCGAAGTGCAAATTCATGGCGAATCGGGCCGCGAGTTGAAGATTTCCGCGACTATCCACGCGCAGGCCAATTCGCGCGCCGAGGCCGAAGCGTTTGCTGGAAAAATCCGCATCGAGGTCGAGCAAACTGGGCAAGGCGTACTGATTCGCACCATCTACCCGGAAGGCGAAAATACTTTCTTCCACAGCCGCAAGAACACTTCCTATTCCGTGGACTACAACATCATCATGCCGAGCGATGCCGCACTCTACGTCAAGAACAATTTTGGCAACGTGAGCGCGAGCGGCATCCACAGCAAGGTGGAAATCGACGACAGCCACGGCCAGCTCAGTCTGCGAGATTCCGGCGCTGCGCGTCTCACGGAGGCATTTGGCGGCGTTGAACTGACGGGAGCGGCGGGCAATGTAACGATCACGAACAATAATGGGTCGGTGACGGCCGCGGACGTAAAGGGCTCTCTCGAAGTGCGCAATCGCTTCGGGAACATCACGGCCAGCAAGATCCAAGGAGCCGTCACCATCGCCGGGGGCAACGGCCCCGTGGAGCTGGCGGATGCCGGTGATCCCGTGACCATCAACAACTCGTTTGGCCCAGTCACGGCGCGCAACGTCCGCGGCAATCTCACGGTCAACGACACCAACGGGAACATCGACGTCTCCAACGTCACCGGCATGGCGGCGTTGAATGGCAGCTTCGGGTCCATCTCTTTCGTCAATGTCAGCGGCAACGTGGCGTGCACGGCCACAAACAGCCGCGTGAAGGGTGTGCAGGCCGGAGACAACGTCTCCGTGCAAACTTCCTTCGGTGAAGTCGCCCTCGAACAGATCAACGGCTCGGTCGACGTCCAGGACACTAACGGCAACGTGACGGTGCGCGACGTCAAAGGCTTCGCGAAGTTCACCACTTCGTTCGGTTCGATTGAGGCGAGCGGCCTTCGCAAAGGCGTGCGGGCTACGACCGGCAACGGCCGCATCCATCTCACCGATATTGGTGGAAACACTTATGCAAAAACGAGTTTTGGCCCGATACACGTGGAGCGCATCAGCGGCAATCTCACCGTGGAGAATTCAAATGGACCGGTCAGCGCCAGCGCCGTCAAAGGCGAGCTCACCGCGAAAACCAGCTTCGCTTCAGCTTCGGCCGAAGACATCAGTGGGCACATCAACATCGAAAATGCGAACGGATCTATAACCATCTCGGCGGCCCGCAGTTCCTCCGCCTGCCAGAACATTTCCGCGAAAACCTCCTTTTCGCCGATCCAGGTGCGTCTGGCCGAAGGCGCGGGCTACGATGTTTCCGCGCGCACTTCGTTCGGCCGCATCACGACCGATCTGCCGGTCACGGCCAGCGGCGAGCTCGGCGGCGATTCGTTGAACGGAAAAATCGGCAAGGGTGGGTGCATTCTCTCGCTGGTGAATTCCAACGGCAACATCGAAATCCTCAAGCTTTCGAAATAGCGGAAGGAAAGTCCTCTGCCTCGGGCGATCTTAGCGCGGCTCGCGGCGGGTCCGGTCCATGGCAAATGCCTTCCGCAAAATGCGCGTGGCGGTTTCCGTAAGATGAAACCGCGCAAGTTCCTCTTCGCGCGCATAGGCCACATCAGTTACATCGCTCCCCGCGCGCGCTTCTCCCCCGGTGCGCTCGCAGAGGTAGTCGACGATCACGTAATGATAGCGAGGCTTCTGCTCGCTTTTCGTCGCAATTGCACCGTTTTCGTTGTAGATGCGGTCGAATACTTCGATCAGTTCGAGCACCCGCACCTGAACGCCCGTCTCTTCGAGCAGTTCTCGCACCACGCCTTCCTCGAGCGTCTCTCCAAGCTCCAGTGTGCCTCCGGGAATCGACCACTCCCCGCGCAGCGGCTCGCTGCCGCGCCGGATCAGCAGTGTGCGGCCGTTTTCGACGATCACGCCCCCGACACCGACAATGGGCCGCTCAGGATATTCCCGCGAAGATGCCATTCGATTCCGGCCGAACAGTGCTAGATTGTCTCCGAAGCAGCAGGAGCGCGCACGGGAGTTGACTTCAACCACCGCGGTATATAATACGCTGCATGGCGGTAGTAGCTAACCCTGTGACGCCCGATTTGCGAACAACTCAACGGAGGATGGAGCCGTGATCCGCTGCCCTGAATGTTCCACCGAAATCGATGTCGACGAAGACGAAGTCGAAGAAGGCGAGATCCTGAGCTGTCCCGAATGCGAGTCGGAACTCGAGGTCTCTCAAACGCATCCCGTGCACCTCAACATTATCTCGGATGATGAGGACGAAGAGGACGAGGAAGAGGAGGATAAAGCCGAGGCGGGTGAAAACGGGGATCTTCCGGAGGATGACGACGAAGAGGAAGACGAAGAAGAAGACGAGGAGTGACGCGCATACCCGGCCTTTCTGGCATCCTCACGTACTTACCCCGCCATCCAACTAAACAGGAGCACAAAATGCATAGCGCCCGGTGGATGGTGGTCCTCTGCATGGCGGCATTTCTTGCTCCGCTTCTCACTAGGTCCTTGCGCTCCCAGGAGCCGCAACCAGCCGCGCCTTCCGCTACTCGTGCTTCACAAACGCCGCCGGTAACTCCTGAAAAACCGGGCAAACAAAAATATAGCCACGCGAATGATTTTTTGATTGAAGGCACGGTCTTCAACGAGAAGGGCCTCTCGTTTGCCGGCGTGCAGCTTCGCGTGCGGCGCAGTGGCGAGAAGAAATTTCGCTGGGAGAGCGCTACCGGTTCACGGGGTGATTTCGCGGTGCGTGTGCCTCAGGGTTCGGAGTATGAGATGGTAGTACATGCTAAGGGCTTCGCCGATCAAACGCGGACGGTGGATGCCAAGACAGGTGGAAACGAAGAGCGCATGGTGTTCCGCATGGAGCCTGTAGCGGGAGGGAAGAAATGAACGCTCGGCCACACATCCTCTTTGTGGCAGTAGCACTGTGCTTTCTCGCAGGCATTGCGGCGGGGCAGGATGCTAAGCGCGAAGCTCAATTGCGCACCGTGCATGGCGTGGTTACGGATAAGTCCGAGACGCCGATTCCCGCAAGCGTTGTCTTCCTGAAAAACACACGCACCAACGCGGTTCGGAGTTACATCGCCGACGAAACCGGCAACTATCGCTTCAGCGGCCTGGATCCCAACGCCGACTATGAAGTGCATGCTGAAAAAGATGGAGCGACGTCGCCGACCCGCCAGGTCTCCAGCTTTGACAGCCGCAAGGATATGATTCTGAACCTGAAAATCGACAAGAAGAAATCGTGAAGAAGAAATAAGGCTGTTCTGGGCCACTCCTCCACACGCGAGCTGTCACCTCTCCAGTCCAGCGAACCTCCTAAGTTCTTGCCAGCTAAGCAGGTGCAAGCACGCGCATGGCTCGCGGCACCACTTCGATCTCCACGGGCGCCGGTCCAAGAATTTCGCCATCCCCATGGAACATGCAGGGACGGCTGGTCGTCAGCCGCACGCACTGTGCTCTGATTCGCTTTACTCTTGGAGTCTTTAGTTCGCCGCTCTTCAGCAGAGCCGGCAAGACCCCCAGCACTTCCCGCGCGCTCAGCTCTTTCACGATGGTCACATCCAGCCAACCGTCGTCGATTCGCGCATCTGGCGCGAGTCTTACTCCTCCTCCGTACGTTGGCGTATTCAGAACGCCTGCGAGAAGTGCATTCGTCTGTAGTGGGCGCAAGTTGCTGCCGGGAAATTCGACGCTCAAATTGAGCGACTCGAATTCCTTCAAAGCACGAAGCGCCGCCACGATGTAGCGCAAGCGGCCCGGAATGCGGCGATACGCTCCGCTCGCGTATCGCATGGCTTCCGCATCCAAACCTAGTCCTCCTCCGCCGGCATATAGCCGCTCACGGCCATCGGCCGTATGCGCTCGCAGCAGGTCCACGTGCTTTGGCTGGCTCTGGAACACCGCACTCCATGCGGCTTCCGTGTGTTTCGGCAAACCCAGGGCAAGTGCAAAATCATTCCCGCCGCCCGCGGGCAATAAGCCAAGAACGACGTCCGAGCCGAACGCCGCATTGGCTAATCCTTGAAACGTTCCGTCGCCTCCCAAGGCCAGGAGCAGATGCCGTCCGCTCGCGATCGCCGCCCGCGCGCGCGCCTGCAGCTCTTCGCTGGTTCCGGTAACCACGAATTCGGCAGGAATGGCGTGGGCTGCGAAGAATTTCTGAATCTTGGATAGCGGGGCGGCTGTTCGATTTCCTCCCGCGTTGGGATTGACGAAAACAACGGCGGGCGCGTCGCGGGAGACGCTGGAAAAAGCGTTCACTTTGCCCGCCATGCTGCCTAATCATTCTCTGCTATGTCAATTAAATCACGATTCGCATGGGAACACGCGGATCGCACTCGCGGTTTTGCGACGAGGTGTCTGCCAGCCAGAAGTGCAAGAGCGATCTAACCTGTTGGGGATTGGAGTTGGCTGGTGCCGGCGGGGGGAATCGAACCCACGGCCTAGGGATTATGAGACCCTCGCTCTTCCACTGAGCTACGCCGGCATGAGGCAATTCTTAATGCTACGGAGTCGCCGTCAAATGTGTCAAGCCTTCTCAGCCGCTGCGCTCGAACGCAGAACCTCTGCAATCTTCGCTAAGGATGCCGTTGAGCACGCTGCCGGACCACCGTGCGCCCCGGGAAGAAGTCCCATAAGCCTTAGTACTACCGTACCGTTGACGCTACACGTCCTAGAACCTACTCTGTGCGTGGTTACAACTCTCTAAGCCGGCTGCGCAGACGAAAGTCTGGCGAAAGTCGGGGTAGGCAGGTGTGTACCGATTTGAAACAATTCTGTAACGCGAATAGCTTGACATTTCCGCAGTAACATATAGATTTGCCTCCTGGTTGTAGTTGACCTCGGAGGCAAAATGTCACGTAAACTCGCGTCCCTTCTCCTGGCCATGCTCGTTTTGGTCGGGGCGATGAGTCTTAAAACGGTTGTCGCGGCACATAGCGACAGTTCCGTCATGATTGCAAAGAACGGATCGGCGCCAGTTCCGCCAATGCCGTTCAAGAACGGTTCGGCGCCGGTTCCGCCAATGCCGTTCAAGAACGGTTCGGCGCCAGTACCGCCGATGCCGTTCAAGAGCACAGTAACGTCACCCTGGAAGTAACAGCTTCACCAGTCGGCTAAAGAAGGCCGGAAGCTGGACCAGGGTGCAGAAATGGAAAAAGTGCCTGGTCCGCTTGGATATTCGATCTGGTTCCTGGGAGCTCTCCTAGAAGTTTCCGTAGTAGTGTGTGCGATTGCCAGGCATTCCCTGCGGCGATATCTCTTTCTGAACATTTACATGGCGGCATCGTTTGTGGTCAGCGTTGGCCGCTTCCACTTTCTGAACCATTTCGGATTGCAATCCAGCGAGTACGTCTATTTTTATTTATATTCGGACGTGCTGCTCACCATCTTTCTCTATTTCGCTCTGATAAGTCTCTACGCTCTCGTCTTCGACGAAATGAAAGTCGAATCGTTTGTTCGGCTTACAGCCGTATTGCTACTCCTGGGAACGGCCGTCTTCTCCTATAGCGTGGTCGTGCAATCTTCCAGCAAGATTCTCACCCACTTCGTCTTTGAGCTCTCGCAGAATCTTTACTTTGTTGGTCTGGTGCTCACCTATCTCCTCTGGGGCGCCATCCTGAAGCTGCGTGAAACGCGAACCAGACTGATACAACTGGTTTTGTCGTTGGGCATCTATTTCAGTGTATTTGCCGCTACCCTGGCTTTGCGGAACCTGTACCCCAATCTCCATGTGGTCTGGGAGTACGTTGCGCCTCTCTTTGGCTGTTTGCTGCCCCTCTCTTGGGCCTATACCTTCTTACGTCTGCCCGAGGAAGCCAGGCTATCAACTGCACGCCTCGCGGTGATCCCACGATGATGGCCGCCGGCATACTCCTGCTCTCGCTGGCTGCTTTGCTGCAGTTCTTTACGTCCTATTGCCGTTCCCTGATTGCAGCATCGTCCAAGCAGCCGCTTTCTCCCGAGGTCAAAGACGTTACAGGCCTTGTTAAGGGAGCCTCTGGGGAAGACTTTGCGCGCGTTGTCCAGCTTCTGCACCTTTGCCCAGAACGGCCGGAAGACCGCAATGGCGTGCAAGCCATCGGGGCTTACTTCCGCATTCTCAGCTTCGTGCGAGCCACGGTTGCCCGCATGGTGCCGTCCCTCCGTGTATGGACCGAATTCGAGCGTGCAAAATGCGCGTACTTTGCGGCCGTCGCACTGGATCGCAGGATAGCCTTTAGCCGGGACATGCTGGCCCAACAGATGGACACCTAGCAGGCTCGCTTCCCGGACCCTGCCTACTTTTCCCGCTTTTCACTCCAACGTCCCGACCCGCTTACCGATTCGCCACACCCATTCCTCCTTCTCTGCTTGACTTTCTCTCTGCGTGATACTCTACATGCCTACACTCCTCACCGGAGTGCAAGCGTCCGCAGCGCAAAACGCACCGGTGACAAAAACATGCTTGCAGTGTGGCGCGGTGCTCTCTTCGAGCCTACGCGTCTGCAATTTTTGTGATTCATCTCTGGCCGCTGGCATAACTGCCACGGCGGACATCCGAACAATTCGCACTCAGGGGAACCTCGCCCTGGATTCTGGCTCTGGCCTAGCCGCGGCCGCGCTGGAAGACACTCGAGAACCTGCTTGGCAGGGAGAGCTTGGGCAGCGCGTGCAAGCCTATCGGGCGCGCAAGCGAAAGCTTGCACCCAACGCCGGCCAATCCCGGCTTCCGTTCGAGGATCCCGAGGAAGTTCCGCTCAAACGTACATGCGTGACGGTTGAGCAACCACCGCCGCCCGTCGAAGACGATTTCTCTTTTACCATCGCCATCGGCCGCCCCGGGAAAAAGCGCGAGCCTGATAACGCGCGCATGGTAATCGACGTATCGAGTCCGTCCGATGAACTCGGGAACGCTCAGGAAACTACTGCTGCGGGAGGGAACCAGGCCGCGACGTCCGGTCTGTATCCCGTAGCTTCCATCGATGATCGCCGCTTGGCCGCGTTGATCGATGCAGCTTGCCTCTTGTTTGCCTATGGAGGTTTTCTCGCGCTCTTCGGCTCTGTCGGGGGGCAATTCACTTTGAGCAAGCTAAGCGCGGCTGTATGTGTGGCCACGTTTTCCATTGTCTATATGCAGTATTTCGCTCTCTTCACGATTTTCGGCGGCACCACACCCGGCATGATGCTCCGCGGCCTCCAGGTCGTGAGCTTTTCTGGAGAGCCGCCGACACCGCGTCAGATGCTGCTTCGCAGCGCTGGCTATCTGCTTTCCGCGGGTACTTTTTTTCTGGGCTTCCTTTGGGCCATGTGGGATGAGGACGTGCTGACCTGGCATGATCGGATTTCCCGCACGTACCTTAGCTCGGCGGAAACGTTCGCTGATTTGGAGACGACCAGCGTGGCGCACACGCGCTGACGATTCCAAAACATACGCAACGAAGTAACCAACTTGATCTTCGCGTGATTGCTTACCGGCGCCGGTCACGGCGCACTCTCTTGAGAATTCCTAGGCGCGGCACGCTCGCGCAATCCGGACCATTACCTCTAGACTGAGATCCACGTCGGCTTCGGTAGTGGCCCAGGACGCGACGCTGATGCGCATAGCGGCGCGGCCCTGCCACTCCGTCGCGCCGCACCAGCAGGTGCCATCCTCTTGAATGCTACGAATCACTTCCCGAGTGATTTCCGCGGAGCCGAAGGAAACCAGTACTTGATTGACGACTACTTCGTTTAAGACTTCAAATCCCGCCTCCCGCACCCCGGCTTCAAATCGTTTGGCAAGGGCGCAGGTGCGTTCGATCAACGCGCACAATCCGGAGCGTCCCAGGGACTTGAGCGCGGCCCACAATTCGACGCCACGCGCGCGGCGCGACGCCTCCGGCGTGTGGTGCATGGGTTCGCGGCGGGCTCCCGGCGCCAGGTAGGCTGCGTTCATGGTCATGGCAGCGCGCAACGCCGCGCCATCGCGCACCATCACGATTCCGCTGTCGTAGTTGACGTTGGGCCATTTGTGCGCGTCGGTGGCCCAGGAATCGGCTTGCTCGAATCCCCGGGTCAGGTGTTTGTATTTTGGCGAGAGACCAGCCCAGAGACCGAACGCGCCGTCTACGTGCACCCACGCGCCTTGCAGCTTCGCACGCTGGACGATTTCAACGGCGGGATCAAAGGCCCCCGTATTTACATTGCCGGCCTGGATGCACACGATGGCGCGCTCGCTGAGTTTGGGCAATTTGTCCGCGCGCATTCGGCCTTGCGCGTCAACGTCAACGATGGTCAAGCGCTTGCTGCCGAAACCGATCAAGCTCAGCGCCTTGAGCATGGAGGCATGCACTTCCCCGCCCACGACTACCTGAATCGGCGGCGCCCCGAACACTCCGTCTTCGGCTACATTCCATCCTGATTTCGCGAGCAGCGCGTAGCGCGCGGCAGCAAGCGCCGTAAAATTGGCGGTCGTGGCACAGGTGACCAGACCGCCTTCACATTCCACAGGCAGACCGAGGGCTTCGCAAATCCAGCGCAGGACGACGTCTTCCAGTTCGGCGGCGACCGGAGACATCACGCGCAAGCAGGCGTTCTGATCCCAGGCGCCGGCAAGCCAATTTGCGCCCATCACCGCGGGGAGCGCTCCACCGATTACAAATCCAAAGTAACGGCTCCCATTGGTAGCGACGGTCGCGGGCGATCCAATTTCGTCGAGCTTGGCCAGCACCTCGCGCGCTTCGCTCGGTCCGGAAGGAAACGGTTCGTGGAACTTGGAAAGCGCGGCCACAGCCTCGTTGGCCGGGGCGACTCGCCGGGCCGCCGCGGCCTTCACGTAGCGCATGGCGCGCTGCGCGGCGTCTGCCAGCAGCTCATCCGTTTCGGTCACGGCAGAGATTATTTGATTGCTCGGCATGGAATTTATTCCCTTCACACCACGTTTGACGTGCATGCAGCCGCGGGTTGCAGCGTCTGCAACAAGGGAGCGTAAGGGAGTTTACGGGCGAGAAAAAGAGCCGAATTGTCCGCTACTTCTTGACCACAGCCTCGTCGGAGGCGATTTTGCCGTCGCGGATGTGAATGATGCGGTGGGCATGTTTCGCGATGTCGTTTTCGTGAGTGACCAGAATGATGGTATTGCCTTGCCGGTAGAGATTCTCAAACAACGCCATGATCTCTTCGCCGGTCTTGGAGTCGAGGTTTCCGGTGGGTTCGTCCGCCAGCACAATCGATGGGGAATTCACCAGCGCCCGCGCAATAGCCACACGCTGCCGCTGTCCGCCGGAAAGCTCATTGGGCTTGTGGTTCATGCGGTCCATCAAGTCCACGCGTTCTAACGCCTTTTTGGCTTTCTCGATGCGCTCTTCCGAGGGCGTGCCGTTGTAGATCAACGGCAGCTCGACGTTGTGCAGCGCCGTGGCGCGCGGCAGCAAGTTGAAGGTCTGAAAAACGAAGCCAATCTCCTTGTTGCGGATGTAGGCCAGCTCGTCATCATCTAATTCGCTTACGAGACGTCCTGCCAGCCAGTATTTTCCCGTGCTCGGGGAATCCAGACAGCCGATCAGATTCATCAGCGTCGATTTGCCGGAGCCTGAGGGCCCCATAATCGCTACGTACTCGCCCTTGTGAATTTCCACGTCGATGCCGCTTAGCGCGTGCACCTTTTCCGCGCCCATTTCGTATACCTTCGCCAGCTCCTGCGTCTTGATGACTATGCCGGAGCTGACCAGATCTTCGCGATACGTATCCGTTGCCGTTGTTTCCACGGGCATGAGATTTTCCCTGCTCTTACTTTAGCGTTAGCTTTGCTGGTCGTCCGGCTTTTTCGGCGCGGAGTTGTCCACTTTAACGCTCGACTCCGGCTTTAGCGTGCGCAGCGCCTTGTAGCTTCCCACGACGATCTCGTCGCCCTGCTGCAAGCCCTTGGTAATTTCAATGTCGGTCACTCCGGTGATCCCCGTTTCGACGGGCCGAAAGTAGGCTTTTTTCCCGTTGACCACAAACACGCCCTGCACTTCATCCTTTTTCGGATCGCCCGGAGCAGCCGGCGGCGGCGCGGCCAGCGTCACGCTCGAATTGCGCTCTTTCTTCGCGTTCTTCGCGGCCTCATCCAGATCTTTACGGGTGCGCACGGCCAGTGCCTGGATCGGAATGGCCAGCACGTTTTTCTTTTCCGCTGTCTTGATCTTCGCCGTCGTCGAAAGTCCCGGCCGCAGATTGTCCGGGGGACTCGCCAGCGTCACTACAACCTTGAAGTCCTTCGCTTCCTGCGTGCTTGTCGTGGTCTGCGTGGTTGTCAAACCCGAGCTCCGCAGCACCGCCTGCGAACCGATTTCCGTCACCTTGCCCTTGAATACTTTTCCCGGCACGGCATCGATGGTTACGTCAGCGTCCTGCCCAATCCTCACATTCACAATGTCCGTTTCATCGACCTTCACTTCAGCCGTGACCACGGACATGTCCGAAAGCGTCATCAAAAAGCTGCCGTTCGAGTTCTGAATGCCCGGCACCACGTATTCTCCCACGCGCACCGGAAGGTAGCTCACGATCCCGTTGATGGGTGACACGTAAGCCGTTTTGCTTAACACATCCTTTGTGCGCACCAGCACCGCGCGGTTTTGATTCACCTGCGCCCGCGTTTGGTCCAACTGCGCCTTCAAAGATTGCACGCGCGCCTTCGAGGAGTCCACGGCGGCCACGGCTCCGTCATAAGTAGTTTTCCGCTGATCGAAATCCTGTTTTGCGATAAGCCCGTCTTTGAAAAGGCCCATCCCTCGATCGTAGTCGAGTTTGGCCCTCTCCAGGTTCGCTTGTTGGGAAACCAAATCGGCTTGCGCCGAACGAAAACTCGCCTCTGCCGCCTGCACCCCGGATTCCGAAGAATTTATCGCCGCCGACTGCGCCTGCACGTCTGCATTGGCCTGCACATTTTCCTGCAACAGCACGCGGTCGCCCTTTTTGATTTTGTCGCCTTCCTTGACGAGGATCTCCGTGATCCGGCCAAACCCCTGCGCCGTCACGTTCGTATAGGTTGTCGGCTTGATTTCCCCGGACGCCGTCACCTGCGAAACCAGCGTTTCCTGCGTCGCGACCTTGGCCGTCTGAACCGTCACCACGCCCTTGTTCGCCTGGTTTACGCTGAACGCCACGATCCCGCCCAGTACCAGCACTGCCAGCACGGCAATCGCAATTTTTTTCCACGTCTTCATCTGCTTCCCCTTCGAAAGACCGCTGCGCGGTCAGCCGTCGCACCCTCCGCTGCGGACCACCCGCGCGGGGACACTACTTCATCGCTCTTTCTCGCTCGCCTATACGTTACATACGCCCTATTAGGTCGAAATGTTTCGCCGGAGGGTTGTGCAACCTTCCTGTTCAGCTCCGAATTGGGGGCGCTTATGTGCCACCCCGAACACCGGCTGCGCACACTTCCGTCGAGCCTGAGGCGGAGTTCCTGCCGTTCATTTTAAGTGCAAAACTCGCCAAAGGGAAGAATGTACGCCACTCTAAGCAGGCCTCCCTCGCGTTCAACCGGCCTGTCTGGTTAGACGCAGACTGTGTGCATTCTGTCAGCCCCTTGCCACGATTTCGCGGCTTTTGCGTCTATTCTTCAGCGAAGGCAGCGGTAGGAAGCGACTTGACAAGGGAGATCAGCCAGGGATTCCGTCAAGACCAAGCTGAAGAATGGACCTGTTACCTCGCAATTCAGGAGAAAGCTCAGCCCTTTGCTGCTGGTTCTTCGCGATCGCCGGCCAAGTTTCTTCGGGAATGCTCAGGAACACACTGGTCGTCCTCGGATCGAACTGACTACCTGAGAGCTGGCGGATGGTCTCGCGCGCTCCCTCGAACGAAGAAGCGCGCCGGTAGGGTCTGTCGGAGGTGATGGCGTCAAGAGTATCAGCCACGGCGAAGATTCGTGCGCTCAGGAGAATCTCCTCTCCCTTGAGGCCGCGCGGATAACCCATTCCATCGCAGCGCTCGTGATGCGTGAGAACGATTTCGGCGGCGTCAGAAAGAAAGGGAATGTCCTTCACGAGGTCGAAACCGATCTGTACGTGCTGCTGCATAACTTTCCGCTCTTGCGCCGTGAGCGGCCCGGGCTTGAGGAGAATGCCGTCGGGGATTCCGAGCTTCCCGATATCGTGCAGATAGGCTCCTCTGGCAAGAGTTCCCAACTGTTTGTCTGACCAGCCCATCACTCGGGCAATCTCGAGCGAATAGCGGCAGACACGCTGTGAATGGCCTGCTGTCTCGTTGTCGCGTAGATCAATCGCCGCACCCAGCGCTTGCAACGTGGCTTCGTAACTGTCCTCGATGTGCTGGAGTGCGGCCCGCAGTTGTCCGGTGCGCTCTGCAACCATTTCCTCGAGATGCAGGCGGTAGTTCTCGACCTCTTGTTCGAGCCGCCGCTTGTGCAACGCGCGCTCGAGACTTGCCGCGACGGCGCCCTCCTGGAGAGGTTTAACGAGGTAGTCGTCCGCTCCGCAACGCATCGCGTGCACACCCACGTCCACGTCATTCACACCTGTGGTGACCAGGAACGCCATGCGGGGATATTCCCGGCGAACCCGGGCGAGTAGTTCCATGCCGCCCATGCCGGGCATGTCGAGGTCGGAAATGACAGCGTCGAAAGGTTCCTTTTGCAATTTCACGAGCGCCTCTTCACCGCTGCAGGCCGTCGCGCAGTAGAAAGCAGGCGGGCTCAGAATCAGTGAGAGAAGCTTGCATGCAGCATATTCGTCATCGACGGCAAGAACGCGCGCAACAGGGGGATGATTTAACGAATGTTCGGCGAGACAGCCTTCAGTTTCAGCGGGACCAGCTCGGTAAGCAATGGTCATAATAATGCGTGCCCAGCTCGCTTCTTACTGCAACACCCAGGGCCCGGTCTTTTCAATGAACCGGCATCCATAATGCCAAACAGGCGCACCTTTCGAATCCGCGTGAACAATCTTCGCTTTCCCCACGTACTCGTCCCGGTGACTCGGCATGGAGACGTCCACAATGGAATTGACCGCGACTTCGGCCGCGCAGTCACACAGGAACCCGCTCAGACTTACATTTTCTGTGGTCACCGTTTGTTCCAACTTCTTCCCTTGGTCGTCGGTCCATCGCAGCTTGAGGGGAATGCGCAAACGCACGCGCACCTCGCTTCGCGGGGTGTGACGGCGCGTCTTGGCGATTTGCTGGAGGCAAGCTCGCAGCGCGTCGAAGTCAATAGGTTTCTCGAAATAATCGGCAGCGCCCAGTTGCTTGCAAAGTTCCTTGGTTTGCCCGCCGGCCTCGCCGCTAACGATAATTACAGGAATTGTCTGTGTGCGGCTGAAAGAGGTAAAAGTCTGCAGCAGTTCGTAGCCGGAATATTTCGGCATGCGCAGATCGAGCAGGATGGCGTCGGGCCGGTGTTCGAGGGCCAGCGCCAGACCCTGCTCTGGCTCTCCGGTATCAATGATTTCGTGGCCCTCGCTAAGCTCAAGGCGCATCAGGCGCCGCAGCGCTTCATCGTCGTCCACGATCAGCACTTTTCCCATCCCCTAGTTCCTCCGATTGGACGGACCGGATATTGATTCCGCAAGCTCGGCTGCGTTCCTCGTGGCGAAGACAGGCTTCTTCCCCCGATCGAGCACTTCGCGAACCTTCCGGATAAGAACTTCATCTGTAAATGGCTTGTGGAGGAGGTGCGTGCCGGGATCCAGAACACCGTGCCCTGTGATAAAGCTGTCGGTATAGCCCGACATGTACAACACCTTCATACCCGGTTGACGGGGCGACAGTTCCTCCGCCAAGGCCCGGCCATTCATGCCTGGCATCACGACATCCGTCAGCAAGAGATCAAGGGTCACGCCGAATCGTGCTGCCACTTCCAGAGCTTCTTCGCCGCTCCCTGCCGGCAACACGCGGAATCCGGCCTCTTCCAGAAAGGTCTGCGCCAACTTTCTCAACGGCTGGGCGTCCTCCACGAGAAGTATGCTTTCCGAACCGCGTTGTTTTTCTTCCAGGTCGATTTTCTGTTCTTCCACGGGTGGCTGACCCGCATGCCGCGGAAGATAAATTTCAAAGGAGGTGCCCTTTCCCGGCACGCTGTCCACCCAGATATATCCATTACTTTGTTTGACGATGCCGTACACCGTCGCAAGACCGAGTCCCGTGCCCTTGCCCAGTTCCTTGGTAGTGAAGAATGGCTCAAAGATATGGGTAACTGTTCCGGGTTCCATGCCGGTCCCCGTGTCGCTGACCGCCAAAAGCACGTATTTCCCCGGCATGGATCCCGGATGCGAACGCGTGTAGGTTTGGTCAAATTCCACGTTGGCGGTCTCGATCTTCAATTTCCCGCCTGCAGGCATAGCGTCACGCGCGTTTACAGCCAGGTTCATAATGACCTGTTCGATCTGGCTAGGGTCCGCTTTCACGTTGCCCAGTTCGGGCTCCAGCGTGAGCGACACTTCGATATCCTCCCCCAGGAGCCGGGGAAGCATGCTTTCCATATCGGAAGCCAAGGTGTTGAGGCTAAGGACGGAAGGAGTCAAGACTTGTTGCCGGCTGAACGCCAGCAACTGTTTGGTCAAAGAAGCCGCGCGTTCGCCCGCCTTCTCAATTTCCAGAGCATGCTCACACAAAGCGTTGTTCCCGCCTAACGCCTTCTTCAGCACTCTGCTGTAACCGATGATTACCCCCAAGTGGTTGTTGAAGTCGTGCGCGATTCCTCCCGACAGTCTTCCAATCGCTTCCATTTTCTGTGCCATTCTCAGTTGCCGTTCGAGAACTCGTTTTTCTGTCACATCCTCCGCAAACATTTCGAAATATGCCGGGGCGCCGTTTTCGTCCTTGGTGCAACGGCCAGAACACCGCACGGTGATCGGCGTACCGTCTTGCCTCTTCCACTCCATTTCGATGTCTTTGATTTCTTCCGCGTGGGTGAGCAATTCAGTCAACCGTTGGTATTCGGCGGCCTGCCGGAAGATGTCGGTGGCCAGATCTTTCTTGCACAACTCCTGCGACGTCCCGTAGCCGAGCATTTTTTCCAGTGCTGGGTTTGTTTGCAGAAACTGCCCGGTGCTGCTCGCGCGATAAATTCCATAGGGCGCATCTTCCACCACCGAACGAAAATCTGCCTCCGAGCGCTGCAGCGCCCTTTCCGTGCTTTTACGCTCCGTGACGTTGCGGTTCACAATCACCAGCTTTTCCGGCTCCCCCTTGGCATTGCGAATGACGCTCGAGGTGGATTCCAGCACCAGCCACGTCCCGTTCTTATGGCGGATGCGATATTCCAGAGTTTTTCCAATTCCCGTGCGCCGCGATTCCTCGGCGGCCTTTTTGACGCACTCACGATCGTCAGGATGAATCTGCTCGAACGCGGAGGAGGCTTGCAACTCTTCAGGCGAATAGCCCAGCACTTTCTGGTAGGAAATGCTATTGAAGAGCCGTTTTCCCTTCATATCCACGACTGCGATCATGTCGGCCGCATTCTCACTGATTAGGTGAAACAGCTCTTCCCGGTGCACCAGTTCCCGGCGGATTCGATAAATCAGAAGATGCTGGTAAATGGTGTACAGGTCGAAGAGGAAAACCAACCCCACCAATCCTCGGAAGGCTTGTGAGACCCCATTTTCCAACAAGTAATTTCCATGCTCGTGAGAGTTTGGGAGCAGAAATGAGGCCAGCCCAATCGTCAGAAGCAGCGTGATGACGACCGCCGCTGCCCACAGCCACCATTCCCGGCGTTCAATCCGCCGGAAGTTGGCGCGAAGAACCTGGCTGGGAGGAAGTCCTTGGTCGTCTACCGTTCTCGCTCGATGCAATCGCACAAATCACCCAGGAGCGTCCACGTTTTCGCGCCAGCCTTCTTGGCTTCGAGGCACAGTCTCTTGTTTCTCCGTGGGCCGCGATCCTTTCCCTCTGTTCCTGCACGAAGGACACCACTGGCGCCTCGGTTCTTGTTTCGCGCTGTCGACGCAACGTGTTGAATCGTTTGGTGTTGGGGGAAGGCTACTCAGGAGAGCGCTGCCAACTCAAAACCATTTCGTGCGCTTGCGTGGTTCTAGTCCCTTTTTGGAACAGCCCCCCGAACGAATCCATTCATATGTATGTGGACATCGCGCCTTTACGCCGGTAGGGTTGAGCTAGGTTCAGAAGATGCGCCTCTTCTTCAATTTTCGGTAAGACATTTTCTTTGATTCTCCTACTGAACTCAGCAAGATTTGGCACGTGCCCGCGATCGTAGTCGACGGGAACCTCGCCGGGTGTTGCGTCGGCCGTGGCCCAGATGAGCACGTCTTGCGCTCTGCCCTTGCCTAGGGGTTGAATCACGTAGCCTTTTTTGTTCACGAGACGATTTTTTTTGAAACCTTTGTCGGGCGCACCGTATCAGACATGTGTGGACATCGCGTATGGCTGCCGTAAGCTGTAGTCACTCGTAGTTTATGAAGCTTTTTATCTATTTTCGAATGTTCATCGTTGTCCTCCTGTTGGGAGGGCCGATTATGGCGTGCGCCATTCCGGACGCACAGCTAACGGCTGATGAGAAGCAGTGTTGCAAAGACATGGCCGGGAATTGCGGACAGGATGCGTCAGGCATGCCGATGTCTCATTCCTGCTGCAAAGCTTCCGTTCAACCGCCTCATGATTTCCGGCCTTCTTCAGCGCTTTCGCCCTCTGCTTCTTCTTTGGTGATCGGCGCCGTAGAATTTTATCCTATCCGTCCTTCGGCCGAGCAGTTGGGCCAATTCGCTTCCTGGCTATCGCGGACACCCTCGCCTCCACTTGCGACTCTCGACGCTTCCGCTCCCCTAAGAATCTAGCACTCCTCTCCATTCCTGTTTGGAACTACGCATTGGTGTCTCTAGTTGAAGTGTTCCTGATTGGAGGAGAGGTATGGGATTTGTCCGCACAGATTTACCTTTGCTCGTGGTGCCTCCGGTGGCGGCGACCCACGGTTTTTTAAGTGCGCCTCGGAGGGGTCAATCATGATCGACCGCCTTATCGAGCTTTCGCTGCGCAATCGCTTCCTCGTTGTCGTGTTGTGGATTGGCATCGCGGGCTGGGGCCTGTGGGCGATGCTGCGCGCACCCATCGATGCGATCCCGGACTTGAGCGACAACCAGGTGATTGTGTTCACGGACTGGTCTGGGCGGAGTCCTCAGGAAGTGGAGGACCAGGTCACGTATCCACTTACCGTCAACCTTCAGGGCTTGCCTGGTGTAAGAGTCGTGCGTTCTTCGTCAGCATTTGGCTTCTCCATGATTTTCGTGATCTTCGAAGATGACGTGGACCTCTATTTTGCCCGCACGCGCGTGCTGGAGCGGCTCAATCTTGTCAGCAAGCAACTTCCGGCCGGGGTCGTGCCAACACTTGGTCCGGATGCGACCGGTGTCGGTCACGTGTTCTGGTACACAGTGGAAGGCGGGGGGCTCAGCCTGCGCGATCTGCGTTCGTTGCAGGACTGGTATGTGCGCTACCAGTTGAATTCAGTTCCGGGCGTCGCAGAGGTGGCGAGCGTCGGCGGCACAGTCCAGCAATACCAGATCGACATCGATCCAAATCGGTTGCGCAGCTACGAGTTGCCGCTCGGCACGGTTGTCCGGGCCGTCATAGCCAGCAATTCGAATGTCGGCGGAAACGTGGTCTCCCAAAACGGCTCCTGGTCCATCGTGCGCGGACTCGGCCTCATAGAAAATCTGGACGACATTCGTAACATCGTCGTTGCTTCGCATAATGGAACCCCCGTTTACGTGAAAGACCTCGGCACGGTCCAGATCGGCGACGCCTTCCGGACGGCCTCGCTCGTGAAGAACAGCTCCGAGGCCGTTGGTGGAGTGATTGTGGCGCGGACGGGCGAGAACACGAAAGACGTAATCGACCGCGTGAAAGAGAAAATCCGGCAGATTGAACCCGGCTTGCCTCCGGGTGTGCATATCGTTTCCTTCTACGACCGCTCAGAATTGATTGAGGCCACGGTCGGCACACTGCGTCATGCGCTGATCGAAGAGATCATCCTTGTCACTCTCGCTCATGTCGTTTTTCTGATGCACTTCCGCAGCATCTTGATCGTCACGCTGCCACTCCCGCTCGCTGTGCTCTGTTCGTTCCTGCTGATGCATTACACGCATGTGACGTCGAACGTCATGTCACTCGCTGGAATTGCGATTGCCATTGGAGTGTTGGTTGATGCCGGCATCGTGGTCACGGAGAACGCCTTCCGGCATCTCGAAGGCGTCAACACGCGCGACCGGGGGAAAGTACTGGAAACGGTTTTGCGCGCGACGAAGCTGGTCGGGCGGCCAACGTTCTTCTCAATGGCCATTATCGTTCTCGCTTTCGTTCCAGTGTTTGCGTTGACCGGGCAAGAAGGCAAGCTATTCCATCCACTCGCGTTCGCGAAAACCTTTGCGATGGCCAGCGCGACGGCCATTGCACTCACACTGACACCGATCCTCTGCACGCTGCTTCTGCGGGGGAAGTTCCATTCGGAAGACCAAAACCCGGTGATGCGTTTTCTCCAGCGCCTCTATCGTCCGGCATTGTCCTGGGCTCTCGATCACCGGCGCATCACACTCGGCCTTGCGCTCGCATTCTTTGTTGGCGCGGTGTTGCTGGCTTCGAGAATCGGGAGCGAGTTCATGCCACCTCTGAACGAAGGCGACATCATGTTCATGCCCATCGCGGATGCCAGTATCGCCCTGGCGCAAAATACCGAATATGCAAAGCGGCAGGACGAAGTCCTCAACCGTTTTCCTGAAGTAGCCTATGTCGCCGCAAAGGTTGCGCGCGCGGAAACCTCGACCGATCCGGCAGGGCTCAATATGACCGAGACCATTGTGCACTTGAAGCCGCGCGATCAGTGGCGTCCCGGCATGACACTGCCCAAGTTGAAAAGCGAGATGGATCGCGCCGTCTCGATGCCCGGCGTCGCGAATATCTGGACGCAACCAATCATCAATCGAATTGACATGCTGACGACGGGAATCCGGTCCGAGATTGGCGTCAAAGTCTTCGGCGCCGACCTGACGGTGCTTGAAGCGAAAGCCCGCGAAATCGCGGACGTGGTGCGCACGGTGAAAGGCGCAAGCGACGTCTACCCGGAGCAGGTCACGGGCGGGTTGTATCTCGACATCCGCCCGAACCGTGAGGCTGCGGCGCGTTACGGCATCGATGTGGGTGCAATTCAGGACGTGATCGAGACCGCCATCGGCGAAAACAACATCACCACCACCATCGAAGGGCGGCGGCGCTTCCCCGTGCGCGTGCGTTATGCACCTCAATACCGGCGCGATGCGCAGGACCTTTCCAACGTATTGGTCACCGGAACCACGGGCGCGCAAATCCCGCTTGGGCAAGTGGCCGACATCCGTCAGGTGTCCGGGCCGGCAATGATCAACAGCGAGAACGGCCTTCTGGAGGTCTCGGTGCTTCTGAATGCGCGCGGCCGCGACCCAGGCAGTGTCATCGCTGATGCGGAAGAAGGCATCCGTACCAAGATCAAAATGCCTCCCGGCTACTACTACAGCTGGAGCGGACAGTTCGAAAATGAAGTCCGCGCAAGGAAACGGCTGCAGATTGTGATGCCGGTCGCCATCGGGGTGATCTACATCCTTCTCTTCCTGACGTATCGATCGTTTCTCGAAGCCGCGCACGTCTTGCTCGCTGTCCCGTTCGCGCTAACTGGCGGGCTCTACCTTCTCTGGCTGCTGGGCTACAACTTCTCCGTCGCCGTCTGGGTCGGCTTCATCGCGCTGTTCGGCACGGCGGTACAGACGACGGTGGTCATGGTGATTTATCTCGAAGAGGCAGTTGCGCGAAAGCAGAAGGAGTACGGCACGCTCACGATCACGCTTCTCAGAGAAGCAGTTATGGAAGGGGCGTTGCTCCGACTGCGCCCCAAGCTGATGAC
>Ga0210407_10001092_pt1 | contig 26647 bp, 33 predicted proteins | sample IncBWC27MmetaG_FD_150860 | JGI IMG/M metagenome (GOLD analysis project Ga0210407, IMG submission 150860) | Forest soil microbial communities from Barre Woods Harvard Forest LTER site, Petersham, Massachusetts, United States - Inc-BW-C-27-M | ecosystem: Environmental > Terrestrial > Soil >...
CAAGCGCACGCCGGCGCGTCTCGCCGCTTCGTTTACGGTCTCAACGGCAAGACCGGCAAAGCCGCCGTCCTTACGAATCTGGACCGGCGGATTATGCTCGAAGCCGATGCGCAGAGGATGTTGCGGAATTGGGGGCGGCTGGGTCGCAAAATACCAAAGCGCCAGAGCTGCTGCAACCCCAGCTGCAACAAAGATCGCCCCCACTCGCCTTGACCAGCCTGAAATCGGAAGCACGCCCACTGCTCGCTTTCTATCCGGATAACGCGTCTAAACGCGTCTGAAACGTTCAGTTCAGATCCCCGGAATCGGTCTGGATTCCGCGTGCCCGATAAACTTCGCCCCTGCCTCCGGGCACCGATCGACGAGGATCTGGTAAGGGCCGAGTCGGGTTGCGGGCTGCAGGGCCACAGCGGTGCCGTGTAGTTTATCTCATCAGCCTGCGCGGCGTGAAGCGACACCGGCTGAATGGCTTGGGTAGCCAAACACGCAAAATCCCGCGCGGCCATTAGGCTTTCGGAGCGATTAGATGTTGCCAGGAAATAGATGGTGTGAACAGCCCATGTCACGAGCAATCAGGCTGGCGGTTTATCCGAGAATTTGCCTTCAGGCGTAGCCGCTCCGGGAACAAAGCGTTATTCACCATTATCGGCGTCTATCTGCGATTCAACGGCTGGCTGAGCGCTAATTAGCATGTAGCAGTGCGGATGCGGGCGATGCGGGGAATCGGAGTTGAGTGTCCTTCCCAACCGAGCCATGGATGTGTCTGGACGCCGGTCGCATGCAAGTTCAGACAAAGTTCCTTCGGCTTTGCAAGCGTGCGTCACTGGACGATCATATGCCGCGCCGCGCCTCACTCCTTTCGTGTAAGCGTCGCGAGAATACGATGTCAGCCGCAGTCTCAGAATACTGCCTCCGCCGGATGAGGAATGCAAGAGAAGGTGCGCTGTTCGCCTGACATCCTGTCAAAACTAAGGTCCTGTCAAAACTACATGATACTTCCCTTAGATAGTAGCTTCACTTACATAGTGCTTCTTGGCGGACAGCCAACTCCAGTCACATCGGCACCTAACTTGCTGGATATGCGACGCCCCCTGGGCTGGCAGGTCAGTTGCAGTTCTTCAGGGCCACAGGTGAAGACCGCCCTTATTCTCGACCCCGACATAGGTTTCGGCTTTTGGCTGGCGCGCGGCCTCGACCAGTCGGATTATCAGTCATTTCCAGCCAAAAGCGTAGCGGATGCCTCCGCTTTGCTCCACGAGCTCCGCATCGAAGTCGACCTGCTGATTCTTAATCTGGCTTTGCCTGACGCCGCCGAGCTGATTGAGTCCCTGCGGCGTTTAAATGAGGAATTGAAAGTGGTGGCGTTAATCGGTGACCAGCCGCGCTTGCCTGGCCTCGCAGCCCGCGTCGACCTCTGTTGCCGCAAGCCCGCCCGCACCGAGGCCGAACGGCTCGAATGGATTGGGCACGTGGAAGAACTGTTACCCGCGAGCTTGCTCGGCGCGACCTTCAAAAACTCCGTGCTCCTGCGCAAGTGCGCCGGCGCCCTGGTCCGGCATGCGCAGCACAGAGTTGGCGGCCTCAGCCCCGCTGCTGTCCCTTCCTGGAAAGACTGGGAAGGCCGCATCCTGCACGACCAGTTCCGATTGGACCGCTATCTCGGCGGTAGCGAACACGGCGCCGTGTTCCTCACTCGGTACGGTGATGGGACGCAGCAGGCAGCCGCCATCAAAGTCGTCCTGGCGGAATCGGCCGATGGCGAAATCCTCCTGCCGCGATGGGAGCGCGCCGCGGCACTGTCGCATCCCGGCCTGGTCCGCTTGTTCGACATGGGGAGCTGCGAGTCAGGCGGTGCCGCGCTGCTGTACCTGGTCATGGAGTACGCCGAAGAAAACCTGGCTGAGGTCCTTCGACAAAGACCGCTCACACCGGCCGAGACGCGTGAAGTGTTCGAGCTAGTTCTGAACGCGCTGGACTACATCCACAGCCGCGACTTCGTTCACGGCTGCGTCAGGCCTTCCAACATCTTGGGCGTCGCTGATCAACTGAAGATTTCGAGCGACGGGCTCCGTCCCGCCGGCGAGCGAGATCAGGCGCCGCCCAATCGCAGCGTGTACGATCCGCCGGAACGCGCCGCGGGCGTCATCTCGCCATCCGGAGACGTTTGGTCCCTGGGAATCACGATGGTCGAGGCATTGACACAGCGACCGCCGCTTCCGAAACGGCCGCGATACAAACTGCCGGTTTTGCCAGTTTCGCTTCCACCCTTGTTTCTGGACCTAGCGCACCAGTGCCTGCAACCAGATCCGTCGCGTCGGCAAACCGCCACCTACTTAGCGGAGCAGCTGCGCCAAGCTCCCCCTGCTGAAGAGGCGCTGCGGCCAGACACGCCAAGGCCTTCACTCCGGCTGTGGCGCTTCGCGATACCGGCAGCCGTCCTCGCATTCGCCTTATCTGGAGTTCTCCTCCGACCCCTGCATCAGCTGTCGGCGCCGGTCCCGGCGGCCCGGTCTATGCCGGTCCCCACAACCCTGCCCCTCACGGGCCAGCCCCAGGCGCCACCGCCACCCGCGCCACTGCCGCTGCTTCGGCCCGCTGCTCTCGAACAGCCACGAGCCCTGCTACTCACCCGGCAAGTCATGCAGCAGGTTCTTCCCGACGTGTCCCAAAAAGCCAGAGAAACGATTCAAGGTACGCTGGAGGTCAGCGTCCGGGCGCGGGTCGGTTCGGCTGGAGGTGTGTTGGCGGCCACCCTTGAATCGCCCGGGCCAAGTCGCTATCTTGCCAAGCGTGCTCTCGATGCGGCGCAGCGCTGGAAATTTGCGCCCCTCGCCGGTGTGAGTCAGAGCCCTCCGGAAGAATGGATCCTGCGCTTCGATTACACGAAAGCGGGCACACAGGTCTCCTTCGAGCGCCCCACTCCCTGAAGCTCAGTATCTTTTCCTGGATTATGGCGGGCGCAGGAGAACTGGCGTCGAGCGAGTTGGATGGATCGGCGTTACTCGCATTATCGGACGCTATCCCTGCCGCATCACGAAGCTCTCCAGGCGGGCTCATGTCTCAGAACCGGGTTCTTCGCTCGAATTGCCGCAAAAGGACCTCCTACGATGTTTGGCGACCGAGTTAGGTCCAGTCCGATTGCCGCCGCTGTCCAAATGCAGCATTGACGATGCGGCCATGTAGGCCCATGATAGACGGAACATAGGGACATCAGCCCCAAAAAATTGGAGGTATCAACATGAATGCGCTTCTCTACAACTTCATCCAGGACGAACAAGGCCAGGACTTGATCGAGTATACGCTGCTGCTTGCGTTTGTGTGTCTGGCATCGGCAGCGCTGTTCATTAGCGCTGGAGGCAGTGTCGGAGGCATCTGGAGTGCTACCAACAGCCGGTTGGCAACTGCCAATACGTCGGCAAGCTAGTTGGCGTTGAACAGGCATTCACCAAACGTCCGAAGATGCCCTTTTCAGCCCTGCTTGAAGGAAGTAAGTATCAAGCACAACGAATTCCGCCAATGAATCTCGAAATACTGGCGCCGAGCCTTGCGAACCAAGTAGCGAATGCTCCGAAGAAGGGCATCGGAAGGCCTAAGAAGATGGCGCACCGCCATCCATTGGCTCCGTACCCGCGATGCCGCTGCGGCGCCTGCGCCATGTGCCAAGACAACGCGAAATGGGACCGTATCTTCGCGAAGTTCGTGATAACTGAATTCAGGGATGTCCGGGGAATGTTCCAATCCCCGTTGAAGGATCTTTGCTAGGGATCTGTCGCAAATAGCTTGGGGAAAGCCGCGGGTTAAACTGGCGAGAACATGGTATGCGGATCGTCTTCACTGAGCAAGTGCCGCGACTATCAGTCCGCCCACAGATACCGTGATTCCTCGCGGCCACTGCTGGCGGTTTTGCGGAACCGCAGACGCAGAGCTATAACGGCGCACGTCCACGTCAGGACGACGGAGACCACGTAGAGCGACCTGGACGACGTTTTAACGACTTGGCTTTAAAACTAAGCGGAGGGTTTTTGCCGGAGCGTTCCGTTCAGGAGAATCGCCCCGGCTCAGTTTCTTCGAGAAACCTGATGACACATCCATGGTGGACCGGATTAACACGCGCGGTCAACGTTGCCTTTGGATAGGGTGGCATCCGCTTTAGGCAACCCGCTAGCCTGAGAGAGTCGAGCCAGGAGGGTTTCAGTCGCCACCCCATACGATGATAATTCATCCGTAAGGGGCGACTTGTTGGCTCTTAGCACGCGGACACCACTGCCGTAATGCTCCTGCCCGTGCGGCGCGGCTGCGTTACACGCTTGTGCCCGTGATCGAGGCGACATTCAGCGTGTGAATATCCAGGTGGAGATGAATCAGAACGACGACGGCAACTCGGCGGGCTCGGTGCTCACTAAAGTGGCCAGATGGGCTGGCGGGATGAATCCAATCGAACGGATAGGCGGGATTCCAGCCGCCGTGTTGGCTTCCGCGATCAGGGCTCCATTGCGATTAGCCGTTCGATCTCGCCGCACTGTTTCAACCTAGTCGCAATACGGTTCCACCTCTTCCCGCTCGGCGCGAGGTTCGGTGCTTTGGCCAAAATCGCGCGGACCGTGTCCGTCTGGCAACTCCCCGCGGTGAAGTGGTCGATGTCGGGCAAGCCGTAGATGGCGGCGTCGAGCGCGTTTACGTCGTCCTCGTCAGCGATGTGGGGATCGGCGCCGCGTTCCATTAAAAGCTGCACGATTTCAGTAAAGCCGTTACCCGCCGCCCAGCGAAGCGCCGTACGCTGGTGCTCGTCACGCTGGTCAACAGGCGCGCCTGCATCCAGCAAAGCCTTGATGCTTCCGGCCTGGCGCTTGTGCACCGCGTGCTCCAGGGGCGTCCAGCCGTTCGTACCCCAGGGTCGCGTTACATCGGCACCAGCATCTGCCAGGATAGGAATGGCGGCTGCATTGCCCGCGCGGCTCGCGGCAATCAGAGCGGTTTGTATTTCCTCGGACGAGGCGCCTCGCAAGGTACGTGTGACGTCGGCGGGGCTCCCGGTCGCTGCAGCACGCCCAAGCGAAGTGTCGTACTGATAGCCCTGGCATCCAATGAGAATCAAGAAGACGAAAAAGGGGATGGAAACCCGCATGGCCATATAGTAATACTGTAACTTTGCAATGTAAAGCTCTTTTTGATCCTTCGCACCTTGCGACGGCTAGCTCCTCGTTGTCCAGATACGAGGTTCCAGGAAGTTTCGCCGTCGCGGGCGACGCTCTGGCGAGCGGGCGTTATTTCGCAATATCGTTAGCTAGTTCATCGGAGTGCTTGCCGGTCGCAGTGGCACCGTTGCGCACTCTTTTCCCATACTCGGCAAAACGATTTCGCGACCAACTTCCTTCATATCAATGATAAGCGTTCAGCCGCAAAAACGGATCCCCGAAAACATTGGCATTTTCGCGAAACCGGGTTTCACGGTGAATCTTGGTCGCTTTCACTCCTCCTCACAAGATACGATCGATCATCTTCGGCTCGCATGAAAGTTGTGACCTGAACATAGCACTTCTTTTCCATGTTGGGTGTCGCGCCTATCCTCGGTCGAGGCATTTCCACCGAAGAGGACCGGCGGCGGGAACATGCGCAGTCCATGCCCGCTAGGACGCGCAGAACCTGCAGGACGCGGGCCGGCAGGATGGACGATTAACCGACTACCTCTTCGTAGAGATGCCGCCAGCCAATCGCACCGACGGACTGGAATACGTCGAGCGCTTGTTTGTAGAGATCCCGTGGGATTTCGATACCGCCTTCCCAACAGCCTAGGCCCTGATAGCGTGTGATTGTCGCGGCCAGGACCCCAGCAGCTATGCCAGGAAAAAAGGAGATCTCCTTGGCTGCGATTTCTTCGGGAGGTGCGGTTCGACTCCAAATCCCTCGCGCGCTCATACGTCTTCAGGAAAGTACGGTAGCCCTCGGTCTTCTGGTAGGCCCTTGTGCAACACAGGCTACTGAACGCGACCGGGGGCATCGATGCTCCCACCGAGGCCCCGATTTCACCGGCCAGCACCGGACCTTGGAGATGTACGTAATCCGAGGCGCCGGTACGGAACGCGTCCTCCATCTTGTCGGGCGTGCCAGCATCAGTGACTTTGATCTGTGTCCAATCAGCGCCGTTCTGCTTGACGGCGTATTTCAGCATAACGAGCGGCTGGAGACCGTGGTCCGCAAGGAGCGTCTTCCCTTCGAGGTTCTTCCAATGGAATTCTGGCTCTGGCCGGCGGCCGACGATGAAGAAGCCGTCGCGTTGGTTGATCTGTGCGAAATGTACAGGCAACGGTTCGATCCCCTGCTCTCGGAGCCGCCAGTTTGAGGACACCGCGGACTGCATGATATCTACCTGGCCGTCGCGTAAGAGGGCATAGCTGCGCTGTCCGGGCCCGAGAATGTTGTAAGTGACTTGATGGCCCTCATCGCGAAGGAGTTCTTCGCCGGCTTGCGCTAAGCCATCGAACGCCCCAGATCACGGCGCTTTCACCGAGAACAAAAGGAACGGTTTTCCTCCGACCGCTAACGTCCGTACGGTCCGGTGTGTGGTGGTATCGATAACCATGATCTCATTGGAGTCGGACACGGAAGCATAGAGCTGCCGCCCGTCCGAACTTAGCGCCAGTGCCCAGAATGGGTGATTGGGAGTGATGACCCATGCCGTCGCCATCGCCTGGGTATCGAACACGAGAATCTGTTCGATTCCGTTCTGCCCATTGGCCTGGATCTTGATTGGCAGATACCAGAGTCGGCCATCCGGCGACAAAGTGGCTGAAGATCGCATGACCCACCTGTTGCGCAACGGAGCATCCTTACTAGTTCGCACGACCTCATGTGTGGCGGGATTCACCGCCTGTATCTGTCCGTCTGACGCCGCCACGTAAGCCAAATGCCCATTGGCATCGAGTTCGCCTTGGACGAAATTTGAAAACCGGAGCACGCCCGCATCTGCTCCTTTGGCCCTGCTTCCTCACGGCAAAGCACGACGGCGCTGTTGTCGCCCGCAAGAGGCAGTATTTGAAAACCAGCGCACCGTGAAATCGGTTTCTTCTCCGGCAGAAGTCGGCCCTGCCGAGTGTCGAACGTCTGAAGGAAGTAGTCCGAGGAACTGGCCGCGTAATTTGTCGCTGCAAGGAAGAGCCAGCGGCCATCGGCGGAGATGGCCATGCCGGGCGTACTTGGGTGAATCCACCGGATAACCTCTGGGATTTTGGTGAGGGCGCGGAGCACTGTGAACAGGCGTTGCTGCGCCGACCAACGGAGCAAATGAAAGTCGATCAACTTCAATGATTGCAGATCGACCGGATTATTTGGAGGGACAATATATACGAAGATTGACCAAGAATTACCCCGCCGCACCCATCGTTTCGCCAGCAGCACACTCCGCATGCCCGCACTCGCAGGCGATGGACAGGTAGTTGATGGTCACCATCCCGCAATACTCGCTGCAATACTTGCTATCTTTCGCCGCCGGGCAATTGCACCCCGGATGGGCGCATTTGTCAGCTTTCTTTTCGGCCATGATCCACCTCCTTGCCTTTCAATAACACCTCCTTGAGCAGGATTTGTTGCCGCATGTCGAACCAGTCACTGCCTCAATGAGAACCTACGCTGTTTTCTTCTTCCTCGCGTGGGGTGATTTGTGAAACGTGAAAGCCGAGTGGTGGAAGGCAGACGGGTGCCTTACCAGCCACTCACGTGCAACCTGAATCAGTGCTCGGCCACCAAACAGAACCAAAGCCGTTGCACCCAGAAGCGGTAGTGAATACATGGCTGAGGCTATGATGCGAGTTTCGGTTCCGTCTTACAAGGAGATAACCAAACGACTGCGGGGCAAAAACGTGCGGCTTCTTACAGAACGGCTGGGATTGTTTCAGAACGATTTCAGCGCTCCCTGACCAACCTGCGGCGCAACTGCTGCGGTCCGTAACGGGACACGTTCAACCACAACCTTGTGCGGGGATGCCTGCCTCCTGATCGCGAGCATCCGCTGGTCCGCTTAGGACCTGGAATGGTTGCTCGTGGATTTTGAGTTTGATACCGCTCTTGCGCAATTCGCGAGCCTACAGATCCACCTCGAACACACCCAGGCCGCCATGCCCGGCGGAAAGGCCACGCATGCAAATGGGACCGGCGGAGTAGAAGTTGAAGGACTGGCCGGTGTAAAAGGACTTCTCATACCGCACTTCGAGTAAAGATTCAGCATTTTCCCTGATTGTTTTAGAACCCTGAGGCGTATCAAATCGTAAGAGGAGCGATGCTGGCGGCAATGGGTACGATGTACAACCCGGCATTGACTGTAGCTGGCATGGTGGCCGTTGCGGCGCTGGCGTGGTTTGCCATGTGGCTGGTCTGGCCGGTGGGCAGGCAGCGCTCTTCGGAGCGAATCTGGCGGCGGCTGGGGCGCATCGCATTGCGGTGGTGGGAGTGGAGAGATCGGAGGAACAAACCATGAGTCTTGCCTGGATATTGGTCGGCGACACCGACAAACCGCGACACGAGAGTCACGTGGAAAAAGCGGCTCGTGATCGTCTGGTCCCATCTGGCTGTATCGACTGGAGACGCCAGCGACGTTCTCATTAAGAGCGGAACGATTGCAGCATACACTCCAACCGTCAGTCGAGCCTGCGCAACTATGACACATTGGGTGAGCATTGCAGGGAGAACGTCCGCCCGCCTCTGGAAGTTAACCTGAAACTCCGTGGCCTTTAGCACCCGGTCTCCGGTTAAGGTTTTGTTTAGCCTGGTTGCAGCGGCAGCGAAACTGTTCGGGATGATAAACTGCATTAACGTGACCGAGACAATCCATCGCCTGTGAATCCATCCTGGCTCGGCGGGTTCGAGCCTGGGATTGCCGACCGTACCGTCGTGAGCTGAGGGCGTGAATTTACCCTTGCTTCGCAGGTAGCTGGCGGCGAAGCGAGGACAAATGATGACGATCGCCCAACCTTACCAAGCAATCCTTGAGCAAATATGCAGTGAAACCATAGCGCCAGCCGCTCCGGCAGTAGATCGCGATGGCGCGTTTCCCGAAAAATCGATTGAAGCCTTGAAGCTGGCAGGCCTCCTAGGGGCTATGAGTGGACCTGAAGTTGGAGGTTTACGCCTCGTCGTGCCCGGCGCGGCGGCGATCGTTGGCAGGGTCGCTCAGGAATGTGGCTCTACTGCAATGGTTCTGTGCATGCATTACTGCGGCACGTCCGGAATCCCATACCCGCCGATGCCCGAAGGTCGTGAGTCATCTCAGTGGCGGTAAGTCGGGGGGACGAGCGTTTTCGCCTAGCGGTTGAAGCTGCGCCCAGCGCCATGGTGATGGTAAACCACGAGGGCAAGATTATCCTCGTGAACTCCCAAACCGAGAAGCTATTCGGCTATGGCCGCGAGGAGCTTCTTTGGCAGTCCGTTGAGATCCTATTGCCCGGCTCTTCCCAGCAGAGCCAGCCAGGCCCTTTAGCGCGCCCGCAGGCTTTGCCGATGAGACGTGGACACGACCTGCATGGTCAGCGCAAGGACGGCACGCAGTTTCCAGTGGGGCTGACATTGAGTTCCATCGAGACCGAACACGGAACCTGGGTCCTGAGCGTAATTGTGGACACAACCGACCTCCGGCGGGCGGAGGCAGCGATGCGTGAAGGTGAAGAGCGCTTCCGAAATCTGGCCGACACGGCGCCGGTAATGATTTGGGTCACCGATCCGGACAAGCGCTTCACGTTCTTCAATAAGACCTGGTTAGATTTTACGGGCCGAACTCTGGAACAGGAACTGGGCCGCGGCTGGGCGGAAGGCGTGCATCCCGAAGACCTGGACCGCTGCTTTGCCAGCTTCTCTTCGTCATTCGACGCCCGCCTAGACTTCGAGATAGAGTGTCGGTTGCGCCGGGCCGACGGCGAGTACCGATGGCTGTTGTGCAAGGGAGTTCCACGCTTCGCACCCAGCGGTGTTTTTGCCGGATACATCGGCACTGACATGGACGTCACCGATCAAAAGTACGCCGAAACGGCGCGGCGCCGGAACCTCGACGAAATCGCTCACATGAATCGGGTGGTGGCCATAGGTGAGCTCACGGCCGCGCTGGCGCATGAACTGAACCAGCCCCTGGCGGCGATTCTCAACAATGCCCAGGTCGCCAGGCGGTTTCTCAGCGACGAATTCCCCGATCTCATCCAAGTTGGTGTATGCCTGGCCGACATTGTTGCGGACGATAAGCGCGCCGCCGAGATCATCCAAAGGTTACGAACGCTGGTCAAAAAGGGGGAGTCTCACGCAGACTTGGTTGATCTTAACGAAGTGGTCCACGAAGCGATTCGGCTTCTGGGGCACGACGCAATGCGCCGCCAAGCATCGATCAAATTCGAACCGTTTCCTGGTCTCCCGCCCGTACTTGGGGACCGGGTCCAACTTTGCCAAGTGGTGCTGAACCTTTTGATGAATGGTCTCGAAGCGGTGGCGGAACTTGCGGCGAGCGACCGCAGGGAGATAGTGCGCACCGTCGAGTTGGATAACGGTTTCGTCGAATTGATGGTGGAAGATTCCGGGAAAGGGATTGCCGAAGGCGATCTGGCCCGCGTGTTTGAACCGTTTTTTAGCACCAAACCGGAAGGTCTGGGGATGGGACTCTCGATCAGCCGGTCGATCGTGCAAGCTCACGGTGGGCGGATTTGGGCTGAGAACAACGTAGGCAGTGGTGCGGTATTCCATTGCGTGCTGCCTGCGGCACAACATGCCCCAGTAGCATCTCCCAAGTGAATCCCAGCTAGCCTAGGCTAGTGCTAATGTTTCTCGGCAGGGACGATTTCTGGAGCAGGATTCTGCTCTGATCGATCGTAAGCCAATTGCCAATGCGCGCCCCAAGGCGCTTGACACCCTTAACACGTCCGATGCCGCCGCGAGCTCAGGGCTGAGAAGCCCAGCGTCGGCAACCTCGAACGCGAGCCGCCGCACAGCCGCAAGCCGAACGTTGATGGTCGAAGGAGCGAGGTTCTTCTGTTCTAGATAGATCCGTTTCACCAGCCCCTTTTTTATAACTGAAACTTATTCCTGGGTGACCGGACACAGCAGGTAACCGAACGTAATTCCGAGGCGCACATAATGATTCCTTGAAAGCTATCTAATCCGGAGACCATCTACGGCACGAAGAAACCCGGCATCGGGAAGAACAAGCGCACTGCCAAGTTTATTGGCGGCGGTGCGGCCGCAGGTTCCGTGATCGGGGCCATTGCGGCGGAGCGGGTGCACTCGTCGGCGGGCTTGTGGGCGGAGGCGCCGGCGCGCAAACCCTGACACGCGGCAAATCGGTTCACGTTCCCGCTGAATCCACGCTCACGTTCCGGCTGCAGCAGCCATTGACTACAAGGTCAGACGATCCTTGATGTGTTTCACTTGCAGAGGGTCCCGCAGCAGCGGATTACCAGAAAGGTTGAGCATCCCCAACGAGAGATAATTGCAAGCCCGCCAGTAAGCGTCTATTTTCCGAAGCTCGCCTGCGGATACGGATGATTCGTCAGAGTGTAAGTTCGGCGATGTCGCCCCGCTGAGATCTTGGTTCATAATTGATAGCCTGTGACGTCCGCGCGGCGCAGCGGTGTCCTACCGAAATCGATCAGAAACCCGCCTACTTCAAGAAAGTCCCTTTGTTCAATTCTTCGAACGCTTGCTGTAATTCCTGTTGAGTATTCATAACGATGGGCCCGTACCATGCGACCGGCTCCTCGATTGCTTACCCGACACTAGCAGAAAAGGGATTCCATCCTCCCCCGCCTGAACGGCAACCTCATCACCGTTATCAAATACTACGAGACAGCGGTTGTCGGCCTGCAGGGGTGGTGTCTTATCCCACCATCCCACGCTTTCGGTAGGAACCGCGAGCGGAGCGGAGGCGTTGCAAAACTTTCCGGCCCCGGCGAAGACGTAGGCGAACGCGTGGCGCCCCGTTTCGATGGGAAGTGCTTTTCTCCGTCCGGGAGGTACCGAGACGTCCAGATAAATTGGCTGGGCCGCGATGCCATCGGCCGGCCCTTTCGTCCCCCAGAAGGTTCCACAGATGATGCGCACGGCGGTTCCGTCATCGTCTTTGACCAGAGGAATCTCAGCCGCCTTCACCTCTTGATAATGCGGAGCAGTCATTTTAAGCGACGACGGCAGGTTTGCCCATAGCTGGAAACCGTGCATCCGGCCATCCTGATCGCCCTTCGGCATCTCCTGATGAATGATCCCCCTTCCCGCTGTCATCCACTGCACGTCACCAGCGGCGATTGCGCCGTGATTTCCCATGCTATCGCCGTGATCAACGGTTCCGGCGAGGACGTAAGTAATTGTTTCGATGCCCCGATGGGGGTGCCATGGGAACCCGGCCAGATAATCTTCCGGTACATCGTTCCGAAAATCGTCCAGGAGCAGGAAGGGGTCGAAATCGGAAGTATTTCCGAAACCGAAGGCTCGGCGCAAATGAACTCCCGCGCCCTCGAGTGTCGGCTTCGATTTGCTGAGTTTCTTGACGGGCCTGAGGGACATAACGCCTCCTTCCACAAATTTTACAGTGTGTTCCCGCGCTTGCGTTCGCGCCTTTGCGGTCATCTGCGTTCGCCTGACCTTAAAAAGACCTACAATCGTCTCATGCCTCACAACAAAGCGGACCGCGATTTCGAAGCTGAAGCGGCTGGGCAATCTGGGGATACTCAGGAAATATCAGATGCCGCCGAGGCGGATTCGGAGAGTGTCGAAGAACTCCTCGAAGAAGGACAGCCCTTCGAGGCGGGCGTCGTTAGCGGTGTCGAGAACGCACCTGACCCGGATGTGGCGGAAGTTATGACAAGAGAATTCCCGGAGGACGATGTACCTCAGGAATACCTCGATAAGGAGTGAGCACCGCGGCCATATCCGCTCGGGTACCGGCACTCGTCGACCGAGCCGGCAATAGATTTTCCGTTGCGAACATCTCGAACTGCCTGGTCGTCAGCAACTGCTTGGGCCCAACTGACCGCGCCCGGCACGACAAACAGAACAGATAAAAGATCGTGATACCGGCGATCTTCGTCTCTCCGCCTTCTGGAGAAAGCCCCACTTCCTTCAATCGTTCATCCGTGTCGAAGTAGAATCGCACCTCAAACTTCATGCGATCGATCTGGACACCAACCGCTTCGATCCGCACTCGATTGACGTAGAGTCGATTGCGAGTCCAGGCTCTGCTGGCAAAGCGAACCGCCAGGGCCCAAACGAACGAGAACCGGATTGGCGGCCCGCGTAAGGTCAATTCCCGAACCGAGGCCTTTTTGCGCTAAGTGAAACGTCGGCGCTCGCCACGCCGAGCTTGGCCACGAAAGTGAAACCGCTTTATAAACCATGAAAACAACTGCAGATCGCACAGTGAAAAAGAACTCCCTACTCCGCGTTCAGGAGAAACTACGGGTGTACTGGTCTATGGGAACTGATACTGGCTGATATTGCAGAAGCAGAATTCATCGAAGCTGCCGTCAGCTAGTTGATGCAGTCTATCGACCATGTGATTATGACCACCTTGAAAAGCTCGGTAAACCCCAGTCGCTTCCAGTATCGTTAGCTCGAAGGTGCCTTCCAAGTAATAGCCCCCTGCCCCGTCCGGAAAAGGCACGAAGCTGTTAAAGCCCGCGGGTGCTCCCGCCGGCGGTGGGAGGAACTGCATGGCGATTGCACCGCCGGGGAGAAATGCCAAGTCGGGTGTCCGGAAGCTAGCCCACCGGGGGATATCCTGTGTCACAATCATGTGGTTCTCGCACGGGCTCGGCAGCGGTCCGGCTCCATTTGGAATCAGTGGGTTCCAAACCTCGCACCGGTACCCCTTTCGGCACATCCGAACTCAACTTTCCGATATGGCGACTTTTCGTCAAGTTGGTCCCCAGACATCGTTCCACGCACCACAAATCGATGAAGAGGAGCACGTTGGCAGTGTGGAAGGGATCGCCGGAGGGACTGGAGGGCCAGAGGGATATCGGTGAGGAAAAACCGGCTTCCGAAACCTAGAATGGGGAGTATGAAACAAAGTGTTCCCCAGTCGGTCGCCACTCGACCCGCGCAGCCGCTGCCGGCGCGGCAACCCTCTCCGGCAGTCCGGCCCGGCACTGGCAGCGCTGACATTCCGCCCCTGGGGTCTGATTGGCAGGAACGGTGCCAGTCCACCCAAACACGCAGCCAAGGCATCGCGTCCTTGGCTCTGCAATGGGCCGGTTACGCTATCTTTCGGTCACACGAATTGAACCGGCGAACGTAACTGTAAGCTCGCAACGGGGCTCACAAGCTTTCAGATGCCGCGGAGAGCACAGAGCCGCGACGCGCTTCAGCATTGCTCGAGCGACACCTCGAACGGCGACCTGACACGGGCGGACCGGCACTCTCGACGTAGCGCCAATTCTAGCCAAAAGCCCGAATGCCGGCCCTAATTCCGGCCTTGCCTAGGGAGAAGGGCGGTGATATCATCCCCGAAAATCTCAGAATCAACCGACTACGGTTGCTCAGGGCGGTTTGACATTTCGAGATCTCCCCGGGGTTTGTGCTTGAGAAGTTGCCGGGGGGTTGGACGCGGGCCAGGCCCTGAAGGATCTTGGTTCGAAAGGAGACGCTCCACGATGAGACAACTAGCACTGCTCGTTGCCATGTTCTGTTTACTGGTCTGTTCGGCTAATCCCGTGCTGGCGCAGTCCGCAACGGGAACGATCACCGGCACGGTCAAAGATGCTACAGGAGCCGTGGTAACCAATGCGCCAGTGACAGTGAGCAGCCAGCTCACGGGTCTGGCTCGGACAACGGCAACTAATGAAGCAGGTGTTTATTCGTTCCCGCTACTTCCGGTCAGTATGTACTCGGTGACGGTCGATCAGAAGGGTTTTCGCGCAGCCAAGCGCTCCGACATCGAGCTGAACGTCAATCAGACACTGCGTGTGGATATGGATCTTCAGGTCGGCGAGGTCAGCGAGACGATCGATGTCAAAGAGTCGGCTGTTTCGATTGACACGGAGACCTCCACCGTCGGACAAGTTGTGAGCCAGAAGCAGGTCAATGACCTGCCACTCAACGGGCGGAATTTTCTATCTCTGCTGTTCCTGGGTAATGGCGCTGTACAGACTAGCGGCGAGCAAGGTGTGATGCGGCAGGGGCAGGGCGATGCGATCAGTATTAACGGCTCGAGGCCCACATCCAATAACTACCTGCTCGACGGGACCACCAATACTGACACGTCTTTGAACACGCCTGCCGTTGTGTTGTCGGTGGATGCCATCCAGGAGTTCAAAGAGCAAACCGCAAACTACTCGGCGGAGTATGGTTTCAGCGCAAATCAAATTAACCTCATCAGCAAGAGCGGCACGAATGATCTGCACGGCACCTTGTTCTGGTTCGACCGGAACAACGATTTTGATGCCCGCAGCTTCTTCCAGGCGGCCATTCCCGCGCTGCATCAGAACCAATATGGCTTTGTGGCCGGGGGCCCGGTGTACATACCCAAGATTTACCACGGCCGTAACAAGACATTTTGGCTGGTAAACTTCGACGCCACGAAAATCCGACAAGGAACCGACTTCTTCGGTGTCGTGCCAACTCCCGATATGCTGGCGGGCCACTTTAAAACGACGATTATCGACCCACTTTCGGGGCAACCTTTCCCTAATAACACGATTCCGGATTCGCGGTTCGCGCGCCTCTCCAAAGTGGGGCTGGACAACCACTTCTTCCCCGCTCCAAATATCGATCTGCCCCACGGCACCTATCGCGCGACCCTGCCTCTGCCCAACGACACGCATCAGGTAACCTACCGGATGGACCAGTCCCTAGGCAAGTTCGGAACCGTCTTCGCCCGTGGGACGCTCACGCACTACACGAACACCGCTGCAGGCAGCATCACAACGCTTGGGGACTACTTCTTTCTCGAAGAGTCTACCAACTGGCAGGTCACTCATACGGTGAATATTGGGCCCCATATGGTGAATCAATTTCGTCTTGGGTATCTGGAGGCCACAGCCAATCAGTTCGGTACGGCAGCGCCGCAATCCGCAGTGGACGCCATGGGGTTGACGGGAGTATTCCAGAACATGCCTGACATTCAGCGAACGTGGCCTAGCTTCAACTTTCAAGCGGGCGGGTACTCCGGCGTCGGAGGAGACGTCAATGCCTATCAAGCCAGCAATCAACCCATGTGGGATATGAGTGATTCCTTGAATATCATTCGCGGAAAGCACACCTTTACGGTCGGCGCGAATTATCGACGTTGGAAGCTCAACCGCGATTTAGCAGACAACTTCCTCGGCAACTTTCAATACGGCGGCTATTTCACCGGTGATCCCGTAGCGGACATGCTGCTGGGCTATTATTCGGATGCCGCCCTTTTTCAGCCGGCTGCGTTCAGCGTCCAAGGCAAGGTGGGCAATCCACGCCAGTTCAACTTCCAGTATTTTGCTCCGTATTTCCAGGACGACTGGAAGGTGACCCCGCGCCTCACCGTGAACCTGGGCCTGCGTTGGGACTTCCGCACCGTGCCTTACGAAACACACAACCGGATGGGCTGGAATGACGTCACGAATCCGCTTGGCGGCATGTGCATCGCGGATAAGACGCTGGTGGATAAGGGCATTGCACCTCCGGGTAACGGCTTTTACAGGTATTGTGGCCGGACCACGCCCGTCGACTCTCCGCTAACCCCCTTCGCTCCCCGTTTTGGTTTTGCCTACCGCCCGTTCGGTGGAGACAAGACCGTAATCCGTGGCGGTTACGGCATTTTCTGGGATTCTGCCGAAGGACGCGAAATTGACGGTTCGGCGGATATTTATCCTTATGTCAGCCGCGGAGACTTTAAGCAGACCTTGGGACAGACGGCGGCGCTGCAAACGACAGACGCACTGTTTCCCTCGTTCAGCAATCCCGGTCCAGTCACTCCCGCGGCAGACAGTTTTCTGGCGGTGAACATTTCCGAAGCGCCGCGGAATCCCTACGTTCAACAGTGGTCTCTGTCCATCCAGCGCCAACTCGCTTCGAACACCAAGCTGGAAGTGTTCTACATCGGTAATAAAGGGACCCATCTGCTGATGCGCCGCAACTTTGCGCAGGCCCTGGTGCCTACCGACCCGAACAACGTGACCCCAGTACTCGACCGAAAGCCGTTTCCTAATTTCGGTGTATTCATCAATAGTGATTGGTCCGGCAATTCCAGCTACGAATCCGCGAATGTGAAGTTGGAGCACCGCGCCGGCCGGTTTCTGTTCACAACGGCTTACACCTGGGCCAAGAGTATCGATGAAAAATCTGCGGCCGCCGGAATTGGCGGCGCGGATACAGGCTGGCAGGGATTCATCGACAATCACAATGTGCGGCTGGACCACGCGCGCTCGGATTTTGATGTCGACCACCGCCTGGTTTCCAGCTTCGTGTACGACCTGCCGTTTGGCCGCGGCGGAAAGTATCTTTCCAGTGTCAATAAGGCGGCGGATCTCATCGTCGGCGGCTGGCAGCTAAATGGGATTGCTACTTTCCAGAGAGGTTTCCCCTACTCGATTTACGCGCAGGACCTTGGAGGTCTCCTCGATAATTTTGAGAACCGGGCCAGTCTCGTGGGAAATCCGACCAGCGGATTCCACCGAAGTATAGCCGAGTGGTTTAATACGGCGGCATTCGCTCAGCCTGCTGGCGGCGTCGTTGGTAACTCGGGCCGGAACATCCTGCGCGGGCCGGGGCTCAATAACTGGGATGTGTCGCTCTTCAAGAACATCTCAATCCGCGAAAGGGTTCGTCTGCAAATGCGGCTGGAGTCATTCAACGCCTTCAACCACACACAGTGGCAAGGCCCTAATCATTTCTGTGCCGGAGCCACACCTGCGGACTCCTGCACGAGTTCCTCGCCTCAGTTCGGGCAAATAACGAGCGCAAACCCCGGCCGCATCAACCAGGTGGGGCTGAAGTTGCTCTTTTAGCACACATCCGCCGGGCCCCGAACAGCTCGGCGGATCCCCTGGGTTGAGCGATCACTCACTTCCTGCGTAATCTATCAAGCGGAGGAGAATCGTGCGAAGAGTGCTGCTGTTGCTGTGGTTGTCCGGTGCGCCGCTCTTCGCGCAGGCGACTGACGCCGCTCTGCAACGCTACTACCAGGAGGGCGAAGCGGCGCTTGCGGAGAGCCGCTATGGCGACGCGGAACAGGCTTACGACAAGCTGCGGCAACTGTCCCCTGGGACGGCCGAAGTGCATGCCAAACTCGGCGTGATCTACTTTCAGGAAAGAAAATTCGCGCAAGCCGTGCCGGTCCTGCGTCAGGCTCTGAAACTCAAGCCCAATTTGCCTAACACGGATGTTCTACTCGCTATGTCTTTGTCTGAACTGGGCCGCTACAGCGAGGCATTACCCGGTCTGGAGAAAGGATTCCGGCATTCTACTGATTCTTTACTAAAGCGGATGGCCGGCCTTCAGCTCGAAAGGGCCTACACCGGCTTGCAAGACGACAGCAAGGCGGTGCAAGTGGCCCTAGAGTTAAACCGGCTTTATCCGGAAGATCCGGAAGTCCTATATCACACCGGACGGCTGTTCGGGAACTTCGCCTACCTGTCGATGCGAAAACTCTCACAGGTGTCGCCTTCGTCGGTTTGGAGGCATCAAGCTGCAGGCGAAGCCTACGAAAGTCAGGGAAACCACGACCTTGCGATTGCGGAATATCGTAAGGTACTCTCGCTCGACCCAGGCCGGGTGGGTATCCATTTCCGTATAGGCCGAGCGCTCGTAGCCCGTCTGGAGCAAACCAATTCGCGAGTTGAGGACTCGGCAGAGGCATTGAAGGAATTCGAGCAGGAGTTTCGGCTGGATCCGACCAACGGCAATGCGGCATACGAAATGGCGGAAATCCATCGTAAGTCGCAGCAGTTGGACAAAGCGCAAGAGCTTTTTGAAGGTGCCTTGAAAAACTATCCGGATTTCGAAGAGGCCCAAGTGGGATTGGGACGGACGTTGATCGCGCTTGGGAAACCCGACGGCGCGTTGCCCCACCTTCAAAAGGCCATCGCCTTAGACTCAGGGGACGACGTTGCTTATTACCACCTCGCGCAAGTCCACAAGGCGCTCGGCAATGTGCCGGAGCAGCAAAAGGCGCTGGCGGAATTCCGCCGCATTCGCGGCCAAAGGTCAAGCCAGCGGGAGACGGTACTCTTCTCACCACGTGACGTGACGAGACAGGAACTTGATCCAAATGCCGCACCCTAGGCCAGGCAATAGCGTTGAACCCGAGGAATACCGATGATTACCACACGACAACTGGAACAGGCCAGCGCGGCTCTGGATGTATTCACCATCGAATTGCCCCCCTGGGGATTCGCCAAATCGGGGACGAGGTTTGGCAAATTTATCCAGCCGTCCGCGGCTACCACCACGGAGGAGAAACAAGTTTCGGGTGACGAACTCGAGTCTAGTTTGCTTGGGCCGGTCACGCTGTCTTCGGAGACCACGAAATGAACCGCCGCACTTTTAACCGGAATCTGGCCATGGGAGCGGCGATGTTTCAGATGCCTGCCAGAGCGCAGAGCCGCGAGGCGCTCCAGCATTGCGTCACGGAGTGGTCGTTCGCGTCCGGCAAGATATATCGTGATCCTTTCAATGAGATTGAACTGGATGTTATTTTCCGCGGTCCGGGAGGCGACGAGGACCGGGTTCCCGCATTTTGGGCAGGCGAACAATCCTTGCGAGTACGTTATGCACCGAAAGCTCCGGGGAAATATTCCTGGCGCACAGTCTCGAGCGACACTTCGAACGCCGACCTACACGGGCGAACGGGCACTCTCGACGTCGCGCCATACCAAGGCGATAATCCGCTCCACAAGCACGGCTCTATCGGCGTCCGTGCGGACAGACGCTACTTCGAACACGCGGATGGGACTCCATTCTTCTGGCTAGGCGATACATGGTGGATGGGTTTATGCCAACGAATGAACTGGCCGAGAGACATTCAGGCCCTTGCAGCAGACCGCGTTCGCAAGGGTTTCACCGTGGTTCAAATCGTGGCGGGCCTCTATCCCGACATGCCCCAGTTCGATCCGCGCGGCGCGAATGAGGCAGGCTTTCCGTGGGAGGCAGGCTACGCTCGCATCAACCCCGCCTATTTCGATATGGCCGACCTGCGTCTCGAGTACCTGGTGAGTAAAGGGATCGCACCGTGCATCGTGGGCTGCTGGGGTTATTATCTGCCCATACTGGGCGAGAAAAAAATGAAGCAGCACTGGCGGTACATCGTGGCGCGATGGGGAGCGCTGCCGGTGTTCTGGTGTCTGGCCGGCGAAGGCAGCATGCCGTACTATCTCTCCAAGAACCACGAACAGGACGCGGCCATGCAGAAGCACGGATGGTCCGAAATCGGCCGTTACATTCGCAGTATCGACCCGTCTCGTCATCCCATCACTATTCATCCAAGTACCGCCGCGCGCGCAACGGTGGACGATCCCTCGGTTCTCGATTTCGACATGCTGCAGACCGGGCACAGCGACCGAAGCAGCATTCCCAACACCATCCGGCTGGTTACGGAATCATACACACAAACGCCCACCATGCCGGTTCTTGTTGGAGAAGTCTGCTACGAAGGCATCATGGAAGCAAGCCGGCAAGAGGTGCAGCGATTTATGTTCTGGTCGTGCTTGCTGAGCGGTGCTGCGGGCCACACGTACGGGGCAAATGGAATCTGGCAGGTCAACACCGCCGAAAAACCGTTCGGCGCGTCACCTCACGGCCGCTCGTGGGGCGATACGCCATGGGAAATAGCTTCGCAGCTCCCCGGCTCGGCGCAGCTAGGGATCGCCAAGAAACTGTTGATGCGGTATAAGTGGTGGCGATTCGAGCCACATCCCGAGTGGGTTGAGCCGCACTGGACGTCGAAAGACTTCGTGCAGGCGTATGCCGCCGGAATACCTGGCAACGTCCGAATTTTGTTCTTCCCGGTTTGGGGTTCTCCGGTCGTTAAGCAGTTGGAAAAAGGGGTAACTTACAAAGCATTTTTTTTCAATCCGGCAAATGAAAAAGAGTACCCGCTGTCGGTGGTCGAGAGCGATGCGGAGGGATCCTGGAAGCCCTCGGCTCCGCCCATCTTCCAGGACTGGGTTCTGGTGATGGAAAGGGCTTAGAGCTGCCGGCAATGTTGAGGAACACGCGCCATGAACACCGATGAACCACGCTTTCGAGTAGGATTTTCGAGGGATTTCCTCGACGAACAACGCCAATTGATCTTTCCCGATATCGGACTTGGGCTGCTCGATAAGCAGCCCGGACTCGAATATGAGTTTTTGTCCGACTATTGTCCGGAGTACGATCCCGAACAGATCTCTGGTTACGACGTGCTCATCTCGCTAAAGCCTCGCGTCACGTCCCACTCACTTCGCGGCGTGGAACGGTTGTGCGCCGTGGGGCGCTGCGGTGTGGGCTACGACAACGTGGACCTGACAGCCTGCACGGAACACGATATCGCCGTGTATATTACGCCGCAGGGCGTTGTGCGGCCTATGGCTGAATCCATCGTGCTGTTTGTGCTGGCTCTGTCACACAATTTGGTGCGCAAGGATCGGATGGTGCGTGAGGGCCATTGGGTGGAAAGCACCCGTGCGCTGGGCCGCGAACCGCGCGACCGCGTGGTCGGCACAGTCGGGTTCGGCAACATTGCGCGTGAGGCGTTCCGTCTTCTGCTCGCTTTTGGCGTCGCGCGATTCCTTGCATTTGATCCTTACATCGCCGCTGGCGTGGTGCGGGAGGCCGGCGCGGAACCGGCGAGCCTCGAAGACGTCTTTCGACAATCCGATTACGTTCTGATCAACTGCCCGCTTACGCCCGAAACGCGCCGCCTTGTCGGGTCTGGGCAACTGGCGTGGATGAAGCCAACTGCATTTCTGATCAACACGGCGAGAGGCCCGATCGTGGACGAGGCCGTGCTGGTCGAGGCGCTCCGCGATCGTAGGATCGCCGGCGCCGCGCTCGATGTATTCGAAGCCGAGCCTCTGCCCGCCGGATCGCCGCTCCTTGGACTGGACAACGTAGTTCTCACCTCGCACTCAGTTGGCTGGACCGAGGAGCTATTTCGTGACATGGGACGCATCGATTGCGAAGGAGCTCTCGCGGTCTTTCAGGGAGAGCCGCCGGCGAGCGTAGTCAACCGGGACGTTCTCGAGCGGCCCGGGTTCCAGCGCAAACTCCGCCACTATCGCGAACATGCTATGAGGTCGGATGGATGAACCGCTTCACGGAGAAACTGCGCAAGGGACAGGTCACGTTCGGCCAGATGGTTCTGGAATTTTTCACTCCTGGGATCGGGCCCATGCTGGCGGCGTGCGGCATGGATTTCGTGATTTACGACATGGAGCACGGCCGCTGCGACATTGGATTAGTCTCCGAAATGATCGCATCCTGCCGCGGATCGGAAATCGTTCCGATGGTTCGGGTGCCGGACCTCGATGCAGCACCCCTTTCCCGCGCCCTGGACTTGGGGGCCCGTGGCGTCATGGTGCCGCGCATCGAGACACGCGCCCAGATGGAGCATGCGGTTGCCGAACTCAAGTACGCCCCAGATGGCAAACGCGGTGTGGCGCTCGGAATTGCCCATGACTTGTACCGCGCTGGTGGATCGTCGTTCTTTCGGGAGGCAAACGAGGATACCGCGGTCATCGCAATTCTTGAGACGGCAACGGCCTACGAGAACCTAGATGAGATCGTATCGGTTCCGGGATTGGACGTCGCCTGGATGGGACACTACGATCTGACCGTGTCCATGGGAATCCCCGCTCAATTCGATCACCCACGTTTCCTCGCCGCCATGGATGCCCTGGTGGACGCATGCAAACGGCACAACGTCGCCCCCGGATTTTTGACCGCCACGCCGGATAGCACGATCCACTGGATTAAGAGGGGATTTCGCGCGATCAGCCTGGGGAGCGACATCGGCGTTTTCATAACTGCTCTGCGCGCCTTCCAACAGGCTGTCGGATCCGGCATCGAAGGGTACGAATGATTGTGAGACCAAGCACCGGGCCGGACCGTTTGTTAGAAGAGACTCATTTTCACCGCCCGTTCAGAGATCGGTGATTTCCTGGAGGTACACTCCAGGCGGACGATCCCGGCCCCGGCTCGATGCAATGTCAAAGTGAATCACGTTCGGGGGAGGAACGCCCATGTGGAGCATGACATAAACGGGATCGAGATAGTTCGCGTACAGGGCAGGTAGGATCGTCGCGAAAGAGTTCGAGTTCCCGGCCTAAGTCGGATCAGTGCTTGTCCAGTCGCCCGGTAGCGCCGGGGAGTGACTTTGAAAAAGTGCCGGGTGGAAGTCTGTAGCCGCATGGCCGTCTAACGCCATACCACCAATGTGGCCTATGTGGGACCGTCTTCAGCGAGCTTTAATCGCGGCTTGCAGGGGTGGGTGTCAGTTCGCAATCAAACAACTCAGTGCAAAACAAACGGCCCGCCAGCAAGTCGCCATCACGCAAAGCGCGGACTAGTTCTGGGAACAGATCCAGCCTGCGCACGATAGTATCCGTGTGGATGGGGAACCGGTTGCCAGCTTTCGCGGTGATTGGTGTTGCCATCCTCTGCTCTTCCTGGAATCTGCAGTTTCCAGACTTCGCACTATTCTCGCACTTTTTGAACGGCGGGGCACTCAGCCTCCTTCTACACACCGATGGGATCAGATCGGTTCATGATTTTCTTTTTTTGGAATATCAAACCGGGCTTAACGCAAGCGCCATACCAAAGGCACGCTCAATTGCGTCGAGGAGCCTGCGCGAGTCAAACGGCTTGGGGAGGAAGCCCACCTGGGTGAGGTTATCTGAGTCATACGTCTTCAGCGGATAGCCTGACATAAAGATGACTTTTGCATTTGGGTGGATAGTTAGAATCTTCTCAGCGAGATTGGGGCCATCGACATCAGGCATTACCACGTCTGTGAGGAGCAAATCAAGTTTGTTTTTACGCTCCGCAATTGACACGGCCACATCAGCGGTACGCGCTCCAGCCACATTATAATCGCTGGATTCCAACATGGCCTTAATCATTGTGAGCACAGAAAAATCGTCGTCAACGACGAGGATGTTTTTTCGGACGGGCGGGATTTGCATGCGCCTTACTCCCAAAGATAACGTTGCCAATGATTTTGACTCCCAGGGAATAAATGTACAAGAGTGCCAGTGGTTAGCCAGTGAATACTAACTTCAGTTAATAACTCTTGAGTGCCTGCTCCGTTCGGGCTCTGCCCCGCGCTGGCCGTGTGAGCAAGCGGGTAGCGTGCAAAAATAGCCAAAAGATAAATCACATCATTTGTGAGCTGATGGAAAATTGTTACGGTTCAGGGTAAATCGTATGGCCGCCACCAATATCGCGCCAGCACATGGTGAAAGGTAAAACTAAACAGATGCTTCTAGAGAAAGAGAATGAACCAATGCCCGTCATGACACAACAACAAGGCAATGCCCTGGCCGAGCGGATCGCAGCAGTGCTTCGTGGGCGGAAAAGACTCGGAGAAGAACGTCGCAGCCGGGAGCGGGAGTATCAACTTCGGAACAACGAACGTGCCCTTTCTCGCTACTACAAGGTACGCGGCGAATTCCCTGAACAATCTAGGCGTCGGCTTAAAGAACTTGATCTTGTGTACGACACGATAATGTCTTCTAACGCCGTGGCTTAAAGACGAAGAAAAGCACAAAGACATCGATTAGAAACTAAAGAAGCCCGGTGGAGGTGCCACGTCCGGTCCAACACCAGCAGCACTCCAGTATCTTGCGTCGAAGAGAAAGCATTGGAAGTCGTACACTGGCGTGCCTCGTTCGACTGTTCGGCGCATTCTGAAAGGGGCTGAAAGTATGCAGAAAATTGAGCCGCTAAATCCCGTGCCATCAATTCCCGCCGATGCAGTTTTGTATGGGGCTGAAAGTGGTTGTTTTTGGCACCCCAGCGCCCACCAAAATCGCCCGCGAGATGGATGTTGGCCTCGACACGGTAGCCAGTTGTTGCAAGCGCCGTCAGAGTGATATACTCAATCCCGCCGTTTAAGACAACGAACTTTGCCTTGGCCCGGTCGTCCAACACCGGGCCTTTTTTAGCCAACAGCCATTCCAAAAACCTCCAGAAATCCCGCGCCTGAGAACCGCAGAAACAAACTACTTCGCGGCCTAGCTTTGGGTGTGCCACAAAGTGAACGTTTTGGAATGGTTCTGAGCCAGTCCTGCCGACGATTCAAGCGGTGGCTATCCGCTCGACATTCAGGACTAGATCGCGGAGCAAGACTGAGTAATGCCGTCCTTCCCAGTACACACCGATCATTCCCGTGAGAGTTCCTGAGGGTTCGACAGATTCATAGAGCATAGCACCGGTTGGAAGCTTTACACGGCGATCAGCAATTTCAGCGCCTGCGGGCGGATGACGAATCGCTGGAATGGGGGCCGTCAAGCGATACCGCGTCATCATTCAACACACTCCTGCCGGACGCGGCATGTGTGCAGTTTATCCCGTTTACACTGGCCCGTCTAGGCATATCCTCACTGAAACTAACGTGGCAGGGTAATTAAACGCACGGGCAGAATATGCCACGTCAGCCTACCGTCAATGTTATCCAGGCAACTGGCCCTGCCCCGTGCCATTTCAACACAATGCGGGTTGTGGTCTACTTAAGAATCAACCTTCGCGCATCTCCCTGAAGGCATCTTGTGGAACCCGGCTTTGTTTATCCAAAATTGAATGAGGAACTGTTTCGGAGCCCTGGTTCGACGGTTTTCCCCCCAACTTCCCGTAACGAGGTTTTGCTGATGTATGAATCGCTGTGGACGCTCCCGCTAGCCATGATCTTTATAGTTATGTTGGCGGTCGGAATATTCCGCGCTATGCAGCCGCGAAAATCCTAAGTCTCCTCAGTTGACTCTTGGATGACGCGCTCTGGACTTGCAGCACGGAGAATTTAGGGTGTCCAATGTGTTGGAGCCAGCCGAGACGGTGGTTGCAACGACGATTCAAGCAGTGGATACGCGCTCAGCGTTCTGCAGTAGGTCGCGCAGAAAGACCGAATAATGCCGCCCTTCCCAGAATACGCCAACCATTCCTCTGAGAGTCCCAGAGCGCTGGACAGATTCAACCAGCACAGCACCGGGTGGAAGTTTTACACGACGTTTAACGCCTGCAGGCGTAAGATACATTGCTAAGATTGAAGCTTTCAGGCTATTGTCCCTCCAAATAATCCAACCGATCTGCAATCATTGAAGTTGATCGACTTTCATTTGCTCCGTTGGTCGGCCCAGCAACGCCTGTTCACCTTGCTCGGCGCCCTCACCTCGATGCTCAAGACCTCGGCCCAGCTACGACTGGAAAACCTCGCCTTGCGGCAACAACTCGCCGTTTTGCGTCGGTCGGCTCCAAAGCGACTGAAGCTGACGCCAGCCGACCGGATCTTCTGGATCTGGTTGCGACACGTGTGGAGCGACTGGAAATCCGCCCTGATGATCGTCAAGGCTGCAACCGTTGTCGCCTGGCATCGTAAAGGCTTTCGCTTGTTCTGGACGTGGAAGATCGGCCGCGGCAAGCCAGGTCGGCCCAGCGTGCCGCAAGAGGTTCGGGATCTGATCCGGATGATGAGCCGCAACAACCCGCACTGGGGTGCGCCACGCATTCACGGCGAGTTGCT
>Ga0210407_10001093_pt1 | contig 26633 bp, 29 predicted proteins | sample IncBWC27MmetaG_FD_150860 | JGI IMG/M metagenome (GOLD analysis project Ga0210407, IMG submission 150860) | Forest soil microbial communities from Barre Woods Harvard Forest LTER site, Petersham, Massachusetts, United States - Inc-BW-C-27-M | ecosystem: Environmental > Terrestrial > Soil >...
CGACCACGCCTGTAAAGGTAGCGAACGGGCCCTCGCCGATGCGCACCGTCTCGCCCTTTTCGAATTTGACCTTGAGCTTCGGCTTCTCCCGGCTGTCGGCCACTTTGTAAACGATGTGATTGACTTCCTCGTCCGACAGCGGAGTCGGTTGCTGCCCTGTGCCCACAAATCCCGTAACCCGCGGCGTCGACTTCACGACGTGCCACACGTGATCGTCCATGTCCATCTCAACCAGCACGTAGCCGGGATAGAACATGCGCTCCGAAGTGTACTTCTTGCCGCCACGGACTTCGGTGACCGACTCAGTCGGAATCAGCACCTTGCCGATCTTGTCCTGCAATCCGAAAGCCTGCACCCGCGATTCAAGCGACTCTCTCACCTTGCGCTCGAATCCCGAATAGGCGTGGATGATGTACCACTTCATATTCGGATTGCGCGGAGGCTCGCCGCCCGCAACTGTTTCCGCAGGCGGTAAAGGCGGCGCCTGCTGGCCTTCGCCTTCTGAGCCAACGCCAACCGTAGCGCTTCCGTTCTTTTCTTTATTCGTATCCGTATCCGGCATCAAATCGCTTCTTTCGCTCGCCGCCTAATGGCGCGAGAAATAATGCAAACCCCGCTCCAGACTGTTGCTGATCGCGAGATCAACCAGGAAAAAATACAGCGCAAACAGAAACACGGTAATGATTACGACCGTCGTCGTTCCCTGGACTTCCTTGAGCGATGGAGACGTGACTTTCTTCATCTCCGTGCGCACGTCGTTGTAGAAGGCCTTGATCCGCTCGGGCCAGGACTTGAGCCGATCGCCGAAATCGCCGCTCGCCGTTGCAATTGAGTTCGCCATTTTTTTCGTTTCTACTCCCATCACGTACCTGGCCTTTAATGCAGTAACCAAAACTCTGGCAGGGGCGGAGGGATTCGAACCCCCAAGTTCGGTTTTGGAGACCGACAGTTTAACCGTTGAGCTTACGCCCCTAAAAACAGTTCTCAGTTCTCAGCTGTCAGTTCTCAGTCAACCCGCTGACTGCAGATAACCGACGGCCGACTACTTAACTTCTTTGTGTGCGGTGTGCTTACGGCACCGGTTGCAGAACTTCTTCAGTTCCAGACGGTCCGGTGTCGTTTTGCGGTTCTTGGTCTTCGAATAGTTCCGCTCTTTGCAATCACCACACTGCAACGTAATAATCTCTCGGGGCATTGCTCACTCCAAACCAGCTTTTAGCTATTAGCTTTCACAACCCTTCGATCCTGAGGCGCTTCAACCGTCGAACGACCTCTGCATTCCCTCCGGTCAGCGTCATCCGGTTTTCCTGACGGCTGATGGCTGACGGCTGAAAGCTACGTCACAATCTCCGCAATCGTTCCCGCGCCCACCGTGTGTCCGCCCTCGCGGATCGCGAACCGTAATCCCTTTTCCATCGCCACCGGCGTGATCAGTTCGATCACCAGGCTCACGTTGTCTCCCGGCATCACCATCTCCGTGCCCGCCGGCAACTCCGCAATCCCCGTCACGTCCGTCGTCCGCAAATAAAACTGCGGACGATACCCCTTGAAGAACGGCGTGTGCCGTCCACCTTCTTCTTTCGTGAGGATATACACCTCGGCTTTGAACTTCGTGTGCGGAGTAATCGACCCGCCTTTCGCCAGCACCATCCCGCGCTCCACGTCTTCCTTCGCGATGCCGCGCAGCAAGAGGCCGGCATTGTCGCCCGCCATGCCTTCGTCCAACTGCTTCTTGAACATCTCCACGCCCGTCACCACCGTCTTGCGCGTCTCGCGAAATCCGACAATTTCCGCTTCCTCGCCCACTTTCACCTTCCCGCGTTCGATCCGGCCCGTGACTACCGTCCCGCGTCCCTGAATCGAAAAAATATCCTCGATCGGCATCAGGAACGGCTTATCCAACTCCCGCGCCGGCTGCGGAACGCTCTTGTCCACCGCCTCCATCAACGCGTCAATCTGCTTCTCCCACTTCGCTTCGCCATTCAACGCGCCTAGGGCCGACAAACGAATCACCGGCACGTCGTCGCCCGGAAACTGGTAGCTCTTCAACAGCTCGCGAACTTCGAGCTCGACCAGATCCAGCAGCTCCGGATCATCCACCGCATCGCACTTGTTCAGCGCGACAACAATGTACGGCACACCGACTTGCCGCGCCAGGAGCACGTGCTCGCGCGTCTGCGGCATCGGACCGTCCGTCGCCGCCACCACCAGAATCGCGCCGTCCATCTGCGCCGCGCCCGTGATCATGTTCTTGATGTAATCCGCGTGCCCCGGGCAATCCACGTGCGCATAGTGCCGGTTCGCCGTCTCGTACTCGACGTGCGCCGTGGCAATCGTGATGCCGCGCGCCTTTTCTTCCGGAGCGTTGTCGATCGAATCGAACGACCGAAAAACAATCTTCGGGTTGTGCTTCTGCAATACCTTGGTGATCGCCGCCGTCAACGTCGTCTTGCCATGGTCAATGTGACCAATCGTCCCTACGTTGCAGTGCGGCTTTGTCCGCTCAAATTTTTCTTTCGCCATTTCCTATCCTCTGTAGCGCCGGCGTCTCGCCGGCTGTCTCGCGAATCAACCGTCGTCCTGAGATCCACTCAGTAATACTGATACAGCTTGTGAAACTTCGCCCGCAGCGCCGGGTCAACCTCTTCGATTTTCGAGAGATAAAACTCTCGCATCTGGGCCTGATCCGAAACCGGAAGCGATCCATACAAAGATCGCGCCATTCCAGCCTTGTCCCCTGTTGCCCGGTCGATCACATCCGCCGCGAAAACCGCATCCAGATTGCGAATTCGAATCTTGCGGCTGTCGAGCCCCTTCAAATACTTCGCGACCCGGTCCGCCGCAAATGCTTTTTCAATCGCGGCTTTCAGGTCACCAAACTCGCGTTCTTTCTCGACCTTGATGACGCCCGCTTCGAAGATCAACGTTTTCACCTGCAACACTGAATGCCAAACGCAACGCTCAAACTCTGGAGCGGGAGACGGGGATCGAACCCGCGACCAACAGCTTGGAAGGCTGTGACTCTACCACTGAGTTACTCCCGCCCTCGAAACCAGCTGTCAGCCTTCAGCCGTCAGCCGTCAGCAAAGTCATGGAGCCGATGATCAGGATTGAACTGATGACCTCTCCCTTACCAAGGGAGTGCTCTACCAACTGAGCTACATCGGCCCACCTAAATCTACTTTGTCACCTAAAACTACTTTGTCATCCTGAGCGAAGCGAAGGACCTGCTTTTTGCCGGCACCGCCCAGACTTTTAGACTCTTCACTCCGCCGGTTTCGCGCCCGCCCGCTCTTCCTCGATCCGGGTTCGCCAGTAATACAGTCCCGCTCGAAACGCGAACAGTCCCAGGACCAGCAACGTCCCACTTCGCAGTCTAACGTTCGCATTGAAGACTTGAATCGGCTCGTCCGATAGCGTGGTCCAGGCTAAAACGCCCAGCACCGCATACGCGATCAGGGCCAGCACGAACTTCTTCTTGATCGTCACTGCTCGACCGTTAACTTCTTCTTACCGCCTCAGGCTCGTCAGCCACTGAAGCATCGCCACTTTCTCGCCACTCTGGTGCACAGGGGAGGATTCGAACCTCCGTACCTCCTGAGAGGGACAGATTTACAGTCTGTTGGCTTTAACCACTCACCCACCTGTGCAAATCCGAAAACACCGCCCGGCCGCGCAAACACAGCACCGACACCTCACAGCATTTCTCAGCTCGGGAAACGAAATGCGAGAACTCCCGCCTGACAACCACACTCGCCGGAAAATAAACTGAAGGAGTGCCTTAAAGCTGCGCTGCTAGCGCGCGTCGCCGCGCAAACGTCTTCTGTTTCCGGAATCTTGTTTATCTGGAGCTGGCGAAGGGAATCGAACCCCCGACCCTCTGATTACAAATCAGATGCTCTACCGACTGAGCTACGCCAGCAGGTGGAAGCAAAGTCCAACCGGGCACAATACTTCCCTGATCCCTTCTTGAAGTCCGGGACAATTATTTAAGTTATCACAAGGACAATTCACCTGCAACCGCACCCCCGCGCCCAATCTTCCCGGCCTCCGCTGCGCCTGCCCAGACCCTGTTCCAACCAGACCACTACCAGCATCCGGTGCTATTATTAGCAGGCTCACCTTCTGTTCACGCGATGTTCACAGCAGATGAGCCGAGCACCCTCCGAAATTCGATGCGCATTCGACGCCGCCTCCCCATCCCCCTGGCCGTTTTGCTGATCGTGGCTGCCGTCTGGTTGATCGTGACCCTGCGCAAGCATGCTCCGCCAGAAGCGGCCCGCCTGCTCCCGGGCGCCGACGGTTTCTTCTACATCAATCTGGAGTGGGTTCGGAAATTCAACGCCACCAGCCAACTGCCTCCGGTTTCGCGCGAACCCGAATACCAGAAATTTGTTGAGGAGACGGGTTTTCAGTTCGAGCGCGATCTGGACAAGGCCGCCTTCGCCATCCACTATCCCCAGAACTGGGGGAACGGCACCGGTGGCTCAGCTTCAGAACCACGCTTCTCGGAGATATTCGTCGGCAAGATCGATTCCAGCCGGCTGACTGCGTACCTCAAGAAGCTGTCTTCTTCAATTGAGTCCTACCGCGGTTTTGACATCTACAACGTTCCGCTCGAAGGCCGCACGGTTCGCGTTGTCACTCTTTCATATGACAGTGTCGCGGTTTCGAACCACCCCAACCCCGACGTGATTCGCGGCATGATCGACCGCTCCCGCAAACTGGCCTCGCCCTTTGGCGGACCGTGGTTGCTGCGCCGGTTCTACCGAAAAGTTCCGCTGGCGAGCCTGTGTTTTGCGATTCTGCGCGTGAGGCCCGCCGAAATGAATTCCCTGGGCGGACTGGACAATTGGAGCCTTCTGTTTCCGAAGCCCGCGGTCGCCGTGATTTCGGCGCGATATCTCCGCGCTCTCCACCTGCGGGCGGAAGCGTTCACCGACAGTGAGGCTGACGCGCATGCCATCACCGAAAAGACCGCCGCCTTTCTCAGCCTCTTTCACGCCGCCGAAGGCAGCGTCGGCGCCCACGGAACGGATGCAGATGTGAAGACGTTCTTCGATAGCCTCAAAGTCGAACAGTCCGGGGATCGCGCGATTCTCACCGCCGCCGTGCCGCCAGGCTTCATCCGGAAGGCACTGTTCGAAGCTCCGCCTGAGACCGTGGCCCCCGCTGCGCCAGCAATGCCGCCGAAGGAGCCGCTCGTACCCAAGCGTTCACAAAAGCTCGGATCGCGATAACGACAGTTGAATGACTTCGTCCAATGGAACAGCGGCGGAAATGCTGTAACAATTCCACCTTTCGCAGCATCTTCTTAGGTGGCCGGGGGGCATAGGCTTCGTGTCAGGGCATCGCTTTAGCGATGCCGCACTCTCCCGAACTCAGGCCCTTTCAAGGGCTGGGGTTGGCGATGGTCGCTGGAATAGAGAACAATAGAGAGATATGACGAGTTTGCCATTACCGCTCGCCGCCTTCGTCGCAGGACTGATCTCGTTTCTGTCGCCCTGCGTGCTGCCGCTCGTGCCCGGATACGTTTCCCTGATCTCCGGCGTAGGCGTCGAGCAGTTGAAGATGAAAGAAGGAGAGCTCTTCCGCAAGGTGATGCTCAATTCTGCCGCATTCATCATCGGCTTCAGCATCGTCTTCATAACGCTGGGCGCGATCTCGACGGAAGTCGGCCAGGTTCTCGCACAGTACAAATCGCTGCTCGCCCGAATCGCCGGAGTGGTCATCATCCTCTTTGGTCTGCACCTGACAGGCATCTTCCAGATCAAGGCTCTGCTCGCCGACACGCGACTGCATGGCCTCAAAGGCAGTTCCTCCGCCTGGGGTGCGTTTGTAATCGGGTTCGCTTTCGCCTTTGGATGGACGCCGTGCGTCGGTCCAATCCTCGCGGTCGTACTCGGATTCGCCGCCACTCAGGACACCGTCTGGAAAGGCATCTTTCTTCTGGCCATCTACTCGGCAGGACTGGCTGTCCCTTTCCTGCTGACGTCGCTCGGCATCGAGCGTTTTCTAAAGTTCTACAACCGCTTTAAATTCCATATGCATGCCGTGGAGGTAGCCAGCGGAGGTTTGCTGATCGCATTAGGCATCCTGCTGGTGATGGGCCGCTTCGCGCTCATCTCCGGCTATTTCTCGTTCTTGAATCGCTTCGCGTTGTGAGGAATTCGCTTTGAAGGGGCGCGGCTTCAGCCGCGCCGTGGATAGCGTAAAACAAATGGCGGCTTTAGCCGCCGAGGTTACCAGTGAAAAGAAATCCTTTGGTTCTGTTCTTCATCGCCGCCATCGTTGCGGCCATGCTATTCGCCGGCATTCGCGCGGCTCGCAACAATCGTGCGAACGGTCCCGCCAAGGGACAACTCATCGGCAATTTGGCGCCTGACTTCGAATTGCCCGCGCTCGACGGCAAGAATCTCAAGCTCTCCGACCTGCGCGGCAAAGCCGTTCTGCTCAACTTCTGGGCAACGTATTGCGGCCCCTGCAAGATCGAGATGCCCTGGTTTGTCGAACTGCAGAAAGAATACGGCCCGCAAGGATTCCAGATCATCGGCGTAGCCATGGACGATGCCAGCCTCGAAGACATCGCCAAATTCGCCAAGGAAATGGGCGTCAACTACCCCATCCTGCTAGGAAAGGAATCCGTTGGGCAGAGCTACGGCGGGGTCAGCGTGCTGCCCACCACTTTTTTCCTGGACCGCGACGGCAAGCTCATCGCCCGCGAATTCGGATTACAGAGCCGCAGCGTCTTCGTCGACCACATCAAAAAGGCCATGAGCCAGGGCCAAGCGGTACAGGCTCAGAAGTAACTACGAACCCACCCTGAACCTGGAGTACTCTGGAGCTAATGAAGATCCTTCTGGCGAGCGCTCTTTTCCTGATCTCCGCGTGGGCTTGTGCGCAAGACGACCTCGGCCCGCAGGGTCCGGCTGTAAAGATGGCGCCCGCCCCGGTCGTGACTGTCGTGCAGGGCAAACCGGCTAGCGTTCCGCTGTCGTTCCGCGTTGCCAGCGGATACCACATCAATTCCAACAAGCCAAAGTCAGAGTTCCTGATCCCGACCGTGCTCAAAGTCGAAGCGACCACCGACATCGTCATAGGCAAGACCACCTACCCCGAAGGCCATGATATGAGTTTTGCTTTCGCTCCCGACGAGAAGCTCAATGTCTACACCGGAGATTTCAAATTAGACGTCCTGGTGCGTCCGTTGCGTTCGGTGCAAGCCGGCAAATATATCGTCCGCGGAACTTTAAAATATCAGGCCTGCGATAACGCGGCCTGTTATCCACCAAAACAGTTACCTGTCAGCTTTGATGTAAAGATCGCCAAGGCTCCGCCGGCGCCACACAAGAATCCCGCCCAAAGTCCGCACGCGCACCGGTAAGTTCTAGTTTCACTTCTTCGAGCCAAGTTCGTTCTTGAATACCTGGCCGTTCTTCATCACAAAGCCGACATTCTGAAGAAGCTTGATGTCCGCCAGGGGATCGCCAGAAACAGCCACGACGTCAGCATAAGCCCCCGGCGCAATCACGCCCAGCTGCCCTTTCATCTCCAGCAGTTCCGCAGCCCGCGAAGTCGCACTCTGGATCGCCTGCATCGGCGTCATGCCGAATTCGACCATCCGTGGAAACTCCTGCGCGATCGGCTGGCTCCACGGAATGCCCCCCATATCAGTCCCGAACGCGATCCTGACTCCCGCCTTCAGCGCCTTCCGAAACGAGACCTCGTGCTCGGAGGCCCGCTTGCGGTCGCGCTGTCCGTCCGGAGTATCGGCGGGCGCCCAGTCACTGTAATAAACACTCAGCGTCGCGCATAACCACGTACCCTGCCGGATCATCTGTGCGATCTGCGCATCAGTCAGCACGAGTCCGTGTTCGATCGAGTCGCAGCCGCCATCGAGTCCGCGCTGCAAGCCTTCTCCGCTGTAGGCGTGGCAAGCCACCTTTTTTCCCCAGCCATGTGTTTCGTCCACAATCGCGCGCAGTTCCTCCACCGTCAGAGTCGGTTGCGATACCAGCTCGCTGTTCTTGCCGACGCCGTTGTTACGAACCCATGACCGATGCGTCATATACACCTTGATCCAGTCCGCGCCGTGGTCGAGCTGCTCGCGCGCCGCCTTGCGCGCCTCGACTGGTCCGTCAATGATCTGCACGCCCTTCGGCACTTCGATCTCCGGCGCGTAACCTTCCAGCGGATATCCGCCGGTAGTAGATATCGCGCGTGTCGAAACAAATAAGCGCGGCCCAGGAATGTATCCGCCTTCAATCGCCATCTTGATGCCCACGTCGCCGTAGCCTGCACCCTCCGTCTCCATGTCACGCAACGTGGTGAAGCCTTGTTCGAGCGCGCGCCTTACCGACACCGTCGCCCGGGCCGCGCGAAATGCCAGAGGATACTTGAGCAGCTGAATGTCGTATCCGCCCTCGGCGGGATCTTCGCCTTGAAGGAAGATGTGCGTGTGGGCATCAATCAGTCCGGGAAGCACCGTGGCCTGCGAGAGATCGACCACCGCGGCGCCAGCGGGAATACGAGCGTTGGCTGCGTCAGAAACGTCGGTAATGCACCCGGCGCGAATAGTAATAACTTGATCGCGGCGCGGAGAATTCGACACGCCATCGATCAGCACACCCGCACGAATGAATGTCACGATTTGTAGCGCCCCACCGACGGCTATATCGCCTTGTGTCCAACCGCGAAAGGACGAGCAAAGGATGGCCAGCAGAACAATCCAACGCTTCACGGCAACCTCCGGAAATGCTGGATTGTACTCCTCGGCAGGCTGCAGAAAAAACCGGACACGGAAATCAAACGCGAGTGGGAACCCCGCGCGGAATGCGAAGGACGAATCCCGTAGGATCAACGGCACCACCGCCGAACACCACCGATGCGCCTGCGCCTTCGAGCACACGGCTGGCAATCGCAATCCTGACCCCGCGCAACGTCGTCTGCAGGCTTGTTTCGCTGTGTTTCTGCAGGCGCAAACCGCGATCGCTTTCAACCCGCAATACCGCTCCCGCTGGGCCCTCCCCTAGCAAAAGCATAACTTTACCGCCCATCGGTTGCGCTTCGATCATCGCCGCAATCAAATATTGCAAAGCGAGCCGCAGCCGCGACTCCGGCACCGGCACCGTCGCCGTACATGTCCCAACCAAGCGCAGCCGCACGCCGCGCACCGCCGCGATCGAGGACAGTTCTTTGATCAGACTCCGCGTAGCTGGCGCCAGCGCGGACGAGAAAGCTTCTGGCGCAGGCTGCTCGGCGTCCAGATACTCTCGCATCAACTGGATCATGCCAATAACTTTCTCGGTCTGTTGCAGAGCGACCGCAACGCTCGCCTGCTGCTGCTCTGCGACTTGCTCGATCGAGCGGTCGACCGGAAGTTGGAGCGAAAGCTCGAGCGAACAACGCAAGCCGGTGAGCGGCTGGCTTAACGAGTGCAGCAATTCGCCGAGCACGTCCGGACCTCGCGGAGCGCTCGGAAGGGAATGCTGACTCGTGCTCACGCCGACGCCTCTTCAACACGCATCTGATATCCCACCCCCCGAACCGTGTGAATCAAACACGGTGTGAAGCCGTCGTCCACCTTCCGCCGCAGGTAGTTGATGTAAACGTCTACCACGTTCGTTGTGGAATCAAAGGTCAGGTTCCAGACGTGCTCGATGATCATTGCTCGCGTCAACCGGCGTCCGGCATTGCGCATCAGGTATTCAAGCAGCGCGAATTCCTTGGTCGTCAATTCAATGTGCCGTCCAGCGCGCGCCACTTTGCGTTCCACGCGATCCAAACAGAGATCACGGACGGTGAGAACTGATTCGGATGGCAGATGGCTGCGCCGCAACAACGCCCGCGCCCGCGCCGAAAGTTCGAGAAATGAAAAAGGCTTCACCAGGTAGTCGTCCGCTCCCGAATCGAGGCACTGCACGCGGTCTTCGACCCGGCTGCGCGCCGTCAGAATCATCACCGGCAAGTTCGCCTTTCGCTGGCGCAAACTCTTCAGAACCGATAATCCATCAACCCCCGGCAGGTTCAGGTCAAGGACCACCAGATCGTAGTCAAACTCCATGGCCATTGCGCGGCCCTGATTCCCCTCGTGGGCAACATCCACCGCATGATGTTCCGCCTCAAGTCCCTTCCGGATAAAGCTGGCGAGCGCCGCATCGTCTTCCACAATAAGAATTCTCATGAGCGTTTTCTAAGTCGGCTGACTCCGAACCGATTCTCATTCTCGACGCACTCGCCCCAGCACACAAGATAACCAGCCCGTACGAAAGGACGTACCGCCGGAAGTGGATTGGAAGTTGCAGAACGGATAGTTTCGTGTAGGGACGGGCGCCTCGCCCGTCCAAGCCGAGCGCAGCTCGGCCGCGCCCAACTGTTCACGACGAGCAGGATTTTCGGGTGTGTCGAAGAGTAGCGAAACGAATGCGCCTTCACGCGCTACATTTCTACCCGCCCAGCGCCGACTGAATCGAGCCAACGATCGATTCCGCGAGCCGATCGATCTGCTCCTTCGACTCCGCTTCAATCATCACCCGCGCCAGCGCCTCGGTGCCGGAATAACGCACGACCACTCGGCCATTGCCGTCGAGTTCCCGCTCAGCCGCTGTTATCACAGCTTGCACCCCGGGAATCTGCGCGAAGGGAACTTTGTCCCGGACCCTCACATTCCGGATCGTCTGTGGAAACACCTTTAGATCGCCCACCAGCTCAGCCAGCGGCTTGCCCGTCCGAACCATGATCTCAAGCACCCGGAGCGCGGTGAGCAGTCCATCGCCGGTGGTCGCCTCGCCATCGCGAAACAGAATGTGGCCCGACTGTTCGCCGCCGAGCGTGGCTCCCACGCGCTGCATTTCTTCGAGCACGTACTTATCGCCGACATTGGCACGCAGCATCCGAATGCCAGATCGCTTGAGCGCCAACTCCAGTCCCATATTCGACATGGTCGTCGCCACCACGGTCGCATTGGCGAGCACGCCGCGCGATTGCATTTCACGCGCCGCCAACAGCAGCACCGCGTCCCCATTTACCACTCGCCCGTTGGCATCGCAAAAAAGCGCGCGGTCCGCATCGCCATCAAAAGTAATGCCCACATCGAAATGTCCCTGCGCGCCGCCACTAATTTGGTCGGCGGCAAGGCTCTCGTAGACAAAGCGCGCCACCGTTTCCGGATGCAATGCGCCGCAATTCTCGTTGATGTTCTGCCCGTCCGGCGCGGAGTGCAGGAAGGTCGTGCTGATCTTGAGCGCTCCGAATAACTCCGGAGCTTCCGCTGTAGCCGCGCCGTTGGCGCAATCGACCGCCGCGCGAAGCCCGCTCAAGTCGGTCGAAACACCTCCGGCGAGCCAGCGAACGTAAGCGTGGCGCAAGCCTTCCTCACCGGGAAGGCTCGATACCTCGGGAGCGGAATCCGGCGCTGGAACTGCATCCGCCTGGAGCAGCGCAAAAATCTCTTTCTCAATCGCCAGTTCGCGCGCGTCCGGCAGTTTGTAGCCATCGCCGGAAAAAATCTTGATCCCGTTATCGGTCCACGGATTGTGTGAAGCCGAAATCACCACGCCCGCGTCGAAACCTTGCGAGCGCGCGAGGAACGCGACGCCTGGTGTGGTGATCACGCCAGCGCTGCGCGTTTCCACGCCCACCGACGCAAGCCCCTGCAGAAATCGGTCGGCAATCCATCGACTGGAGACGCGCGTGTCCTGTCCAATTACCACCCGCGCCTTGGCATTCATGCGCACCAGATCGTGCCCCAGCGCCCGCCCAATCCAATAAACACTGTCGCGCGTCAGCGGGAATTCCCCCGCGACCCCACGAATCCCGTCAGTACCGAAGAGTTGTCTGGTTTGTGTCATGGATATTCGGCGGTCGATGGTCGTTGGTCACTCGTCGTCAGTCGCTGGTCGTCAGTCGTCGGTCGTTCGCGGTGCGTCGTCCATCCGAGAGTCGCGAACGACCATCGACTGCTCTACTTTTTCTCGTCTCCCGAACCTTCCATGATAACCGTCACGCGAATTGGGGTGGGGTGCACAACTTGGATCAGAGGATCTGGGACATAGGCCTGCGTCACAAAAGAAGCCCGCGTCATGGTTCCGCTAACGTCTACCGGATCCGTGGTTGCGTCTTCCACCGCTTCGACGCGGCGGCGAGGTCCGGTAATCATGACACTCGACGGATCGGCGGTCACCTGTTTCACTCGCAGGCCGCTGGCAAAATTTCCGGTCACACGCGGCCGAACCTCGATGGTGCGAGTCTCACGGTCATCGAAGGAGACGTGAAACTGAGAGGGCTTAACCTGAACGACTTCCAGATCCTGCGGCACATGCACTAGGCCGCCGTTCAAATCGAAGGTCTGTTCCCCCGGGTGAACGTTCGCCAGATCAATCTCCACGCGCACATCGGCCGCCTGGAGGCTATGAATCACTCGCTCCGGCCCGCGCACACGGATCTGCGCCTCCGTGGAGTTAGCGGAATCGATCTCCAGATTGCTTGGAAACTTTTGGTACTCGATAGGAACCTTCAATTCGACTTCGGCGATGGGATCGCGCGCCACTACCGTCCACAGGCCAACGGCGAGTAAGAGGGAAACCAGCTTGAGTCCGATATTGTGAACGAAGATGCGCTGGAAAAAGCTGCGATGGGTAAAGGTCGGCATGGTCAGTCGTCTCTTCCGGGGCGCAGCCCCGCATCCTCCCTGCGGGAGAGACGCGAACTGGGCGGCTCCTCTTCGACAAAGCTTTCCTCCACCGGACTCGGCAGCGATGGCGCGGGAGCATACCGGCGCAGCAGAGCGCTCAACCGTTCGCGCAGACGCTCCACTGTCAACTCGCGCTCAATGCTCCCCGCGACCGCCATGCTGATCACGCCCGTCTCTTCCGAAATGATGACGGCGACGGCGTCAGTTTCTTCCGTGATCCCGATCGCCGCGCGATGACGTGTCCCCAGTTGCGTCGAGAGCACTGGGTTCATCGAGAGCGGCAGAAAACAAGCAGCGGCGGCGATGCGGTCGCGCTGCACAATCACGGCGCCGTCATGCAGGGGAGCGCTCGGGCGAAAGATCGTTGCCAGCAGGTCGTACGACAGCCTGGCATCCAGCGACACGCCGCTTTCGATGTAGGTGCGAAGCCCAATCTCACGCTCGATCACAATCAGCGCGCCCGTCTGATTTTGCGAAAAAAGATTGGCCGCCAAAACGATATCGTCGTAGACATCCGCCACCGAACTCGAAGACCGCATCAGCGAAATGCGGCTGCCAAGGTTTGCCAGTGCGTGGCGGATCTCCGACTGAAACACGACGATCAGCGCGAAAACTACGAATGGCAGCAGCGTGCTGAGCAGCCAGTTCAGGGTTCGCAGGTCGCCCAGCCGCGCGAAATAGAAGGCCAGCCCGAGCGTAGCGACCCCGACCAGCATCGGCGCCGCCCGCGTGCCCCGCACCAGCACCAGAAACTGGTAGATCAGGATCGCGACCAGCACGATATCCAGAATCGAAATGACGGAGATCATCGAGATGTGCGGCCTTGCCAGCGACGGCATCACGCCCTCACGTCGATAGTTAAATCGGATTGGCCTTCATTCTAATGCACCGAACCTAATGCAGCTCGCCGGATTCCGGTTCGCTGCGCTCGGTCGCGGTGACGCGGGCACGAACCCGTCCCCGGGCCAGGCGAGCCGACAACTCATCCCCGGATTTGAGTCGCGCCGCATCTTTCACCAGCCGGCCTTTCCCATCGAACACCAGAGCGTACCCGCGATTCAGAATCGCAACCGGCGAAAGCGCCTCCAGGCTTGCGGTCCGCCGATCCAGCGCTCCGCGGCTCTCCAGCAATCGCCTGCGCGTGGCGGCGGCCAGGTTCGCAACTTGCGCCTGTAACTGCTGCCGGATAGCAGCCAGACGGCGTCGCGCGTCATAGTGCCGGACGGTCGCGGAAACATTTTCGCAGCGTCGATGACAGCGCTCCAGAAGCTGCCGTTCCGCCTTTTCCAGACGGAAACGCTGCTCATCCATCTTCTGCTGCCGCCGGTGGATGCCGTCCATCATGCGCGCAAACGCGCCATGCTGTGCCCGATCGGTCAGTTCCTGACGCGCCATCAGCAGGCGGTACCGCAAGCCGCGCTCGAGCCTCCGGGACAAATCCTCCGCCTGCGCTTCGATCTCCTGTCGCGACCGGATCACCAGTTCCGCCGCCGCTGACGGAGTAGGCGCCCGCAGATCGGCGACAAAATCCACGATCGTAAAATCCGTCTCGTGCCCAATCGCGGAAATCACTGGAATCTTCGAATCCGCGACAGCTCGAGCCAGGCCTTCGTGATTGAACCCGGCTAAGTCTTCCGCCGAGCCTCCGCCGCGCGCAATGATAATGACCTCGACCGCGCCGCCGCGGCGTAAGTCTTGACGCCGCAGTTCCTGATGCCGAGTTTCCTGATGCCGCAGTTCCTGATGAAAATATCGAAGCCCAGCCATCACCTCGCCCGGCGCCGAATCTCCCTGCACCTGCGCCGGATAGATCAGTACATTCGCCGAGTGATGCCTTCGTGCCAGAATATTCAGGATGTCCCGCAGCGCCGCCCCCTGCGGTGAAGTGATAATGCCAATTCTTTGCGGCAACGGCGGGATCGGCCTCTTTTGCGACGCTTCGAACAATCCTTCCGCCTGCAATTTCGCCTTTAATTGTTCGAACGCCAGCTGCAGCGCGCCCGCGCCCTGCGGCTCCATGAATTCAGCGGAGATTTGCAGCTCCCCGCGCTCTTCATACACAGTGATGCGCCCGCGAATGGTGACGTGCAATCCGTTCTCCGGGCGAAACCGCAGCAGCTTCGCCGACGAGCGGAACATAACCACGCGAATCTGCGCGGTCTCTTCCTTCAGCGTGAAGTACAAATGGCCGGAATCGGGAATGCGAAGGTTCGAAATTTCGCCCTCTACCCAACAGTCGGAATACTCGCGCTCGATGTGCGACCGCACCGCGGAGACCAACGCCCGCACCGTCCAGATGCGCCGCTCCGGAGGACGAAACTGGAACCCGAGTTGGTCCGACATCTCCATAAGTTTCAGCTAAGAAGTTTCAGTTTACCCGAGACCCACGTAGGGACAGCCGCCCCCGGCTGTCCAGACGAGCGCAGTTCGGCAGCCGTCTTTCGCGCGGCGAGCTAGCGCTTCAGCCGGCCAATCAGGAAGAGAACAAGAGAAAGCACGATACTGATCACGATGGAACTCGCAAGCGGAAAATAAAAAGTTGCGTTCTTTCCCCGATAAAAAAAATCACCCGGAAGCGTGCCCAAAGGCACCCCCGTCCGCCCCAGCAGCATGACAATGCCTCCGATCACCACCAGGGCCACGCCAAGCGCCACCAGAATCCGCCCTATCTCCGCCATGTTTCGAGTTTAAACCCGCAGTGTTAAGCCTGCTCTTACGCAACCGTTCGCAAGCTGCTTCGCAACCGGAACAAAACCGATCCGAGCGCCGCAGTCCCCGCAAGCCAGACAGCCAGCACCGTATTCACCACCCAGTCCGTCGCTGCCCCGACGCGGCGCAACAAAAACGGCAGAAAATTCCAGGTCGTGACGTGCACATGATCCCACGCATCCTGGTTCATGGTCTCGGTGTTCAAGCCCCAGGCATCCATCTTCCCGAAAGCAAAGGCGAAGATGTTCTTGAAACGCAGAGCAACAACAAACGTCGGATGTCCAAGCGTCTCCATCTGGTAAATTTCCAGCGGCAACCAGAACGCCAACGATGCCAACTGGATCACGAGGCTGACTACGATCAGCGCCCATCCCGCACGCCAGATCGTTTTTCCCAAAAGCTCTCGATAGTGGATGAGCATCGGCACAGCGACGAGTGTCGCCAGTTCCACGGCGGTAGAAACGTAGCGGTCACCCCAGGCGAAGTCGCCGCTCCAGTAGGTGTATCTCGCGTAGAAGCAGATATACGCCAGCAACAGGAGAAGAGAGGTCGCCTCATATGCGCGGACTTCCGGCGTCAGCCGCTTCCACAGCCATACCAGCAGGAAAATTGCCAGTACGAGAAGAGGATCGAAAAGAAAAATGGACTTCTCCGGTTGGAATAGCGCGCCGAGAACGCCAATGTGAAACGGCGTGCTCCAGGGAAAGTTCACCGGCAGCGAAGGATCACGTTGGCGATATTCCCGGGCAAATATCGCTACGTATGTATTGGTAAAGGAACCGAAGCGATAGAACTGGTATGCCCGATCGATCGCGAAAAAGGATATGTAAACTGGTGCGGCGACCTTGCAGTACGCGATGAGACGCTGCCACAACCGGTGGCCGCGGACTCCTTCAAACCAAAGCGCTAGTAAGACAAAGATTCCCGCCGCAATAAGATCCAACCCGGTGGTGAGTCGCGTAAGCAAGTTCAGTCCCAGCGCGCAGGAGCCGATGAAAAGCGCGCGCCGGCTGTCCGCCCGCAGCCACTCGTACTGAAATGAAAATCCAGTGAGCGTCAGCAACATGATGTAGTTGTTCTCCATCATGTTTTGCGTGTAGTGAAGATGGGTGGTGCAGAACATCAGCACCAGCACGCCCGCCACCGATTCTTTCTTGCCAAAGCGCAACTGACGCAGCAACCGGAATGCGACGAGCGCAGTGAGAACGCTCACCAAAATGTTAGTGATGTAACTAACCACAATGCTGCGCACCTCAGGGTCGTCACTGTAATCCGAGAAGATGGACCATCGCTCCATCCAGGTCCCCAGAAGATCGGCGGGCAGCATGAGCAATGACTGTCCGATGCCATACCAGCTATAAAGCCGCCCTCCACGGCCGTGCAGCCCAAAGTCGGGATACTCGTTGGGGAGAACCTGCGGCTCCGAGGTCCAGAGCCAATGCGTGGTTTGCAGCCGATGCATCGTGTCGGACGTCCCCAACTCGCCGGATTGCACGACGAAAGCAAGCAGCCCCGCAGCCAGACACAAGAGAAAAAGGGGATCACGCAACCATTGTCTAAAGCGAGAAGTCATCGCTCGGATGGTAATTCGGAAGTGATAATTTAAGAAGTGCCGGCGACCGGAGCTTTCGAGATTTGGCACAAACTACAAAGGGAGTCCTCCAAACTACCCGCGTCCTGCTGCGCGAGTTCACCCCGCAGGACGCCGACGCTCTCGCCTTGATCCTCTCCGATCCCGAAACCATGCGCTATTACCCCGCACCCTACGATCGCGCTGGTGTCGAGCAATGGATCAAACGCAACCGCCAACGCTATCGGCACGACGGCGTCGGCCTCTGGGCGATGGAGTTGAAGAAGACGCAAGATACCGACGTTCAGAACGAGGTCCAGAAAATCATCGGCGACTGCGGCATCATCCTGCAGGAAGTCGAAGGGGAGCGCCTCTACGAAATCGGATACCACCTGCGCCGCGACTTCTGGGGACAGGGTCTCGCGACCGAAGCCGCCATCGCCTGCCGCGACTGGGCATTCGCGCGCCTGAAGACCGATCGTTTGATTTCCTTGATTCGCCCCGAAAATCTGCCTTCACGCCGCGTCGCGGAACGCACCGGCATGACCATCTGGAAAGAAGTGAGCTGGCGCGGCCTCCCGCACTATGTTTATTCCATCGAGAGAGGGAGGCCGGCAACGGCGGCGCCGTGGCCAACGACCTGTTCCCAATTAGAGATTTGTCATCCCGAGCGAAGCGAGGGATCTGCGGTTCGCCGCAAAATGCAGATCCCTCGCTTCGCTCGGGATGACAATTCAAGGAAGGCGCCGCTCGTGCGCCGCCCCGACTAACTTTCGCCTCGGTCCCCTACACCAGATCCTCCACCTTCAATTCTCCCGCTCCGCCCCTCCAGGCCTTGTGAAACTCCTGCTCCACAAACCACGCGTCAGAATTTCGATCCTGCGCCTTCAGCGCCTGATGCAAACCAAACAACGACCGCGGATTCCTAAGATTCCTCGCCAGATCGTCGCGGAAAACCTGCTCCGCTCCTTTGGCATCCCCGCTCATCAGCAGGACTCCGCCGAGCGACTCCCGCACCGGAAAGAACCAATCCTGAGGCTCGTCGTACTTCAGCATATCCTGCACGGCAACCGCTTCGCGAAGCATACTGACAGCCGCAGCATTGTCTTTTTTCGCCAGTGCCACCTGCGCGCCCAGAACGTTTTCCGCAATCTTCAGAATGTCTTTGGTCTTGTTGTTGACGGGCATCTGGAAAATCGCATCCGGCGACGTCGCTTTTTCAGCCTCGGCCACGATCTTGTATTCCGCCTCCGCTTCGCTGGTCTTGCCTTTTCCCGCCAGAGCCATCCCACGCGCAAAGTGCCAGAAGCCGGTCGTGGCCTTCATCTCCGCATCGGGGGCCTTCGTCGCCAGAATTGCGTCCCACTTGTGGAACCGCACATCCACGGCCATGGGAATCGTCATGAATCCTTCGAGCGGTGGCATGTCCTTTACGCCCGGCGCCACATGCGTCGCGAGCATCTCCGCCGCCTTCTGCGATTCCGCGTAGTCCCCCGTCATGGCCGAGCACATCGCGATGAAATGCAGATTGTGGCTGTAATACATCATCGGGTAAATGCCCTGCACTCCGCTCCTTTGGATGTACGCTCGATCGATCGCCGCCGCTTCCTCATTAGTTTTCGCAGCCGCGGCGTAGTCTCCTGTGCGGATGTAGATGTGCGCCGGCATATGCACGATGTGTCCCGCAGCCGGGGCCAGCGAGGCCAGACGATTCGCCCCAGCCAAAGCGCGTTCCGGAGAATTCGACGCTTCGACGGTGTGAATGTAGTAATGGACCGCACCCAGGTGGTTGGGATCGCGTTTAATTACTGACTCCAGAGTCGCGACAATCTCCTCCGTGCCGGCCTCGGGCGTCCCGTCACGATGCCACAGTCCCCACGGATGGAGGTTCATCGCCGATTCCGCAAACAACGTCGCCGCATCAAGATCGTCGGGATTATTCTTCACAACTTCCCGCATCGCATCACGATAGTCTTCCGCAGCCTTCCGCCGGTCGGACTTCGGATCGGCCGGAAAGCGTTTCGCCATTGCCAAAATGTAGCCGCGTTCGGCGTCGGAGGCATTGCCATTCAGATCCGCGGCCTTCTGAATCGCGTCGTGCGCCTGCTTGAAGCGGTCTTCGCTCGCCGGATCGTTGTAGTTTGGACCCACCGCCTCCGCAATCCCCCAAAAGGCGATTGCCAGTTTCGGATCCAGTTCCGCAGCTTTCTGAAATGAACGCGCGGCTTCGTCATGATTGAACGCATAAATCAGCCGCAGGCCCTGATCGAAAAACTCCTGTGCCTGTGCGTTCTTAGTCGAGACCGGATGGTGCAAATCGCCAAGGCCCGTCATCATCGTGACCGGCTTCGTTGTCCCCATGGCGTGATCCTGAGCAGGGGCACTGATGGTGAGGCTAAGACTAATAACGATCGCGAGGAGGACAGGTTTCAAAGTTTCAAGCTTGCAGGGTTTCAAAGTAAACCTCCTGAAGTGAGACGACCACACTCAACTTGATCGAACGACGCTTCAAAAACTTTGCGCGCAAGCATAGTGCAGATTTGGGCGCGAAAGCAACCGCCTGCCAACCTCATCGCATCCTGGAAGCTCGCATGACAGGGGGCGTGCGCTAAACTCAAAACAGAGCTAGCCGACGCATGCGCAAAGCCACCATTCTGTTCAATCCCAATTCTGGCCGCCGTGGAAAGAAGCGCGACGCGGAACTGGACCATGCCATTGGCATCATCCAGTCGGCCGGCGTCCGCACCGAACTTACGGTTTGCCGCTCCAGTCCGGAGGCGTCCGACCATGCCCGCGTGGCCGTCGCGGCCGGCAGTGACACCGTCTTTGCCTGCGGTGGCGATGGCACGATCCACGATGTCATTCAGGGATTAGCTGGCACGCCCGTCGCGCTCGCCATTCTCCCATTCGGCACCGCCAATGCTCTCGCTCACGACCTCGCAATCCCGCTCCGTCCCAGTGCCGCCGCCGAAGTCGCGGTCAACGGCAAAATCCGGCGCATCCCTCTCGGCCGAATCGAGTATGAGGATTTCAACGGCAAGTCCGCCGCACGCTACTTCACGGTCGCCGCCGGAATCGGTGTAGACGCGCACCTGTTCTACAAACTGACTGCGGAACTCAAGAAGCGGGGCATGGCGGCCTACTACCTTAAAGCATGGCAGTTATGGGCGACGCATCGCATGCGCAAGTTCGAGGCCGAGTACGCCAACGGAAGCGGTCTGCGGCAGAGTGCCTTGCTGACCGAACTCCTAGCGGTAAGAATCCGTTTTTTCGGAAACATCCTCCGCGAACTGGTTCCCGGAGCGTCGCTCGACTGCCACGATCTCCGTACCGTCATGTGCCGCACCGCCAGCCGCAATGCCTATCTGCAGTATGTGGCCGGAGCGCTGTTAGGCCGCCAATGGAATATCAACGGCATTGATCTGGTCAGCTGCTCAGAGATCATCTGCAAGTTGCCGGAGAAAAGCGCCGGTCATAGTCATGAAGGTGGTCATGAAGGTCATAGTCGTAAGGACGACCGAGTTTACGTCGAGGCCGACGGCGAACTGCTCGGCCGCCTTCCCGCCCGCATGACCATGGTTCCCGATGCGCTGTCCCTGGTGGCACCCGCATGACCGTCCCCGCGCGCATGACCGTCTAGTAGAGACGGGGCTTGCCCCGTCTCGGCAGCGCATAACACTCCAGGTCAGAGTGCCCCCTTCAAACCCGTCACACCGCGGTCCCCTTCCTGCCGCACAGCGTGCTATAACTCTCGCATGCCAACCTCTCGCCAGGGATCGATTCGCCTGTTTCGTTTCTCAGGAATTGATGTGTTCCTGCATTGGTCCTGGTTTCTGGTGGCAGCGTTCGAAATCCAGAGCCGGAAAGGGCGTTATTCCTTTCTCTCCTGGAACGTTGCGGAATATCTGGCGCTGTTTCTAATTGTGACGCTTCATGAATTCGGCCACTCGCTAGCCTGTCGCCAAGTCGGCGGACAGGCGAACCAAATCGTGCTCTGGCCACTCGGCGGTGTTGCCTATGTGAATCCGCCACAACGCCCCGGCGCCACGCTATGGAGCATCGCTGCTGGGCCGCTGGTGAACGTAGTGCTCGCCCCAATCATCATGGGCATCGGGCGCATGAGCCTCCTGTTGGGTTGGTACGCGGCGGTCCCCGACCTGCGGACATTGATTCACGCAATTTTTTATATCGATGTCGGGCTGTTGATCTTCAACATTTTGCCTATCTATCCTCTCGATGGCGGCCAGATTCTTCGCGCCCTGTTTTGGTTTGTGATCGGGCGCGCACGTAGTTTGCTGGTAGCGACCATCTTCGGGTTCGTAGGCATCGCCGCATTCTTCGGCTTCGCATTATGGTCGCGCGACAGTTGGCTCGGCGTAATCGCCGTCTTCATGCTCATGAATTGCTGGAGCGGGCTGCAACACGCGCGCGCTCTGTTGCGATTCGCAAAGCTGCCGCGCAGGTTCGGATTCGCCTGTCCTGCATGCAAAGCCAGCCCGCCGATCGGCGACTACTGGAAATGCGGAAAGTGTGGTCAGGCATTCGATACTTTTCAAAACGGGGCAGCGTGTCCGCACTGCGCAACGCAATATGCAGCGACCAAGTGTCTCGATTGCGGCGCCATGCATCCGATGAACGAGTGGTCTGGCAACGTAATCCACGAGAGTTCGAAGCTTCCGGTTACCACAATTTAGCGTCTCGCCTCACTTGTCACTTTGGACTTGCTTCGCGTTCCAGCTAAACTCTGTTGAGCTCCCTTGGAACCCGTCACTCACTTCTTATTCGGCGCCGCCATGAGCCGCGCCGGACTCAACCGCAAAACGGCGCTGGCCACCGCCACGTTAACCCTCGCCGCTGAAGCCGCCGACCTCGACGTCCTCAGCCGCTTCGGTGGCTCCGCGTTCGGCTTGAATCATCACCGCGGCTTCACTCATTCTTTTCTGGGCATCCCGCTGGTGGCCGCTGTGGTCGTTGGATTCATCTACTTCCTCTGGCGCCTGCGCGGCCGCAAGACCCGTAATCCCAACCTTCCTCCGCGCTGGGGATTGCTCTTCGCCTACGCCTGCCTGGCTGGCCTCAGCCACATTCTCCTCGACTACACCAACAACTACGGAGTGCGCCCTTTCTGGCCATTCTCCGAACGCTGGATTTCCTGGGACATCGTGTTCATCGTCGAGCCCGTCCTGCTCATCATTCTCACACTGGGCCTGATTCTCCCCGCATTATTTTCTCTGATCAACGAAGAGATCGGCGCTCGCAGCAAAGGCCCGGGCGCCAAGCCACCTGGAAGGCTGGCCGCGATTCTCGCACTGCTCGCCGTCTTCGCATACTGGGGACTTCGCGACTATGAGCATCACCGCGCCGTGGCCGCGCTCCAGTCGCGCAGTTACCAGGGAGCCGATGCGATTCGAGTTTCCGCGTACCCCTACTGGGTTAATCCGTTTCGCTGGTATGGGGTCGTAGAAACGCCCGCCTTCTTCGCCACCATGGACGTCGATTCGCTCGCGCCCGAAGTCGATCCCGAAGCCCAGATGCAGATTCACTACAAGCCCGAAGAAACACCCATCACTCTAGCCGCCAAGAAGACCTACCTCGGCCGCGTGTACCTGAGTTGGGCCCAGTATCCCGTGACCGAAACCGAACAGCTCGTGAACGATCCGGCAAGCAACGGCCCGGGAAGCAACGGCCGGGCCGCCTACATAGTCCGCTTCCGCGATCTCCGCTACGACTATCCCGGACGTAACGCGCGCGTCACCCTCGGCGCAATGGTCTTTCTGACCCGAGACCTGCAAGTGGTGGATGAACGCTTCGGAATGAGAAGCACAAGTACGAACACCCGGTAACAGCGAGGCCAAGTTGTCTACCGCCAGCGAACCTGACCCTCAGGATCTTCCACCAGCACGACGTCATATTTATCCAACATCGGCATCAGGACATTTTCTAGTTCGCGCTTCCAAAGTGCCCCTTCGTAAAACTTTGCTTTCATCGGTTCCCGCGAAGCCAGATCGGGGAAGCCGCGCATAAAGAAAAACGTATCGGGGTCTTCGACAGAAAGAAATGGACCCAATATTTTCATCCCGATTTCCGCATGCGCCGGAATGGACTTGGCGAGGAAGGTCTCAATAAACTTGGACTGCATGCCGGACTTGGTCTTGTAAGTGCGCATTTCGATGATCATCCACTTGCCTCCAGGTTCTCGCCGCAACGCTTCGCCACAAAGCACCGGGCCCTCGCTTGACCGGCAGCATCCGCTCGCGCAACAATCCTAATTGACACGTAACGAGGTGGATCATGCTGGCCTATCTATACGTAATTTTTGCGGTCCTGGCGCGGATGCCGTTCATGCCGCATCCCTGGAACTTCACCCCGGTAGCCGCGGCGCTGCTCTATTTCGGCGCGCGCGGTTCGCGACGGCAGCTATGGGTGCCATTTGCGTTGCTCGCCGCTTCCGACGTCATCCTCACTAAATTCGTGTACTCCTATCCACTCACCTGGGATCAACTGGTGGTATGGGCCTGGTATGCGGCGATTCTCTTGCTGGGCACGCGTTTGAGCGAAAACGCCAATTGGCTGCGGATCGGCGGAGCCGCGTTAGCCAGTTCCATCTCTTTCTTCGTTGTCAGTAATTTCGCTGTCTGGGCATCCGGGAGCATGTATCCAAAAACCCCGTCCGGATTGATGACCTGCTACGCTGCCGGACTACCTTTCTTCCGCCGCACGCTCGCAGGCGACATGCTTTTCACTGCAGTAATGTTCGGGTTGCCCGCAGCCGCTAAAGTGATCGCTCGCTCTCATAAGCCGCAGGGCGCCGCAGCCGCTTAGATATTTGAAATTGTCATCCCGAATTTATTTTGGGATTGTCATCCCGAGCGAAGCGAGGGATCTGCAGTTTGCCGGCGCTCAAGGCTACGCCGCCGCTTCGCACGCCGCCAGATCCACCACTCCACTAAGAGCGCTCCCGCGCCCGCCAGAATCCACACGAAGTGGTGCGCGAAAAGATTCCCCGTCATCGTCACAATCCCCGGACCGAACCAGAACGTCAGCAGCGCCTCAATCAGAAAGCGCACAAACCGTCCCGCAAAAATCGCCAGCAGAAAATGCCCGAAGTTCATTTCAAACGCCGCCGCTGCCAGCACTACGATTTTGAACGGCGTGGGCGGCGGCAACATCGCTGGAAACATCAGCGCCCAGAATTCATGGTGCTCGAAGGACGCATGAATCTTTTCAAAGCGCTCCGGCGAAAGGCGCTTGCGCAGCAGCACCTCGCCACCCGCATAGCCGATGACGTAGAGAACGATGCTTCCCAGCACCGACCCGGCCGAAGCCAGCAGCACATACATCAGGAATCGCGATCGATCGTTGTAGACATAGCTGACGAAAATCGCATCCAGAGGCAGGCCCATGAACGAGCCATCCACCGCCGCAAACGCAAGCATCCCCCACGGCCCCAGCGGCGCAAGAGCGTGCTTGATCCACTCGCCGTAAGCGTGGACAAAATGTTTGATCTTGTTCAAGCGAGTAGTTTACGTGAGGCGGTCGTTAGTCGTTGGTCGTTAGTCGTTAGCAAGCCAGCCCAGTTCGCTTCGACAGTTCGCTCCAGACGATTTTGCCAACGACCAACGACTATCGACCAACGACCGAGGACCAGCAACTAACGACGCTCGTGTTCCGTTTTTCCCGCAATCAACTCCAGCGCATGCGGCAGTAAATCCATCACGGCCTCCAGCGACTCGACCGCTCCCGCCGGACTGCCCGGCAGATTCAGGATCAGGCTCGTTCCCCGGACGCCGCATACCGCGCGGCTCAGCGCCGCGAAGCGCGTCTTGCGAACCCCCTGCAAGCGCATCTGTTCCGCGATTCCTTCCACCAGCCGCTCGCAAACCGCGCCCGTCGCTTCCGGCGTCACGTCGCGCGGAGCGAGTCCCGTCCCGCCCGTGGTCACCACTAGTCGGGCCGACCGGCACAACTCAATCAGTTTTTCTTGAATCTCGGCGCGCTCATCGGCAACTACGCTGCGCACCACCACTTGAAATTTGCGCCGTTCCAGCGCTTTCGCCACGGCCGGACCAGAGAGGTCCACCTTTTCGCCGCGCGAACACGAATCGCTAACGGTCAGGACCGCCGCTCGCGTCGCATTACGCGATGAAGCGGCACGCGTCGAGGCATCAAGTATCGAGGAGGACATCTTCACCTTCAGCCGCTGCGTCCCGCTGCGACTCGTCCAGCAGCCGCAATCCTTCCATCAGCAGGCCCTGCGTATTCAGAGTCGTCGTCTCCTGCGCTGATTTCGCTTTGAAATCAATCTGGAAATTTCCTTCCGTCCAGCGCAGCACTTTGAAAACCGCTTCGTCTCCCGTAATCGAGCCATACGCGGCGTGCTTGGCCTGCCCCTGGTTAAAATAGATCTCGCATTTATCGTCGCCGTTGGTCATCGTTAGCAGGCAGCTCTTGCGCCCCATCTCCAGCGATTGCACCAGGTCAATCACGTTCATCTGCGACAGGCTGCCGCGCAACACGCCATCCGTCGATGCTGCCTTGCTCAGTTTCTCCAGCGCGATCCGGTCCACTACACGCTTGATTTTGTGCGTTGCATCTTTCAGGAAGAAAGGTTTTTCCAGATAGTCTTCGATCGGGTCCTGCATCGACAATCGTTCGCTGATGTCGGCCTTGCTGGCCATCAGGATCACCGCGATGCTGGCAGTAGCCGGCCTGCTCTTCAGTTTTTCCAGCAGCTGCCGCCCGTCCATGCCCGGCATGCGATAGTCGCAGATCATCACATCCGGCAGGTCATCGACTGCCTTCAACAACGCATCGGCCGCGTCGGTCGCGACCGTGACCTCACCCATCGCCGAGAGCGCATGCTGCAGCATCCCCAGCACCATCGGGTTGTCGTCAACCAGCAGGATTTTGACGTTGCTCGCCATAGCTTTGTATCAGGGCATCGCTTTAGCGATGCCAATTCTCGCGCTGCGAATAGCCCCTTTAGGGGCTGGTGGACATTAGGGGCTGGTGGACATTCCAGTTTTCTCCAGCCCCCTGCTGCAGAATCTATTTCCGCTTGCCGCTTCGCCTATAGTCTCCGCTCTTGCCGCCCGTTTTCCGCTCCAGCACCACTTCACGGATTTCGATGCCCTTGTCGAGCGCCTTGCACATGTCGTACACCGTCAGCGCGGCCACGCTGGCCGCGACCAGCGCTTCCATCTCCACGCCGGTCTCCGCCGTAGTCTTTACTTTTGTGGCAACAGAAACGCCATTCTCGCACACGCGTAGGGTCACAGCAATGTGCGACAGCGCAACCGGATGACACATCGGAATCAACTCCGCGGTCCGCTTCGCCGCCATGATTCCCGCCGTCCGCGCCACTTCCAGAGGGTCGCCCTTGGGATTTTTCGGCAGCGCCCGCAGCACTTCCGGCGTCATCAGTACGAAGGCACTCGCCTGCGCCTCTCGCGCCGTTCGCGCCTTGGACGACACGTCCACCATGCGCGCCTCGCCCCGAGCGTCGTAGTGGGAAAGTTTCTTCGGCATTGCCAACAGGTTATCGTACTAGTTTGCGTGGGGACAGCCGCCCTCGGCTGTCCAAGCCGAGCGCAGCTCGGCCTCACCTCGGAATCGGAACGTCCCCAGCGCTCGCATTCTTGACCGCTTCAACCGGATCGCATT
>Ga0210407_10001095_pt1 | contig 26621 bp, 26 predicted proteins | sample IncBWC27MmetaG_FD_150860 | JGI IMG/M metagenome (GOLD analysis project Ga0210407, IMG submission 150860) | Forest soil microbial communities from Barre Woods Harvard Forest LTER site, Petersham, Massachusetts, United States - Inc-BW-C-27-M | ecosystem: Environmental > Terrestrial > Soil >...
GCGCGGCCGCTTTTGTGATGGTCAATGTTAATCAGGAAACGGCCCTCAAGGCCTTCGAGGCGGGTGCGCTGAATGCTGTCGCATTCGAGCAGGATCGCGGCGTCGTAATTGCCATTCACGCGCTCGGCTTGGATCACGTTCGACGCGAAGGGCAGTTGCTGATAGACGCGCGGCACTCCATCACGCAAGACGATCTCCACCTGCTTACCCATGCGGCGCAAGATCTCTCCGCAGGCGAGAGTTGACCCCACGGCGTCGCCGTCGGCGCGGGCGTGCGAGGTCAACAGGAACGTCTCGCGCTGCTCGATCTGGTGGAGAACTTCGTTCAGCATGCTTGCTCTTGGTTTTACCTCTTCCGCTTGCCTTGCGTGCGTTTCAGCAACTCATCAATTCTGGTTCCGTGCTTGTCCGAACGATCGAGCTGAAAATGAAGTTCCGGAGGCCGGCGCAGATGCAGGTTCTCCGCCACCTCGCGGCGGATGAACCCCACCGCAGCCGTCAGTCCCTCCAGCGAGCGCGCGGCGTCTTCCTCGCTGCCTTCCACCGAGACGTAAATCCGGGCCGAACGCGAGTCCTCGGCGATTTCGACAGCGGTCACGCTGGCCAGCCCAATGCGCGGATCGCCCAACTCGCCTTCCACAATAGTTTCAATCTCTTCGCGCATGGCTTCTCCCAGCCGCTCGCGATGATATTTGGCGCCTCGCTTCTCCACGCACACCCCTTCCTCTTAGGTAAAACGGATGAGAATATCAGAAATTGCGGTCAAGGGTTTGTCAAAGGAGTGATGCGGGAAATCGGGATTTTGTGGCCTACCCGCCTTGGCAACTCAACAGTGTATGATCGGCCAGCAATCAACCACCCGACCGGCATTTAACCGAGACTATGACAAAGATACTGGAAGAAACGACCGGAATGTCAGAGCCCGATGCGAAGGTCTTGCAAGATATTCGGGAGTTTGGCTGGCACGTTACCGGAGTGTTCGGAAAACAAGGCGAAGAGGGATCGGAATGGGCATTCCCCATCGGATTATTTCACTCCTTTGGTCATCCTGAACTAATAGTTTTCGGTCTGCCTCTGCAGAGATGCATGAACATAATCAACGAGATTGGGAACGCGGTTAAAGTAGGAAAGCGTTTCCTATCCGGCGAGGAATATCCCGATATTCTCGCCGATTCGTACAAGTGTTCCTTTAGAGAAGTAACTCTCCATCAATACCGAAACTACGTTGGATATGCGCTGTGGTTTTATGAAGATGATCCATTTCCACTCTCACAATGCTTCTGGCCGGATAAAGAAGGGCGTTTCCCCTGGGATGAAAGATGCAATGAGTACGTGAAGAGCGTTCAGCCGTTGCTATTTGCCCAATAGCATTTTGTCAACGAACGGCTTCCCTAAAGAAACTCCACCCACGAATCCGTAACCTCGGCCCCCGCGTTGTTCGCAATCCGCAGCGCCTGGCGCTCTACGTTCTTCATCAACCCATCCAGATAATCGCGGGAGTCGGAGACGCTGACCACTCCGATGGTGGCGCGGTTCCACAAGCTGCTGGGATCCAGTTCGGCGGTGGCAACATTGAAATGCGCGCGCAGCTTGTCTTTCAGGCTGCGGACGACTTGGCGTTTGTCTTTGAGGGATTGGGCGTGCTCGATGCTGAGTTCGAGGGTGAGAAGGGCGATCATCCGGCTCTTGGGAGCGGCTCTTGGCTGTTGGCTCTCAGCTCTTAAAAAGATTTGGTGATTGGCGTCTTTGCCAAGAACCAAGAGCCTAGAGCCAAGAGCCGATCTTAGGCCATCGCTTCCGCGGCGACTTTCTCGGTCACGAAGGCTTCAATCACGTCGCCGGCCTTGATGTCGCTGTAGTTTGCGATGGCGATGCCGCATTCCATTCCGTTGGTGACCTGGCTGGCGTCGTCTTTGAAGCGGCGCAGTGAGCTGACTTTGCCGGTGAAGACGACCACGTTGTCACGGAGAAGGCGAACGTCGGAGTCGCGCTTGATGAAGCCGTCGGAAACGCGGCATCCGGCAATCGTGCCAACTTTCGGGATGCGGAAAGTTTCCTGCACAATCGCTCGGCCCTGATAGGTTTCCTTGATCGTCGGCTCGAGCAGGCCGGTCATGGCTTTCTTGATCTCGTCTTGCAGCTCGTAAATGATCGAGTGCAGGCGGATGTCCACTTTTTCCTGGTCAGCCAGTTCCTGCGCTTTGCGCTCCGGGCGCACGCTGAATCCGATGATGATTGCATTCGACGCCGAGGCCAGCAGCACGTCGCTCTCAGTGATGGCTCCGACGCCAGCGCGCAGCACTTTGAGGCGGACTTTGTCGTTCGACATCTTGGCCAGCAAGTCGCTCAGCACTTCGATGGAACCGCCAACGTCGCCCTTCAGAATGATGTTGAGCTCTTTCGTGCCGGCGGTCTTGATCTGCTCTGCCAAGCCCTCCAGCGAAACCCGGGAGCTCTTGGAGAGCGTAGCTTCGCGGGCTTTCTGTTCGCGGTAGTCGGAAATTCCGCGCGCCTTGTCGCGGTCGGCGACCACCAGGAACTGGTCTCCGGCTTGCGGCAAGCCTTCCATGCCGAGAATTTCTACCGGGGTTGACGGCGGCGCTGAGGTGATGGAGTTGCCGCGATCGTCGAACATGGCGCGGATTTTTCCGTACACGTTGCCGACAACAAAATTGTCGCTGTTGCGGAGGGTACCGTTCTGGACAAGGACTGTCGCTACCGGACCGCGACCACGATCGAGCTTGGCTTCGAGAACAACGCCCGTCGCCGGACGATCTGCCGTCGCCTTCAGCTCTTGCAGGTCCGCGACCAGACAAATCATTTCCATCAGCAGGTTGAGATTGGTCTTTTGTTTTGCGGAAACATCGACAAAAACCGTTTTGCCGCCCCACTCTTCGGGGACCAGGCCACGATCCGCGAGCTGTTTCTTTACCCGCTCGGGCAGCGCGCCGGGCTTATCCACTTTATTGACCGCAACAATGATGGGCACCTCGGCGGCGTGGGCGTGGTCAATGGCTTCGATGGTCTGCGGCATGACGCCGTCGTCGGCGGCGACGACCAGGACAACAATGTCGGTGGCTTTCGCGCCGCGCGAACGCATGCGGGTGAAGGCTTCGTGACCCGGCGTATCGAGGAATACGATCTCGCGCCCGTAGGCGGGAGAATTCTTGTCGAGAATGGAAACTTTGTAGGCGCCGATGTGCTGGGTGATTCCGCCGGCTTCGCCTCCGGCAACGTTGGTCGAGCGAATCGAATCGAGCAGCGTGGTTTTGCCGTGATCGACGTGTCCCATGATCGTGACCACGGGCGGACGCGGCAGGCCTTCGGTGGCTGCGCCTTCTTCTCCGGCGTTGCTGGCGGCGATGTCTTTCGCGTTCTGCTCTTCGAAGGTGATGACATTGGTTTCGGCTCCGAAGAAGCGCGCCATTTCGATCGCGAGTTCGGCTTCGAGGGTCTGGTTGATGGTCGCGAATACGCCTTTTGACAGGAGCCGCGCGATTAAATCCTTGGCGCGGATTTCAAGTTTCTCGGCGAGATCTTTAACGCTGACACCTTCTGAAATCGTGATCGCGCGGGTGATCGGCAGCGGCTCGTTGGAAAGCGAAAGCCGCGGCGGAGGAGTGAAGCCCTTCATCGGGCCTTCCTTCACTCCACGAGGAACGTAGCGCTGGCCGGGACGACGAGATGGTCCACCGGGACGTGCGCCGGGGCGGGTCGTGCCGGGCGGCGGAAGTCCGGGGCCAACGCCCATGGGACGGGTGCCGGGTGCGCCTGCGCGAGTGGGATGCATGGGACGGCGTTCGCCGGGGCGCAATGGCGGACGCGCGCCGGGGGCTCCGGCAGAAGCCGGACGCGGGCGCTGGAAAATTGGCTGGCCGGGAACTGGACGGCCGGGCGCGGGACGATGCGCGATGGGTTGTCCGGGGACAACCGGCGGTGCGGCCGCTACTGGCGGCGCTTTGTAAATCGGGCGCGGGCCGGTCTGCGGCATGATCATGCGCGGTCCCGCCGGCGCGGGTGGGCGCGGCGGAGGAGCAACCAGAGGCCGAGGCGCGATGGTTTGCGCGGGTGGCGGCGCGGCTGCGGAACTTTGTGCGACGGGAGCAGCCGGAGGAGGCGCGGCCATCGAGGGCGGTGGAACGGAAGACGCGCTTGCTACTGGGGCGGCCGGTCGGGGACCCACAGGCGGCACAATCAATCGCGGAGGTACTGCTGGAGTCGCTGTCGGAGCGGCCGTCACCGGCGCTGCGGGTCTTCCAATCGGCGCGACGGGCTTTGCCTGCTGCGATGGCGGAGCACTCGGACGTGCCGGAGCTACCGTCGGAGCGGCGCCGCCTTGTTTGCCGATGATCGCCTTCAGCACATCCCCGGGCTTGGAGATGTTCGACAGGTCAATCTTTGTCTTGATTCCTTCGGGTTCCGTGCGGGCAGCGCGCGCGGACTTGGACGCCGCGCCTTCGCCGGAGCCACGCAGCTTGACGCGGACTTTCTCCGCCTCATCCTCTTCCAGAGAACTGGAGTGCGTCTTCTTCTCGGTCACCCCTACTTCGGTCAATACGTCGAGAATAGCTTTACTCTTGACTTCCAGCTCTCGGGCCAGATCGTTGATTCGAACCTTACTCATCCGCTTCTTTGTGCCTCCGGCTTTACTCTCTAATCCTTCATGTCAGCCTCTTGGGGTCAGTTGCCATTGCCGGTGTTGCGCAACGACTCCCGCTCCACTTTATTCTTTTTGTTCCGCAGCTTCGGGTTCTGGCTCAGACTCCGCAGGTGAAGGCTCCAACTCGGCCGGCTCTTCTTCGCTTGCAGATTCAGGCGCTGCGGCGTCGGCTTCAGGAGCAGTGACTTCCTCCACTGCGACGATCTCTTCGACCGGGCCCGCTTCGGGCTCCGCCACCGGCTCGCCTTCATTCTCGGGCAGGGCGACAGCCTCGCCGCCTTCGAGTCCGGCGAAGTAATTATTGACTGCCAGGCTGATTTTTTCCACCGTCTTGGGGCCGATACCCTCAATCGCCTCTAGCTGCTCGGGCGTCATGTCAGCCAGCGCTTCGACCGTAGTGATGCCTGCGCCCTTTAACTTTTCTAAAACGCCTTCGCCCAGGCCTTCCACGCTCTCGAGCGGCGTGGCGACGGCGCTGGTGAGCTCCGCCATTTGCAATTCAACTTCCTGGCGCTTCTCTTCCTCGCTCTTGATGTCAATCTTCCATCCCAGAAGCTTTGCGGCCAGGCGGACGTTCTGCCCTTTCTTGCCGATGGCAAGCGAAAGCTGGCTGTCGTCCACGACCACTTCGAGATGCTTTTCCGCGGCGTCAACTACCGTCACGCGGCTGACCTTCGCAGGCTGCAGCGCTTTCTCGGCGAACGTCACTGAGTCTTCGTGATACTCAATGATGTCAATCTTTTCGCCGCGCAGTTCGCGGATGATCGACTGCACCCGCATCCCCTTCATGCCCACGCAGGCGCCGACCGCGTCCACTTCTTTGTCCTTTGACATGACCGCGATTTTGGTGCGCTCGCCCGCTTCGCGCGCAATGGCGCGGATCACGACGGTGCCGTCGTAAATTTCCGGAACTTCAGTCTGGAACAGGTGCTGCACCAGTTCCGGCGCGGCCCGCGAGACTACTACCGCAGGCCCCTTCGATGCTTTTTCAACGCGTACGATAACCACGCGCACCCGCTCGCCGATGGCGAATGATTCCAGTCGCGACTGCTCTTTGCGCGGAGCGCGCGACTCAGCTTTGCCGAGATCGAAAATCACATCCGGGCCTTCGATGCGCTTCACCGTGGCATTCACAATCTCGCCGACGCGTCCGATGTATTCGTTGTAAACTGTGTCGCGCTCGGCTTCGCGGACCTTCTGGAAGATGACCTGCTTCGCCAGTTGCGCCGCAATGCGGCCGAGGATTCCTTCCGTCTCTTTGGGAATCTGCAACTCGCCACCCACCTGCGCGTTGGGATCGCTCTTGAGCGCGTCTTCCAAGGTCACTTGCAGTGTCGGATCTTCCACTTGCTCGGGAGTCTCGACGATCGCCTTCACTGCGAACGCGCGGATCTTTCCGGTATCTTTGTCGAGCTGCGCCCGCAGGTTTTCCTGGGTCTTGTAATACTTCCGCGTAGCCACAACAATGGCGTCTTCCACCGCATTGACCACAATTTGCGGATCAATCCCCTTTTCCTTGCTGAGGGCGTCAATCGTGTTGTAAAGCTCGCTGGCCATAAAAAATCGGTTCCCAGTTGTCAGTGATCAGTGGTCAGTAAACCCGGCGAAGGTAGTTACTGACAACTGATCACTAGCCACTGATCACTTCTTATATCTCCGGTACCAAATTGGCTTTTTCTACATTTGCCAATTCGATTTCCAACTTCTCGATCTGCTCGTGCTTCGGATCTTGTTTCGGGCGAAATTTCTTTCGCGCGTCGGCCAGGTTCAGCGTCAAACGGCCGGCTGCAAATTGTTCCAGGCGGCCCTCGAAATGCCGGTTGCCTTGCACCGGCTCCTTCGTCGTCAGCTTGACCCGGCTGCCTTGGAAGCGTTCAAAATCTGCCGGCCGCGACAGCTTTCGATCCAATCCCGGCGACGAAACTTCCAGCGTGTACGCGCCGCCCGGCATTGCGTCCTCAACGTCGAAGATGGTGCTGACTTCGCGGCTCAAGCTGGCGCAATCCTCGTGCGTAATCCCAGCCGGCTTGTCGATGAAGATCCGCAACCTACGGGACTTGCCGCCGCCACACAACTCCAGCTCCACCACTTCCAGCCCGGAGGACGCCGCCACCCGTTCCACAATCACGTGTATTTGATCCAGATCAACTGCCATAAAAACAGCGACTTAGACGCAATTCCACGCCGCAAAAACCTCGTACAAGTAAAAAGTGGGCTTGCGCCCACTGGTGTGTTCCGCCGAATCCTGATACTACACAACAGTTCCAGTACGTAATATACGCTGGCGCACATCAAAAAACAAACTGCGGACGGCGGCTTTCGCGGATGAAATCAGGAAAATATTGGCGACCACTACGACGTGTGCGGCGGCAGTGCGAGGATCTTCGGCGAGGGAATTCTTTTAAGGGTTTTGGAAAAAATTAGCGCGGCCGGCCGGAAACTTCCATGGCTTCGGGGTCGGGCAATTCCGTGCCGACTTCGACCCGGTTGCGGCCCTTGCGCTTGGCCTGATACATGGCGGTGTCGGCGAGCGCGACCAGGAATTCGGGATCGCTATCTGAAGTGCCGAGGGTGACGCCGAGGCTCATAGTGATGGAGGCAGTCTCGTCGCCAATATCCACCGGAGTTTCGGACACGACGATGCGGATTCGTTCGGCGAGCTTTTGGGCCAGATCGAGATCGCAGCCGGGAGCGATGATCAGAAACTCCTCGCCGCCGTAGCGCCCGACTACGTCATAGATGCGCAGAGCGGAAGAAATGCGCTGCATGGCGGCGACCAGAACGGCGTCTCCGGCGCCATGGCCAAAGCGGTCATTGATTTTCTTGAAGTGGTCCACGTCGGCGAGAATAATGCCCATGGTACTGTTTTCGCGGCGGCAACGCGCTAGTTCCCGGCGCAGCAGGTCGCGGATGGCGCGCCGGTTCAATACCCCGGTCAGGCCGTCGTGTTCGGCGTGGAAGCGCAACGATGCCTGGGTTTGCATCAAGTCGGCCTTGGTCTTCTGAATAGTGGCCAGCATGGTGTTTACCGCGGAGGCAAGCTTTCCTAATTCATCGTGCCCTCCGGGGCGCAGCCGCAAAGACAAATCTCCACTCACCGTTACCCGGGTGACGGCGGCGGTCAAAGACGCAGTTCGGACAACCAGGGTTCGTTCCATAAAAAGGAAAAGCGCGGCGCCGGAGGCAAGGCCCGCCAGCGTCAAGAGCCCTAGCAAATAGCGCGTTATCAGGATGCCTTCCAGATGCAGCGATCGCGGAATGCGGGCGACGAGCCAGCGGCGGGTGACTCCGTAAAAGTCCCGGACTGCGACATACTCCAGCATGCCGGCGTCGCTTTCAAAACGGACCGAGTTCGTGCCGTCGCTCCACGCCGTTTCCAGCGCCTCGGTCTGCGTGGATTGCTGCGTTCCTTCCAGCCAGACTGGAACTCCTGCTGACCTGGACAGGGAGGAAAGGAGTGCGTCGTCCAATTCTTTCCCCATGACCAGTGTGCCTCGCGCAGGGCCGCCGCCCTGGCTGGTCAGAATGGGTTGGTAGGCGAGCAGAAAGATTCGTCCCTTGATTTCGAGAATCCCGCTGACGGCGTTAGCGCCGCCAGTAGTCGCGGGAGCATTCAGCCGGGCATCGGCCAGTATCTGAAGATCGCCGGAATCCGGTTTCCAATCACCCACGCTGCGTTTCAGCACCAGTTCCCCGTATTGATCGATCAGCAGAAACAGATTGACGTGAATGAGCTTGAGGGTGTCGTCGGTGACCTCGCTGCGGATGTAGTCTGGGTTCCGGGACTTCATGAAATCGTAGGTGAGGTCCCACTGCGCATAGTCGCGGGCCACGAGGTCAAGCTGGCCCCGCTGGTTCGCCATTTCGTTCTGCAGACGATAGACATTCCGACCGGCGCCCTCGCTTTCGAGGCGGCTAAGGCCATTGAGCAAGGCGAATCGGGAGACCAGGTATAACGCGACGAAGAACACGCCCAGGGCCAGAGCGGAGAATATAACGATCTTCTTGCGAATGGTCATAGACAGGGCGCGAAACCCATTCCGGCGAACCGCCGGCTACCAACGGCGGGAAACTTTCCTTGACTCAGCGCAGGTATGCATCCTCCACGCCGAGAAGGCCCGAAGTCACCATCGGCAAAACAAACGAAATCCTTCTGCATCCCAAGACTTCAGGGGCGCAACCCGCCCAGCAGGATATTTCCGGTCAGCAACAGTTAAAACGATAGCACCGGGATTTCATGTCTCGATGCCGCTCCGAAGTGCGCCTTGGTACTTTGGTAATCACAAGGAAGTGCAGGACGGGAGGTTCTTTTTTGGGAAATCATCTTTGGGAAATCATGGTGGCAACTGGCCGAAGTGGCGCGATCCCGAGGTCGGCAAAATTGACGGGTTCTGGTTCGATCCCTAGAATCAAAGCAGACCTCCGTTTCGAACTCATGCCCAATTACGAATATCTGTGCCAGAAGTGCGGCCACCGTTTCGAGAAAATCCAGAAATTCTCCGACGCCATGCTGAAGAAGTGCCCTGAGTGCGGAGGCAAGATTGAGCAGGTGATTTCCGCGCCGGCGGTGCAGTTCAAGGGCTCGGGCTGGTATGTGACCGACTACGCTAAGAAGTCGTCGGCGCTGCCAGCTTCGGGGTCCGATTCCGGAGCTAAAGCCGATTCCGGTAAAGAATCTGGGTCGGGTAAAGAATCTGGTTCGAAGGATTCTGGGGGCAAGGATACTGGATCGAGAGATTCCGGACTCAAAAAGGACGGCAAGCGCAAGGCGGAAACGTCTTCGAGTAAGTCGGACAAAAAGTAAGTCCGCACCAAAGTCTTTGCGTTGACAACACGGCAGTTCCTACGATATCTTTAAGCCTTTGGCAGGTCTGCGGTTGCCCGCCTGGTGGCCCCGCGCCTTCGGCGCTGGTGAGTGGGTACTCAGCGGTCTTCATCAAGCATTCATTTTTCTGGGAGAATTCTGATGTCAACCTATTTCCCCAAAGCGGGAGATATTGTGCGCAAGTGGTATGTGGTGGACGCCTCGGGACAGGCCTTGGGCCGCCTGGCGTCGCAAGTCGCTCGTATTTTGATGGGCAAAGAGAGTCCGAAGTACACGCCATTTATCGACGCCGGCGATCATGTTGTGGTGATCAACGCCGAAAAGGTGAAGATCAGCGGAATGAAGTCGGAGCAGAAGCAGTATCACCGCTACACCGGCTATCCGGGTGGCCTGCGAACCGAGGATTATCGCAAACGCTTTGCCCGCAAGCCCGAACTAGTGATTGAGTCTGCGGTGAAACGCATGTTGCCCAAGACGAAGATGGGCGAGCACATGTACACAAAGCTGAAAGTTTATAAGGGCGACAAGCATCCGCATCAGGCGCAGAAGCCGGAAGCGAAAGCGCTGATCGCGCTGCGGTAGGGTTTGGTTGTTGACGATAATCCAGACGTAGCAAGCTACGTCTCTACGAGAGAGCTAAAAGCTAATGGCTGAATTAGTTCAATACTACGGCACCGGACGGCGCAAGACCGCGATCGCGCGGGTTTTTCTGCGTCCCGGCAGCGGCGATTTCAAGGTCAACGGTCGCGCATTTGAAGAATACTTTGTGACTCCATCGCAACGTTCGGCCGCGAAGGCGTCGCTGGTCTCGACCGACTCAGGCGCGACGTTTAACGTGATTGCGAATGTCTCCGGCGGCGGCGTCAACGGGCAAGCTGATGCCGTGAAGCTGGGCATCGCGCGAGCCTTGATGCTGTTCAACGCCGAGTGGCGCAAAAAGCTGAAGGCCGAAGGCTTGGTCAGTCGCGACTCGCGTGGCAAAGAGCGCAAGAAGTACGGGCAGAAGGGCGCGAGAAAGCGCTTCCAGTTCAGCAAGAGATAGTTTCGGGTTTCGAGTTTCAAGTTTCGGTGACTCAAAACAGGAAACTCGAAACTGGTTTCAAAATTCTTCCCGTGCTTCGGTACGGGGACGGGAAAGCAATCCTGAGTTCGCAACTGGAACGACGGATGCAGACTTAACGAGGAGGTTATTTGGCGAATATCACCATGAAGGAGTTGCTCGAAGCGGGCGTTCACTTCGGGCACCAGACCAAGCGCTGGAATCCCAAGATGAAGGAATACATCTTCGGCGAGCGCAACGGCATTTACATCATCGACCTGCAGAAGACGCTGAAGATGTTCAAGGAAGCGTCGCGATTTATCGGCGAGCTTTCCTCGCAGGGGCGAATCATCCTTTTTGTGGGCACCAAGCGGCAGGCCCAGGACGCAGTCGCCGAAGAAGCGACGCGCGCCGGAAGTTTCTACATCAACCAGCGCTGGCTGGGCGGACTGCTCACCAATTGGGTGACTGTGCAAAAGTCCGTGAAGCGGCTTAAGGAGCTCGACGAGATGGCCACCGACGGCCGCTACGAGCTGCTGCCGAAGAAAGAAGTCATCAAGCTGGAACGCGAGCGCAAGCACTTGCAGGCGAACCTGGCGGGCATCAAGAACATGAGCCGGTTGCCGGACGCGGTCTTCGTGATCGATTCCAACAAGGAACAAATCGCCGTGAGGGAAGCCCGCAAACTGGGTATCCCGGTGGTTGCGGTCGTGGATACGAACTGCGATCCCAGCGAAGTGGATTACATCATTCCCGGAAACGACGACGCGTTGCGGGCGATCCGCCTGTTCGCATCGAAGATTGCGGATTCGGTAGTCGAAGGCTCTCAGCTTCTGACTGATAAGCAAGCCGCTGACATGGCCGCCGGCGTCGAGCGCGCTGAGGCTGCTGCCGCGAAGGCATTAGCCGATGGCGTGCCTGCGGAAGTGGTCGCGGAAGAGATTCCCGCCGAGGCCGAAGTCGAAGACATCAACATGGAAGAGGTGCTCGGGCAGGGCACGCGTAAGAAAGCTGTGGCGTCAGAAACTCCAGCTGAGACTTCCGAGACGCCAGAAATCGAGCATCAAACGTACTAAAGCAGGCTGCGGGATTCAGGCGTCAGGATACGCTTCAGAATTGTCTGGCGGGAGCAACGGTTTTTGGGAGGGCACGACTTCAGTCGTGCCGCTAAGTGACCACAAAATTGCGGGGCTTTAGCCCCTGAGGGACTCTGACCCGCGTGCGCATCCTGGCGCGGGTCGAAATTTATATAAGCGAAGACGAATTTATGAGTACAACTACCGTGAATATTACCGCCGCACAAGTAAAAGAGCTCCGCGAAAAAACCGGAGCGCCGATGATGGACTGCAAGCAGGCCCTGACCGAAGCCAAAGGCGACTTTGAGCAGGCTGTTGTCGTTCTGCGCAAGAAGGGCGTTTCCGTGGCCGCGAAGAAGGCGACGCGCGTCACCAGCGAAGGCTCGGTCGCAGAGTACATCCACGCCGGAGGCAAGATCGGCGTGCTGGTCGAAGTGAATTGCGAAAGCGACTTCGTGGCCCGCACCGACGACTTCAAGGAACTGGTGCACGATATCGCCATGCACATCGCGGCCAGCGACCCGAAGTTTGTCCGCAAGGAAGACGTCACGCCGGCCGACCTGGCGCGCGAGAAGGAAATCTACCTCGCGCAAGCCATCGCCAGCGGAAAGCCGCCGGAGATTGCAGAGAAAATGGTCACCGGCAAAATGGCCAAGTTCTACGAGGAGGTCTGCCTGTACCAGCAGCCCTTCATCAAGGACCAGACTCAGACGATCCTGCAACTGATCACGACGAAGATCGGCAAGCTGGGCGAGAATATTTCCGTCAAGCGCTTTGCCCGATTCAAAGTCGGCGACGCCGGCGAGACTATCGCCATCTCAAAGCCGGAACAAAAACCGGAGTAAACTGAAGGGCACCGAAAGGTGCCCTTTTTTAGTGTCGGATTCTAATCTAGAACGACGCTATCTGGAGAGACAATGCCTGAGCCGATGTTCAAACGCGTGCTGCTGAAAATCTCCGGTGAGGCGCTGGCCGCTTCCCAGGGTTTCGGCATTGACTCCCCGCGCATTCACGAAATCGCCGCCGAACTTGCGGACGTTCACACGCTCGGGGTCCAGATAGCAATCGTGGTCGGAGGCGGAAACTTTTTCCGCGGAGTTGCCGAGCAAGCCAAAGAGATGGACCGCGTCTCCGCCGACCACATGGGCATGCTGGCCACGGTCATCAATGCGCTGGCGCTCCAGGACGCGCTGGAAAAGCAGGGCATTCACACCCGGGTGCAGTCGGCGATTGAGATGAAGCAGGTTGCAGAACCGTTCATCCGCCGCCGCGCGATTCGCCATCTGGAAAAAAATCGCGTCGTAATTTTCGGCGGCGGCACCGGAAATCCGTATTTTTCAACTGACACCGCTGCGTCACTGCGCGCTATGGAAATCAAGGCCGATGCCATTCTAAAAGCCACGAAGGTTGACGGCATCTACGACGCCGACCCCATGCTGGTGAAAGACGCGCAGAAATTCGAGCAAATCACCTACATGGATGTCCTCCGCCGCGGCCTCAAAGTAATGGATTCGACCGCAATCTCGCTCTGCCAGGACAATAATCTCCCCATCATCATCTTCAACCTGAACCAGCGCGGGAACATTCGCAAAGTTGTGAGCGGGGAAAAAATTGGGTCGCTGGTGAGTGCGTAACGACGGCTGCCTTTAATTCACCCAGCCCGATTTCCCCCCGCCGTTCTTCCTGTCTGAATCTTCCGGAGGGACATAGTTTCCGTGCTCGTCGAAGGTGACGGTGCGGTCGTGATCGCGCATGTAGACTTCAAATTTGCGGGCGGCGCGGCGTCGTTTCCAGCGGTAGTAGGAATTGCGCAGGCTGAAATATTTTTCGGAGACGCCGAGCGACGTCTTGCGGGTAAGGAACAGCGAGTACCAGATGTATCCCGCGCCGAGGCCCAGCAGCACTACAAAATCCGCCAGATCAAAACCGTGAAGGAGCAAGTACGCGGTTTCAATTCCGGCTATGCCCATGACAATCCATTTCACCGGAATCTGAATCGGAATCGGGAACAGCATGATTGGTGCATCACGGTTGAAGAGATAAAAAACCATCAATATCGCATTGGCGGCCGCACCACAGCCGGAAGCGCCACCCTGTGCGAAAGAAGCAGAATGCAAGGCGGGCGCCAAAAAAGATAACCCGAATCCAGCTAAGCCGGACAAAATCGTGCTGCCGAAAAACAGCGCACAGAAACGCGCGGAGCCGATTTTTTCCTCGACCGCCCAGCCCAGAAAGTAAATGCCCATTAAGGAAAGCAGGAAGTTGATCGGATCAACGTAGATAAAGGCGTAGGTCAAGAACTGCCACAACCAACCGTGGTGAATGGCGACGGGATCCAGGGTGCCGAGGACAACTAGGGCCCTCCCGCGCTCTGGCGCGAAGGAGAGCAGCAGAAGTGTTATGACATAAATCGCACCGCTGGCAAGAATAATCTGGCGGACGGCGCCGCGAAACGGCGGGAGCCCCATCGTGGAAGAAGTATTTCTGGGCATAGACTTGAACCGGGTCTGTTTATCTTAACCTGCGCCGAGTCCCCAGCCATAGCACTTTGGGGGAATACGGGACCTGGCGCTTGTGGCAGCTCCTCGCATGGTTGTCCGACATTCAAGCGCTGCCGGCAAGGGGCAGGTTCCTCTCCGCTGCGCGGTCCGGAATGACAGAGTGCTAAATAATGGATGGGGAACCAACCGGCACTTGACCTGCATCCCCGAAAGAAACTAAAACTAGCTGGGTGCAATTCTAGACCGGAGGCCAAAGTGCTTTATTGTCCTGAGTGCGAAACCAGCCTGGACGTGCAGGAAGATGAAGTCGATGAGGGCGAGATCCTCTCCTGCCCGGAGTGTGGGCTGGATTTCGAAGTCGTCACCATCAATCCCGTGGAACTCAAAGCCGTTGAAGAGGAGGAGAAGTACGAAGACGATGTTGAGGAAGAAATCGAAGACGGCGATGATTCCTAAATGTATGCGACGCTCCGCCGAAGGCCCGCGCAAGTCACGCATTTTTTCCTATTTCGCAGTTCTTTTACTTATTTCCGCAGTAGCGCAGGCCGGGCAGCAGCGCACGGCGAAAAACTCCGCGGTGATCTTTGGCACGGTGTGGGGGCCGGACGACCGCCCCGTGTACGGCGTGACCATAAAGATCCGCCGCGCCAAAGATAAGGCCAGGCACGCGCGTTGGGAGGTCTATTCCAATCACCTCGGCGAGTTCGAACAGTTGGTTCCAGCGGGCAAGGAGACCTACATCCTGTGGGCGGACACCAAGGGTTTCAAGACGGCCGACGGCAAGCATTTGCATCCAGGCCCAGAGGTTACGATCGAAATTGAGGGTAACGAGCGTGTGGATACCGGAGTGCATCTAAAATAGCAGCAGCTCAGTTGGGGAGGTCTCACATGAAGACCATTCGAATCCTATTGGCCGGCGTGCTGGCCCTGACGCTGCTCGCCGCCCTGCCCTCGTTTGGCCCGGCGTTCGCCAAAGACAAGGACACCACTCCCGGCCGTCTACTGACCGGCAAGGTGCTGGACAAGCAGGATAATCCGGTGCCTAACGCGGTCGTGTATGTTACCGACACTCGATCGCGGGCGGTGAAGACTTACATTGTGGGCGCCGACGGCACATACCGCTTCCCCTCGCTGGCCGCCAATGTGGATTATGAAATCTACGCGCAGGTGAACGGCAAGACCAGCGACACCAAAAAGATGAGCCAGTTCGATGACCGCAAACAGGTGAAGATTGATTTGCGGCTGGATGTGAAATAAGTACTCAGCATTCACCCGTCAGCACTCAGCCCAAGCTTCGTCACAACCTGTCAATGAGTGCTATGGCGATGTTACGCCATCAACTACAGACCGCCCTGGAAACGATCAAATTGTCCCGAGAGGAGTTATGCTGCTTTAACCAGCTTGGCTCGAAGATGTGTGAATTCATCTTCCGTGATCGACCTGGACTGCTTGAGCCGGTCTAATTTTTCAATTTCGTCTGCTACGCTGAATCCGATCACATTCCTAAGCTCTTCTCGGGCCTGTTGAACCCGCGCCACGCTCCGCTCAGCCATGCCTTTCCCTTGGGAAATCATGTAGACCAATACACCAAGATATGGGAACAGAATTACGCCGATTACCCAGATCGCCTTACCCCAACCGAAAATGTCTTCGCGGCGGAACAGGTCACCAAAGACAGATATTGCCAGCCAGAACCAAATCACGAACGCAAACAGCGTCAGCACATCTACAAGAAAATTTGCGAAGCTGAAGCCTCCTGCGAATAGCATTTGTATCCTCTGGTAGTCCGCAACGTATCAGAATTCTGGCACGTCAGGGCACTGTCACTAGTGACAGCCCGACAGAGTGATGTGGCGATATGACTGTCAAGAGTGCCAGTTGTGGAGCCTCAGATTATCTGGGAATACTTATCGCGATGCGCCGATTTCGTCTATGAAACACGATCACATCACAACTGGGAGGACGGAATGAATCGAGGGCGAAGTTTTAGCGAGAAGCGGATGGTTCTGGTGGTCATTGCCATTCTGTGCTTGGTCATTCCTAGATTGGCGATTGCGGCAGACAATCAGCATGAGCAGGAACGGGTAAAGGAGTCCGGCAACGTACTGAAGGAACTTCTTGATTCACCCAGCGGCGTTCCCATCAGTTTGCTGAATAAGGCGAAGTGCGTCATCGTTCTCCCTTCCGTGAAGAAGGCTGGTTTCCTTGTGGCGGGCCAATATGGGCGGGGTGTGATGACATGTCGTGGCGGGGAGAACTTTAATGGCCCGTGGAGCCCGCCGACGATGATGCAATCTAGTGGCGGAAGTTTTGGCCTCCAGGCAGGTGGCCAGGCCACCGACTTCGTGGTGCTGGTGATGAACGACAAGGGAGCACGCGCCCTGATGAACGGGCAAGCTAAGCTCGGTGCCGATGCCAGTGTCGCCGCCGGGCCTGTCGGGCGAGATGCAGAAGCCTCCACCAACGCTGCAATGAGCGCAGAAATGTTGTCCTACTCCAGAGCGCAAGGTGTCTTTGCGGGCGTCTCGCTGTCGGGAACGTCGCTCGGGCCTGATGGCGGCGCGAATGAAAAAGTGTACGGCAAGAAAGTGAGCGCCACGGAGATCATCAACGGCGGTGCCGGACCGGCTCCCGAGTCCGCTAAGACCCTACTTGCGGTCCTTTCGGAGAAATCGCCCACGAACATCTCAAAAGGAAAGTGATAAGCGTTTTGTAGCTTGGTCGGGAAACCGTCTTAATGCCCTGGTTTGCCTACCCTCGGCCCCGAGAAAACTCGGTTCTCAGCAAGGGCCCGATAAAATGGGCTATTGGGACATAGTCTGGCATCAAGGAAAGCTGGTTTCATAAGCTCAGATGGGGATGGTCGACGTAATCAGGCGTTAGCACCCATTGACCTGGGAGAGGTTTCGGTATTCAGCTCCCAATTGCGAGAAGCTACACTGCCTGGGAACCGCCACGCATCTGGATTAGCTGAATGCTGAGTGCTGACGGCTGAGTGCTTCCTACCCGTTCTCGTTCCCCGCGCGCTTCCAGGTCATCAACTCGCCAATCGTCGAGCCGGTGCTCGACGATGGCTGCTTGTAGGCTTCGACTTCTTTGTGCGAGGCTTCTTCGCCGGCGGCGCGGATGCTGAGGCCGACTTTCTTTTCTTCCGGGCTCATCTTGATGATTTTGAAATCGTGTTCCTGGCCGGGCTCCAGATGCAGGGGCTGACCGTTTCCATCGATGGCCTCGGAGTTGTGGCATAGGCCCTCGATGCCTTCGGCGATTTCGACAAAAGCTCCGAAAGTCGCTACCCGCAGGACTTTTCCATGGACCACGTCGCCGACGCGGTGGCTGGCAAAGAACGATTCCCAAACATCCGGCTGCAATTGCTTTACGCCCAGTGACAGACGCCGCTTCTCGGTGTCGATTGCCAGAATCACGGCTTTCACGCGGTCGCCCTTTTTCAGGACTTCCGACGGATGCTTCACGCGCTTGGTCCAGCTCAGATTGCTGACGTGCACCAGGCCGTCAATGCCTTCTTCGATTTCGATGAATGCGCCGAAGTCGGTCAGGTTGCGGACGCGGCCCTCGACGGTCGCGCCCACGGGAAATTTCTCAATGAGCGAATCCCAGGGATTGGCTGCCAGTTGCCGCATGCCGAGTGAAATCCTGCGCTCGCCGGGATTCACATTCAGCACCACGCAATCCACCTGATCGCCAACGTTTACCAGTTTCGAGGGATGTTTCATGCGCTTCGACCAGGTCATCTCGCTGACGTGCACCAGGCCTTCGATGCCCTGTTCGAGTTCGACGAACGCGCCGTAGTCAGTCACGCTGATCACGCGCCCATGCACGTGCGCGCCGACCGGATAGCGATGTTCGGCATCCAGCCACGGATCGGGCGTGAGCTGCTTGAATCCCAGCGAGACACGCTGCTTGTCGTTGTCGTACTTGAGAACTTTCACTTGAATCTGATCGCCGACATTTACCAGATCTTTGGGATGAGTCAGCCGTCCCCAGGACATGTCAGTGATGTGCAGCAGGCCGTCAATGCCGCCGAGGTCCACGAACGCGCCGTAGTCGGTCAGGTTTTTCACCACGCCGGTAAGGATCGTGCCTTCCTCAAGATGCTCAAGAGTTTTGGCGCGCTTTTCGTTTTGGTCCGCCTCCAGAAGCTGCTTGCGGGAGACAACGATGTTGCCGCGTTTCTTGTTCAGTTTCACGATGGCAACATCGAAACTCTGGCCCTTCATCCCGTCCAGGTTGTGTACCGGGCGGAGGTCGATTTGCGAGCCGGGCAGGAAGGCGCGGGCGCCGTTAATGTCCACGGTGACGCCGCCCTTGGTGCGCTCTACGACTACGGCGTGGATGGGCTTGTTTTCGGTGTAAGCCTTTTCAATGTCGTCCCAGGCGCGGAGTCTTTGGGCTTTGAGGAAAGAGAGGTTAATGTATCCCTCTTCGGACGGGCCCTTGTCGCGCATCACATCAATTTCGTCGCCGGGCTTGAAGCGGGGCTTGCCCTCGTGGTCCAACACCTCGGCAAGCGGCAGCATGCCTTCCGACTTGGCGCCGACGTCCACTACAACGTGAGTGGAAGTGAGCTTGAGCACCGTGCCCTTGAGCACGTGGTCATCGCTGGCGGCTTCTTCGGCCTCGGCGGTGAAACTGTCGAGCACGGAGCCGAAGTCCTCGGTGGCGTGCTTTTCGTCGCCGGGTTTTTCTTCGTCAGACTGGGTGCTCTGCTCGGCGTCGCCGTGCGGCTCGGGCTCATGAGCGGCAAGATCCGCCTGCTCGGCTTGGGTCTCAGCGATGGGCTGGGGCTCAGTTAAGGTTGTGGTGTTGGAGTCGGAATAGGGGGCGTTGGCGTCTTCGGACAAGGTTGTGTGCCTCTCAGCTGGCGATCAAGGAAGCGGGCTGGCTAGCGAACGGCTGGCGTGAGTCTTAGTTAAGGTTGAGCCCATCCTGGCGGATGGACGTGACCAGCGGTCGTAAAGATCGAACCCGCGTCCAAAGGGAACTCTTTGACTATAGCAACCGTTCGGAAAGGGTGTCAATGAGACAAGCAGAAGTTTAACAATTCCGTCGAAGAATCTGGCGATCTGGTGATCAGGCCATCGGGCGAAGTAATAGTTACCCAGGCCGGTGTGGGTCGGACACTCTTGTCCGACGCTTTTGACTTTGGTCTTGGTTTGCTCATTCCCCCGGCGCGATCGCGATTTTGGGGGCCAGAAAGTCAAAGTCAAAGGCGTCGGACAAGAGTGTCCGACCCACACGTGATCTGGTACCCTCCTTCTGTCATGGACTACCTCTGGACGCCTTGGCGCTACGCTTACATCACCACTGCCGGCAAGAACGAAGGCAGGCCCGAGGGCTGTATCTTCTGCGAACTGCCCAAGCTTTCGGACGAAGAGGCCAAAATCGTCCACCGCGGCCAGCAGTGCTACGTCATCCTGAACAGCTTTCCCTACACCTCCGGCCACGTGATGGTGGTGCCGTTCGCGCACTTGGATGAACTGCAGAAGCTGCCCGAAGCCACCGCGCAGGAAATGATGGCCCTGTCGCAAAAGATGGAGCGCGTCCTGCGCCAGGTTTATACTCCCGACGGCATCAATCTGGGGATGAACATCGGCCGCGCCGCTGGAGCCGGAATCGCCGGCCACGTCCACATGCACGTGTTGCCTCGCTGGGTTGGCGACACCAACTTCATGACAGTAACGGGCGAGAGCCGGGTGCTGCCGGAGGCGCTGGAAGAAACCTGGAAGAAGCTAACGGGAGCGCTGGGTAAGTGAGTAAACTTCGTACCATGAAAATCCCGATGCTGACGCGGGATATTCATGGTACGAAATCTATGTAGTTTTGGAGCATCGATCGGCAATCGCCTACTCTGCCTTAACAAACTTCCCCAGCGGCACAACCTCAACCTTCTTCGCCAGCGTATAGGCTTTCGCTCCGGGGTAGACGACATAAAGGTGGTCCAGCTTGAGGTCTGCCATTGCGATCCGCATGGAGGGAGTTAATACCGGAGCGTCGGCGCGCTTGCATTCGACGCCAATGCGCCGGCCGTTTTTGAACAACAGCAAATCGAGCTCGGCGCGGTTATAGGTCGCCCAGTAGTAAGCTTCATCGGGCTGGAGGGCCTTGATCACTTCCTCCACTGCATAGCCTTCCCACGAAGCGCCCACCTTGGGATGATTTTCCAGGTCGCGCCGGTCGGCGATTCCGAGCAGGCTGTGTAGCAGCCCGCTATCGCGCACATAGACTTTGGGGGCCTTGACCTGGCGCTTGCCCAGATTTTCGTGCCACGGCGGCAACTGCCGCACCATAAACACGCCCGTCAGCAAATCGAGATAATGGCGCACCGTGGATTCGTTGACTGCCAGGGCTCGGGCCAGCTCGGCGGCATTCCAGGTTTGCGCGTGATAGTGGGCTAGCATGTTCCAGAAGCGGCGGACCGCCATCGCTGGAATACGGATGCCCAGCTGAGGGAGATCGCGTTCCACGAAGGTTTGCAAAAACTGCCTGCGCCAGGAGACGGAATCAACTTCGCGGCGCGGGGTATAGGCGCGCGGAAAGCCGCCGCGCAGCCAATGCCGGTCTTGGGCGGCGGCCCCCAGGTCGGCGAGCCGAAAGCCCTCCAACGGCACCAATTCGAGCCTGCCGGCGAGCGTTTCCGAAGACTGCTTGAGAAGTTCGGGCGAGGCGCTGCCCAAAAGCAGGAAGCGCGCGGGAACCGGCCGCCGGTCGGCCAGGACGCGCAGCAAGGGGAAAAGATCGGGACGTCGCTGGACTTCGTCAATGACCACCAGCTTCTTCAGCGGGCGCAGCGCGGTGTCCGGTTCGTTGAGCCGGGCCAGGCTCTGCGGATCTTCCAGGTCAAAATAATTCAGCGAGTCGGTGGGGACCAACTGCCGAGCCAGCGTGGTTTTGCCGCATTGCCGGGGACCGAGAAGCACAGTCACCGGGCTGCGGCGGAGGGCCTGGTGCACCATCGCGAGATCGATCAGACGCTGAATCACGGGAATAATGGTACCATGAATATCCCGCGACTAGATACGGATATTCATGGTACTAAAGTCGCCCCATTTTCGGAGCAGCGCAGCGATTGGGAGGCCAGCCTGAGACCAGCGGAGGAGCAGGATTTTCAGCCCGCAAGTTTTTCCATTTCCTTCTCGTCGATGACTGCAACCCCCAACTCCTTCGCTTTATCCAGCTTCGATCCTGCATCCGCTCCCGCCACCACGTAGTCGGTTTTCTTGCTGACCGACCCCGTGACCTTCCCGCCCGCGTCTTCAATCATCTTCTTGGCTTCTTCGCGCGAGTAATTCGTCAGAGTCCCTGTCAGCACGAACGTCTTGCCCGCCAGTTTGGTCCCGCGCTCTTTCTTCTTGCCGCGCAGAGTCAGCCCAGCCGCGCGGAGTTCTTCGACTAACTCGCGATTCTTTGGTTCGGCGAAAAATTCGACGATGCTTTTTGCGATGCGCGGACCGACTTCTTCCACCTGCTGCAATTCTTCTTCGCCGGCATTCATGAGGTCGTCCATGTTCCCGAAGTGCTCAGCCAGGAATTGTGCCGTGCGCTCGCCGACCATGCGAATCCCCAGGCCATAGATCACTCGCTCCAACGGCAGCTTTTTGGAATTCTCAATTTCTTTAAGCACATTCTCTGCTGATTTCTCGCCCATGCGTTCGAGTTTCAGCAGATCGTCTTTGGTCAGCTTGTAAATATCGGCGACATCTTTGACCATCTTGCGATCGGTGAGCTGCGTGACCAAGGCGTCACCCATGCCGTCAATATTCATTACGCCGCGTGAAGCGAAATGCAGGATGGTCTCACGCAGCTTCGCCGGACACTTCTGATTGACGCAGCGATGGTCGGCTTCGCCCTCGGCACGTACGACATGGCCGCCGCAGACGGGGCAACGCTCCGGCATAACGAATGTTTTTGTTCCGCGCGCATGTTTCGCGTCATCGATCACGCGCACGACCTTGGGGATCACGTCGCCGCCGCGTTCGACTTCCACCCAATCGCCGATCTTCACCCCGAGGCGCTCGATTTCGTCCATGTTGTGCAGCGTGGCGCGGCTCACCGTGGTGCCGCCGATGGGAACGGGTTTGAGTGCAGCGACAGGAGTGAGTTTCCCGGTGCGGCCAACCTGGACCAGAATGTCCTCAATCTTCGTGATCCCCGACCTCGCCGCATATTTATAGGCAATCGCCCAGCGTGGAGCTTTGCCGGTGAATCCCAACTGGCGCTGTATAGCAGTCGAGTTCACTTTGATGACGACCCCGTCGATTTCGTAGGGCAGAGTCTCTCGCTTCTCTTCCCACTGGCCGATGAATTTCCATACTTCGTCGAAGCTGGCCGCGAGCGCGCGGCGGGGGTTCACCTTGAATCCGGCTGCTTCAAGTGAGTTCAAGGTTTGCCATTGATTGTCGAAAATCGTGCGGCCGCCGGAGAGCAGCATGTAGGTGAAGTAATCCAGCCGCCGCTGCGCGGTAATACTCGGCTCGAGCTGGCGCACCGTTCCGGCGGTGGCATTGCGCGGGTTCGCGAACACCGCCAGCCCCTGCTTCTCGCGGTCTTCATTCATCTTCTTGAACGACACCAGCGGCATCAGCATCTCGCCGCGAACTTCAAAATCTGCGGGGATGCCGGCCTTCTTGAGCTTCGCTGGAGAAACGACGAGCGGCACCGAGCGCACGGTGCGTACGTTAGAAGTGACGTCTTCCCCGGTCGAGCCGTCGCCGCGGGTGATTCCGCGAACCAACTTGCCGGCTTCATAACGCAGCGCCAGCGACATGCCGTCGAGTTTGAGTTCGCAGACATACTCAATGTCAGTGTGGCCGCTGAGTTCCTGCACCCGGCGCTCCCAATCGCGCAACTCTTCTTCGCTGTAGGCGTTGTCCAGCGAAAGCATTTGCGAAGAGTGTGGAACTTTGACAAAGCCTTCGCGGGGCTTTCCGCCGACACGCTGGGTCGGAGAATCGGGCGTGACCAGCTCGGGATGCTCGGCCTCGAGCTTCTTCAGCTCGTTCATCAGGAGGTCGAATTCGGCGTCGCTGATCTCTGGATCGTCGAGTACGTAGTAGCGGTATTCGTGATGCCGAATTTTTTCGCGCAGAGATTCGATCTTTGTCTTGAGGTTCTTGTCAGTCACAGGCAAGGACTACTTTACCGCCGAACGCGCTAAACGTCAGCCTCAGCGATATGTCTACAACAAGGATCAGCCGCAGATCGACCCGCATCCTGTTCCTGGAGCACTATACGGAGTTGAATGCGATGGCCGACCGTCACCGAGGACAAGTGGTGCACAAACCTGTCTTTGCTGGCCTAATTCGGCATTTGGAGAGCGATTCCTCGTTGACAAACCACCGCTCTCGAAATTAAGTTATATTGCCTAGAGAATCGTTTTTGTCGAGGACTAAAATGCTCAAGCGACTATTGCCAATCCTTGCATTCGTTTTGCTAGCCTCTTCGTTTTCAGCGGCGCAGTGTGGAAGCGTCCCGCCCAGCACGACTGGTTCCGTAACTTGGACAGCCAACTGGTGCGACGAATTTAACGGACCAAACATCAATGCGAGCAACTGGACCTTCGACACGGGCAGCGGCGGTTTCGGCAACAACGAACTGGAAGATTACTGTGATCCGACCGTCACTCCCGCAATCTCCCCATGCAGCAATGCCACGCCCAATGCGTACATCACGGCTGCGGGGTGCCCCAATAGCTGTCTTGCTATACAAGTGCTGAGCCCCGCGCCGAACACCTGGACGTCCGCGCGCCTAAACACGTCGGGCCGGCAAACTTTCAACTCAGGAAGGATCGAGGCCAACCTTCAGGTTCCTTCGCATGCCGGTCTGTGGGCCGCATTCTGGAACCTGGGTTCACAGGCGGGAGTCAACTGGCCGACCGTCGGCGAATCGGATGTCATGGAAAACTGGCCGACGAGTTCAAACATCGGTGGCCCTGGGGCAGCTGGGAATCGCTCAACGATCCATACCCAGCTTACCGGGGGAAGCGGCATGGGCGGCTCATTCACCTTTCCAAGCGGGCAGCAAATCAATACTGCGTTCCACACCTATGGCCAAATCTGGTCGGCCAATATGATTCAGTATTATATTGACACTCCCAGCCAGCCCTACTTCGTGGTGACCGCATCCGACCTGCCCGCGGGGGACACGTGGCCCTTTAGCAAGGCGGCGAATCCGTTTTTCATCATTATGAATGTCGCGGTGGGCGGAACGTTGGGCGCCCCGACCGATTCCGCCACCGGCAGCCAGCCACCCATGCTGGCGGATTATGTTCGGCAGTATTTGCCTTCGCACGTTTCGCCGCCGTCGCTAACGCCCAACGGGAACATCACGATCAAAGCCGGCGCGACCAGCGGCAACACGACAACCATCGACATGCTGGGAACTATCGGTTCGGGGAGAGTCACGTTCTCCTGCACCACCACCGCACCCAAGGCGAGCTGCATCGTCACCTCGACCGACGCGCTGAATGTCCACACAGTGGATTTCAGCACCACCGGAACCGCCAGCCCGACGGTCACCGTAGCCACTACGGCCGACGCCGCAGCCGCTGGGATGATGCCCCCGGGCAAGTGGAGCTTCACAAGCGGCATGGCGCTAGCGCTGATGGTACTCGTCCTCCTGCGAAACGGACGACAGATCAAGCGAGTCCTCGCCTTTTCAAGCCTGGCCCTGTTCATCGTAATCCTCCCCTCATGCGGCGGAGGAAGCAGCGGGGGCGGGCCGCCTCCTCCGCCTCCACCACCCGGAACTACTCCCGGCAACTACACCGTCACCGTCAATGCCTACACCGTCAGCAGTTCGGATGCGTCAGTTCCCGACGCAACCACCACGTTTAACCTGGTGGTGAACTAGCTAAAGGCTAGGAAACTCTGCGATCCGGTGGTGAATGCCCTTGACCTTGCTTAGGTCCGGGCTTCCCTCGAACAGGTGCGAACAGAGCTGACGGTTTGTCTCCGCCACAGGCAAGAACTACTCCACCGCAGGGCTCCAGCCCCGGGCTTGAGAAACGCCGCGGTTCCTAACGGCTAAAGCCCGAAGCCGGTTTTTTCAGTTGGTATAGATCCGCACGTAGTCAATCAGCATCTCCGAGGGAAACGGCGTGCTCCCGTTGGGCGGCCCGGGAAAACTTCCGCCAATGGCCAGATTCAACAGGATGAAGCTGCTCTGTCCATTGTCGAACGGCCAGGTTGCGCCAGAGAACCCGCTGATGCTGGAAGGTGTAAAGGTGGCATATGGGGCGGCGGGATTATCCACGTAATACGAGACGCTGCCCGGCGACCAGATCATGCCGTAGGTATGCCACTGCGCTGCCGTTTGCCCGCTGGGGAAGTTGTACTTGGTGCCGAGACCGGTGCCGCCGGTGAAGCCGGGGCCGTGAACGGATCCCTCGTTCCAATCGGGATTGAGGGCAGCATTCACCCGCTCCAGTACGTCCATCTCGCCGGAGGCCGGCCAGCTTACGGTGGCGATGTTGTTGCCGAGCAGCCAGTTCGCGGGCCAGAAACCTGGGGCCTCCGGAACCATGGCTCTAAATTCAATCCGGCCGTACTGGAAGCTGAACAGGCCTTGGGTCTTCATACGCGCCGAGGTGTACACCCCGGCTGAGGGCTGCTGTGCTTCGATATGCAGATAACCGTCGGTGCCCACGAACTCGCTGGGATTCGCCGTGCTGCACGGAGAAGTGTTCGACCCCCAGGCACAGTAAGTTTCCAATTCGCTGTTGCCAAAGCCGCCGCCGCCGGTGTCGTACGTCCAGACGGTGGGATCGGGCTGGGGGTTGGCGCCGGTGTTGCCGTTGAACTCGTCGCTCCAGACCAATGTGCCCGAAGCAATGTTGGGAGAGAAGCTCTGGCTTGTGACGGCGCTGTTCGAGTAACCGGCGGCCGCGGCAATTGCGTTGACGGTGAGGTTCGCCGCCACGAGAAACGGCGCCTCATATACTTGGGAAGCCGTTGTGGGCGTGCTGCCGTCGACAGTATAGTAAACGGTCGCGCCCGGGGTGGTTGAGGCCAGACTCGCGATTACAGCTCCACCCTGCGCGGCTGTTGTGGTGACGGCTGGCGCCGCGGCTGGAGTCGCAGCGGCCGGCGTTGCAGAAACCTGCGAAGAATTGGCGCTAGTCCCGTAGGCGTTCACCGCCGCCACCACGTAATAGTAAGCAGTCCCGTTCGTGAGGCCCGTATCGGTGTATGCATTCGTCGCGGGCGACGCAATTGTTGTGTAAGGTCCGCCGCTAACCAGCGAACGGCCGACTTTATACGACGTCGCCCCGGAGCTAACGGCCCACGTCAAGGCCACTTGTCCTGGGGTCGCCGTAGGTACCAGTCCCGTGGGAACCGGCGGTGGGTTTTGCTGCCCGCCGCCGCCGCCGCCGTAACCGCTGCTACCGCATCCGATCAGCAAAGCGTTTAGCAAGAAAATCGTCGTCAGCGGCGCGGCTTTTAGCTTCATGGCTAGCTCCAGTCTCGTGGTAAGAACCCTGTACTCATCTAACTACTCGCGA